>Ga0315274_10008938_pt1 | contig 14512 bp, 10 predicted proteins | sample YL17G02_20_MG_FD_203700 | JGI IMG/M metagenome (GOLD analysis project Ga0315274, IMG submission 203700) | Sediment microbial communities from Yellowstone Lake, YNP, Wyoming, USA - YL17G02_20 | ecosystem: Environmental > Aquatic > Freshwater > Lake > Sediment | place: USA: Wyoming | collected... | reverse complement strand
GGTTCTCAGGCATGGTTCTGATGATCTCCCTGATATTGTTCTCGCCCCAGTTGTAGGAGGCCATGACCAACAATCCCGAGGCCTGGGCTTCGGTGTTGTTGATGTCCCGTATATACTTCGCAGCCGCTCGGGTCGCCTTGTCGACATGGAACCGCTCGTCGTAGGGGTCATAGAGCCTTTTTTTATACAGCGGCCCGATCTTCAGGCCGTAGTGCTGGGCGGTCTCGGGAATGAACTGCCACATGCCCTTGGCATAGCCGTATCTGGTCAGTTTCCCCACTACATTCGGGTAGAATTCGCTCTCTCGCAGGGCCAGGAACAGGAACTGCCTAGGCAGGTTGTTCTCCTGCAGGGCCTTCTCTATTTTTCTGATGTATCCTTTCGACTCGGCACGATTGAGCGCGGCCTGGAGGCGGTCCGTGGACTTCCACATGGCGATGTAGCGCATCACCTCGTTCACGAAGCCCTCGGGCACGTTGACATCGCACTCACCAAAGATGCGGGCCATCTTGAAGATGATCTGTTTTTCCACCGGAGCCTTCTTGTACACCCCTATCTCGGAGACGAAATTGTCGTACTGCCGCGACAGCTCGGTCATCTGCCTGCGCTTCTCGAGCAGGTCTTCGATCTGAGCCGTATCGGCATTCAGCAGGACGATGTCTTCGAGCTGCCCTATCTGGATCTCCAGGGATTTCATTGCATAGTAGATCTTTTCCGCCGTGTTCCGCATGGCCTCGATCTTCTGCTTCTGGCGGATGATGACCTGTTTCTGATGGTAGATGATCCCGCTCGTGACGGCGACAACGATGAAGGTAACGCCCGCGACGGCACCGATGACATAGAGGTATTTCTTCGATTTCTTCTTGTGCGCCCGTTCGAAGGCGCGCCTGAACATGAGGGTCTGCTCACCGTCGTTCTCCGAGTTCTTCTTGTCGAAGTAGTGCTTGATGATCTGGGTCTCGGAGCTGATGTCCCGGGTGGAGCTCAGAGTCTCCTCGGCCTTGGGAGGTTGCGGTGGCGGCACCGGTCGCTCGATGGTCAGCTCAAGGAGCGGCCCGCCCGTGCCGAGCTCTACCTGTGCGCTGTCCGGCAGCACGGCCTCCTGGATCCGCTCGCCGTTCAGGAAGGTGCCGTTTGTGCTCCCCAAGTCTTTCAGCAGCCACTGGGTTCCGTCGAAGACGACCTGGAGGTGGTTGCGGCTGATGCAGTCTTCCCTGATCTGCAGATCACACTCCTTGGTCCGGCCGATGGAGAAGGTGGTGCTGAAGCGCTTTTCTAACTCCCACGCCTGGCCCCTGACAACCTTCACAAGAATGGGCGGGGCTTTTATCAATGATGATGTTATCTTTTCTTCTGACATGTGCACTCAATCTCGTTGAAACAGTAAGACCTTTGCACAACTGCCCTAACTGTCATTTCGAGGAGCGAATGCGACGAGAAATCTTATTTGTTTCAAACCCTTAAGATTTCTCCCTTTGGTCGAAATGACAAAAACACAAGTTGTGCAAAGGTCTTACAGTCTTATTATCAGCATAAAATTATTCATCTCATTTAGAGTGACACGAATAATCATACAGGTGAGGCAATTGCAAAACTTAAAAAAGTTGTCACACTGGTCCCAGCTTCCGCAGGAATTAGATCTTTGCATAACCCTTTTTCTGAGTTGTGCAAATGTCTCACTCTGAGAGTAAGATTCAAGGTATTTTCAGTGTGATGCCCGGTGGGATTATATCGGGATTGTTTCCTATGCGGGTAAGGTTGGCAAAGTAAATTACATCCCAATAACCCTGATGGCCGTAGTATTTCTCTGATATTGTAGACAGAGTGTCTCCCTGCTCGATCGTATAGTCTCCGGGCGGCAGGCGACGTTTGACACCTCGGAGCGAGTTGTTATCTTTATCGGAGCCACCGACAAGCTGGTAAAGCGCAACTTTACTAAAGTATTTTTTGAAGTTCTCCTTTGTGGGCATACGACGAAATTCCTTTTCAGCCTTGTCCTTTATTAACCCGGTACATCCGACCGCTGCATTCATACCCTCCTGAGTCAACTGATCTGCCCGCTCACTGCCCAAAGCCTGGGATGCAGCCATGTCACCAAACATGCCACGCAGAGCCTCCTCGGACGGGTTCTTATTGACTTCTTCAATCGACTTTTCAAGCATCTTATCCGCCGCCCTGCCCGCCGCTTGGAGAAGTAATTCTGCTTTCGCGTCATCCCCACCTGTCGACATCTCTTTTTCAGCTTCGAGAACAGCCTTCTTTATGCCTTCCTTAGTCGGTTCGACCTCTTTGTCAGAAGGCCCCTGCGGGGGCTGCTTGGGCTTGAGATTTGGCTTCTGGTCGATTACAGCAGGTCCTCGCAGGGGCCTTTCCGGAAAACAGCGGGAGCAATCTGAAGGCCTTATCGGGCTGGCAGAGCGCTGCTCTTCGTTAAGCGCCGCCAAAAGTCTCTCGTATTCCAGTTTGGCAATCAAATAATATTTAAAGGCGTCAAGGTAGTCCCGGATCACCATTTTTTTCCCTAACTCGTCAATAAACTTTATATTCGGAGCTCCGGGCTGCATGGGTTTGTACGAGTCAGCTGGTGTCAGCTCCTCCTCAGAGTTTCGCATCCTGTAACGCGCTTCTTCAAGCTCCTTTTTTGCAAGGTCATACCCCGTCCGAGCTAATTGCACACGATGTCTCAGCGGTAGGTTATGCCAACTCTCACTATAATAGTTTGCCATGGTCTTCTCCTAATACGAGACCTTTGAATAATAGTGTAAGCTGCCATTGTGAGCATCGCACAGCGGGCGTGGCTCCCTGTTATCCATGGAAAAAACTGTGCTCATGCCTTCCGATACAAGTACCCCTCTTTTGTAAAGAGGGGACAGAGGAGATTTTTTCCCATATTGCCTCATACACACACTATGCATTCAAATCCCTCCTGTCCTCCCTTTACAAAAGGCAGCGACTTGGCAGTACGATCCAGCCCCATAACTGTCATTTCCAAACTGCATGATATACTGAGACCTTTGCACAACTCACTCATCTGAGACCTTTGCATAACCCTTTACCTGTCATTGCGAGCGACAGCGAAGACACAATTCGTCAGGATAGACGAACAATCATGTTCATGAAATGGTGACGCTCCTTAAGATGCCGTCGATAACCCCCATGTATTTTCCAAGACTTTTTAGACGAAGCATTGAGTGAAAATAGGTTAATATTTCATTCCAGAGGCTGATATTCCCGCATCTTCTGAATCAGTGACGACCATTTCTTCGTTTTCCTGAATTCATCGATTGCAGCGTCGCGTTGATTATCTGTCATGTCGCGGATAAACGCATCATTATTCTCCATAAATTCTTCCTCTGATTCGTCTGACAGCATCTTTCTCAGAATCAAATATGCATCGTCGCATACCCTGTGGGGGATGGGTTTTTCTTCGACTTCCGGCGGTATGGTGGGAATCGGCACTTGGCGTTTGTCGTCAAGCATGGCGATCAGCCGCTTTGTTAACTTTGATTGGTTTGAAAGGTGAATTTCGGCAATAGTCTGCATATCCCACACAAGAAGGTCGGGATCCTGTGGAGAAGGTGTGTCAATTAGCGGCCCGAAAGGAACGTCACCCATTGATAGAATGATTGCTCGGGCGCGACGAACATCAGCTGCGTCCTTGCCATGTAACAGATTCATTAAGTCGGTTACACGTTCACCTGCTCTTTTTCTACAGATGTCAGCAAGATCATCGACCTGTTTGTCGTTTTCGATATCGAGAGTTTTAACCGCATTTAAAAATTCGTTCTTTTCCACTGGCGCCTTCCTTTCTCCTGGCGTGCCCCCGTGCCATAGAAAGAACCAGAGCACGAACATGCAGGCGATAAATATTATAAACAAGCACAGAAAACGAAGCTGTTTACCAGATCCTAAAATTGAACTGAATCCTGAGTTTGGCATTCGCTTTCCTTTTAGCCCACTCATGGCTTTGCCACCAGTGGTCACTGACTTGCAAGGGAGATTTTGGATATTTGAGAAGATAGTATATCCAGTATTGTGCCCCTTCAGGATACGAGCTGGCGGTTGTGAAATAGGCGAAGCGCTCGGTTGGCGGATTAGGGCGCGCCCATCCTTTATACTCCGCGCGACGGAAAATTTCCCAATAATGGGCCTTGGAGCTGCAGCCGAAATGACAGAACGTCTTGCATTTAAGCTCAACCTTCCCAAGATCGAACGGATCACTCTGAGTATTGCGCCATCCGGCGTGAAGCAGAAAGTTAAGCTCTTTTCTGTGAAGATAGCCATAGTATTTGTTCGATGCCGAGGAATAGGCGTCTATCACTTGACTGCGACATTTCTGCGGCATTTCGTATGCCAGTATCGTCTTGTTTCGGGCGTCGGGATGATAGCTGAAGGGCCTCGCTCTCTCTTTCTCAGGCAAGTCCTCTTCAGCTGCAAGCGGGGCAAAGGAATATCCATGTTTCTTAAAATCCTCCACATCCACCGGTACGTACGTGTATCCGAGACGGAAATTTCCATTATCGTTGCCTGTTCCATTTTCCCAGCACTCGCCGGTCGGACTGTTTGAAGGATCGAAAGCAGTCCCTCTGCCATAGCGGGAATGACCGATATACACCACGATTACCCCTTCGGTCTGAAGCGCGTCACGAAATTCTTTCTTTTTCCGTACGATTTTGATTTTATACCTAATTTCCTGATCGACACTCTCGTATGTCCCTTCAGTGTTGTTATTCGACGTTACGAATTCCGAACCGAGCTTTTGCTTAAGATTGGGAATAATAAAACCATGCCCCTGGATTCCTTCAGCGACAATGATTTTACGTTCCTCAAATGCGTCAATAAAGATAGATACGGTTCCGCTTGTTCCGGTAGAGGATTTTCCTGAATTGCTGTTACTCATTGCTTAACCTTATAATTCAGTACCCATTTTGCGCCGACGCAACATCTTTATACCTTCAACCTCGATCGTGTATCTACCAGGTGCGACTTCCTCAACCACAGCTTTTCCATCTGAATCGAGAGAGCCTGTTTTTTTTGTGCCATCAGCTAGGGTGAGCGTATACTTCTTGTTCGTGCACGGATTCCCATCCGGGCCGTAAATAACGAATTCAACATGATCCTTGAATTTCAGCAACCCGCTTTCCTGCTTTTCTCCTGTCCTCTTACCATCAACATCCACGACGAAAAAATACTCCGGGTGGTTATATTTTCCTCCGTGTTTTTTCATTTCCTCGTCCGTGGGAATTTCATCCGTGTCCGCATGGTATCCATACTCCCAGTCGGCCTCGATCTTTTTGTCCTTCACCCGAGTGGGGAACTTGGTGATGAAGTCGTGGGCGCCGTCCTGGTCGTACTCGTAGATCCGCATAATGACCTCGATCCCGTCAGGCACGCCCTTGATATCGGCTGTTAGCTTCACAAGATCGCCCCTGCGTGCCTCCTTCTGACCCCACTTCAGGTTGGTGACCTTGACCGGCGGGATGACCTGCAGGACATTGGACTTCTTATCGAGCCCGTGCTTGGTCAGCTTGGCCGTGAAGGTGAGCTTTTCCTTTGCGTCCTCGGGCACGGTCAGCGGCATGCCGAAGTAGTCTCCGTAAACCTTGCCAGCAAGCTGCGCCACCGCCTTGCCGTCCTTGTCCTCCACCTTGATCTCGATATCCGAGCCGTTGCCGACGAAATGCGTCAAGACCTCGATCTCCACACTGTTCCCGGCCATCGCCCGTTTCCTGCCCCACAGGGCCTGTACGATCTGCGAGTTCAGAGGCGCGGTCTGTACCTGGTCAGTAGCCTTGCTAACTTGCGCCATACAGCGTTCCCCTTACCGACAATATGCCTCTCATGTAATAGTAAAGCTCTTCAGGGCCCTGTCAATGACTCCGGCCCGCATCTTCCAGGTCTTTTTGGAAAAGCTCGCGGTGAGCATGTACCCCGTATGGTTGTGGAGGACATACATGACCCGCTGGTAGATCTCGCGCCCCTCCATGGGATACCACTTGTACACGAGCTCATAGGAGGGGATCCCGCAGTCCAGCATGAGCGGGCCCTGCTTGAGCTCGCTGAAGCCCTGGAGCTCGTCGCTGACCGCCTTGATCTGGAGGCGGGCGTAGGTGTCGAGATCAGGGACGTCCACGTTGTTCTCGATGGTGACAATGATATTATCCTGTATCCCGTCATCGACCGGCCCTTCGAACCTGTAGACCGATTTGTCGCTCCACTCGGGCGGGAAACTCATGCTGAACCGGTTGTTCAACAGGACATAACCGGTTTGCTTTTTCCTGTAGATCCTATCATTCTCCATCTCAGCCACCTTTGATCTTAATCATGTGAATATATCAATCACTGGTACTCAATTCACTCACTCATTCTTTCCTTTTCACCCTGTTCTTCACAGGCGACGGATCGGCTGCGGCTCGCTCGCGGAAGCTGCAGAGTTGTGTCTTGAGGTCAATCTGCATGGCGGTCTGGCCCTGGCCGGACACGACCTCAAACCCTGAGTCGCACGGCGTCATGCGGTAGCCACTGCCACCCGAGGATGCTGTCACCCGGGCGATGTCCGCTTTCATCCACCTGCTTTTCGGCCAGTCTCTTCGCCAGTACCGGGCGAAGATGGTTTCCATGCCTGTGCCCGGATGGGAAAAGACCATCAGGTAGTCGCCGAGCCCACCGCATGTGTCATTGGCAATAATCCTGGCAAGCCCTATCAAGCCGGAGTTATTTTCCAGTGGCAGGGTATCGAACAGGACGGGCTTGTCGGTGAACGCAGCCCCTTTGCCCCAGATCTGAAAGACGTCTACACGGTCATCCTGGATGGATGCCACCAGAGGCTGGATCTTATTGGCCGGCCAGTAGCGGAGCAGAGTCATCCCTCCTGTGGAATGGGGCGCGAGGCAGTCGGCTGCGACCGACATGAAGCCTATGTGCAGGGTCGAGAGAAGGATGAGCCTTTTGTTTTTCCCTTCTCCGATCAGAAGCAATTTCTGATGGAGTGGCTCCTGGTTGAGTAACCACTTTCCCTGTACGAATTCCTGCTGGTAGCAGGGCTGCTGTCCGGAAACAGGGATCCTGAATGGTTTTGACTGCACCACGCCACCATCTTCGAGGGTTGCACGAGCTAGGATCACCACTTCTCCTAGGGATAGGGGCGGCATGTCATAAAAACTGCGAAATTGTCCTTGATAGGCTTTCCCGGGATCGATGACCAGGCGTAAAGGCTCGTAGGGCATCCTTACAGAGATTTCCTCGAAAGCAATTGCCTCTAATGTCTTCGGGGGCTTGAAATCACGCTTGAAGGACGCGGCCCTGTCCGCGCTGGTTATCTCGATTTGAAGGCGGTTCAAGTCCGGAATGATCATTGGTTTGTCCGATCCGTTCCTCAGCTCGAAAGTGAGGGAAAATGGCTTGTAGGGGTCCAGGGGCGGCTTTGGATCTACTTCCAGGATAGAGATCTGCATCAAGCGGCCTCCTTGATTCGTTTTAGTTGCTCCATGTGCAACGACGAAAGGAATCAGAACAGCAATAATAAAGGTCGGGAAGGCTTTCATGGTCATATCTTCATGGTTTTCATATGGTTCCAGGGATCAGCGACTGCTGTATCATAGAAGCGATACCCTCGGTGAGGGAGGAAAAACCCTATAAATAACTGTTCGGTTTCCATATCACCCTGCAGGAGCCTTGGGAAAAATCTTGCGTCGCTGGAAGCCAGCGCGTGCGTTTCTCCTGGGCTGCTAATTAAAAGCCGCCCCTTGTCTGTTGCATATAAAAGATGCGGGACCCTGTACTTACTGAAGAGCGAATCGAGCTCGACAATCCTTTCCTGATCTTCGAGTTTGACACGCAGTCTGGCGGTCTGGGGCACCACCGGAGGTCCATCGTATGTAGGGAACTGGGATTCCACAAGGGTGATGATGCCAGGGACGCCCGGATCGACATACGACGCCCGGATGACATCTGCAACCAGATCGACAAATAGATGGATCGGATAACCCTCATAGCTGCCGATAGCCGATGTTTTCACCAGCTCACCGTGGTGACTGAAAATCAGGTATTCCAGTGCGGAGCCTGCCGTGACCAGGTGAATGGTATCCGGCCCTCCGCCTACGGCCACATGCTCGACTGCCTTCGGCACGGCATACTCCAGCACCTTGGCCGGATAGGGGCGAGTAAAATCTATGCGGTAGCCCCTGATGATCTTTTGAGGTCCGCCCTGCGTCATGGAAAAGATAAAGACCTGGTTTTCCGTGCGGAAAGAATAAGGCAGCAGCCAGCATCCTGGAGGTAGTTGCACCTCCCTCGGCAGGCCGCTAGACACGCCATTTAGGAACCTGGTGATCGAGATCTTGTCATCCGGTTTTTGCCAGAGAAGGACCTTTTCGAAGCCGGGCTCGATATCCTCAACATCGAAGAAGGCGGCCACCGACGGTATCCCTATGCAACCACCCGGCACGCCCTTGAGTGATGTGTTGAAAAAGGAGGCACATGGCTGATTCAGACCCAGCCAGCGCAGATGTGCACGTCCATCCTCTCCCTCTCCGGTGGATACCACGGACAGGAGGGAATGCGTCCCGAATATAGGATTTTCATACCATTCCAGACACTGTTTAACCTGGAGGGGTTCGACCGAGAACTCGACGCCTGGCCCTTCGACCCGGTCTTTCCCGGGTGAGACAAAGCAGGGAACCAGGCGATATACGCCCTGCGCGAAGGGATAGTAGTAATTGGCCAGATCGAATTCCCGGAGCACCTGCTCGCCTGGTCCGACCGGGAATGGATCGGGTGACTTCCTCAACTTATAGCCAAACAGCATATTCATACGGAGCGCTTCGTCGATGACAAGCAGCACCTGGTCCTGCATGGACCTCAGCTCGAGGAATACCCGCGTTTCCCAGTGATCCACGATAATTTGACCATCCGTGCGGTTCGTGAGGCAGACCACAATCTTGGCCGAGGTGAAGGTGTCAAGCTCCTTCCCAGGTGCCATGCTCAGGATATCGATTTGAACGCTCATATAGTAGGACTCATGATTTCTCGGGCAGGCCGGGAATTGTAGGATGGACAATTTTCCAGCCTCGAAGCCTGAGGTTACATTTTCCGCAGAAAAGAGGGTTGAGCGTACCACGCAGGCCATGTATTCCAGAGTTGATTTCAGCTTGTCTTGAGTATGTCATAATACAGTTCCAGTCCGATTTGTCGTGATGGTTGGGATTCTCATTGGTTGAGGGGAAATTATGGTAAAGAAAACAGTGGTGTCCGCATTCATGGGAGATGATATATCCACGTCGGTCTATACTAGCAAGATCATAGATCACAACCGCATCGGCGCATCCGGTGCTGCAGTAACCCGCCATATAATTCGTTTTAGGGTCCGGGTAACCAGCAGCGCCATTTTTCTTAATAGTGATCGGTTTATGCGGCTTGAATGCTACAATGATATGACCATAGGGGATCTCTTTTCGAAGACTGAGGGAAACCGCTCTCGCTACTCTATCCGATACCTTGCTAACAAACCCGTTGTCATCATATAAAAGGGACCATATGGCTGCTTCATATAAGTCACCTGGGATGTTCTTCTGATCTGGCAGATCCCTCCCGTAAAGACAATCTTTGGTCAGATTGAACTTTTTCCAAAAAAGAAATTTCCTTCCCGGGGTAGCATCATCCTGAATGCGCGCCTGTTCCGCTGCGTATGCTGGTGGCAGCAGGGCAAGATTCTTGGGCTGAAAATCCTTTATGCATTTCTGGTAATCGCTGTTGCTGATCACGCTCGTAATATCGACGGCCGTCAATGCCACGGTCATATTGATGTAGCACTGCTCGTAGTTGTGTGAAACCCGCCATAGTTGATATTCGTCCATCGGCACCCCCGGCCATGACACAATGCGAGCAATTCTGTCATCACGCCAGATCGTAAAGATGCCTGTTTCCGCACGGCATGCATCCCTTCCATTCGCGTTTGCCTTATGCCATTTCTCGAGGTCCATCTTATTGGGCAGACCGGTGAAATCTAGATCCGCAACGATGCGGTAGGAATCCCCGGCGATATATGAGGGTATGAAATTGACGCCTGTCCGGCCAAGAAAGACAGGCGCCTTCCAATCGGTACTAGCCTGGGTACAAGGAACCTTGTTCGGTATGTTCAGGGTGAAAGGTTTATAGCTCACGAAAATCTTGGTGAGATCGTCTTTCCCGCCGCAGTCTTTCGGGCAGTTCTTTTTGAAGGCCGTTCCATCAGTGTATTTCTTACTTGCTACCCATGTCTGGACATCCTGTATGTATTTGTGCCGTTGCGTGTCTTCATTGCCGGCCGGCGCGGGCGGCGGGACGGGAGGATCTGGGTGATTGGGGCTGGTGTGGCTAACGATGTACTGATAACGGGTGGCCATATCAGGCTCAGCAGGGTCTTCCACCCGCCATCCCACATTGACTTCCCCCACTACTTCGGGCAAATCGACTGCTTTGTCCGTCTTGGTTTTCAGGAAAATTTTTGCCTTGATGGGCAGGAAAGGCTCATTCAGAATCTTTTTGTCAAATATATATCTCGATTCCCCTTTTGCTATGAAATCATTCCAGAAATCATAGCACATGGAAGGGATGTGAATCTCTGCCTTCTTGATTTTATCGGAGAAGACCCTGGCAGTATCCCCGGTTATGTATGCAATCTTGCCATTTTTCGCCTTGATTTCTTTTTTCAGTAAGTTGTCGTACTCATTTGCAGTATCATTCGTCCCATTGAATATCCAATAACTTTGCCAATCGATGGTGGCTTCTTTTTTTAGTGTGTCCTCGATGTATCTCTTTACGAATTCAGTGTTCCTGCGTTTGTACAATTTAATGGCACGGCTGAGGTAGTCCGTCTGCAGGGCGGCATCCGAGGTGGAGGGACCACCGAAATACCCCAGCTCGTTGAGCTGGTACCTCAGCCATTCCGTCTCGTCCTTTTCTTCAGGCACCGAGCCGTATGCCAGCCAAGTGCCCCGTTCAAGCTCGATCTTGGCGTAGAGCACCTTGAATTGCTTCTCTGCTTTCTGGCTCCCGCCTGAAAGCGTCACCGTATACGGCGCATACAGGGGAGAAATGAACCTGTCCTTGAGCTTACCCTCGGTGCACGTGGCATTTCCCCACCATTCGAACAAATGGAACCCATCGACCTTCTTCTCGTACGGCAGCAGCTGAGCGAATATGGGGTTGTGGTCATAGTGGGGACTCGTTATTTCGAGTTTCACCGGCGCCGTGCTGAGTCCCTTTATCTCGTAGAAGATGTCGAGTGGCTCATTGCCCGGGGCGAAATGGTCATCCACCCGCACGAGCCTGATGTTTTCCGGACGGATGTCCGGGTTGATATACTTTATGTCGACCCAGGCAGGGCTGTACATCGGGCATTGATCGATGGTGTGTTTGGTTGTAGTTGCCTTGGGACATACAATGGACCAGTCCTTCGATGCAGGGGGCTCGAAGAATATGGCCTCAACACGCCTATTCGTCTGGGATTTCAGGCCGTCCAGGCCAGGGGAATCCTTGGGGATGCATTCACCGCAGGAGAGAACCCTGTTTTCGGCCATGGAAAACATGGATTGTTTCCTCTCCGCAAAACGCAGATCGCTGCGCCAGATGGCGAGCCCCTCGGGGGTCTTCAGCCCCATGACCCCGGCAAGATCCTCCATGTACACATCGAAGATTGCTCCCCATGTCTTCGGTCCCACTATCCCGTCCACATGGAGGCCCATCATAGACTGGAATTCCTTTACCGCTCGTTTCGTTTTCTCATTATTGTCGTTGTTCACCTCTCCCGGGTCGCAATCCCATCCATGAATGTTATGGTAATGCTTGAGTATCTGCTGGAAGTCCTCGACCTTGTGTTTCTGGGTTACCGTCTTGACCCACAGGCTTCTGTCTCCGAGCAGTATGCTCAGGACGGCCTTGCTCCGGAGCTCCGACAGGCCGAAGTTGTATTTTACGTCGCCGGTCGTGTCCGTATGGCCCGCAATGATGAGATACTGGCTAGGGTAGTTGTGTGCATAGGCATAAATCATCCTGATGACTTCGAACCCACTCTTGGCCTGCTGTTTCTTGTCCGGATTGCCCTGTGCCGATGAAGGCCCGGCCGGATTAGAGGGCAGGAACACTGCGCTGTTATGATGAAAGAGAAAATCTTCGATTTCAATGGTATTCGTCGTTATCTTATTCAGTGTGAGGGTATTCTTCAGCCCGTGAGAAGCTTTGTGCTTCCCCTTTGCATCTGCGGAGGTGATCAGCTTCTTCTTTGGTTTCATCTTAGCCATGATATCAACCCTGTATCAGGAATCTTCCGATGAGCCCGGCAGGTTGGGGAACCTTACGGTGCAACCGCCCAAAGGGATCTTTTCTTCCCGCTTGTAACCGTTGCCGTCCAGCGTCCCTTTCCTGATCTCCCCACTGCACAGTGTCAAGATGTATTCTTCGTTCGGGACAGGTTTGCCTTTATCATCTTTGAGCTCGATTTCTATCCAGTCTTTGTATTCCAGGAAACCTGATCTCACCTTGCTCGTTTGAACATGCACGAAGAAATAATGCAGGGGGGAAGAATAGCTGCTGTTTATAGGTATATCATCTGCGCCTTCTTCTTCCCCTTCAGGAGAAGGGTACTCCCACTCGGATTCGACCTTGTTGCCGCTCACCGTGGTCTTGATCTCGGCCATGCATTCGTCCGGGCCTTTGAAATCGCGCTTCCAGATCCTGATGATGGCCTCGGTGCCGTCGTTATAGCCCTCGGTCGAGGCTAAGAGCTTGACAGTGTCGCCGGGAGCGGCCGATTCCACCGACCACTTGGCATCATAGACCCGGAAAAGCCTCACCTTATACTGCCCAGCCGAGGGCAGCCCCCCCCTGATGACAGCGCCTTCTCCGGTGAGGATACCCGTTTCCACCTGCCCTTCAACCCCGGTCAGTTCATAAGGTACTTGGGTGACCGGGTTGCCTGCCGAATCTGCGAACCGAATATCGATGAAATGCGGTCCCTCGGCCTGGGGACCTGGCTGACCAACGATGGCTGAATGAGCGCCATCATGTGCAGCCTTTACAGCCCCGCCACCTGCACCTCCGCTACCTCCACCGCCGGTTCCGATGAGGACCGTGGGGCAGCCCATGATGATGGTGCCCGGAGGTCCGACGCACACCGTCATGTCGCCTAAGGTCGCAGCAGGCATGCCTCCGATGAGCACGGTGGGAACCCCTGGCCCCGATATCATCACTCCCACATGCGGCACCGGCACGGGAGCGGGTGTCACCATGGGGCAGATCTGCATATCGGTGACCCTTGCGGCAGGCATGCCTCCTATGAGAACCATGGGACAGCCGGGGGGGGAAATCACTCCCCCGTGTGCCGTCGAATCGCCTACTCTGGCTGCAGGGCCGGGCATCTGTTCCTCCTTGTGCTAATTGATCTTCACCAGGGCACCCTTGACTTCGGTCATGGCCGCGCCTTCCACCGAAGTTTGCACCCCTTTTACGTTTGTCTGAAGTCCACCATCCAGCTCACCGCTCATGCCGCCGGACATCTTCAGGGAGTTCGCAGCCTTTATCTCCACATCCATGGCATTCAGCGTTATTTTGCCGGCAGAGGCTTCCAGGTCTATGCTCCCGGAATCCGTGGCCAGGAGCAGCTTGCTGCCTGAGATGTCGATCTTAATGCGGTGCTGTCCGGAGCTGTCCTCCATGGTGATGGAGTCACCGGAGTCGTCGATAGTCAGATAGTGGCCTTTCTTGCTGGTCGCACCCATCTTCTTGTTCTGGTCGTCCAATACGATGGTGTGTCCGTCTTTCGAGGTCAGTGAGATCATCTTGTTCTGGTCGTCGAACAGCATGGTATGGCCGTCTTTGGTAAAGACCTGCATCTTTTTGTTCTGGTCGTCCACCTCCAGGGTATGCCCGTCAGTGGAGTTCAAGACGATCTTCTTGTTCTGGTCGTCGAAGAGGAGCTTGTGGGCTTTTGTCGTCTGCACGGTGATGCTCTTGTTCTTATCGTCCATGATGACCATGTGCTTGTCACGCGTCTCGATGGTGAGCGTCTGGGTCTCTTCGTCCTGAGTCATCTTGTGGCCGTATGCATTGGAGAGGACGACCCGGGTCTTCTCACTCAAGTCTTCCATGAGAAGCTCGTTGTAGGTCTGCCCATTGGGAGTTGTGTGAGACATGATCGTGCTTTTGGTCTTCTCGTCCGGCAGCTTGTAGGGAGGCATGTTGTTGCCGTGGTAGACCCGGCCCGTGATGATGGGCCTATCCGGATCACCTTCGATAAAGCTCACGATCACCTCGTGGCCGATGCGCGGGATGAACATGGCCCCCCAATTAGCCCCGGCCCAGAGCTGGCTTACCCTGATCCAGCATGTTGTATTCTCATCATTCTTTCCTTCACGATCCCAGTGGAACTGGACCTTCACCCTACCGTGCTCATCGGTATATATCTCCTCGCCCGCCGGTCCGGTTACTATGGCGGTCTGTACTCCTGCAATAACCGGCTTAGGAGTAATAAGCGGGG
>Ga0315274_10008937_pt1 | contig 14513 bp, 10 predicted proteins | sample YL17G02_20_MG_FD_203700 | JGI IMG/M metagenome (GOLD analysis project Ga0315274, IMG submission 203700) | Sediment microbial communities from Yellowstone Lake, YNP, Wyoming, USA - YL17G02_20 | ecosystem: Environmental > Aquatic > Freshwater > Lake > Sediment | place: USA: Wyoming | collected... | reverse complement strand
AACCGCTCGCCACTGCCCCGGAACAGTGCGTGAGGCGGTGAGGCGTCCGCTTCTATCGCAATTCGATCTCGCGACAAACCTCCACTCAGGTTGTCGCCTGGAACGCAATTATTTCACAGCCTCTGAGCTTTGACGGATGGGCTGGAACGTTCGATGGCTCAGCCGGCGGGTTCGGCAGGTTCGGCCTGAAAGTGCCGGTGCAAGGCGTGCGCGTGGTGGGCGAAGCAGAGCTGAGGATGAGTGCGACCGTGGCTATCGCGCTGGCCGGGTGCAACCCGCCGACGATCACGCCCGGCTGGGCGCTGTCGCTTTCGGGCAAGGCGGGAGTCGAAGCCCCGGCGACCGTCGCGATCGTTATCTTCTTTCCGCCGGCCGCTCCTGCTATGGATGCGGTGCGGAAAATCCGGCCGCTCAGGAAGGTCGTGGACGCTCTGGAACTGCGCCTGTATTTGACGCTGGGAGCAGGGTTGTCAGGAGAATACGAAGCCGGCAAGACCGGCGAGTGTTTTCTCGCGGCAACGTCAGTGTCAGGCTCACTGACTCTGGGAGTCGAAGGCCAGGTGGTGCTTACATTGGGCAAGAACGCAGAGGTCGGGGTCTACGCCGGCGGGACCGGAACTCCTGAGTTCGAGCTCTGTCCGGACTTCCAATTCAAGAAAGCCACCATTCGGGCGTACGCCGGTGTGTTTGCAACACTCTGGTCGTGGCGGTTTTCAAAAGAGGTGGGGTTGACAATCGAGTTTGGACCCGACAAACAATCGAAGGTTGTGGCCATGGCGGCGATACCCGGGTCCTCGCTGGAGGGCGAGTGGCAGCCGATCGGGGACAGTTGTTTGCGCTGGGGACAGATGAACCTTCTGGTAGGCGAAGGCAGTTCGGGCGGGCGATTACGCACTCTATCCGTCCAGGGCGAGACCTCGCAGGAAACAGCCCTGGTGGAGAACGTCGTGTCGCTGGCGAGTCCCGCCATCATCTCCAGGCCTTCGGAGAGACTCATTCTGTTCTGCCTGCAAGATCCCAACAAGCCCTGGTTTGCGGCGACGGATATTGGCACGGCGCGTCAGCCAGCGGGTCAACCGTGGGCACTCGACCGAATCGCGGATGACCAGGCGGCGGAGTTCAGCCCGAGTGTCGTCGCAGCAGACTCCGGCACAATCCTGGCCGCGTGGGAACGGGTTTCGGGCGATGTGTCGGATGCCAACGAGCCGGGGCAGGTTGCTCCTCACATGGAGATTGTCGCGGCCTGGTTCGACCCGGGCACGGGCCTCTGGAGCACCCCGGCACAACTGACATCCAATGCCGTAGTTGACCATCGGCCGATGCCGGTCGCCCTGGGCGCAACGCGTGGCATTCTGTGGATTGCTAATGAAGGCAGTGCCACAATTGGGGACGCCAACTCCGGCGACCGACTGATGTTTGCGAAATGGTCGGGCAGCGGGTGGAACGAGCCACAAACCCTGTGGTCGGCACAGAAAGGCATCCTGAGTTTTGCCTTTGTAGCCGACGCCTTCGGCGAGGGACATGTGGCCTTCGCCGTCGACGAAGACGCAGACCCCAACACCACGCCGGATTGTGAGCTCTACCTGCTCTGGACCGCCAATGGTACGTGGCAGACAGCGACTCGGTTGACCAGTGATTCTGTCGAAGACACGATGCCGACGCTGGTAGCGCCAAACGGCGTGCCGATATGCGTATGGAGCGCCGATGGGACGCTGGTCTATTCGCCATTGCGTGACTGGAATCCAAGGCAGGTTTACAGCGAATATACCCTGGCGAACGACGCACCGTCGCTCGACGGAGTGACGATGCCGGGTGGGGCCGCGATCGCCTACACGGTGCAGGGTCCCAACGGCGTGGATATTGTCGCGTCTTTCTATGATGCAGACCTTGACTGTTGGTCTTTGCCGCGACAACTGACTGAGGATGAGCATGCGGAGACGGCGCTGTCGCTGGCCTGTGATGCCGATGAGCTGGTCATAGCCTATCTGAAGACGCAGACTCTGCGGACCGACATGGAGGTGGAAATCGACGGCCAGATCCATCACATCGAGAATGTCCCACAACCCGGCCGTACCGACCTGTATGTCCTGCGACACGCTCTGTCCGACGACCTGGCGGTTGCTTCCGAGTCCGTGGTTCTGGACCCTGCGAATCCTGCGCCCGACACGGCGGCGACGATTCGCGCGACCATCGAGAACCGGGGCGATCTGCCGCTGCAAAATGTGGAGGCTGCCTTCTATGACGGCGATCCTTCCAAGGGGGGAGTGGCCATCGGGGACAGGCAGGTGATTTCCGGGACGCTGATTGCGGGCGCCAAGGAGAACGTATCCGTCTCGTGGAAGGTGCCTGGGAACCAACGCTCCCACGAAGTCTTCGTTGTCGTTGATCCCTGTTTGGCGGTCGAGGACCGGGACCGGTCGAATAACGTGCTCTCGATGCACACGGTGTTGCCGGACGTGGCCATTGAGACCTGCTGGAGCACGGAAGTCTCCAGCACGAGCATGGCCTTGACAGCCAGGGTTGTGAACACGGGCGTCATCCCCGTGGGTGCGTTCGCTGTCTCCTGGCGGCTCGGAGCACGCGACGGCGAGCAAATCGGCACCAGCACGATCCCATCGCTTATTGCTGGCGGGGCGTTCGAGGCTACCTTCACGTGGGACACCTCCGGTCATCTGGACGGCGGGCAGCAGGCGAAGGTATTTGCCGTGGCGGACTCTGCCGGGGCCGTTCCCGAATTGGATGAGACCAACAATGTCTCCAGCCTGGCGGTCTTTCACCCGCCGGGTCTTGAACCGTGAGGTGTCGCCTGCACGGCCCTGCCCATGGGAGGCCCGTGCCAGGCGGTAGGCCCGTTTTGAGAGGAGAAAGACAATGAACAGACGACATATGATCCTGTTGGGCGTGGCGGTGACCACCCTCGCTCTGACGTCCAGCGCAGAGGCCTACACGATGGAGCGGATTAACCCGGTTGAACCGTCTCTTTCGATATGGCTGGGTACTAGTCCGCCGACGTTCAGAGCACGTTTTGGCGGCATCAGTTGGCCGGCTAACTGGGATTACGCCCAGTGGTATGTGGACGAGACCCTCGTGTACACGCAGACCATAGGCGGGCAGACTGCCACGAGCACCTTGGGGAGTCTCGCTTTTGGGGTTCCGGGGACTCGCCAAGTCAAAGTTCGTGCGCAATGGAATACCCTCGGCTTTAACTTCTGGACCGATTATCTTGTCTGGACTGTCAACGTTAATGCGCACCCCCCGGTCGCCTCACGCGTCAGTCCGGATAGTCCTGTGACCGTGTCCGAAGGGGACACCCAGGCATTTACGGCGCGCGGAACCGATCCACGCGGGACATGGGACATAGTACGTGTCTCCTGGTATCTGGATGGCGTCCATCAAGGCGACTTTGTATTTGATGATTGGATTGATCCCTTCCCGGGGGAGCACACCTGGAGCCATACGTTCGATACGTCGGGCACCCACACGGTCGAAGCCGTCTTCCGCGATAGTTGCGACTATTCCTCTGCCCCCGGCGAAGCGGTGTGGACCGTCCATGTCATCGGCAAGCGGACCTTGACCGTCTCTTCGACGGCCGGCGGCTCCGTGACCTCGCCCGGGGAAGGAGCGTTCGAATATGACGAGGGGACCGAGGTCACGCTGAAGGCCACGTCGGAGGACGGCCATCACTTCACGCACTGGTCCGGCAGTGTATCGTCCACGAGCAATCCTCTGCAGTTGACGATGGACAAGGATCATAACCTGACGGCCAACTTCGCACTCGACACGGCTACGTACACCCTCACGATCTCCTCCGGCCCCGGCGGCTCCGTGACCTCGCCCGGGGAAGGAGCGTTCGAATATGACGAGGGGACCGAGGTCACGCTGGGGGCCACGCCGGACGGCGGCTATCACTTCACGCACTGGTCGGGCAGTGTATCGTCCACGAGCAATCCGTTACACTTGACCGTGAACAACGATTACAGCGTGACGGCCAACTTCGCCGCCGATGCGGTTGCGTACACCCTCACGATCTCCTCCGGCCCCGGCGGCTCCGTGACCTCGCCCGGAGAAGGGGCACTCGAGTATGACGAGGGGACCGAGGTCACGTTGCAGGCCACGGCGGACGGCGGGTATCACTTCACGCACTGGTCGGGCAGTGTATCGTCCACGAGCAATCCTTTGTATCTGACGGTTGACAACGACTACGACGTGACGGCCAACTTCGCGCTTGCCGCGACGGCGCTCTACGTCGATGACGATGCGCCCGGGGACCCCGGGCCGGGCGATCCCGCCGTGAGCGATCCACAGGAGGACGGCACGGCCGAGCATCCATTCGACCGGATCCAGGAGGGCATCGACGCGGCCACGCAAGGCGGCTGTGTCATTGTGCTGGCCGGGACGTACGTGGAGGGCATCGACCTTCGCGGCCTGGGTATCCGGCTCTGTAGCGCCGACGGGCCCCAACAGACGATCATCGACGGCGCCGGCGCCTTGCACGTGGTCCGGTGCGTCAGCGGTGAAGGTCCCGACACGGTGATCGAGGGCTTTACCATCGTGGGCGGCAAGGCCGGCGGCGCTGCGCCCGACAACAAGGGCGGCGGGATGTACAACGTCAATAGCAGCCCCACGGTCAACAACTGTATTTTCACCGGCAACGTGGCCACGCGAGGCGGCGCGGGAATGGGCAACGTCAACAGTTCGCCGGTGGTGACCAACTGCCTGTTCCATGACAACGCGACAGCCGCCGGGGGCATGGGCGCCGGGATGCTCAACTACGGCGCATGTCGGCCGGTCCTGACCAACTGCACCTTTGCCGGCAATGCCGCCGCGAGCGGAAATGCGTTGGTCTGTGATTCCGCCGCGCATGCCGATCCAAGCACCGTGATGCTCACCAACTGCATCCTCTGGGACGGCGGGGACGAGATCCAGAGCTACGACAACTCCATTGTCACGGTCACCTACAGCGACGTTCAGGGCGGCCAACCCGGCGAGGGCAATCTCTCCGTTGACCCGGTGTTCGTTGGTCCGTCGATGGGGAACCTGCATCTGGGGACGGGCTCGCCGTGCATCGACGCCGGCACCGGCACGGCCGGTCCGCCGCCCGCCTGGCAGGTCGCCGGTGGCGCCGTCGGCGGAGCACTGGAGTTCGATGGGCTGGACGATTGTGTCGTCAGTCACACGGTCGCGAGCCACCTCAATGGCTCAAGCGCCCTGACGGTGGCGCTGTGGGTCAAGTCGGACGTGACGAATACGGATCGGGGCTTCATCCACTTTGAAGATCCGCACGGGACGGACGACAGGGGAATGCGCTACGCTGCAAAGAGCGTGAACGGCCAGGGGGTGAATCTGATCAAGATCGGCGTGACGTGCACTACGGCGGGTGGCCGCCAGATCGGCCAACAGCAACTGGCCAGTTCCAGCAACGTGCAGACGACCGCCTGGCAGCACCTGGTGATGACCTGGAGCAGCGGGCAGCCCGTGAAGCTGTATATTAACGGCGTGCTGAACACGCCGGCCTCCAACGATCCGGGGCTTAGCGGCGTTCTGAGAGGCTATACGAAGCTGCTCATCGGCCGGGGCGGCAAGTATGGCGATCCGTCGACGAATGACACGGGCTGGGACGGTCGGATCGACGACGTGGCGATCTTCAGCCGGGCGCTGGGGGCGGCCGAAGTCGTCCGGTTGAGGGACCAGGGGGGCGCCTCCTTTGTGGGCGACGCCCACCTGGAGGGACTGTGGCAGTTCGATGAGTCCAGCGGCTCCGTTGCGCCCGACAGCTCCGGCAACGAGAGAGATGGCTGGCTCGCCTGTCTGCCGGTCACGGACCTCGATGGCAAGCCCAGGATCGTGGACGGCGACCAGGATGGAACCGCTGTGGCGGACATGGGTGCGTATGAATGGCAGGGTACGAGCCGCAAACCGGGTAGCAGGTAGGTAGGAAGGCAAGCGGGCGGCGTATCTATAGTTGCCGTTTGACGGCCTGGGCGTGGATGAGCTCGAACAGGGCTTTGATGAAATCGGCGTCCAGGTCGAGTTGCTTCGCCTTGGCGATATGATCTTCGAGGAGGGTTTCCCAGCGGCCGATCTGGAGGACCGGGATACCGTGCTGCTGCTTGAGCCGGCCGATCTCCTCGACCCACTTCATGCGCTCGGCAAGGTCGTGGATGATCTTTCCGTCGATCTGGCTGATCTCCGCCCGCAGCCGGGCCATCTGTCGCTTGAGGTCTCTGTCGGTAAGCTCGGTGTCCCTGGCCCGCAGCCGCTCGAGCATGTGGAAAAGGTCCTCCGGAGTCACCTGCTGCTTGGCATCGCTCAGGGCCCGGTCGGGATCGATGTGCGACTCGATCATCAGGCCCTGAATGCCGAGATCGAGGGCCATCTGGGAGAGGGGCTCGATGAACTGGCGGCTGCCCGCGATATGGCTGGGATCGCAGATCAGGGGTAGGTCAGGAAGCAGCCGCTTGAGCTCGATGGGGATCTGCCACTTAGGGTCGTTGCGGAACTGCATCTCAACATAGGTAGAGAAACCGCGGTGAATTGCGGCGAGCTTGCGGACGCCGGCGTCGTGAAGGCGTTCGATCGCGCCGAGCCATAGGCCAAGCTCCGCATTGATGGGATTCTTGACGAGGACGGGGATGTCCTTGCCTTTGACGGCATCGGCGATTTCCTGCACGGCGAACGGGCTGACTGTGGTTCTCGCGCCGATCCACAGAATATCCACGCCATACTTGAGGCACAGCTCCACGTGTTCGGTATTTGCCACTTCGGTGGCCGTAAGCAAGCCGGTCTCGGCCTTCACTTGTCTGAGCCACTCCAGGCCGACCTCTCCGACCCCTTCAAACGTGTTCGGTCGCGTACGCGGCTTCCAGATGCCCGCACGGAAAGCCCTAACATGCGGCGATTTCGTCAATTCCCGGGCCGTTGAGAGCATCTGCTCGGCCGACTCGGCGCTGCACGGGCCCGCGATCACCCAGGGAACACGGTCGTGCGGCAGCCACTGCTCTATGGGGATCAATGCCTTGCTGATTTTCCTCAGAACGTCAGTCATTTCGTCCTAATCCGGGGCCATCCAGCCGGATGCCACTATGGTCGAATCAAGAAAAGGGACTCATTATAGGGTCCAGAACCCACTTGGCAACTCCTGCCCAGTGGCGATTATAGCCTATCGGCAGGCTAACTCCAAGGGTTTCGACAACCGCCGGGTGGGGAGGCAGATTCTCTGACGCCCCATTCAATGAATGGTTTCGCCGCTAAGGTGCCCTGCGGGATTGGCCGATAGATTGCCTAAATGACGGATTCAGGGACCCCTTGGCATGAGTGAAAATGACCCGATCATCGCCGTTCTCTTGAACGAAAAAGTGCTGGACGAGGCGCGGGCCCGGACGCTCCTGGACCGACACGAGGCGACCGGGGAGAGTCTGCTGTCCATCGTCAAGCGCGAGGTGTCCCTGGATGATGAGCAGTCCGCGAAGGTTCTCGCCGCTGCCCACAACATCGAGTTTGTCAACCTTTCGCCCGATATGATCGACCCCATGGTCGCCCACCTGATCTCGCAGGAGGTGGCCAATCGCTACGGCGCCATTCCGATCCGCAAGGAAAGTCACGAGCTGATCGTTGCGATGAGTTCGCCGCTGAACCTTCGCGCCCGCGACGAAATCGAGCTGAAGACGGGCTACAAGGTGATTCCCGTGGCGGCCACGCCTCAGGCCGTGAATCAGGCCATACGCTTCCATTTCGACGTGGCCAACCTGACCAAACAGACGATTGCCTCCATGCGGCTGAAGGGCGATGCGGGCGACGATGGCAAATCGGCAGCCGACAAGAGCGAGAGACTGTTCGATGCCGACAACGATCCGATCACGAAACTCGTGGCTTCCATCATCCAGGGCGGCATCGACGCCAGGGCCAGCGACATTCACATTGAACCGCAGGAGGCCGATCTGCGCATCAGATACCGTGTGGATGGCTTGCTACGCAGGGCGATCGACATCCCGGTGTCGGCGCAGCGCGAGGTCGTCTCTCAACTCAAGGTCCTCGCCGATATGGACATTTCCGAGCGAAGGGTCCCCCAGGATGGGCACATCACGGTTCGCCGTGAGGACAGGGAGTACGATCTTCGTGTTTCCTCCCTGCCGGCCGTGGGGGGAGAGAAGATCGTTCTGCGCATCCTCGACAAGAACGCGGGCCGATGGTCGCTGGATCGGGTCGTTACGTCGGCGCAGGACAACAAGAGAATCAGAGACCTGGTCGCCAACCCCTACGGCATGATCCTTTTGACGGGTCCGACCGGCAGCGGCAAGACCACGACACTCTACTCCGTGCTCCAGTTGGTGAACACGCCCGAGCGGAATATCGTGACCGTCGAAGACCCGGTCGAATACCGTCTGTCGGGGATCACGCAGGTGCAGGTCAAGCCGGTAGCAGGTGTGACGTTTGCCTCCACGTTGCGGAGCATTCTGCGGCAGGACCCGAACATCATCTTGATCGGAGAAATTCGCGACCTGGAGACGGCGGAGATCGCCGTCAGCGCGGCCCTGACGGGCCATTTAGTCTTGAGCACGTTGCACACGAACGACGCGGCGGGGGCCGTATCGCGGCTTGTCAGCATCGGGATCGCGCCATTCCTGGTGGCCTCATCGCTTCTCGGGGTGGTCGCCCAGCGGCTCGTGCGGACGCTCTGTCCCAAGTGCAAGGAACTTCACGTGCCCGCCGAGGAGGAATGCCGGCTGATCGGGAGCACGCCCGCGGCGAAAAAACGGCTCTACCGGGGCAAAGGGTGTCACAACTGCTATGGGAGCGGCTACCTCGGGCGAAAGAGCCTCTATGAGATATTGTGTGTCTCACCGGCCATCAATCGCATGATTGTGGACGGCCGCAGCGATGCCGCCATCAAGGAGCAGGCGATTGGGGAGGGGATGAGAACGCTCCGGACGAGCGCCCTGGATGAAGTCCGCAGCGGCGTGACAACGATCGACGAAATCATGAGGGTCGTGGATCTCAAGAGCGAATAATGGCTGCCTATGAATACGTAGCGAAGGATTCCGCGGGCAACGAGCTCAGCGGCGTCTATACCGATGTCGACAGCGAGCAGACGCTGCGGGCGGAGCTGACCAAGCTCGGGTACGTCCTGGTCCATGCGCAGCGAGAGGCCCGGTCCGGCTGTTCGTCGGCGAGGGTGCGCCAGAAGGATGTGGCCTCCTTTGCCTTCAAATTCGCCTGCATGTACTCCGCCGGCCTGTCGCTGGTGCGGTGCCTGGAGACGCTGGAGGAGCAGGCGGGCAGCCAGGCCCTCAAGAACGTGATTGCCGATGTTCGGCATCGGGTAGAGACGGGCTCGAGTCTGCATAGTGCTTTCTCGCCGCATCGCAAGGTGTTCGGCGATTTCTTTCTCGGAATGATCGAGGCCGGCGAATCGTCCGGCGAGTTGGCCCAGGCCCTCGATATGAGCGCGCGGTACCTCGAAAAGCGTCTGGAGCTGCGCCAGAAGACGCGGGCGGCCTTCGTCTATCCGATGGTCGTCGGGGTGGTCTGCTCCATCGTGATTCTCGGCGTGCTCATATTCGTGGTGCCGATGTTCTCGCAATTGTACAGGCGGCTCCACGTGGAATTGCCCGGCCCGACCAAGGCATTGGTGGTGCTGAGCCTGTTGCTGAGACACTGGTGGTGGGCTCTGCCGCCTTCCATGGTGGGACTCGTGCTGGGTGTGCGGCGCCTGTTGGCACATCCACGGGTGCGGCTGCACTGGGACCGCTGGAAGATCCGGATGCCGCTGCTGGGGCCGCTGAATCATCTCATTCTCGTATCCCAGTTCATCCGCACGTTCGGCATGTTGATCTCCGTGGGGGTTCCGATCATGGAGGCCCTCGAGTCGGCGGGCCGGGTGGTGCGCAACGGGGAGCTGGCACGAATCGCGGCGGACCTTCAACAGTCGATCCGCGTCGGCCGTCCGGTGGCCGAGTCGTTCAAGGCCCACCGTCTGTTCCCCTCCATGGTCGTGCAGCTCGTCGCTTCCGGCGAGGAGGCCGGCGTTCTTCCGGACATGCTGGCAAAAGCGGCCGACGTGCTGGATAAGGAGGCCGATCGGATGGCGGCATCGCTGCTCGTGAAGCTGGAGCCGGCGCTGACCATGATCATGGGCGTCATTATCGGTCTGATTCTCACCGGGGTCTATCTGCCCATGTTCGACTACATGGCGTGCCTCAAGTAGGGGCCGCCGGCGCTGTGCCGGGGGCGGCGACGTTTTTCACTTAAGTGGGCGGCCGTCGCGGCCGATGAAATTGCCAGTGGGTTATATCGACAACCATGTATAGAGGAGAACACGATGCAAAACAAAAGGGCGTTTACTCTGGTGGAATTGCTCGTCGTGGTGATGATCCTCGGCGCTCTGGCGGCGATTGCCATCCCCCGAATGCTCAGTGGCGCCACGAACGCCAAGATCAACGCATGCAAGACGAATGTGGACGTGCTCAATTCACAGATCGAGCTGTACTATGCGAACAAGGCGGCATGGCCGGCCGCGTTGGCGAACCTCACCAGCGATCCGAACTACTTTCCCGATGAAGTGCCCACGTGCCCGTTGGGGACGGACTACACGTATAACACGACGACCCATCGGGTACCCAACCACAGTCATTGACCGTGCGACCCCAACCGCGGGCTTGCGAGAGCTCGTTGGATTTGGCATGAAACCTGGCGGGGATGGGCGTCTGCACCGGCGGCCATCCCTCGCATTGTGTAGAGACTTGCGGCTATGACACGCTTGGGACACACCCTGATCGAGTGCATCACCGTGGTGCTGATCCTTTCGATCCTGGCACTGATTGCTGTCCCACGGCTCAATCTGGGCGTGACATGGGGAGCACAAACGGATGCGGCCGTACGCCGGCTCGCCACGGACCTTCGACGCACTCGCATGCAGGCCATCACACGCGCGGCCGACAATCCGACGGGATTTGCCCTGGTCATGAGCGGCGCCAGTCCGTACGGCGGCTACCAGATCATCGATCTGCATGACTCGGCCGTCGTCGCAAGCGGCGAATTCGCCGCGGCCGTTCGCTGTACCGGCGCACAGCACTTCGACTTTGGGCCGCTCGGCAACCTGAAGGAGGGCAGCGACACGCAATCGCGGGTGTACTGCGAAGGCAGAGCATACCAGCTTCAGGTCGTACCGGCGACGGGGATGGTGAAATGGTTCCGGGACGAGTAACCATCCGACGCTTGCAGCACCGGGCCGCCGGCGTGACCCTCACGGAGGTGGTCGTGGCGTCTGCGTTGCTCCTGGCATCCATCGTTCCGCTCCTCAAGGCCCTGACGGTCGCCCAGGCCACGGACCGGGTCGTCGCTCGCAGGAGCTGGAGTCTCATGCTGGCCCAGTCCGAGCTGGATCGAATCCGGGCCCAGAGCATCCACGACTACGATCGCAGCTTCAACGCGACGTCCACCTCGCTTGACGGCGGGTACCTGTGCTCCGTGGCCGATGACCAGGATCCCGAGCTGAGAACGGTCACCGTGTCGGTCGGATTGGATCACAACGGGGACGGCGTCCTCTCCCCGGAGGAGATCGAGGTGCGCCTGTGCACCTGCCTGGCCCGCCGCTGGCCGGGACCGGAATGACGGCGCGGGACCTCCCTTTCCGTTTGTGGTGTCTCATGCGGACGGCCAGATTATCGGATGCCTCCCGTCCTCGAATCATGCTGCACTTACACCAGCGGCGGCAAGAGCCCATAAGAGCCGGCGGCGAGCGACTGAAAGGCCCTTCCCGTCAGTTCCGGCGGCGGCGGGAGTTGTCCGCGTTGTTGGATTCTGCATATCGGTAATGCGGCATGGCAGCCGAGCCGAAGATATTCTGGTTGGGTACCATCGTATGCGCCAAGAGTGAGGTGTTCTTCGAGGAGTGAAGGGTCCTTGCAACGTGGAACTACCATCGTGGAACTGACAGTGGCCATGGCGATTCTGGCCGTCGTTTTTGCGGCCGTGATGCCGGTGTTCGCTGTGGTCCGGAATCATGCGGACGCCGCCGGGGCGGACTCGGAGATGGTCCAGAACGCCAGGATCCTGAACGAGCAATTGTACCGCCATCTGGCCCAGGCCAAGCGAGTCACCGCCATGAGCGGGAGCACGGAGTCCGACGGCCACATCGAGTTCGAGGCCGCCGATGGGGTCGTGCGGCGCTGCCAGCTCGGGAGCGGCTGCGTCGAATTCGGACCTGTGGATGACCTGTGCGAGTTGGCAGGACCGGCGGAGTCCCTGCAGTTCACCTGCTACGACGGCAACGACCCCGCCGCGCAGACGGACGTGGCGGAGCACGTGCGGCTGGTCACATGGGAGGCCCGGCTGGACAGCGCCGGCACGCTTGCACAAGACAGGACCATCCGCGGAGCATGTTACCTGCGCGTCCGTACAAGCACCGGCAGCGGAGAGACAGGTGCCACCTACGATTTTGCCACGGGCCGGCAGGGCATTGATTGTTTCGCGTTTTCCGGCGAGGGCAAGCCGCAGGTGCCAACGGGGATGCTCACCCCTGCCCGCCAGTTGACCTCTGCACAATACAATGCCATCAAGGTACAGGACGGCAATTTCTATGTGGTCAGCGTGTCGTCGAACTCGAACTACGCCCAAATCCGATTCATCTTCCAGATTGCCGAGGACCGGGCCCGGGTCAGCCGGCTCGCCGCAACCTGGAGAGGCAGGGGAGTCAATGCAAATCATTTACGTACAGACGGCGCCAGCCTCTATGTGTGGAACTACACCACCGCCGCTTACGAGTTACTGCATGCCTCATCGGATACGGATGCCGTGGTTGCATTGACCGGGACGAGGACCGTCGCGCCGTCGCGCTATATCGATCCCACGGGTCTGAAGATGATCACCCTGCTCGTTGTTTCGAATGATAAGAAGACAAGGGGGTCCAATAACAGATTGTACACGGACTACGTTCGTCTTGATGTCACCACCTCGGGGTCCGGGGGCATACTGCCTTGAAGGAGCCTGATGAAAACGAGTCATAAGAATGTGGGTTCCGTGCTGCTGATCGTCGTGCTTCTGGTGGCGCTTCTGGCGGCGACGGTGGCGGGCCATCTGCAAATCAACGCGGAGGAAATCCAGTTGATGCAGAACCACATCGGCGGCGTGGAATCGCTGGCCACGGCGGAGGCCGGGTTGAATGACGCGCTGGCTCAACTCCGCTCGGACTCCGGCTGGCACGGCGGCTACGTCGACAAGCCGTTCAACGGCGGATCGTACAGCGTCGCCATCGACGGTTCCACGATCCGGTCGAGGGGAGTCACGTCGACCGGCTTCACCGCGACGATGGAAGCGGAGGTCACATTGGCCTCGGATGGGCCTCCGTACCTGATAAGGATCGACAGCCTGCGGATCAACGAATGAAATCACACGGGAAAATGACGTTGGGCATCGACATCTGTCCTCACCAGGTCAGCGCGGCCCTGATTGAGCGGACCGGGCAGGGGTTCAAGATCATCGCGGCCGCATCAAGCGACCTCGCGGACGGTCGGGCACAGCAGGGTTCTGCGGAGCAGGCGAGGGCCCTGTCTCGCACCATCAGGAGACTTGGCAGGCGCGCCAGGTCGCCCCGCGTGAAAGCCGCCTTGTCGCTGTCGGCAGATCCGATGCTGATACAAATCCTGGACATGCCGAAACACATGCCTGCCAACCTCCGTGAATTCGTCGCCAGTGAGCTCAAGCAGTACGTCGCGCTGTCGGGCAAACGCATCCTGTCGGACTTCTGCGGGATCGGACTCAGCGAGGAAGGACAAAAGCGGATGCTGGCCGTGGCCGCGGAGATGGAACAGGCCGTGGCGGCGGTGACTGCCTGCGCCAAAGCGGGGGCGATTGTCGAGGCCATCGAGCCGCCGCTGTTGGCCTACGCCAGGGCGTTCCACGCAAGCCACAGAGAGGACAAGTACGCCCGCCATGTGCTGATTGCCGTGCTCGGCAGCAGCAACCTGACAGTATCCCTGTTCTGCAAGGGCGTGCTGGACTTCGTGAGAGTCCGAGACATCCCGTCGCATATGCGGGAGGGCGATTCGCTTTGCGGCTGGCTGGCGGAAGAACTGAAGGCCGTAATACGCTACCACGACGCCAACGGCGGCGCGGACCATGCCGCATTGCACGTCAGGGTGGTGGTCCAGAGCCCCGGACTGTCGGCGAAGGAGCTGGAACCGCCGCTCCGCGCCAGGATAGGCATGGACTCTCTTGTGGTTACCCTTTCCCACGAGCCTTTCCCGGGGCCGGCAGCAGGGGCGGACGCCGGGTCTGCCGAAGCCGCATCCCTGATGGCCGTCGGCGCCGCCATGAAGGCAGCGGATCCGGATGCAGACGACCTGAAAATCAACCTGCTGCCCGAAGAGGTGAAGCGCGCCAGATCGCTTGCCAGACATGCCTTGCTGACGGCCATCGCCGGAGCCTGCTCCTTCCTCGGAGTGCTCCTGGCCATATTCCTTCTGAGTCGGACGGCCGGCGCCGCCCGCGAGCAGGTGGAGCGGACGAAGATTGAC
>Ga0315274_10008936_pt1 | contig 14513 bp, 15 predicted proteins | sample YL17G02_20_MG_FD_203700 | JGI IMG/M metagenome (GOLD analysis project Ga0315274, IMG submission 203700) | Sediment microbial communities from Yellowstone Lake, YNP, Wyoming, USA - YL17G02_20 | ecosystem: Environmental > Aquatic > Freshwater > Lake > Sediment | place: USA: Wyoming | collected... | reverse complement strand
CTGCTTATTGTATATGGATAAACAAAGAACTATTAAAAAGCAAGTAAGCTTAAAGGGTATCGGGCTACATACGGCAAGCAAAGTAAATGTAACATTTAAGCCCGCAGATGTAGATAGTGGCATTAGTTTCATTCGTACTGATTTACCCCATAGTCCGGTAATTAAAGCATCAGTAGGGTGCCTTCTTTCGTCAAGCCATTTTCCACGGCGTACCTGTATTGGCAAAGATAGCGCGGAAATACACACTATTGAGCATCTTATGGCCGCATTAGCCGGCTTGAATATAGACAATATCTGTATCGAGATTGACAATAATGAAATACCGGGTTTAGATGGCAGTAGCCTAAACTTCTTAGAAATATTAACTCAGGCGGGGTTTAAGGAACAAGAGAAAGAGCGCCGATATTTTTCGGTCAAAGAACCCATATTTGCCGAAGAGGACGCTGCATTTATTATGGTGTTGCCGTCTAAAGAATTTAAAATTTCTTATACCTTAAATTATAACCATCCCATGCTTAAGGCGCAGTTTCTGGAGATAAGTATTAATCCCCATGTATTTGAAAGAGAGTTGGCCGCAGCGCGTACATTCTGCCTCCAGGAGGAAGCCAACGAATTACAACGTCAAGGCTTAGGCAAGGGCGCAAATTATGATAATACCCTGGTGGTGGGCGAAACCGGAGTAATTAAGAATAAATTGCGTCATCCAGATGAGTTTGTCCGGCATAAGATAGCTGATTTGCTGGGAGATTTGTATCTTCTGGGCCAACCCCTAAAGGGCCATGTCATTGCTTTAAGGAGCGGCCATTCCTTAAATTTAGAACTCGTAAGAAAAATAAATGAACAGAAACAAAGATATTCCTTGGGTGGGGTAGGTGCGAGTTACTCACCTACAGAGGGAAAGGAATTAGATAGGGCCGAGATCATGAAGATACTTCCGCACCGCGAACCGTTCTTATTTGTAGATAAGATCCTCTCTTTAGAGAAAGGAAGACGTGCGGTAGGCGTAAAGAATCTGACTATAAATGACTATTTCTTCAAAGGACATTTTCCCGGAAGGCCAATTATGCCGGGGGTTTTGATTATTGAGGCCATGGCACAGGTAGGCGGAGTAATGATGCTTGCCCCAGAGGAGAACCGGGGAAAGCTGGCTTATTTCATGGCCATTAACAATGTAAAATTTAGAAAGACAGTTTTGCCGGGCGATCAGTTGATACTGAAGGTAGAAGCGGTTAAGATAAAATCCAAGACCGGCCAAATACATGCGAAAGCCTTGGTGAATGATAAGGTAGTAGCAGAGGCAGACTTAATGTTCGCCCTCGTCGAAGCATAAAAAGTATAAACTAAACGAACCCAACGAGCTTAACGAAGATGCAGATACATAAAACAGCAATAGTCTCAAAGAACGCTAAATTAGCCGAAGATGTTTGTATCGGCCCTTATACTCTTATTGGAGATAATGTATTTGTAGGCGAAGGTTCTAAGATTGGTGCACACTGCGTAATTGAAGGTAACACTACTATTGGTAAGTCTTGCGAGATATTTACCGGTGCAGTTATTGGAAGTCCCCCTCAGGACTTAAAATATAAAGGCGAGAAAAATTTTTTAGAAATAAGTAATAATAATATTATCCGCGAGTATTGCACGTTTAATCCTGGCACAGGTGATAGTGGTAAAACTATTGTGGGTAATAGTAATCTCTTTATGGCTTACTCGCATATCGCCCACGATTGTATAGTCGGTAATAATTGTGTCATTGCCAACAATGGTACCCTCGCCGGACACGTGACCATTGAAGATAAGGCATTGGTAGGCGGATTAGTAGCCATACATCAATTTGTCCGGGTAGGCAGGCTTTCTATTATCGGTGGTTGTTCTAAGGTAGTTCAGGATATTCCGCCTTATTCAACCTGCGATGGCCATCCTGCACGTGTATATGGCTTAAACCTTATTGGTTTAAGACGTAATAGTACCTCTAAAGAATCAATAGAGCAACTCAATCGTGCATTTAAGATACTGTTTAATTCTGGCCTGACGGCGAAACACGCCTTAGAAAAAATAGAAAAGGAAATAAAACCTTACGAGGAAATTTCGTACCTGGTTAATTTTGTAAAGAATTCTCAGAGAGGCCTGGCTCATTCCTGCCGTGCATAATAGAATAAGCAGATGATGGAAAAGATTGGTTTAATCGCGGGCAATAGAAGATTTCCTCTTATATTTTGCGAAGCGGCAAAGAAAAGGAATTATTATATTGTGGCAGTGGCCATAAAAGGCGATACCTCCCCTAAATTAAAAAAATTCGTAGATAAGATCTATTGGATAAGTTTAAGTGAATTTTCGCGGATGTTTGAAATATTTAAGAGTGAAGGCATAACCCAGATAGTGATGGTTGGCCAGATAAGCCCTCACCGTTTATTCAGTAAGGAGATAGCTAACGACGCGGCGTTAAAAGACTTACTTACGCGCATGAAAGATAAAAAGGCAGATACGATATTTGGGGCGATAGCAGAGAGATTAGAAGAGTGTGGACTGAAATTGCTAAATTCCACCACTTTTATTGAGGGCCACCTACCGAAGAAGGGGATATTTACCAAGCGAGAGCCTAATTTTAGCGAATGGGAAGATATATATTTTGGATTGGATTTAGCCAAAGAGGTTGCCTATCTGGATATCGGGCAAACCGTAGCGGTTAAAGACAAGGCCATAGTGGCGGTTGAGGCATTAGAGGGAACGGATAACCTCATCAGGCGCGCAGCCAGAATTACCGGCGGGGGTTTTACAGTAGTTAAAGTTAGCAAACCTAATCAGGATATGCGCTTTGATATACCGGTAGTGGGATTAGATACCATAAAGAATCTGATAAAGGCAAAGGCCAAGTGTTTGGCTATCGAGGCCGGCAAGACCCTTTTTATAGATAAAGAGCAAAGTATTAAATTGGCAGATAAAAAAGGAATTTCTGTAGTAGCTGTATAAAAAGCCTCTTTATTCCACCTGTGCAAATGTAACTTGAGCCCCACCCGCTTTTGGGTGCTCATAAAAATCCTTGACAGCATTAAAATTATAGTATATAAATAATAACACAGAAAAGGAGGAAACAATGGCAAGGATAAGCAAAGCAGCAAAGACAGCGGAGTTCAAACTTTATGCACCGCAGGCAAAAAGGGTCAGCCTGGCAGGCAGTTTTAATAATTGGGATACAAAATCTCTTCCTGCCAAGAAGGATTCTAAGGGTAATTGGATAGCAAAAGCAAATTTAAAATCTGGTAGGCATGAATATAAATTTTTTATGGATGGCTCTTGGATTAACGACCCTAATTGTTCACAATTAGTTTCGAATAGTTTTGGCTCGCAGAACTGCACTATAGAAGTAAGGTAGATATAAAAATATTATCCCACCTTTCTTAGATATTGGGTGATAGGTGTTAGGTAAGGTCTAAAACCTAAGGCCAAACACCAAAAATAAGAAGGTGGGTTTTTTTTAAGTGAGCCCCGACGTATCGTCGGGGCGAACTTACCCCACACCCAGACGCACAATAGCGTTTCTATGTAGTGTCTGGGTGTGGGGTCAATTCGCGCAAATAACTTACGTCGTCCACCTGCGGCGGACTTCCGTAAGTTATGCGCTCATTAATGAAATATATATACGGTCCAGTAAATTCACGCCGATTAGGTTTTTCTCTAGGGATAACCCTAATCCCGCATAAGATATGTAGTTTCGACTGTGTTTATTGTCAGTTAGGTAAGACAAAAGACAGGACATACGAAAGGAGAGAATATTTAAAGGTAGAAGCAATTATTAATGAATTGAGGTTATGGTTTGAGAATAATACTGATGGAGCAAAAAATCTAAATTATATTACTCTCTCCGGTTCAGGCGAGCCCACATTAAACATTAAAATTGCTGAGTTAATTGCCGAAATAAAAAAGATTACCTCCCTCCCAATAGCAATTATTACCAATGCTTCTTTATTAAATGTGCCTTTAGTGCGTCAAGGCCTAGTGGCTGCGGATTTAATCCTTCCATCCTTAGATGCAGTTGACCCTAAGGTTTTTGAAAAAATTGACCGAGCCCACCCGGATATAAAGATAGGCCAGATAATAGAAGGTTTAATAAATTTAAAAAAGGAATTTCCGGGTAAAATCTGGTTAGAGGTGATGCTGGTGCGCGGGATAAATGATGATTTACGGCAGATTAAAAAGTTAAAGGAAGTTATCGATAGAATAAATCCGCATAAAATTCAGTTGAATTCTCCTGTGCGCACTACCGCAGAGCCTAATGTATTTCCTGTCGACAGAAGAAAACTCGAGAAGATCAGAGAAATTTTAGGCGATAAGTGTGAGATAATTTAAATTGCGCCCGTCGCCTAATGGATAAGGCACCAGTCTTCGGAACTGGCTATTGGTGGTTCGAATCCACTCGGGCGCGTTTTAAAAAAAATCCCAACGCGTGTTGGGATTAAAAACGCCGATAAAGGAATCGGCGTGGGTTTTTATCACCACTTCCTCTTCGGCAACTGGCTGCCATGTCCCGTATCTGCGGGGTTTAGGCCCTATAGCTTTGTGTCCTATCCTTTCGAATAGTTTACCTTTATCGGCAATTAAAGTATAACATATTTTTGCTTAATATTCAAGTGAACCCGCTTAAAGAGTAAAAAAATTAAGCATTCAAAAATCTGGAAATTATGCTATAATTTAGTAGTATTTTGGAGCTTCTTATTCTTTGATAGAATAGAAAATTATATCTTGTCCTACTACGCTCTTCTACAGTAAAATAATGGTAGAGCTTCGTAAGGACTTACGCAAAATCGGTTTAGGGCTTCGCCGAAGGCGATTTTGCTTGAGTTTTGGGCCATTAGCTCTCCGCCACAAAACATGGCGGATTCGCTAATGGTTGGTAAAGAAACCTAAATCTTGGGGCCATTAGCTCAATTGGCGGAGCAATTCCCTCTTAAGGAAAAGGTCGTAGGTTCGACTCCTACATGGCCCATTTTTTATTTTGTGGAAAACTACGAACTTATTGAACATACCGCTGACATCGGCATCCGCGTCAAGGGTAAAGACTTAAAGGGATTATTTAAAAACGCGGCTTTGGCGATGTTTGATATTATTGCGGAAAGAGGTTCAAGGTTCAAGGTTCCTGTCTGTCCGGCAGGCAGGCAAGGTTCAAGGTTCAAAGAGATTACCATTAAACAGAGGGCGGATGATTTAGAAGAACTATTTATCAATTGGTTAAATGAATTATTATCGCTTTCGGCGACAAAAGAATTAATATTTTCTGATTTTAAAATAAATAAACTGGATGAAAATAATTTACAGGTGGTGGCTATGGGCGATAGTATTGGAAATTATAAGGTAAATACGGAGATTAAAGCAGCTACTTATCATCAATTAAAGATAGAGAAAGCCAAATCCGGCTGGCAGGCAGAGGTGATTTTTGATGTTTAATGAGGCCACAACTTAGCGAGCATCGTTTTACAGCAAAATGAAGCTAAGTTGTTTGGCCGAATTAATCCCGCCGAGTGCTCCAAAATTACGAAGTCCCCGAAGGGGAACGAAGAGAATTTTGGAGCAGTATACGAGGCGGGACTTTTGGGGATTATATTAAATGTCTGATGTTCCTTTAGAGAAAATTGATAATTACCGTTGGCGTATACCCAGGTCATATAAACCGGGGATGCGCGTGCCGGGAATTATTTATGCTGATGAGAAACTGCTAAAGGATATTTATCAGGATAAAGCATTAGAACAGGTAGCTAATGTGGCGTTTTTACCGGGCATTGTCCATGCCTCTTTGGCCATGCCGGATATACACTGGGGATACGGAATGCCTATAGGCGGAGTAGCTGCGACTGATATTGATAATGGAGGTGTTGTAGGCGCTGGGCTTGTTGGTTATGACGTAAACTGCGGCGTCAGGATGCTTAAAACAAACTTCCAATACGATGAGATAAAAAATAAAATCAAGGATTTGGTTTATGTATTATTTTCGGATATTCCGGCAGGCTTAGGTTCAAAAGGCGATATCCGCGTCAACGAGAGAGAAGAACGAGAAATTTTAGTTAAAGGCGCAAAATGGGCAGTGGAAAAAGGTTATGGCACGCAGGAGGATTTGGAGTGTACTGAAGAATATGGCGCTATGCAGGGCGCAGATCCATTAGTAGTCTCGGATAGGGCTTATGAGAGAGGAAGAGCGCAATCCGGAACTTTAGGTTCAGGAAATCACTTTTTGGAAATACAGGTTATTGACCAGCTTTATGATAGAGATACTTGCGATGCCTTTGGGCTGGACTTAGGCCAGATAACCATCATGATTCATTCCGGCTCACGGGGTTTAGGCTATCAGGTTTGCGATGATTATACCAGGAGCATGATTCATTGTTTACAAAAATACAATATCAATGTTCCTGACCGGCAACTCGCCTGTGCGCCGGTTAATTCTCAAGAAGGAAAAGCTTATTTAGGCGCAATGAAATGTGCCGCCAACTATGCCTGGGCAAATCGACAGTGCCTGATGTATCTTACGCGCAAGGTTTTTGAAAAAGTCTTTGCTATGTCTTGGCAGAAGATGGGAATGAATTTAATTTATGATGTGGCCCATAATATCGCCAAAATAGAAAAACATATAGTTGATGGTAAAGAAAAGACCTTATGTGTGCATAGAAAAGGTGCCACCCGCGCCTTTGGGCCAGGGCATCCGGCATTACCTGAGAGATATAAAAAAAGCGGCCAGCCGGTAATTATTCCCGGAGATATGGGCAGGAATTCTTATTTGCTCGTCGGGACGCAAAAGGCAATGGAGGAAACATTTGGCTCGACCTGTCACGGTGCCGGCCGCGTAATGTCCCGCACTGCGGCCGCTAAATCTATCAACCTAGATATGTTATTGAAAGAATTGGAATCCAAGGGTATAATTGTTAAAGCCTCGGGCCGCGGCACCATTGTCGAAGAAGCGCCCCAGGCCTATAAAGATGTAAATGAGGTAGTGGATGTGGTACATAATGCCGGGATTTCCAAGCGCGTCTGCAGAATGCGGCCGTTAGGTGTTATAAAAGGTTAAATAAGCAGATAACTTACTGCGAATTTAACCCCCCACCACTTTCGTGTTTAGCCTGTATTATATTGAAAGTGCTGGGGGGTAAGCTCAGCCATCAAACTTATGTTAGATATAAAATTCATTCGGGAAAATTTAGAATTGGTAAAAAAGTCTATCCAGGACCGGCGGCTAAATTTAGATTTAGATAGTCTCATTAAGCTCGATGACACTCGGCGCAAAACCTTAATTGAACTGGAGGCCTTACGTTCAGAAAAGAACAAGGCCAATGATGAGATAAGCGCATTATTAAAGGTAAAGCAAGATACAAAAGCTAAAATTGCCCCCATGAAGATAATTGCCGGCAAGATAGATGCCTTAGAAGATACACTAAGAGAAGCCGATGCTGAATTAGATAAAGTATTATTAGTTATTCCTAATATACCACATTCTTCTATTCCGGTTGGCGATGTTACAAAAAAAGAGACAGTGCGTACTTGGGGTAAGCCTGCGGTATTTGATTTCAAGCCGGTTACCCATATAGAGCTTAGCCAACATTTGGATATTATTGATTTTTCCCGGGCAGCAAAGATTACCGGCTCAAATTTTGTGCTTTATAAAGGTTGGGGCGCAAAGTTGGAACGCGCGTTGATAAACTTTATGCTGGATTTACATACTAAAAAGCATGGCTATACCGAGGTCTTTCCGCCCTTTTTGGTAAACCGCGCCTCAATGACCGGGACAGGCCAATTGCCAAAATTAGAAGAGGATATGTATCGCTTAAAAGACGATGATTTATTTCTTATCCCTACGGCAGAGGTTCCGCTAACCAATATCTTCCGCGATGAAATATTAAATGAGGAAGATTTACCGATTTATTATACTGCCTATACCGCCTGCTTTAGAAGAGAGGCAGGTTCTTATGGCAAAGATACCAAGGGGTTAATTCGCGTCCATCAGTTTGACAAGGTAGAAATGGTTAAATTTGTAAGGCCCGAAACCTCTTATGAAGAATTGGAAAAATTAGTCGGTGATGCTGAGGAAGTTTTGCAATTGTTAGGCCTCACCTTTAGGGTCGCGGTATTATCCACGCAAGACTTAAGTTTTGCGGCCAGTAAATGTTATGACTTAGAAGCCTATGCCCCGGGCATAGATATGTGGCTTGAGGTTTCCAGCTGTTCAAATTTTGAAAGTTTTCAAGCCCGCCGAGCAAATATCAAATTCAAACGGGCAAACGGGCAAACGGGCAAACGGGCAACAGAATATGTACACACCTTAAACGGTTCAGGGGTTGCTTTGGCCAGGACCGTAGTTGCCATATTAGAGAATTATCAGCAAAAAGACGGTTCGGTAGTGATACCGGAAGTCTTACGGTCATATATGGATGGCCAGGAAAAGATAACCTTAAGAATCTAATGTCCCTCGCTTAAGCACTTTGAAATTCCTGCGGAATTTCATGCGTAAGCTCGGGATAAATTCGCCCAAACAACTTACGTTCCTGTTTTGCCTCTGGCGGGGCGTCCGTAAGTTGTGGGCTCATTTAATGGGAAAGAAAGAATTTACTAATATAGAAGATAACATCTTGCCTGAGCCCTCCGGCATTTCGAGTATAAGAGCCGGCCTTTCTAATAAGGCCTTTGGTATTATTAAGTTTATCTTAGGGATTTGTCTTTTGCCTTTTGTTTATACATCCTCCGTTTCGTTTATCAATGAATTCACCCTCATCGAAAGGCCATTACAAAATTATTTCTGGTCAGGGATAATTACCTTCCTGTTTATTTATTTATTTATTTGGGAGCCGGTAATAATTTATACCAAGGGCCAGAAATTACTGGAGTTAGTTTTTAGCTTTTTTAAGCCCCTCGTAAGGGTTGCGCCATATCTTTTGCCAATTTATACTATAGTTTTATTTATTGTATACGGGATATTGTCTTTTGTCTTTGGATCCGCCTTTTGCACCGGAGGCGCATCTGCCTTGGGCAGAGGCGGAAAGTCTTCGGCGCCAACTAATTATTTTATTTTTCTCTTTGGATTCAGCATGGGGTTACATCTTGTGTTTAGCGCCAAGTCCATACGTTCCCGGAAAAATGATTTCTTAAAAGGAAACTATATATTTGGCTTTTCCTTCGTTTATATTATTAACGTGTTATTGCTTACCTTTTGTTTAAATCTTGTGTTTGATAAATTTTCTTTTGTTAATTTCTTCAATAATTCCTTCCAGATCGCCAAAGATATATTCTATGCTGTATTTAAACAACTGTTCTTAAATAAATAAACCCAAGCAATTTATCGGGATAAATTTCAGATATGTAACAACTGGAAATTTAGGTAGGGTTCGGGAGTGGTTTAACCGGCCTGTCTTGAAAACAGGTGAGGGCATTCGTCCTCCGAGAGTTCGAATCTCTCCCCTACCGTTTTGATTTCCTAGAAGGACGGGAGAGTTGGCTGAGTGGTTAAAAGCGCACGCTTCGAAAGCGTGAGTTGCCGTAAGGTGACCGGAGGTTCGAATCCTCCACTCTCCGCCATCCATTTCATTGATGAAATGGATGGCGGATGCCGCAAACTTTGTGTTTCGGAGCCGCCAGAAACAGTTTGAGAGGGATTCCTATCATGGCAAGGCTTAAGAAAAAAACTATATTTAAACGCTACCTTACGGTTATGAAAAGAAGCATTAAAAGATTAAATCGCAAAAGCGCAGGGCTTTGGTTTAAAATAAATATGAAGCAGCATCCCTTCGTGCTGGGTTTTTTATTTTTCGTATGGATTAATGTAGTTTTGAAGGGAAGGATGTTTGCAAAAACTAATACCGCGGGTATATTAAAATTTCATTCGGCCATTTTTATTCTCTGGCTAACTTTAGTTATTATATTAAATCTTTTAAAAGATAAGCAAAGAGTAAAATGGTATCTTAGGAAACGTTTTGTATTTTTTATACTTTTATTGTTGCCGCCTTTGGGTTTAATATTTTTATGGTCGGGCGCTCAATTTAAAAGGACTACAAAAATAATATTTACGGTAATTTTTAGCTTATATTTCGTTGGTGGCCAGGTATATTACAATAAAAAATATGAAAGCCTCTTCAAGGGGTCGGCCTTTGATAATATTGTAGAGATAATTACTAGCCCAAAGAAAAAAATATTTCTTCAGACAATTGACGCAGGCGCGCTTACCGGTTTAAAAATTGGAGGTATTCGCCAGGGTAAAAGTGCTAAATTGGCAATATCTGAAATAGCCTTACGTTATTCTCCCGCAGTGGTTTCTATAAAAGTAAAAGATAAGGATGATAAAGAAATAGGCCAGGGGACCGGTTTTATAATTTCAGGGGACGGTATTATCGTCACTAATTTTCATGTAATGGAATCGGCATATCAAGCCGAAGTGAAAATTGGCGAAAAGGTATTTAAGGAAGTCTATCTTATTAAAGGCGTTCCGAGTTTAGATATAGCCATATTAAAGGTCAATGCAAAAAATTTACCATTTTTATCTATAGGTGATTCCGATGCATTGGTAAATGGCCAGTTTGTGATTGTTTTGAGCAATCCCGCAGGCTTTGAGCGCTCGGTTTCAAACGGGATTATTAGCGCCATCCGCGCAAAAGGTAATATGAAGCTTATTCAGATGACCGCTCCTGTTTCTATGGGCTCCAGCGGCGGTCCGGTGCTCAATGAATACGGAGAAGCTATCGGTATTACTACACTGGCTTCATTCTTCATGACTCAGAATTTAAATTTTGCTGTCCCCATTAATTATTTGCAGAAAATAATTAATGAAAAATAATAGTTAAGCTATAGGAGTATGCGCAAAGCAGTTGATAATTCCGGCATATTCGGCGGGATGAATTTTGGACATGTAATAGCGGGAAATTTTAGGAGAGGTCGCGTAGAGGCCGAGCGCGCGTGTCTGGAGTACACGTAACCCGTAAGGGTTCGAGGGTTCGACTCCCTCCCTCTCCGTCGAAACATCGTTTCGACGGCGGACTCTCCGCCATTTTTTGGCAAAGCCAAAAAATGGCGAGATCTCGCCAAAAATCCTAAAGGATTTTTGGCGGATCCGCCGCAAGGTAAGCCATGCATCATGTTTATATTCTTTTGAATAAATCAAAGACGCGAACGTATACCGGCGTCGCTGATGATGTGGAGAAGCGCTTAGCAGAGCATAACGTTGGTAAGGTCATGTCTTCACGGCCGTATCGTCCTTATAAAATTGCTCGCACAGAATCATTTGAGACCTTGAGCGAAGCTCGACAAAAAGAAAAGTTCTACAAGTCAACGACTGGGCGTCGACGAATCAAGGAAATGTTTTTTGAGTGAACCCTTCCGATCCGCCACCTTTGGTGGCGAGATCTCGTCAATTTGTGAAACAAATTTACGGACGAGAGCCGATGAATTTTAAAGCTTGAGTTGTCGGGGATTCGAATTATTTGTTATGGAAACGGGAGGAGATATGAGTTCAAAAAAGAATGTCTCGCTTATAATTGGAATAGCCATTCCTATTTTCATGATCCTTTTGATCGCAATTAGTATCTATCTCCCATCTTTATTCGCTCCAGCGCCACAGTTTAATTTTCTCTATGTTACAGAAGATAGTTACGGCCAAAATCGTCAGTATGGCGTAGAAAATGGTATGTTGGTTAAATATGAAGTTAAATATCCGGAGCATTATACACCAAGAGGGGCAAGATTATTTGTACACAATGTCTCAGGAAATACGGATCAAGAAATCTCGTTTGAAGAAGCTCAGAAATTAAAACTTGATGCAAACGTAAAATCTCCCGATGGATACGAAGTTGTGTATGGAAGCAGTGAGTACGGATTTTTTCCTTTCTTTTTCTCCGGAGGATATGATTACAACACCATGTATCTTAAAGGGCATAATACGAGCAAGAAATTAGAGCTACAATCGTCAAATGATGAAAGATATTATTATCGCAACCGACGTTTTCTCGGTTGGATACGATAGGAGAGATTATGGATAAAAAAGATCTGTTAAAGCATATCCAGTCCTTAGCTTTTCAAAAGGCTATTACTAAAGACGAACTAATTTCTGCTTTTGATGCTGGCATTAGTGGTGATGTGCCTGAAGAGGGATTTCGTCAAGCAGGCATTTCTCATATCCTGTATTATATCGGTGGAGCTATTGTATTTATTGGTATTTCGGTGCTGATTTGGCAGCATTGGACAGCCCTTAACAGTGCAACCAAAATACTAAGCACATTAGGAGCAGGAATTGCTTCGTATATTGCGGCTGTGTTTCTTAGCCGAGAGGAACGTCTTGAGATTGCCAGCAGGGCGTTTTACTTCATTTCGGCTTTAGTTATGCCATTGGGGCTTCATGTAACTTTTCATGTTGCGGGACTTGATACCGGTAGCCATGGCGTGCAGAGCGTTGTTTCCGGTATTCTACTTGTGACATTCTTTCTCTCATACCTCGCTAATCGTAAAACTGTTTTTGCGCTTTTTAATATTATTTTTGGGACATGGTTATTTTTTAGCTTTACAAGTTTTCTTGTTGGTGGTCGTCCTGGCTTTGGTTGGGAGTTTTCCGCATATCGTGTTTTATGCGTTGGGCTAATGTATGGATTGCTCGGATATCATTATGCGGAAACTCCTTATCGAGCGCTTACAGGTGCTTTATACGGTTTTGGAGTATTTTGTTTTCTTGGTGCCGCCTTGGCTCTTGGTGATTGGAAACCGCACCAAAATTGGCTTTGGGAATTGATTTTTCCTGGCTTAGTTTTTGGCGTAATGTTCCTGAGCGTGTATTTGAAGAGCAAAGCGTTTCTTACGTTCGGTTCGCTTTATCTTATTGCTTATATTTTTAAGATTACGGGAGAGTATTTTGCAGGAAGCTTGGGTTGGCCCCTAGTGCTTGTTCTTACTGGTTTGGGATTGATATCTATTGGATATCTACACTTTACCTTGAAAAGGAAATATCTTTCTTGAGATTGCTGAATAGTCGTGGGAAAAGTAATCTTGAAAAACTGTACGATTTTTGTACAGCAAACGAGTTGCGTTGTTATAACTCATTTACTGCTAGATGGTTGGAAGTAGTAGGGTCCTTCTTTCTGCCTCTCCGTAAATTTTTTCTGACAAAGAAAAAAATTTACGGATGCTGAGCGAACGTTGCGAGGTGACAAACCGAGCAGTGAGCGAAATGCCTAAACAACAGTTTTTGGTGGTGAAGGAATAACAAAGAGGAAGTTTAAGTAAGGAAGTAAGATGGAAAAGAAAAGGTCAGTAGGATTAACAATTATTGGAATACTTTTTATAATTGGTAGCATTTTACCCGTTGCTATATTATTTTCATCTCGTTTGCCGGTAATTTCATCGGCGATGATTATACTGTTTGGTTTTGCTTTACTTGGATTTTATACGGGAGTAGGCATTCTTATGCTGAAATCTCCCGCAAGGCTAATCGGAATTGCTTTAGTGGCAGTGAAGATACCTTACGGGATTATAAAAACCTTTATGGATTTTAATATTCTGGTTACTAAATCATCAATGCCTAAACCCCTTGTTTTATTAATATGCTCTTTAAGCATTCTTTTAATTGTGAGTTTAGATGTTGGAATTATATATTACCTTACCCGACCCAAAGTAAAGGAGCAGTTCAAATGATTTTTGGTGGTGAAATTGGTGGTGAAAGGGGCATTTTGTGAAACATAAGACTGTGTACATTATTGCGGGACCGAATGGATCAGGTAAGACGACTTTTGCCAAGTTGTTCTTGCCGGACTATGTGAATTGCCCGAATTTTGTAAATGCTGATCTTATTGCTCAAGGATTGGCTCCGTTTGAACCTCGCGCTGCCGCTATCAAAGCCGGTAAACTTGTGTTGCAGCAAATCTACGAGTACGCAGAGCGTGGTGTTGATTTTGCTTTTGAGACAACTCTATCAGGAAAATCTTATGTAAGATTGTTAGCTGAATTAAAGTCGAACGGTTATGCCCTGCATCTTTTCTTTCTTTGGCTTCCAGGAGCGGAATTGGCAATAGCCCGTATTAAAGAAAGAGTTCAGGAAGGTGGACATCATGTACCTGCAGAAGATGTACGCAGAAGATTTGCTCGCGGCATTAATAATTTTTTTAACCTGTACGAGCCGTTGCTTGATTCCTGGATGTTGTTCGATAATTCCAAAGCAAAACCTGTATTGATCGCGAAGAGGCGAAATGGCCACAAAGAAGTGATTAAAGAAGAATTGTTTCAATTGATTCAAAAAACCGTGAGGCAATGAATGAAAAAACGAATGTCTTTGCAGGATAAGGCCGAAGCGGCTTTAAAAAAAGCGGTGCGGGGAGTCGTGGAGCGGCATAAGAAGACAGGCCGCCCGCTTGCGATATGGGAAAACGGCAAAACCGTACGTATTTCTCCGAATGCGGTTAAGTAACCGCAACCGAAAAACTGTACGATTTCTGTATAGTAAGCGAGTTGCGTTAACGTAACTAATTGATTGTAATATAGTTGCAAATAGCAGGGTCTTTTCCCTG
>Ga0315274_10008933_pt1 | contig 14514 bp, 12 predicted proteins | sample YL17G02_20_MG_FD_203700 | JGI IMG/M metagenome (GOLD analysis project Ga0315274, IMG submission 203700) | Sediment microbial communities from Yellowstone Lake, YNP, Wyoming, USA - YL17G02_20 | ecosystem: Environmental > Aquatic > Freshwater > Lake > Sediment | place: USA: Wyoming | collected... | reverse complement strand
ACATCGTGACAACAGGCCGGTGTATTCCCATAAAGAATTGGTTGCTCGCCCAGTTAATCACAGCCGGTATATGGGCATAAAGCATTATTCGAAAGTATATTACTTCTTGAGGAATTACCCCTGGCGGTTGCCCCATTATCCTGAATATCTGTGGTGCTGTCGGCCACATAATTGCCATTACGACCAGAAAGTAAGCCACGCCCATCCAGACGACCTGCCAGAAATAGCAAGGGCATTCCGTTTTCTCGCCTCTGCCCAGGCTCTGACTGACGAATGTGTTAAGGCTGGCCATCGCTCCGATCGCAAAGCTGCCGGGCAGAAAACTGGCAAAACTTGCCGGCAGGACAGCCGCCAGCGAGCTGGTGCCCAGACGCGAGACCATAAACCTGTCCACAAACTGCATAAGCGTAAGGGACATAGTTGTTACCACCATCGGCGCGGCCAACTTCAGCATGTATTTAAGTGAGCCGGACTCTTCCGCAGCGGTGCATGAAAGCAGAGGTGGTCTGTCCGTCATTAAGCGTGTTCCTATTTGTTGAGATTCAATTTCTGCAGCAGCTTGTCAACCGATATGCGGCAAACCTGCACCTGTTTGACAGGCCGGGTTAGGCCGGAAATTATACTTATGGCGTTCTTTCTTACGCCAAGCTGCCGAGCCAAGAGCTCAATCAAGGACTGGTTGGCCCGGCCTTTCTGCGGCGGCGCCGAGACCTTGACTTTGAGCATACCGTCAAGGATGCCGCAGACAGCCGTCCGGCTGCTGCCCGGCACTATCTTGGCGGCAAATACAACCGCTCCGTCAGCTTCTTTGATAGACAGATTAGGCATACAGCATAAAAGGCAAACGCCGGATGTTCCCGATCAGATACCGCCCCCTATGTCTCCCTGATGTTCCTGCCGATTGCCGACTGCACGTATTTCTCGATCTGCTCGGCAAGCTCGCCCAGCGAAGGAAGCTGGAAGTCCTCGTAGTGGCCCATTATGAAGTCGCCATCGAGCGCCTTCTTGTAGATTCTGACCCGTATCACGGGCAGCTCATCGCCCGGCTGAGGCATCTGGCTGCGATTTTCAGCAAACCGGTCACCCCACTTGCTAAAATCAGTATCTTTGTGTTCGGTGAGCTCAACACGCCAATCTTCGCTTATAAAAACCAGGCACTTGCCGGTGAAGACTGCCGTCGGGAAATAATCCTGTAATACCTTGAGGGTCTCCATTTATTCTCTCTTGGACAACATCACTTGGCTGATTCCCGCTCTGGGAGCGACTTTTGTGAAATTCTGTGCCACGCATCCACTGAGCGCTTCAAGTTTTCATACGCATCGCCGCCTATTCCGTAGCCCTGAAATCCTACGGGGCCCGTGTAGCCGCAGCTCTTCAGCGTTATCAGAAAGCCTGGCAAATCAAAGGAGCCTCGATCTAATGTCTGAATCAGCTGTTTCCAGTCTTTTCCTCCGCTATCGGCGCCGTTAATAGTAACCACGAAAAGGCGCGGCATCGCCAGTTTCAGCAGTGGTTTCAGGTTGTTTTCATCGTCCACACGCAGCCAGTGACACAAGTTAAAAGTCACGCCCACATTCTCGCGGTTCGCTTTTTCTGCGACGCGCACCGCGTCTTCCACTCGTTCGAGCCAGAACCCGTAGTGCGGATATAACGCCACTCTGACTCCTGCTTCAGCCGCCATGTCAGCAATCTCGCAGATGATTTCCACCGCACGGGCGTCACCTTCCGGCGTGGACGGCTTATGTGCCCGGCTTTGCACAAACACCCAGAGTATCGTGTTGCGCCCGCTCAGTATCTTCATCGCATCCTTCAGCGTAGGATCATATTTCTGCTGGTCAGGATCGAGATTCACGCCCAGATAAATGCTGAACAGCCGCAAGCCGCTCTTATCCAGCTCGCCCAGCATTTCGGCCAGTTTCGCGCATCCCTCGTACCCGGTCCCGATTCCCTCATATTCCAGCTCCTTGAGCATATCGACCTGCTCTTTGGCGGTCTGGTGTTTTGCATCTTTTGTCGCCGTATCCATAGCGAAAAATGGATTCGCCCCGGCCGGCTCAATCCAGATGTTACGATACGCCACCGGCCCATGGTCGCCTTGCAGCATAAGCGGCCCGGCAGGTTTTTCATCCTCGTACGCGCTTGCCCGTGTCGGGCCGGTCAGCTCCACATCTTCGTGGATGACGACGCCGTTGTGGACTATCTTCTCAAATCTTGCATTTGCAATCTTCCTTCCATTTTCATCAAAGCGTGGCGCGCGGAAGATAACGTCGAAATTTTGCCATTGTCCTGGCGGCCGAGAGGCGTTCACTCTCGGCGAATGGCCTTCAAACCCCTTCGGCTCTTTGTTCTCATCCCAGCGCTGATAGATACCGCCGCACTCTATCCCCGGATATTCTGACGTTTTCTGCCAGCTATCAAACACCTGAATTTCATATCTGCCCATAAAATACACGCCGGAATTCGAGCCTTTCGGCACCATAAACTCGATATGTGCCTTCACATCGCCGAACTCTTTCTTGCTGAGAAGATTCACTGTCCTGCCCGTAGGGCCATTCAGTGCCACTCCGGCCCCGGGTTTGCTGCTGAGCAGGCTTTCGTTCTGCAGATTCATAAATACATCGCCAACAATTTGCCACTGCCCCGTATTTCCTTGCCACGTAGATAAATCATCGCCTGTCAAATAAACCCTGCCTGTCTGGCTGCCACGTGCATCCTGGATGCCGGTGCCCATAGGTGAAACCAAACAGAACACCCCAACGGATAATAAGATTGCGCCAACTGTTTTGCCGTGAAGTTCCATATCTTTTTCTTCCTTGCCTTTGCGATAGTGAATTCTATACGTGCCACGGACTGCGCATCGACCGTGACAGCATTCTGCTCGCCTCGCCGTCATTGATAAACTGTTCTTTGTCGGGATCCCATTTAAGTTTCCTGCCCAACAGCATTGAGATATTGCCGATGTGAGCGATTGTAAAGCAGCGCTGGCCAATCTCCGGCGGAAAATAGCACGCTTTACGCGACTTCACACAATCGAGGAAATTGCGCTGCTCGCCACCTGGACAGGTGTAAAGATGCACCTCGTCCGGGCCGATAACCGAATCAAGAATAGATTTTGGCTCTGCTTGCAGCGGCGCTCGCCAGCCCACGTTGCCGATCCACCCATCGGTCCCCTCGAACCTGAGACTGGGCGTCCCGGAGGTGACAATTAGTTTGACGCCGGTGGCGTATTTATACTCTATCCGGTACTCTTTCGCGGTGTTGTAAAGCCCGTCCCTCCAGAAAATACCCTTGCCCTCGACTTCCACCGGGCCTGTGTGCTCTGTGTCGTTTCCCCACTGCGCCCCATCGAGCAGATGAGCGCCCCAGTCGGTCAACATTCCGCCCGAATAGTCCAGAATCCATCGAAAGTTCCAGTGACAGCGGTCTTTGGTGTATGGCGCATACGGCGCGGGTCCCAGCCACATATCGTAATCAAAACCTTCCGGCACAGGCATTGGCTGCGGATTGCCGGGCGTGCCTGGGCCGCTCGGAAGCTCCACGCGGATTGTGTGGACCTTGCCGATTCGTCCGTTGCGGACCAATTCGCACATCCGGTGATATTCGTAAACGGCCCTGTCTTCTGTAGACCACTGGAAGACGCGGTTGTAGCGTTCCATCGTTTCACAGAGCACCCGGCCTTCGTGGACAGTAAGTGTCGGCTTTTCGCACTCCACATCTTTGCCCGCTTTAGCCGCGGCAATCGAAATCGGAACATGCCAGTGGTCCGGTGTCGAAATCATCACGGCGTCGATATCGCTGCGAGCCAGCACCTCGCGGAAGTCCTTATACGCGGCGCAATCCTTATTGGCGTATTTCTCATTCACTATGTCACGGGCCTTGATAAGGTGGTCTGCGTCAACGTCGCATACGGCAACCGCCTGGGCGTCCGGCTGGCCCAAAAACGTCCGCAGGTTCATATTGATTCCATGGTCGCCGACGCCGATAAAACCAAGCGTGATGCGCTCGCTGGCAGCGACTCTACCACCTTTGCCCAGCGCCGATGGGCAAACAACGTATGGAAGACCAATCGCTCCAACGGCTGCCGCGGATATTTGCTTTAAGAAGCTGCGGCGTGTGGTGCTTTCTTTGCCCATATCTGAGCTCCTTCAATTACTCTGATAAATGCCACGGGCTTCTCATCGGCCTTGTCAGCATCCGGCCGGCCTGGTCGTCCCCGATGATCTTCTCTGCAGCCGGGTCCCACCGAATCTTGCGGCCAAGGCGCATTGCAATGTTGCCAAGCTGGCAGACCGTAACTGAGCGGTGTGCCTGGTCAACCGGAGCGGCGGTTGGCGTTCTATTCCGTATGCAATCAATAAAGTTCTGATAGTGGTTTGATGACTCGTAAAGGTGGACCTCATCGGCGCCGATTTCTTCCTTTAAGATAGATTTGGGGCCGGCATCGATTCGCCCGGTGTCGACAAACAGCCAGCCCTTATCGCCGATGAATTTTATCCCATTTGGATACTGGCCCGCTGCCAACAATTCGCTCTTGGCAAAACATACCACGGTTACGCCGTTGGCGTACCTGCACTCAAACCGCCAATAGATAGCGGCGTTGAACAAGCCGTCTTTGGGGAATACGCCCTTGCCCTCGACCTCAACCGGCCCCGTGTCGGTTGTGCCCATGCCCCACTGCGCGATGTCGATATGGTGCGCTCCCCAGTCGGTGACGCAGCCGCCGGCGTAGTCAAGAATCCATCGCCAGCCGAACGCATCAACGCGCTTGGGTGAGTAGGGGGCCTGCGGTGCGGGGCCAAGCCACATATCATAGTCAAAGCCTTGCGGCACCGGTCCAGAATCGAAGCCGGCAAGAGACATGCTGCCCGGAATCTCGACCTCAACGGTATGAAGTTTGCCGAGCCGGCCGTTGCGGACCAGCTCGCAAGCCCGGCGGAAATGCTGTTCCGAGCGATGCTGCGTTCCAGTCTGAAAGACGGTTCCGTAGCGCTGGACGGCTTCCACCATTTTCCGGCCCTGGTCGATGGTTAGTGCCAGTGGTTTCTCACAGTAGACCGCCTTGCCCGCCTTGGCTGCCGCTATGGCCGGAAGCGCGTGCCAGTGATCCGGCGTGGCAATCATGACCGCGTCGATGTCGTCCCGACCCACGACTTCCCGGAAGTCGTTATAGGCGGCACAACCGGCGCTATTATATTTCTTCGCCAACAGGTTCTTCACCGCTGCACGGCGGTTAGTATCAACGTCGCAGATAGCGACAACCTGAGCTTGTCCCGTTGCCAGCAGAGCCTGCATAACGTCGGTACCCCGTCCGCCCACGCCGATGCAGCCGAGCGTAATACGGTTGCCAGGCGCGACAGTGCCGGCTTTGCCCAGCGCCCGCGCCCGCACAAAATACGGAAATGCTGTTATGCCCCCGGCAATACCCGCGGTCCTTTGTAGAAACGCGCGCCGTGTGACCTGCGCTGCTGAATCCATGAAATATGACCTCCGGTTCTTCAGAACGAAAGCAGGCATTGCCAGATATACATATAGCCAAGCGCGTCAATGTCTTGCCACACTTTCTTGACAAGCTCCTTATCGCCTGAAATTTTCGACAGCTCTTTTAGCTTCTCCTGCCACGGGATGCAAACGCCTGGCGGTCTCTTTATTTTCTGCTGTTTTTTCATATTCAGTACGCTCCGTATTCGCGGGTAAATTCGGTCATCGCCTTTATGTTTTCGACCTTGGCGTCATCCTGAACAATGGCGCTGGCGTCCATAATGTAGCCCCCGTCGCCGGCCACGCCGTCAATCACCTTCTTGCAGTAATCTCGCACCTCAGCCGGCGTTCCGGTGGCCAATAGCCAATTTGGAATTCCGCCGCTGATACAAAACTTCTCGCCCAGAGCTTTGTGGACCTTAAAAATGTCACCCTGGTCAACGTGATAAACGATCGACCGGTCCGGCAGCTCGGCAAACGAGGCGAGGTGCGCGTCCCAGTTGCCCTCAGCATAGAACAGAACCTGATGCCCGTGTGCCCAGATTTCTTCTATTATGGGTTTAAGTGTCGGCCAGTAAAATTTATTAAAGTGGTCTTTTGAGAAGAAGGGGACACAGCCGCGATGCATCCAGTGTCCGATGGGCACGTTTTTATCCGGGTCTGCACCGCCAATCGCTATGTGCGTCAGGTGCGGCATCAGGGCCTCGCAGGCAGCCAGCACCTTGTCCGGCCGCTCGTAAACATCCGTCACCAGCCCAAGGTAGCCCCGTAGCTTATCCGCTATGATGTCGAACGGCGCCTTTAGGATGCCGGAAATCGCTGAGACAGTTCCCGATTCTGTACGCAGCAGCTCGTTCTGCTTGCCGAACGCATTGAAGTATGTCAGCATAGCCATTCCGCCTTTTAGAAACGACAGGTTGTTGCGGAATGAGGTCGGCTCGCCCATTGCGCGGACGTCAGGCGAAACACGTGGTAGCCAGACATTAAACAAAAATCCTGTCGGGTCTTCGATTAGCTGGTCGTACTCATCCGGCTTCATAAACGCCTCTTCCTCGGGCGGTTCAATGTACTGAAAACCGGTAGTCGGCGGGATGCCGATGCCGGGCACGCCATAATATTTTAGCCCGATGGCTTCGGTAAGCCCGGTCCAGACGTAGACCATGTTGCTGACAACGGCGTCCCAATCGAAATCCGCTGCGCACTTGCGGGCGGCCGTGAACGCCTTTTCGTAATCGTGCGTCACCTCCTGGCACGTGTAGCCGGCGTATTTGGCAGTAAATTCCGCAACGAATGGCCGAATCGGAATCATATCCGGCTTCTCGTTCCGCATCGCTGTAACATAGCGTTTTAGACGTTCCTGATATAGCCTCTCCATGTCTTTCGCCATGGTGTTATCTCCTATTTGTTGATCTCTGTGAATGCATGATGCGCATAAAATACCCCATTCCTCTGAAAAATCAAATTAAATCCTGTCAGGCAAAGGTAGGGTGTGCACCGCACACCATTTCTCTGTCACCCGGAGCACAGCCTGCGGTGAGCGTAGTCGAACCGTCGAGGAACCTACCTGTCGTGCTTGCCCTGCGTAGCCCCATCATTTTCGGCGAAGCAGGGAGCGAATTCGAAGGATACGAATTCTGTGGCCGACCCTGTTGACATAGTCTATGTTCTGTGCTACTATTTCCTTTACAAGTGAAAGAGACCCTGATGTTGCGAGTGACCGAGATACAAAGCCTGATATTTCGTTGGATATAACTAAGGTGATTATTTCTTCGAAGGCGTCTTATACGGACATAAACAAAGAACCCCGGATTTTATGCGGATACATCTAATTATTGTTGGCCAGCAAGGAAGAGAAACAAGAAACCTATGAATCCAAAGATCGTTATCAAGAGCGAAACCGATGCCGATGTGAGCGCGATAACCCAGGTGACCGTCGCCGCGTTTAAGACGCTGGAGATCAGCAATCACACGGAGCAGCTCATCATCGCGGCGCTACGCGCCGCCAAGGCCCTCACGGTATCGCTCGTCGCAGAAATGGATTGCCGTGTGATAGGGCATATTGCCTTCTCTCCCGTGACCATTTCGGACGGCACTCGGAACTGGTACGGCCTTGGACCTGTTTCGGTGTTGCCGGCATACCAGCGGCAGGGCATTGGCAAAGCCCTGATAGGGGAAGGGCTGTCACGCCTGAAAGATATGAATGCTCAAGGATGTTGTCTCGTGGGGCATCCGGATTACTATAGGAAATTTGGGTTCAAAAACAGGTCGGGACTTGTGCATGAGGGAGTGCCACAGGAGGTCTTCTTCGCTCTATCTTTCGACGGGCATACTCCGCAGGGAACCGTCGCTTTCCACGAAGGATTCAAAGCGGATGGCCAACCAGAGGGTGCAGGCGACGCTTTCCAGCGCGCCTGACCCGGCCTCTGGTGAGCGAACCCGTCCTAGCTTGCACTGAGCTTTGTCGAAGTGTCGAAAGAATCGAACCGTCGAAGAACACGGATTTTGTTACCGGGCCCATTGACATGTCATTGGTCCGATTCTATAATCTTTTCACTAAGCGAAAAATATCCTTGATGTTGCGAGTGATCGAGATACAAAGCCTGATATTTCGTTGGATATAACTAAAGTGATTATTTCTTCGAAGGCGTCTTATACGGACAGAAGCAAACAAAGCCGCATTTTATGCGGATACATCTAATTGTTGTTAGACCCAATACGAAGGTTGGAGCAGATGAACGACGTGCCATGGAACATGCCTGCTAATGATTATGGTGTCTTCGAGCTAGAGGGTTTCTGCATTTGGATCAACGAAGACCATCAAGCGACACTGTCGTTGAAAAACACCGGCGTTGTCAGTCATGAGTTTACGCACTACGTCCACTCTCTTTCGACAGCCGACGGCATTGATGACCTCCTTGGCCTTATATTCCGGGTTCATGCCGGAATGCAGCGGCTGGAGGATGCTGGTGTGCTCGCATCATTGCCTCTGGCTCAATGGGCTGAAACTGCAAACTGCCCCCCAGCGATACGAAAGTACGTCAACCTCGTTCGGAAGCGCGAGCGCGCCATTCTTGATTCATGGGGGACGCCTGTTGACTCATCTCCACCTGTCGCGGCTCCCACGGGTGGCCTTTACGAGGTGGCTGGCAAACTGTTTATCAAGGCCTGCGCGAGCTCCGGTGCACCTGTTGCCAGGTTGGCCCTTATGGAGGGGGCCGCTCTCGCCAAGAAATGCGAGGCTCTGGGAAACGACAGCGACCTCAACGTCAAAAGGGGTGATCCCGACCTCGCTCACTATTTCGCTGTTCACGAAGCATGTGTTACCGCAAATCCCAGCCTTGATCCCCTGGCTACATCTGCTCTGCTTTGTGACATTTCCCTCTGCAGCCCGCAACCGAGTGTTGTCTTTCAAAAGGCGGTTGCTGTTCTTCAATCCCTTCCGCCGAATTCCAAGGTGGACGATTTAGCGACTTCGCTATCATCGCTTTACGACCAGGAGTGCCGAGCCCATATAGAGAGTAGGCGAGCGCAACTTGAGCGCGCTCTTACCGTCCTTCCGGCTGGACACTGTTCGCAGACCGGTCCCTCGTGGGCTGGTGTGGTGTTGGAGAATGCTGTCACGGCAATTCGCCTGCGTCAAGACTCGCCGCTGTCGCTAATACGGCCGGTGTACCTTGGGCACGCCCTCTTCGATCTTGCCTCACGCATAGGATCACCTGTGGTCATCACGAATGATATGCGACTGACCGCCCTCGCCGATACGTCTGACGGTGTGACGTATGCAAGAAACGCTGTCCGTACGCTCAGTTACATTTGCAATTGGCTAGTGCATGAGCATGGTCCCTTGCAGTGTCCGTACGCCGGTTGTCCTGATTGCCCGGATATCAGGCGCGGCCCTCACTGCGCTACGAATGCGGCACTTGCACTAGTCCCTTCGGACGACAAACCGTGGTGCTCGCTGCTATACTCCGCTCATCAGTTGCGAGTCGCAACTCTTTTGCGTCGTGAGGTACATCGAATGTGATTGCTCTAACATCGGCATGCAGCCGACAGCGCTCTGCGCTGCGGCTGATGCCGGGCGTTCGGCACAACACAGGAGACAGGTCTTCGCCCGTCCACAACTCTACATGGGCACGGATTAGTGCAAATTGCCTTGGCGCACTTCGAGGATCTGGGCCGGCTGGCCAACTCGTTCCAGTCTGCACTTAATAGCTCCCTTGCTTTGTAAGCCGTGTGCCTGCAAACTGGCCTGGTCGTCCGTAGGCAGAAGGGCGGTGAACTGGCCATCCGACAATTTCACCTGCAGAGCATAACCTCCATCTATCCGCTCCAGGCTGGCTTGCTGAGGCGCGGGCTGATCAATTCGGTGCGGGCGATAAAGCGTGACGAACTCTATGCGGGTGCTTTTTGCCGGCGTAGTTGCGGTCAGATGCCACTCACGTGCCTTAATACGCTCTCGCGGATTAGGGTCGTACTGGTCGGTCTGCTCGAAAGTCAGGCCGGTCGGCGTCAAAAAATCAATATCACACACCACGTCATCGCTTCGAACCTGGATGCGGTGCTGGTCTTCGGCACTAATCTTGTTGACTGCGTGAAGCCAGTATTCGTAGGTCGAAGGTTCCTTAGCCTCCAGCCGGTCATAAACAACCACTAATTCCGGTTTGACAAAAATAATGGCGCGGGTGAAACGCGAAAGCTTCGGTTGGTAAGCCTGTCCTGCCTCGCCGACAACGATGTCCATCGCAGGGGTGGTTTTGAAAGCAACGATTTCGCCTGTCGCCTGAGCAGTGCGTTTGGCCTGACCCTGTTTGTTGATGGTGATATTGTTGACCGAGCGAGTGCTCCAAACCCAGTTTTTGTGGTGGTCGCTTCCATAGAGGTCATAGTGGCCGCTTCGGACAAGCAGTCGCTGGCCGTACGCCCAAAGTACAAACGAATTGTTCGCCTCGTTGCCGTGGGACTGAGTTCCAAACAGGCTGGACTTAAAGATCACTTGCACGTCATCTTTCGCATCCTTGAGTGTCGTATTGAGATAGGCCTGTCCGGTGCCTCTAAATAGACGCGACGTGGGCAGGTCGTCGGGTGGCTTGGGCTGCACCTTTGGCAAAGTGCCGCGAATAAAGCCGATATAGCCTGTCGTCTTTTTAGGGCCGCCCATCTGCTGGACGTACCACTGCCAGTGCCCATTACCGGCCTGGGCTGCCAATTCGCTCATCAGCGGCAGATTGTCTGAGGCAGCCCGACGCCAGGCCCCATCGCCGAAGCCGCCATCGTTCTTGCCCGGCGGCATTAAGTACATCGGATAGTAACCGACCTTTGCGAAGTAAGGCTTGTTGTATGCGTTGATGCCCATAGCCTCGCGCATCACGTCCGCCCACCAGGTGAATCGGCCAATGTAGCTGCTCCAGTAGCTGGAGCCTTCGTGCCAGCCGCCATCTTCATCGCTCCAGACCGGATACACATTGAAAAAGACGTTGGCCGCAAACCACACCCAGTCTTCGGCGCCGTCAATCTCGTTGAGAAAGGCGATGCCGACCTCGCCCAGCTTATGCCAGGCCCGATTGGAGTGGCTGGAGTACGGCTGCCACAAATGGCGGGGGCACAAATGCTGGTACATCTCTTCGCCGCGAACCTTCATCACGGCCCGGCAGATATTCTTTTCATCCTCGGTCAGAAGGTCGTTAACGAATGTGTACGTGCGCGAGAAATGGTAGGCGTAAGGCATTCCCGCCTCATCGTTGTAGCGGTAGCCGGTGCTGCCCTTTGGGTCCCATTTGGCACACTCCAGCAGAATTCGTTTGGCCTCTTGCCCATATCTCTCGACCTGGCTCGAGACAGGTTTTTCTTGCCCACCAAGCAGACGCGTAAATGCCAGCGTCGCGGCGCTATTCAACGCGTTAATCGTATAGACACGGTTGCCCCACCAGATTTCGCGCCATTCTTCGTTGAGCTGCTGCATTCCGGCAGGGTACTTCGGCGGCTCTTTTGTCGAAGGCGGATTGGCCAGAATCTTTTCACATTCTTGCGCGAGACTGCGATATTCCGTGCTCATTTCGCCCCGCGCAAGTTTCCGCAGCCGATCCACATTTTCCGGCCGCATAAAGAGCCGCGGATGGGTTCTGGGTATCCGCGAGATAAGCTCCTGTCGCGGCGGCAGCGGCATCGCCACCGCGTGCTGGGCAATGGTAAATGTTCGCGCCTGACTCCAGTTTGTATACGCGCCTTGTCCATCCTTTCCACGATACCGCCAGGTGTAGGTTCCCGGCTTGAAAACTCGCGGTGGGCAGTGAACATTGAACTGAAGATTCTTCGCCTGATACTCAACCGTACTGAAATTCGCGTCACGGGCCGCTTCGATTTCCCAGGTCAATCCCTTTTGCGGTCGCCAGCTAAAGCTCGGCGGATTCACCTGCGAGACCGTCCCTTCGGCAGGGCGGTAGCCCCATTCTTCAGGGCCGGCAGGGCGTTCATCCAGCTTGAGATTCGGCTGCCCGGCAAGTGCCGGCACGATCAAAAGCAGCGCAAGCAGACTGGTCACGGTGATCTTTTTAGATTTCATGCTCTCTCCTGCGAAAGTGAGCCGATCAGCTCTTGGATATTTGCAACGCTGTGCCGGGCGCAGTATTTTCTTATGCCATCAATGATTCTCAGCGCCGAGCCAGGCTCAATAAAATTTGCCGTGCCGATGGCGACAGCCGATGCGCCGGCAATGATGAATTCGAGAGCATCCGAAGCGGTCCTGATGCCGCCCATGCCCAGAATCGGTATGCCGCGCGCTTTAGCGACCTCGTTGTAGACCTTATTGACCAGGTAAACCGCTATCGGTTTTATTGCCGGGCCGGACAAGCCGCCCGTTTTATTGGCAAGAACCGGCGTGCGAGTTTCAATGTCGATAACCATCGCCGTAAAAGTGTTTATCATGCTGAGTGCATCGGCACCAGCTTCTACCGCCGCTTGGGCAATCGCGCTGATGTCCGTCACGCAAGGCGATAGTTTCACCATCAAAATCTTTTGACCGGCTGCCTTTTTCACAGCCGATGTAATCTGTGTCACTTGCTCCGGGTCCCTGCCGAAACTTATTCCGCCTTTCTCGACATTTGGGCAGCTAATATTCAACTCAAACCCGGCTATTGCTTTTTCGTTGGCCAGCCGCTCAGTGACAGCAACATATTCGGCGATAGTCTCGCCGGCAACATTTACAAAAACCGGCACGGTCATTTTCTCAATAATGGGCAATTTCTCTTGGATGAATTTGTCCAGGCCGATATTTGCCAGGCCGATAGCGTTGAGCATTCCGGCATCGGTCTCGACTATTCTCGGCGTGGCATGGCCCTGTCGCGGCTTGAGCGTGATACTTTTAGTGATAAATCCGCCGAGTTGGCTTACATCAATAAAGTCCGCCAGCTCATCGGCATATCCGCACGTCCCCGAAGCGGTAAAGACGGGATTAGCCAACTTTAACGCCGCAAAATCAACCGAAATATTGACCGTTCCGGTCATAAATCGAGAATTACCTCTTTGCTCTCGAATACCGGCCCGTACTCGCAGCAGAGCTTATAAATTGTCTCGCTGGAGTCACCGATTCTACACGGGACTGCGCAGCTCTGGCAGACGCCGAAGCCGCAGGCCATCCGGCGCTCCATACTGACCTGGCAATCAATCCTTTTCTCTTTGGCAATTTCGGCGATTTTTGCCAGCATCGCTTCAGGGCCGCAGGCATAAATAATAGTGGTCTGCGGCGCTGGGCAAGTCTCTTCAAGCCATTGTGCCAGACAGCCAGTGACCAGTCCAGCAAATCCAGCGGAGCCATCGTCAGTCGCTACGAGCGATTTTATGCCATACCTGGCAAACTCCGGAATGGCAAAACCTAATTGCTGTGAAATCGCATCCAGTTTGCTCTCAAAGGGCAATTCTTTTGCGGTCTTGGCGCCTGCAAAGGCAATCACCGTAATCTGAGGATAGTTAGCGGTAAGCAGCTTTGCCAGATGCTGCAAAGGCGGCACTCCCATACCTCCGCTGACCAGGACAGCCGTTTTCTTGCCCGTTGGCACCTCAAAGCCGTTGCCCAAAGGCCCGATTACACTTAGCGAGTCGCCCGGTGACAATGTCGTCATTCGCAAGGTCGCAGGGCCGACGACGCTATAAAGAACTTCGGCGACTGTTTTATCTGCTCTGCTGGTGACATCTGCAAAACTAAATGGTCTTCGCAGCAGAATCTCCCGCCGGGCAACGTCGGCCAAATCCTCCGGTATCGCTTCCGCCGGCGGCAGGGCAGCACTAGAAAGGTCCAACTGGGCGAACTGCCCAGGCTTAAATTCAGCGAAAGCCTCGGCGCCAGCGCCGGAAAACTCCAATGCCAGGCGGTAAAATCTGTGCCCAACCTGCCTGTTCGCCTTGACTGTTGCTGAAAAAATGCCCTTATTTGTCGTGTTCGGCCACCTTACCAGAAGATAATGTAAAGAGTTACTGTAATTGCTATGACTATGGCGCCCAGCCATACAACCGATGGCGTCGGCCTCATGTCGAACTCTTTTCTGACCGGCAATACCTTCGGCTCAGCAAGCGGCTTGATGTACGTCATGAGTGCCATCACTAACAAAATTATCCCGAATGTTATTGCCATCCTGTTCAAAAATGCAATCTGGCTGAATTGCCAGTGCAGGAAACCATAAATCGGCACGGTCAAAAGCAAGCCCGTGACTCCAGCCATCGGCGGCGCCTTTTTGAAAATCATCCCGAAGACAAATACGGCTAAAATACCCGGCGAAATATAACCCTGAAATTCCTGGATGTAAGTAAAGATGCCCATAAACCGCGGGTCGCCCAGCTTTGGAGCTATTATCATCCCGCCCATTGCGAACAGCAGGGTGGTAATACGGCCGGTCCAGATAAGAGTTTTATGAGATGCATCCGGCTTTAGATGCCGTTTGAATAAGTCCATCGTGAAAATAGTCGAGGCAGAATTCAGCATCGACGCCAACGAGCTGATAACAGCTCCGCTTATGGCGGCGAATATAAACGCCTTAAACCCGGGCC
>Ga0315274_10008932_pt1 | contig 14516 bp, 9 predicted proteins | sample YL17G02_20_MG_FD_203700 | JGI IMG/M metagenome (GOLD analysis project Ga0315274, IMG submission 203700) | Sediment microbial communities from Yellowstone Lake, YNP, Wyoming, USA - YL17G02_20 | ecosystem: Environmental > Aquatic > Freshwater > Lake > Sediment | place: USA: Wyoming | collected... | reverse complement strand
GAATATGGAATGGAAATTTATCCTCACTACATGTATCCAAAACCTTATTGGGATGGCGATGATGCGGCTACTTACGATCTTATTTGGGATCCTTTAATTGAAATGCCTATGACTCCTTATGATTTAGATGGGGATTCTTACGATCCTTCTGCAAATATTTTATTTACATGGGAGTGGGATAGTCGTCTCGCTCCAATACCGACCCCTTGCAGTGGGTTGTCAGCATATCCTCAAACTGATACAGGTAACGGGCTGGTAGACCAAATTTTAGGTTGGAGAGTTTGTCATTATGAATTGGAAGGAACGAGCGCTTTGATAACGACTTACTTAACCCCAGATGTACGTTCATTTTCAAGTACTTATGCGAGCCGCGCAGGTGTAGGACTTTATACTGGATTTAAGTTAAACGTTTATGCTCGAGGAGTTAAAGGTTTCGATTCGTTGCCTGCAACGATAGATATTTAAAGGTGCTCTAAATGCCAATTAATTTACCTGCATATGATGTTCAAAGATTGTCGATTGGCCCTGCGGTTATTTATTTTGGTGCTGCAGGTACTACGCCTACGACTGATTTTGGTGCGGTTAGAGATTCTACTTTAAAAGTAGCAATTGAAACGACTAAATTTCTTGTCGGCATGCCCGCAGTTCCTTCATGGTATAGATTTAAATCAATCGAAGTTACTCTTACAGTTAAAGGATTAGAGTGGAACTTAGATAAGATTAGGCATGCAATTGGTGGTTATTATTATGATGTTACTCAAGGTAGTTTATATACTCAAACTCTTTATGGAAATTTTGAGTTTGTTGATCCTATCTCATTACGTTTAGTACATGCTACGCCTTATGGCGCTACAATAATTGTTGATATTTATCAAGCGCTTCCAGGCGGTTCAGATCAATTCGCTTTCAATTATAATGTACATGAAATTCCTTATTCTTTTCATGCTGTATCTACAACTTATGATTGGGGGGGAAATGCATTACCTCCTAATACTCCATTTAAAATTACGTTTCAACAGATGGTGAGCTAATGGCTAATGTGTTCATGACCGGGTTTGAATGGGGCACTAAGTATGAAGTATCATGGTGGGATGCTTGGGGGATGTGCGCTATTGATGCAACTAACGTACGTTCTGGTAATTACTCGATGAAGCTCTATGGTGCATATGCAGCATTTTCACAAAGCTTAGCTGGAGGAAAAAACGAATACTACGTGCAGTTTGCATATAATACTGATGGTGCTTTTGGTAGTTTGGGTGGTAGTATATTAAATTGGTATGGAAGTTATGGTAATAGGCGAATTGGTTATTTAAATTTTTCGGATACAGGTCAAGCACGATTATATACTGTTACTCATCCTGATGGTTTAAATGAAAACAGTGTTCTAAGAGCCGTTGGACTTAAAAGATTACGGACAAATGCTTGGTATGTCTTAGAGCTTCATATTAAAGCTGATCAAAATTTTGGTGCATTGGCATTAAGAATTGATGGAACTCCCGATTGCGATTTTGCTGGAGCCACTTCGGAATATTCTCCAGGGACGATTGATGCCATGACTTGGGCTCATTGGAGTTGTTATATAGATGATATTGTAATTAATGATACTCTTGGTGATTTTAATAATTCATGGCCTGGATGTTTGAAAGTTGTTTTGTTGAGACCAAATGACGATGGCGGTTCTTCACAGTGGACTAAATCTATTGAAGGTCATAATTATGATTGTGTTAATGAAGTCCCTTATGATACTTCACAATATGTTTATACCTATGGTTTAGATCAATTGGATTTGTATGGCCTTCAAGATTTACCTGAAGAGGCAGCTGATGTTATGGTTGTTCGTGGTGATGCGTGGGCTTTTAAAGATAGTGGAAGTGAGGCGCAAAATAGGAAGCTAGCTTTTTCAGTTCAAGCAGGAATGACTATTAATGATTCGCCCGATCAAAATCTCGCGTTGTCTTATGATTTAGTGAAGTATCCTTTTGATTTCAGCCCTGATACGAACGCAATCTGGACGAAAGAAGAGGTGAATAATATTCAGGCGGGGATAAAGTCAAGAGCTTAAAATAGGAAAACCCCTTGATTAATAACTTCTATGATGACTATACTTGTAAAGCAGTTTATCGATTTGAAACCGACCGCATAGCGATCGATTCTCAACATACTAATCATCTCACTAATACCGGCGTTATAAATAATATAATCGAATTTCAGGAGGGATATTCTTCTGCTCAATTTGATGGCAATCAATATTTGCAAATATTAGATGCTGATCTTCGTGAGAGCTTTCCTTTAAAATGGATTATAAATCCTGTCGATCGCGCTTTCACCGAATCTATTATTTCAGTGTCATTTTGGATTAAACTTTCAAGCGTCATTGGAATTCAAACAATTATAGCTAAACATAACGAGACAGATAATAAACGCTGTTTTAAAGTTTATTTAGACTCGGGAGTTTTAAAGGTTGCATGGGGATATAACGAAGGACTTAATCAAAAAATTATTAGTTCTAAGACAACACTTCTAGTTGATAGATGGTATCATGTAGGAGTGTCATGTGAAAGTATCGAGTTGATTTGTCAGATTTATATTTTTGATTGGCAGGCTCAAGGAATTGTTTGTAATGAATTGAATGAATCTATCGTTGATATAATGACAACATCAGACGCCAACTTTTCAATTGGCGCAGATCATTTTGGAGATTATAGATTAACCGGCCTTTTAGATGAAGTTGTTATTTTTAATACGTTTAAAAAACCAAACGAGTTTGATAGAATTCGTGAAGGTACGTATGTCGGTTTTTCAGGTAATAGTTTAATAGATGATCCTGATTGTGTTGCATGGTATGATTTTGAGCCCGAGCAATTATTAGACGATTGGATTGGAGGAAATACTCTCACTGATGTCAATACATTATCAGAAGGACAAACATTTTTTAAAGTTTTTAAACAGTCTGCTTACTTTGATTCTATCAATCATGAATACGCCTTTAGACTCGATTCCGACTTGAGTACAGGATTTCCATTTAAGGTAGGTGATACAAATAAAAGAGCGACGTTTGCATTTTGGATGAGATTAAGCTCAAGTAATAGTTGCGGGTTAATTTGTAAATCTGCGGATTCAAATGGTAAAAAAAGTTTCGCGATTGAACTTTCTGGTACTACGTTACGGATTAGATGGGGTTATAGTAATGGTACTTTATTTGAAACTTTTAATGCATATGCGCTTACTATTCGACGTTGGTATCACGTCGCCGTTGTTGTCGATGGCGTCAGAAAATTTTTTACAGTTCGAATTTGGGATGATGTTTTAGATAGTCTCGTTTATTTTAACATCTTTTTTCCTGCCAATATTCTTTATGTCGGTGCAGGCCCATTTTCCTTAGGGCTACATACACCTTTGACGTCTTATTTTTCAGGTTGGATAGATGAACTTTTAGTCTTTAATAATACTAAGTCATTAATAGAAACGGATTTGATGTATCGTGGTCTTTATCATCGTCGTCTACTTTTTGCTTGTGATGAGTCTAATGGTTTAATGCCCGTTTATAATTTAGATGATGGGATAAAAATCTATTCTTCGGGTATTCAAGCCGCATTCCAAACACAACCGTGGTTAAGAACTTTCGCTCAAGGAGTGATGGTAGTTTATCATGCAGTTAATCGTTATACATCTAATAATTTTTTGTCGGATCCTGCCTGCGCCGCGAGTTTTAGTTTTGAGTCAGGATCTAGATTCTTAAAAGATTCTGTTGGTGGAAATGATTTAACCGATCATGGTACGATTGATCCTGTACAATAAATTAAAAGAAGGTATAATGAACTCCAAGGGAGTTAGTGGCTACTTAGATCATGAGTACAACGTTCAAAAAAGGGTGGTATCAAGGCAAGCCACTGCGAGAGGTTTTACCGAATACTAAATACTTTAAGTATTGGTATCAAGGTAAACCTTTTCCCCTTTTCGATAAACCTGCAGTTCCAAGTATTCCTGTTACTATTCAACTCGCGTGTTTACATTTAACGTTTATTAAATATAGCCCAACTATTAATTGGGGTTATGTTGTTGTAATTTCAACAATACAGCCGTTAATTTTATCTGCGAAGGATCCTGTACCCCGAGCAGGTGCAGTTGAAGGATCTCGAGTTTTAGGATCTGGTGCAGAGGTTTTATTTAGGGTTTCACCAGTTGTTACAGTTTATGGATCGGGCTCCGAAATTGTTTACTCGCCAGAGCCTTCCGTAGTAGTCTCTCAAGTATTTGTACAAGTTGAATACGCTGAACTTTCAATACAAGTTGATCATGCTGGTATCGCGGTTGTCAGCATCTCAGATCCTTACATTCAAGTCGATCATGCTGGTATCGCGGTTATTTACTCTATAGATGGAGTGTTCTTAGTCAATAGCAAATCTCTCGTTCTTTCATTACATGCGCCAACTGTTGTTGCAATTTTTATCACAGAATTAGATTTTCAGCATTTAACTCTTGCATTGCACGCACCTTTCATCACCATCTCATATAGTGTTACAGCGCTTCCGGTCACTAAACATCTAACGGGGTCTCAAAAGAGTCCATCAGTTCGTCAAGGATGTTCTGTTACTACTTCTCTTGTTTCTCTTAATTTCCATGTGTATAGCCCTTCAGTTTTTATTGGGGCCATAATCTCTGAGACGTTAGATGCAGTTCTAGCTATATATTCTCCGATGGTTAGACTTAGTTCAAGAATGATAGTTTCAAAACTTGCTCTCGTATTAACTTATAAAACTCCGTCGATTAATCATAATGTAATCGTTTCAATTTCAGATCTTTTACCTTTACTATTTGTAGTTTATACTTGTGCAATGAGAGGTGGAGTTAATTTAGATGAAACTCTTTCGTTAATCTTACATCAAGCTACGGCTCCAACGATTACTTGGGGCCAATCCGTTAGTATTAGCGCAGCTAAACATTTAGTATTAAGTATTAAGAGTGTGACTGTAACTGTTCATTCAAATGTGCTATTAATCCTACCACAAAATGGTATTGATTTATATGAGCTCTCTTACGGTGGCACTGGATATCATGTAGGCGATATAATTACACCAAACCAATCAGGAGGTAACGGGGCTACTTTTATTGTTGTACGTGTTTTAGAAGGAACTAGAAATCAAGGGGCTATCTTAGAATTAACATTATTAACTCATGGAGGTGGTTATGTAGTTGCAAATAATGTTGCAACTTTTGTTTCGCCTGCCGGCGGTTCAGGTTGTAGAATTAATATTATATCTGTAAGTCCATTTCCTAAACTATTTGTTTCATTAGTAGAAGCTGAAGTTTTATTAGGTGTATCTATTGAAGAAACCCAATATTTAACGCTTAATAGACAAACTCCAGCGATTCGGACTTCATGTGTTTTCATCGTTAGTATTTTATCTTTAGTATTGCAAAAGTATGCACCTTCGGTTCATGTTAAAACTGTTAATTTAGTTGATGTGCAATCTCTAGTACTTAACACATTTGACGGAACAGTTATCATGGGTTATGTAATTAAAGAAATTTTTGTAATAACTTTGCATCAACATGATGTTACTATTCGTTACGGCGCGACTATAGTTCTCGATGTTCTTTCATTATATTTAACGACTTATGACCCTGGAATTATATCAGAGCCATTCGTTCCTTATAATACTGATCCATTACATAAAGAAAGAGAATGGGGTTCATGTTATACTTTAGGTCAAGGTGAGTATGCGAGTAGATCTGGAACTGCTTTAACGAGCAGATTCCCTCTCCAAAGTACCGATGTAGATAAACAAATGACGGTATGTTGTTGGATAAGATTAAAAGATATTACGGCCGCGCGCCAAACGGTTTTTGTGAAGTTACGAACTAATGCTCAATATTCTGTCAGCTTTGGATTGTTTTTACTTTGGGGTAAATTATATTTAATGTGGGGAAATTCTCAGTTTCCTGGATTAGAGTTTGATGTTACGCTTATTGCAAATCGTTGGTATCATTTGGGACTAGCAATTGATGGCGTAAATAAAACCGTTTATCTTCATGTTTGGGATGACAAAGCTCGTACAATTACTAGTGTAAAATGGATGCCTTCTAAGAATCCTTATCCACAAAGCGCTTTAAGTGTTGGAGATGGTGATTTTCATATTGGTTATTATCATGATCAATTTAGTGGTGACATGTGGTTCAATGGTTATATCGATGAGTTCGTTGTTTTTAATAAATTGAAGTCTCCTTTTGAAATTGATCAAATTCGCAAGGGAAGATTTAATGGACCGGAGCAAGGACAGACAGTTGGTGATTTTAGTTTAACTTGTGCTTACGAGCCACAAGGTAAAATTACGGCTGCGGACGCAGGCTCATCAGTTGGTTATAGTCCCCATGGTGCAATTACGATTAGTGATTATGCTTTAATGGTTGCATACAAAGTTGAAATACCTCCACCGCCTTCGCGGTTTCCAGTAATTTCAGGCTTTCCATCTCCAGGTTCAGGTACAGGATCTTATGTATTTTGTAACTTAGCGTATAAGTTTAAGAGTGATGTGGCTTCTTTTGACTATGGATCAAACGTAGAAGCTAGAGTAAGTCACTTTTCATTACCAATAAGAGAGTTAGAAACCATGATTGGTATCGCTGACGAGTCTTCTTTTCTGCGCTTGTATGAAACTTTAGCAGCTGGTGCGACGATTTATTCAGTTCCTATCTGGGCATTTCGTACTGTTTTGGACTCTAATGCACATGCAGGAGATTTTGAATTTATTGCTAATGATGTTGCAAATTTATACGTAGGAGAAAAGGCTTTGTTGGTTAGAGCCAATGACGCAAGTATTTATGATTTATGTAATATAACAGGAGTTGCAGGACACACGGTTTCGATTGAAACCGCGTTAACTTTACATCATCATAAGTTTCAAATGCCAACAATTGATTTTAGATATGACGCAAGAAGTTGTTATGTAGTTCCATGTATTACTGGAATTGTCGATGCTGTAGATGTAGAGTTAAAAGGAAATAAACCTACATTCTTTTTAAAGGTTAAAGTTAATGGTGAAGCTTGGGTTAACGCTGGACGTCCTGAAGTTTTGGAATTTATTCATGCCCCTGCCGAAGCAGGGCTCATTTCTCCAAAAGTTGAACGTACAATTGTAGGAACAGAAAATGGATTGATTGAAATGCTACCACATTTATTAACCGCGCGTTTAGCATTCCAGGCTGAATGGTATTTTAAAGATACTAGTTGGAGAGATTTTAGAGATTTATTTTTAACAGCTCGCGGTAAAGCTCTTACGATTTCAATGCCTACTTGGTGTTTTGAATTACGCGTGATGGCGTATCGGAATGCAGGAAGTTCAACGATTGTGTTAACCTCAGGCTTTGAGCATATTTGGCTTAGATTCAAAAGACTTCTCGTCTATCCAATCACTGGCGCTTCACCATTCGTGATTATTTTAGATAGCTATCAAGGTTCAAATATGTATTCATGTTCTGAATTAGAAAGTGAACTCTATATTGGAGACAAAGTATCATTATATCCGGATGTACGTTTCATGGAAGATGAGTTAGTGTTTGAGTTTCTTTATTATAATGAATGTAAAGTAAAAACTTCATTCATTGAGGTGGTAGATTAAATGGCAATTCTATTGTGGGGTATACCTGAAGGTGATGACTTCACGTGGGATTATACCTTTAAGTTTAAAACTGAAGAGGGAATAATTGAGACTACGGGTTATACGACAGCTTTTCCTAAGTATTCTTATCCTACTCGTGAATTGAAGTTTCACTTAGGTGCGACGGGCGAAGATACTCTTGAGAGGATGTCAGTATTTTTAAATGCGGGAGTGACTTTCGTGACTACTCCTTTATGGTTTTTTAGAACCTCGCTTGTAGCAGGAGTTACTGCGGGAGTTAGCGAGATTTTAGTCAGCGATGTTTCTGAATTTTATGTGGGGGAACAAGCATTATTGATGAGAGCAAATCAACCTTCAATTTGTGAATTATTAAATATTACGAATGTTGCAGGATCTACAATATATATTTCACCACCAGTAGCTAATGATTATCTGCCTTTAACTATGCCTTCCACAGTTGAATCGTTCAACGTTGCTAGCGCATATATAATGCCAGTAATAACCGGAGTCTTAGATTATGAAGGTTTAGATTATATTAGTGGGTTGCCTGGATTAGGTATGAAAGCTAAGATAGATGGTGGTGCGTGGAACTCATTCACGGTTCCTAGTATGCCTGAATTTACAAGCTTAGCAATGGATGCTAAATATAATTCCCCAAAGATAGTTCGCGACTTATGCGGTGTAGAGAATGGAATTATATCAATGTATGCTCATGGAGACTCATCTAAACTTACCTTCGAGTGTACTTGGCACTTTAAAGACTCAAATTGGAAAGTATTGAGAGATACGTTTTTCGCTACCCGTGGAAAGGCTCAATCTTTTTTTATATCAACGAATATGTATGAGTTAACCACTACCAGAGGGGCTGATGTAGGATCTACGACAATTTTTTTAAGTTCAGGATATCAATATTTGTATGAACGATTTCCTTATCTTTTAATACATTCTCGTAGAACTGGAGTACAATCTGTAGTGTATGTGAATGCCCATGTGTATAGAGACGAGTTTTCTTGTGATGCTTTATCGACTGAATTATATGATGGCGATAAGGTTTGTTTTTATGTTCAAGCCCGATTTGATTCCGATGAATTAACTTTTAATTTTAAGGGATTAAATATGTGCTACGTTAAAGCAATTTTTATTGAGGAGCCTAACTAAATGGCAACAGTTTACATGAACGGGTTTGAATGGAATTCATTTTACGAGAATATTTTATCTTGGTATGGTTGTACAATAACGAGCAGCTTCCCTTTATCAGGTAATTATTGTCTTCGTGTTAATGGTTATAATCATTATTTGAGATGGCAAACTTCACCATTGAATGAGTTTTATATTCAAGTAGCATTTAAGATATCAAATAGTTATAATGAAGGTAATATTTTAAAGTGGCAATCGGGTTCGACTGTGATAGGTAGTTTAACTTTTGAACCCTTGTATCAAACATTAAGTATTTGGAAGGGTGATAAAGTTACAAGGTTAGGAACATCATCCACTCAATTATTATATAATCAATGGTATTATATTGAAATTCATATGCTTTTGGATGCAACTTCAGGCGTTGCTACATTAAAAATTGACGGTCTTTCTCAATTTACCTTTTCAGGTTCTACAACTCCAAGTGCTACAACTATCGATTTGTTTTATTTAGTTGGAAATATTTCAGGAGTGTCAACGACTACATCAGCTTACTATTGGGCTGATGATATTGTAGTTAATGATATAACGGGAGTAAATAATAATTCTTGGCCTAATGGAGCTAAAATTGTTTTACTATTTCCAACTGGTCGGGGATATTCATCTCAATGGGAAAAGATGGCACACTTAGATAATTATGAAAATGTGGATAATTTTCCTTCATTGGATCCAGTTGATTATTTACTTACTAATCTTAATGAACGTTTGGATTTATACTTAATAAATGATTTACCAATAGATGCATTTAGTGTCGCTACAGCGCGCATTGATGCTTGGGCTTTGAAGAACAGTGGTTCTGATATAATGCTTAATCTTGCTTTAAGAACTGGTGATGTTACCTTTTTATCTATTGATCATGAACTAGGAGTTTCATACGCTCTTTATCAATGGCTTCATCAAATGAATCCGGGCACTTCTATAAACTGGACTGTTGCTGATGTCAATAATTTACAGGGAGGAATGCGCTCTGAAATTCCCGAGTAACTGTTCAAAGTTATACATTTTAATACAATTTAATAGGTTGAACACCTAAATTTTTGGGGGAGGAAAGAATTATGGCATCAGTTATTTTTAATGCGTTCAAACAAAAACTTATGGTTGGTGAATGCGATCTTGATACACATGTATTTAATGTTGCATTGCTAACTGGTTCATTTGTGCCCAATATTGATACTATGACGGTATGGACTGATACTGGCGTGAGCTCGAATGAGATTACCGGTGTTGCATATGTTACTGGCGGAACAGTACTTGCTGGTATGACGGTCACATTAAATACTTCAACCGATAAGGCTATCTTGGATGCAAATGATGTTACTTGGGCATCAAGTACTATCACAGCCCGATATGTTGCAATTTATAAAGCAGTTGCTCCGCAATGGCTCGTTGCAGCATTTGACTTCGGTGCAGATAAGAGTTCGAATGCTGGCGATTTTACTGTTCAATGGAACGCTTCAGGAATTATGGATCTCACTTAAGGGGGAGGTAATTCCTTGGCATTAATCTTTTTTTCGGGAGGTGAGTCAGGTACACCTGACTTCACCTCCTATACTTCTAATATCGTATGCTCTACGACTTATAAAAAGACGGGAAACTATAGCTTTCGTTTCTTTGGTACAGACTATGATGCAATACAAAGCTTTGGCGCAATGACTGAATTTTATATTGTCGCGTCATTTTATTTTACGGCTTGGGTGAGTAATGTAGTACTTTTAAATTTTAGAAGTAGTAGCACATCGATCGTTTCGCTACGGTCTGTTAGTATCGGCAATCGTTTCAGCGTTTACGTTGGAGGAAGTAACGTTGCGTCTTCGTCAGGGATATTTTGGCCAAGTGTAAATACCTGGATAATGCTTGAGCTGCATGTCAAGATTGGTTCTAGCGGCTTAATTCATTTAAGAGCAAATGGTCTTGATGATATTATTTATTCGGGTGCGACCAATACGTCAGGATTATCGGTAGATAATTTGCAAATTGCGGGTGCAAATTGGAATGGTTATATTGATGATTTAATTATTAATGATACTACTGGTCCAATTAATAACTCTTGGATGGGTGGAGCAAAAGTTGTTGGCTTAAGACCAATTGGTCCTGGAAGTTCAGCTTCATGGACGCCATCAGTAGGAGCTAATTGGCAATGTGTAGATGAAGCTCCTATTTCACAGACGGATTATGTTGAAGCAAATGTAGTTGGTACGCTTGATTTATATGATCTTGATAATCTACCATCTGGCGTTTGTTCTAATGTGTCTGTACTTGGTCTAAAAGTTTTCAATTCAGCTATGAGATCTGGAATTACTGTTTCATATATTGAAAATGCTATACGTACAAATTCGGCGAATGTTTATACTCCGAATTTTGAAGTTCCTTCGGTACCATATGTCTTTTGTTCTCTTTGGGATTTGAATCCCATAACTGGAACAACTTGGACATATACAGATGTTAATGCGTTGGAGTCAGGAGTGAAATTAATCTAATGTCGTTAGTGTTTATGAGTGGTTGGGAAACCATTAAAAATATGGATAGCTGGCTTTGGACTATGTCTAGCTATACTGGAGCTTCTAACTTCTCTTCAACAATTAGGCGTGGCCCAAGTTATTCTTTTTATTTCGCAAATGCAAATGAATATGTGCGTAGAGTTTTACCTACTACCGCCGATGAGATTTACATGCAAGCCTGTTATTATTGGACGACAGCACCTAGTGCAGGCACTATCTTAAGATTTGGTAAGAATAAAAATATCTATTTTACATTGTACGTGGATGCTAATAAGTATTTAAATATTTATACTGGTGATACTAGTTCACTTGTTGCAACAGGTAAAACAATAATGCAAGTGAATCGTTGGTATACTATCGAAGTTTATTTTAAACGTAACGCTTCAGGTGCAATTACAGTAAGGCTTGATGGTGTGAGCGATTGTTCTTGGAGTGGTGATACTACTTTAAGTGCAACGACTGTAGGGGCTGTGGCTCGAATGAAACTTGAGACAGGAGCTTTTGGTGTTGATACTGTTGAAACATTACCCAATTGGTCTACTACGGGAAGTCCAGTCGCATCAACAACACACTTTAGAGATGGTTCTAGCTCAATGTTATCTAGCGGATCAAGTCAATACATTGGAATCGCTGACGCTTCACTACCTGCGGGCTTTGTTTTAAAGAATGGTGATACAACTCAATTAGGTACTTTCATGTATTGGTATAAGCCGACATCTATACCAACGACAACTGTTTACTTAGGAACCCTTCAAAAATATGACTATGCTGGTAACAACATTTGTTTTAATCATGAAGTATTAAATGGCGGTCCTTTACAAGTCAACTGGGGTACCGGCTCATCAGGGCAAACAAAAGAGGCTACTAGTACTAAAACATTAGTAGCAGGAATTTGGTATCATATTGCATGGTCTTTTAATGGGCCTGGTAAGCGTTGGGATATGAGAGTTTATGATCTTTATAATGCAACTGTAACTGCTTATAGTAGAGATTGTACTAATGTACTTCGAACTAATTGTACCGCTCCATATAGGCTCGCAGATACTTCACCCGGATTTTATGATGACTTAGTAATGTTTAATGCAGTACTTCCTGATTGGACTATGGATTGCTTTCGTTCAATTTATTACGATCCTTTACTCAAAGGTCAAAACCCTAATACAATAATTCAAAATAATTGGATGCTTGAAATTAAATCAACTAGTGCGGGAACTTATATTGATGATGTTATTGTAAATGATTCAAATGGTTCAATAAATAATTCTTGGGTTGATAGAGCTCGTATAGCACTTTTTAAAACAGTAGGTCCTGGAACTTATAGTGATTTTACTTTATCTGAAACTTCAGCAACGGCGGGCTCTGATCTTGTAAAAAGAATTCCCGCACAACCGTTAGATTTTATTTATTCGAATGCAGCGGGTGCATGCCATACATTTGTAATGTATAATGCACCATTAAAGACTTCTGAAGTACTTGCAATAATGGAATCAGCGTGTATTTGGAGAACCTCTAATGCGGGATTAACTTGTCAATTAATGATGAGAGCAGGTAATACGGTTTATACTTCAAGTAGTTTTACTCCTTCTGGATCTCCATTACAAGAGAATTATATTCTCGGCGCATACTTGAACCCGTATCCGGATTTAAAGTTTAATATCTTTGAGTCAGGCACAGGATCACTTTTTTCTGCTAGTGAGCTAGATAATCTCGAAGTAGGATTGAAGGTAGTATAATGGCAAATATTTGGGCAGGTGATCCTAATATCATTTCAGTTTGGAACTTGGAGTCTGGTGCTTTGACTACTGACTCAGTAGGTACGAATACTTTGACTGCAGTTAATACTCCAACAGCTGATGTTGTAAATTATCAACAAGGAACAGCCAGCTCCAACCATGTCTACACTAGTAAGCAATTTTATAAAATTTTAGATGCCAGTCTTTCAGCTGGGTTCCCTTTAAAGATTGGTGATACGGTTATGCGTATCACGATGGGTTGTTGGGTTAGGCCGGTTGCAACAATTACTGCTTCTGGATGTATTATAGGTAAAAGTACGTCAAATGCCGGAATTGCTCTTGATATTGAAGCCAATGGTATTCTTACTGTACGCTGGAATGCAACTCAAATGGGTTGCGGCTCCGCTGTAGTTGCCGGCCAATGGTACCACGTCACTATTTGTGCAGACGGTAAGGCTCGTTCATGTTTTGTTAGAGTATATAATCTATCAACAGGAATATCAACGTCATATGCTCTTGCACCTCCAGCCGCTGATCCTACACTAACTAGTACTGAATGGCGAATTGGTGCTTGGTCAACATTAGATACTACATATACTTTTAATGGAAATATTGATGAAGTATTCGTAATGAATAGATTATTATCTTATGCTGAAATAGATGCTATTCGAAATGGTTCATATGAATATGCCGCGCCAACGACGGTTGCTGATACGAATGATTATACTAGAGACACAAGTATTCTTTGCCAATATAAATTTGAATCTGGAGCATTGACTACAGATTCAAAAGGTTTTATGAATTTGGTAGCTTCAACTGCAGCGCCAATCGTTAATACTGTTGACTTCAAAGTAGACAGTGGGTGTGCTCAATTTTCAAGTGGTTTAAATAATTACTATTACGTGACTGACACAAACTTACCATCAGGCTTTCCTACGAAGTCAAGTGAAAGTAATAGATCTTTGTCTATATGTTGTTGGATTAAATGTTATGATTTAGGTCAAAGAACATTGTTCGGCAAGTGGGTTTCAGGCCAGTATACAACAGTACTTTATGTAGATCCAACAAGTCATTGCTTTAGATTTCATTATGCAACTGTTTCTTATTCACAACTTAATTGGGATACTGGTATTTATTGTTACCCTAATGAATGGTATCATTTTGGAATCTCAATCGATGGAGGTAATACAAAAGGTTTTCTCATCAGAATATATAGAGTATCAACCAACGAAACCTTTTCTTATCATGCAACAATTACAGGGCAATTTTGGTACGGTACAGCTGACTTTAGAATTGGTAGTAATCAGGATAGTACAACTTTGGGCTGGAATGGATTAATAGATGATTTAATTGTCTTCAATAGATTTTTATGTCATGAAGAAATAGATGCTATAAGAAGTGGTACATTTAAAGGACCTATTAGTTCTGATACTCCTAATTATTCTAATATTCCCTCAAAGTTAACTTTCGCG
>Ga0315274_10008931_pt1 | contig 14517 bp, 36 predicted proteins | sample YL17G02_20_MG_FD_203700 | JGI IMG/M metagenome (GOLD analysis project Ga0315274, IMG submission 203700) | Sediment microbial communities from Yellowstone Lake, YNP, Wyoming, USA - YL17G02_20 | ecosystem: Environmental > Aquatic > Freshwater > Lake > Sediment | place: USA: Wyoming | collected... | reverse complement strand
TAGCAGTTTCATTAAACATACCATCTACTAGATCATGAACTGTATTCCTCATTCCTTCTACTTTCTTTGGTACTTTCTTGTAGTTCAAAGCTTTCTTAACCTGTTTAACTGGAATAGCTAAGTCTGCCCGTTTCAATATCTCTTCAATGAACCTATCCTTTCCCGCAAGTGCGAAAATTGCATCGATTTCTATTCGATACGGTTGTCCTTGTAACCCAATATCAAGGAACCCTTTAGCCATCTTGGGATAATTAGTTTGAAGATACTTATAGTGTACAAGTTTACTCTTACTTCTTGGAAGTGCTTCTCTAACATCTCCTATCTTAAGACCTAAAGCTTTAACAAGTTCTGGATCTACACCAACTCTAGTGGTCTTTACTCCATAATCACTTATCTTCATATCGATAAGCAGACCTGACGGATCATAATCAGTTAAAGTTAGAATTGGAATACCTAGATCTTGGGCCTTCTTAATTGTCTTATTTACTTCTCTTGAACTGAATCCCATAGCCTTTATGATATAGATACCCCTATCTGTTAAACTCTTGTCCTCTTCGATAGCTTCAATAACGCTACTTTTCTCAACATAGATGAGAGCACAAGCATTCTTCAATGAATCTAGATTCGTCTTAAGAAGAGGACTTTCGCCCAATCTAGTGATGAGATTAACTTTAGGCTCTGTAACTATTCTAAGTTTCTCTCTTGCTATCTTTGATTGTTCCTCTATACGTTTAAGATTGGAATAGAAACCACCTTTTGTTTTTGGCATCTGTCTAATTCCAACCTTCTGTCTCATCAGATAAAACAATCCTCTCAAAGTAATTGGAGAGACAGTCTTTCCAGCCTTCACATCACTTGCTCTAGTCTCCCACCACAATTCAAGATTCATGAAGAACTTATTCATTCGTTTCAACTTCTAACGTGCTTCTATTTGTATTGGTATTTGGTACTTCAAGAAAAGACTAGCTGCTACTTTCTTCACTTCTTCGAGATCTTCTCCTTCACATTCAAAGAACCAATTCTCCCATCTTCGAGCATGTCTTACTTCATTATGAATCCAAAGATACCCTAATGTATGAATATCATCATGAAAGATTCCTTTCTTCATTGTCTTTCTAATCTTTAACCAGAGATTAGAACCACTCTCAGACCATTCGATTAAGTATCCTAAATCTCTTATGGAAGATTCGAGTTCCAGTTTGAAGGTTCCCTTATACACACGAGCATCAAATGTCTTTCTGTCGATCTTGATACCTTCACTAAGTGCCTTTGACCACATGAGAACATCTTCTTCTTTGGTCATTTAGTATTCCTCTCTAACCAACCTTGACCTTCAATGTTATACATCATAATCTCCAAGTCATTCATTCTGTATATACAAGGCTTCCCTTTTCTAGGGCATATATTTTCACATTCTGTCTTCCTTCTAGCTTTAGGGCAATAATTACAACAGAGACCATCTAATCGTTCTTCACATCCTGTAGACCAGTTAGGATTCAATCTCTTCCCTAGGATCGCTTTAGCCTTGCAGTGTTTCTTTAACTGCATTCAGACACCTGTTTGAATAGTATATAGATCAGACCCAGAATAGATGAGAATATTATCAAGTATTTTATAGGAGAAGATTCAAAGAAAGCATAGAATCCCAGACCAACCCAGGATAACAAGAATGCTATCACCTTAAGTAAAGTTTTACTCGTGAAGTTGTAAGAGCTCACCATCAGTTTCTCACAATATATACATTTTGTAATCGAGACATGCAATTGCATATCCGACCCGAGAGTTCTCCCATCTGATCTATGAATACCTATCTTATGAAGGAATCTATGGAAATCTTCTTGATGATGGGTTGGTTTCTTTGGTTCCTTTAGTTTCTTCTTACTTTTAAGATGATCTATAAGGGCGTCTGCTCTATCATTATCACTTCTTCCAGCAACCTTATTCCATAACTTCTCATCTTTCTCTTTCATAGACTTTCACCCAATAATTCTAGATAGAATCTGTCTTTTATTACTTCTCTCCAATTTCTTACTTTAGTTGGGTCTATCACTCTTTCCCCATTATCATATTGTCCAGTCACAAATAGCCAATAAGGTTTATGACAGCACTTGATTTGTCTTTCAATGTAACTTAGAAAGTCGTGTTTCTCGGAGAACTTGTGCCAAATATCTATTTTCATATAGAAATTCTGCTTACACTTCTGGCAATAGAGAAGAACTTTCCCTTCTTCCCAGAGAACATGTGCATATTCTTGTGGGCTCATATTAATTCATCCAAAACCTTAATCAAATTCACTGGTTCGCTATGCCCACAGTCTTCGCAGAAGAATACAAGTTTAAGTTCAATCTCGTCCTTTAACACATTCCACGTAATTATTCTATGGTTCAAAGTGTCACATTTTGGGCATTTAAAATCGTCATACTTCAAAGGTGCAAGTTGTTTGCGTGGCACATGCACGAAACTTTTGTCTGCAACGGAAAAAGTTTCATCAAAAACGGTAAGAGCATCTTCAAGAGAAATCCACTTTTCTTTCAAATACCCTTGCGGAACCTGTGTCTGATAATGAGGAATCAAATTGTAACATTCAGCAATAGTTTGATAAGTTCTAGCTTTTTGTTCTAGGGCTTTCCTCAAATCTTCAACATTCATTTCTTTGCTGTCTCCAAAATTCTTCCACAATTCCAGCATTTCTTTGGCTTTCTCTTCGTCAGTTATATTTGCTATCTTTTCATAGACATGTTTCTCTTTTCTATTCATAAACATCCCCATTCCGTTCCTTGGCTTGATCCTCGTATAGACTTGCAACACGTCTGTAATACTCTTGTTTCACACATTCCAAGACTCCCATAGCTCTGTTAATCCTCTTGTATGCTAAAGGAACGTAAGTCTTTCTAATTAATGTAGTGAAAATGTAGTTAAGTTCTCCATCCCGATCCTCTTCGGCTATCTCAGATATTATGCCTAGAAGGTTATCTATGTAGGGATTAAGTCTATTTCTTCTATTCTGTTTAATGTATGGAATGTTTCATCTCTCCTATCATTTTATATTTTATAGAAAACTCTTTTAGAAGAAGCCAGAATCTTCGGAAGATGAAATCAGATTCTGTTTCATTGAATTTACGAGAATTGATCTCTCTTCCGAGAATCGATTGTATCTCTCTTCCGAGAATCGATTGTATCTTAGGCATAGCCTCCCTAAAAACTTCTTCCTTAACATAGAACTTAACATAACATTGAAGACATCCTGCTCGAATAGGGAAAGAACAAGTCTCCCCAAGGATTTCTCTCCATTCTTCTTCTGGGCCTATTTCTTCACTTGTTTGAGACAATATTTCTTCACCATCCTCTCAACACTAGCAAGAATATTCATCTGAACGATCTTCAAGATTCTTTCCACATCTTCTTTCTTATTCTGGGTCACCGTCACATTCAATAACCAATATGTACGTGGTAGACTTCCAAGTCCAAGAGACCCATCAAGATCATAATGCTTTGAAATTCTTATTGAACTTTCATTCTTCACATAAAAATCTTTCGTCAAGTCATACATAAAATCAAATAGCCTAAGTTCATCATTGCTTTTGAACATAATGTATAACTCAGCAAAATGATACATTTCTTCTTTCTTGCTTTTAATCTCTTTCACTGGATGACCTGCACAACTGAACATCGTTTCAATGAAATCTAGTTTATTCATTTTCCTGATGATCTCTCTTACTCCCGGGTCTATCTCTTTGTAAGGAATCTTTTCTTTCTTCAATATTTCACTCCAGCCTTCCCAATTCCCTTCTGATAGCCAGAACAGACACCTGTACATCTTGGTAACATGTTAAATGGAGGCATTTCGCTTAGGGTTCTAATACAGACACCTTCTTTGTTTATGCTCCAATAATAGACACACTTAGTCTTATCTGCCAGAATCTTCTGCCAGACATTACGATCTATGTTTGGGTATCTGATTGTATTTCTTACATATCCCTTTACATTTTGTGTCTTCATCTACATTACTCCTCTCTGCTAAACGAATCAAACATGTTCCGCTAAAATTCCACAAACAATCTTCTTTATTGCCCAAGATTACCATCCAAGGGTCAATAGGTTTAAGCCCTCTTAGGACATCATTGATAGTGTTCTTAAGTCTTCCTTTAACCCTCTTCTTGAACTTCTTATTACGTTTAGCATTCTTCATACACTATTCGCCTTTCTTATTCTTTTGTTCTTGCTCTTCAATCCATCGATAATAGATATTCGCAAAAGTATTATCATTCTCTTTTATTTCTTGGAAGATTTTACGTATTTCATCCCAAGTTTTATAAGGAACCTGAGTGAACAAGAAAGCCATGAATTTCATAGCTTCTTCCCTAGCTATTTCATCAGAGATTACCTTTTCTTTTGATTCTAATCCTGAAAGAATGAAGTCTTTACAACAACCTCCTTTTGTGACAATACAGGTATTGGTTCCTAATGCATTCATTAACTTTTCTAGGGCTCTTCTTTCTTTCCGATTACCTTTAGGATCCAAATTTGATTCCTCTGTAGTTATTAATTCTATTCAAACTCTCCTTTTATTAACTGTAGGACATGTGGACCAAACTTAACATAATAGAGAAAGTGAACATGACAAGTATCCCAGTGCATATCGATTATTGTCCCCACCTTAAGTGGAGTAATTACTGGAACTGAATGATAAGTCTTCTTCAATCTTACTTCTTGACCTATAGAGTAACCAAGTATTTTATGCCATAGTCGTTTATTTCCCATTACTTAACTCCCTCAATACATCAAGATAGAGTTTATAGAGGGTTCCTCCGCCTATGTTTCCTAGCTTTTGTGCAAGTCCACTCATGACTTTACTCTTATTCTTCAGGTCTATTCCTTTAGATTGTAGATCCAACATCTCAGTACGTACAAGTTTCATGAGATCTTCATCATTTGGTGTCAAAGTTTCTCTTATCATCTGTCTAATTCTAGACTCACTCTTATCCAATAAAGGTTGCTCTATTTCCTCTAGAAGTTCTTCAGTAACTGCAGGATACATGGACTCTATTGTATTCTTCTCAGGGAAATTCTCTAGAGTCTTCCGGATAGCCTTAGCTATCATAGACTTTGGAATACAGGGTTTTTTCTCTTCCCAACATTGCTCCTTGATCTCTTCGCATTTTACCTTGCACATGAAGACATCCTGTTCTTGTGGATCCCAGAATTTACAAACATATCCTTCCACTCCATCTTCTCCCAAGAGAGACTTAAGTTCATATTCCATACGGTCTACTTCTTTAGAAGAAAGTGTTCCACTCCAAATCTGTTCAACCATTGGTATATCATACACACGGCAGAGTTCTTGTACCTTCTCTGGAGGTAGGAACTTGTTTGTCTTTCTATCCACTATATCAAACACTTGAAATGCTATGTCACAGGAATACTTGACGAAATCTCCAGGATTAAATTTTCCATAGAGTTCTCCAAAGACAATGTAATCGTGGAAGGTTAACATTTGATCTATATTTCTGTAGACTATTCCTTGATCTACCTCTTTGAAAAGATCCTCCCAAGATGAACCTTTCTTTTTATAAGAATCTCCTTTATTCCAAATTGGAGTCATCCTTGTCTTTCCGACAATCTGGCCATTTGGAAGTCTAAAGATCCCAAGATTAGTTCCATCTCTCTTGGATTGTGCAACGCAAGAATTACCAAAGACTCGAGATACTTCGCTATATTTTATCTTAGGAAATCCTCTGACTACAAAGAGCTTATTGTCAAAGAGAGATATGATTGACCCCATGAGACTATTTCGTTTGTTATAGACAGTTCCTTTCCATCTATGACCATCTATGTTGAAACTGAAGTCTTGCATATCTGATGGTTTAGCCTGTAGAACCTCTGACACTACAGTTCTAATGGCTTGGGTACTTCTTTTACCTTTAAGTTTCTTTATTACTTCTTCCAATCTCTCTGCTGGAGGTACATCATGTATACTCATTTCTCATTCGCCTCTTGTTCCAGATATCTAGGAAAGAATCTAATCATCCACATTTCAGGGCATAAGAAATCATGTAGATGATATGCTATTGCTCCTAGAACTAAGTTACTCCAAACGAATCTGGGTGCTTGCATCTCAAATAGAAAGCAAGGAATCTTATATCCAACTCTTTCGAGTATCTTTCTTATTTCATTCATTTTCTTTTCTCCCTTTATTTCAAATCGGGTCTAATTAATTTCAGAAGTCCTTTCCTACACTTCAGACAAATCAAAGGCTCTTTAACTTGGAAAGACATTCGGACTGGTACTTCCTCTTCTACATCTTCTAGACAAAGGAAACATTTGCCCAATCTAACCCTAACTATTTCTTGTTCACTCATTCTCTTTTCACCTCACCCAATAACACTTAGATATTCTTCCATCTTTATACTCTTTCACGAAATTAGTTTCAATAAGGCATTTCTTACAAAAACATGTACCATCTGAATTCCCATCTCGAGTACTCTGTCTTCCACTACCCTTCCATCTTCCTTCAGGACAATCTCCTGTACATCCAAAGTGGGAATGGCAATTGCCACAGTATCTGCGAAATGGACTTAGAATTCTCTTCCATTTCTTTTCAATCGATTCTTCCATCTTCTCTTCCCTTTCCATTCGTCAATCTTTGCTCTCATAGCCCAATACTTCAGTTTCAACCATTCATAGAAATCTCTGTAATAATATCTGAATGGATCACACGTTGGTGCCATTTCATTTCACCTCTTTCAAAGTCCTTATGATAAGTATTTCTTTCTGCTTACACCATTCTCCCTTAAGGATCTCTACCTCATAAGTCCATCTCTTATCTTCACCTATCTTGAAGGTAGCAACATGTATCCAAGTTTCTCCAGGATAGAACCTTATCATCTTCAAGAAATAAGTTCTGAGACGGCTCTTCATATCTGGATAGTCGTGCCTACTGTATATACATTCTCTCATTCTTCAATCACTTCCATTGGATGCTTCATAGCTACATACCTTATCTGAATCCAACCCAACCTACATTCCAACACGTAAGAGAACTTTCCATATTTTAATCCTACTACTCCTGGGTTTGCATCAAAATAAGGTCCATACCAACGAAAATATCTCTTCACTTTCCCAACATACCATCCTTTCTTGAATCTCTTATCATAGATTTTAACTTTAGTTCCTATCGGGAGAGGACCTAAAATCTTGAAGAAGGTTCTTTCGATCACCCTAGTACAGATGTGTTCTTTAGTACTCATATTGAATGCCTCTTAATCTAATACCCATTCTAGTAAAGCCTTTTTATCATTTAGGATGTGCCAACTAGCGACCTCATTAATTGTTTTAGCAGCATCCATCTTGGTAGCTATTTCTATTATTTTTTCTCTTATTTCCTTTTTTGTTTTCATTATAGCCTTACTTCCGTTTCTTCTCCGAGAATACTAAATTTCGAGTTGGGCATATTTCTTTTTCCCTCTCAAGTTCTTCTTTGGAACTGGAACCTGCATTCTTACAAGTTCATCTTTCCCATACCTTTGTTGCATCATTTTAATCCATATCTTTTCTCTTTCCATTTCTTCGACCTCCTTGTTCAAGTAATATTATTACCTTTCATTGTCTTATTAACCTTCTGTTTACTTGCATCTTTCAACTCTCCCCATACTCTTTCTTTACACTTCTCTTTAACCATCCCACATTCAAGACAACATTTCCTACACATGAAGACATGTACTGCTTTGGCTTGAAGTGAAGGACATTCTCTAGTGGATTGTTCTCCACACATTAGGCACTTACCATCTTCAAGGTTGATTTGTTCTATCGGGACCTCTAGTGTTTTAGAAATAAGTTTCTTTATCTCTCTTTCCTCCTTCATATTTAATGAACGAATCCAAGTGTCTCTTTATATGATTCCTCAAAGTTCTAAGTCTATAGTTTTTAGACTCGGGAAGCCACAAGACGAGATTGATATCGGATATGTAATGCCCCAAAAAGAAGTCTGTTTTAATCCTCCATAAACATTGATAAGTCAAACTAGATCCATAACGTGAGTTTCTTATCCCATTTGAACCCCAAGGAGTGAATGTCTCTCCTACGATTTTCTTTATGACCATAATGTCTTTCAAGTAGTCTAATCTCTCAGACAATTCTTTATCCTGATCTAAAGGGATTAAAATGATCTTCTTGCCGATGTAATACTTTAGATTCTTATCTCTCCATGAGAGGTGTCTAAGATTACAAGGGACACTTTGAAGGAAATCTGGGTTTGAATCATTTACGAAATCTATATTCAGAATCTTCTTAACATATTTCATTACAATCTTCCATCCGTTCATTTCCTATTCCCATCGAAGACATAGACTTCCTACCCATATCTCTGTCCAGTTCTTCTTTCCTGTTTTGGCATCTTTCACATATCGTACCATTTGATAATAAGAAAGACATGTTTTATCTCGAAATTGCTTGCAAGTCAGACAACATTTCTCTCCACTAATTCTTCTGAAAACCCATCCATAGTCTTTCATATCCAATTCCCACAGCAGCTACCAATACTTTCTATCCATTCAATTCTTGTGTATCTTCGTTCTCTACGTCTCAGATACTTTACGATATCATGAAAAGCTATACAATCTTTCCGTCTATATCGTTTACAGGTAATGCAACACTTGAGTCCTATTATTCTATTGAGAGTCCATTCCATATCTTGAAGTTTCATTTAGCCTTCCTTCTGCCATCTCCCATCATAATTCATGAAAGAATCAATTACTATTTTGAAAGCTTTCCTAGTGGTAGCATTAGCACCTACATCATCATTGGTCTTCCAGACTACTATTTGTTTATTGGTAATGTAATAACCAGAGAAGTTCCTTTCGGCCATATCTTTTATTGAATTCAAGATCGGATAAGAGATTGCTGTACCCTTAGCAGTTTTAATGATCCCGTCCTCACTAGGATCTCCCAATGTCAAGCATAGAAGCAGCATTTTATAATGATCATTAAGACTCTCATCCTGCTCAATAGGTAGAAGTAGCATCTCGTGATCATAGAAGAAGATAAGTCTTTTATTATTCCATCGAATGTGACTCATCTTACAGAGTCTTTTTTCAAGTATGGTTTCAACATGATATGGCTTGCTATCAATATCCAACAAAGATTTAGAAATCATTAGGGTCTTTTTCTTGGTAGATTTCTTTTTACAAGTCATAGGCAATACACCCTATCTTTACTTTGGAAGTTCTTTCCCTGACGCACAGGAATAAAAGACAAGTCCCCCTTTTCTAAACATCTGCACATTATCCAGATCAGAGTATGCTTTACTTCCTTCTGTCCTTGCTAGTACTAGATGAAGTACTTCATGATTTAGTATGTCTACCATAGTATCAAAATCTGCATCTTCAACAGCTCTAAGTTCAATCTTACCATCCCAATAGGCAAGTCCTTCAATATCGTACATGCTTCCCTTCTGGTTACCATGTTTCGTTACTGTAACTTTCACTCCACATCCTGAAGGAGTTAGGTTGAAGAATGAAAGATTAAAAAAGAATCTCTTCAGCCTAAGCAAGGTATGTGCAATAAAAGCAGGAATCGTCATTGTCATCCATCTCGCTACCACAAGAACACGTTCGTGCATACTTAAGTTTTCTAAGGACTTCTTTACAGGTATCAATCATGTTTCCTAGAACATGAGTTCTTCTTACCTTTTTCTTAACTTCTTCGAGACCTTCTTCCCATGTTAGATTGTTCGTGTATGCAATTAAGAGAGCAGCTAGACCATTCGATCGAGATATACCAGCCTGGCACATGAAGACTACTCTCTCTCCATGTTTTAAGAGAGACAATGCTTGTACTGCTCTACTATAGACTTTCTCTATCTGTAGTTTCTCTTCATCCACATCAAGCATACTTATGACATGGAAGCCAAAGGAGTGTTGACAGGATACGAGATTCCTGGTCAATTCATCAACTGAGGCTGTCCCCATCTTGTTTTGTATTATCCAATTTACTATTTTCTCAATCCTCCTTATTATTACTTGATTCAAGGATAAGTTCTAGATCCAGAATGATTCCTCTGAATGAAACCATGGGCAGTCCTTCATGAGTTGCCGCTTATAAGTCAAGCTCATAAAACAACTCACTACTCCATTCAAAGGAAGCCCTCGTAGAAAGAGGGGTTGGTATATAATAATTACTCCCATGTGTTTACTCATCCCAGTTTATCTACTTGTCCTTGAATCTTCCTTGTTCTATTCTTAATTGTCTACGTCTAAGCTTTTTAGCTTTCTTCTGAAACATTGCTTTTGAAGCATTCTTAATCAGCCATTCAAGATTGAATCTATCATCCTCTCTTATAGGTGTCAATTCAATCTGTAGAAGAGCCATACTCACCTTATCGAACTTATCTTCTGTAGTCCTCTTCCTCCAGTATTTTGGATTCTTCATTTACTTCATTACCTCAGGTCTCACACTCTCTAGATTTCTCATAAGCTTCCACATGGCTAAGCCAGCATTCAATTTCTTTAAGTCTTGGGAACTAAAGGAGAGTAAAGGTTGTACTACTTCGAAGAAAAGGAACTTATCTCCTTCATTTCTTACACCCTTGAAGTAATTGAAGAAAGTGGATATTGTATCTCCATCTTCTTCATTTAGATAGAATGTTGCCCTATTCTGTTCTTCTGTGATAAACTTCTTTCTCGTCTCCAAGTACTTTGATATTGCAGAATATATGACAGTTGAAGAGTTGTCCCATGGTGCAAATCTGAGGATTGGTTTATATGTGTTTTCTTCACAGACCCACTTATACAAAATAATCTTTGGATTATATGGATCATGATCCAATAGGTATGATTCTTTTCTTTCTTTTTCATTACTCATTTTCTGCTCCTCCTAACAACTTATGCTTCTCGGTTTCCACCAAGTACCTTCTTGAATACCGCTTCTGTCTGTGTCAAATAATACGAGCAGTCATCTCTTCCGTTATCTCTAGTACATCTCCATCCACAGTTATAACTCTGACAGTATCGACAACAGATTCCATCTTGATTCTTAAGACAGAAAGGCTTATGCCCCAAGACTATATTAATGAAGCACTTCTTTTTATCTATTAAAGTCAATTTTCTTAACCTCTACAGGATGACCAACATCCCAATTAAACCCTACTCTTTTCTCATACAAGATGGAAGTTATAATACCTACAATCGCCATGATAACTAAAGCAACTGCAAAAATCACTATTGCGATCTCTGTTAGATCTAGCGTACTAATTCCTTCCATTCCTTCTCAACTATAACTTCAAGGTTTTCTATTTCAAAGAATTCTTCTTCAGTAGGATGTCTTCTATTTGGGAATAAGATAACAAGTAAAGTTCCCTTCTTTTCTGTTATCCCATATCCAAACGTAGAGAGAGAACGAGCAATAAGTAACCCTATCCTGCCCTTGTATTTGCCAGAAAGAACTCTAACATGTTCTCCAGGTTCAGGTTTCTCTGTAAGAAACTTTCTAAGTATACGTTCAGTTTTTCTCATTTAATATTCTCCTAAAACAATGATTGTAATCTTTTTCTTCAGTCATATTAATTACTTCCGAAGATGCCTAAGTTCCACACTAAAGTAATTGCAAGAAAATTTCTTCCGATCAAATTTTACAAGAAAGAAATCCTGATTGAGACATCTGTTCACATAGGTAATGATTCCTCTTCGCCCTTCATGAAATCCACTCTCCACCATTACTCTTTCTCCTATGTGGAAAGAGAGTATCTTGTCCCAAAGTCTCAGATCTTTAACGACCATAAAGGTCTCTTCCCTTCAAAGTTGTATGTTATCTTTCCTTCTGCTTTCATGTATCTCAAGAAGAACTTAATTCTATTCTCAGCAATGGGATACCTTCCTTGCGGTATTCTCCTAAGTTCATAGAGAAGTTCGCCCATAGTGATTCCTCCTCTAGCAGTCAAGATAGCTGTGATGTTCTTCTCGTAGAATTCATATCCTTTCTTTGAAAGCCCCATAGGCATTCCTCCTTATCTTCCTTTTTACTCTCCTATCTTTACCTTCATAGGATTCAATAATACATTTCAAGTATGTATCAAGAGGACAATCGTCACATTGTTCTGGAATAACATATGGTTCCTTAACTTCAATATCTAAGCATTTCCCAAAGCAAGGTCTTATTATCTTCTGAAGGATTACTTCTTCTCTCTTACCCAACTTCTCATCTTCTGTCTTTCTCTGTAAAATCTAAGTTCCTCATCAAGACATTCACCAAAGAATACACTTTCTTTTCCTGTTACAATATCTAAGTAACTGAGATCAACTTCCTTCAAGTTTATTGAGGATATGCTAAATCTTTTCTCCCTCAGACGAAGGTAGTATGTATTATTGAAGTTAACCTTTTCTACTTCTGCTAGTTCTCCTTTCCCTATAGTCATTATCCAACGCTTAGGAGAACTCTTACTCATCATACGCCAATCCTTATTAAAGCGAACCACAGTCCCAGCCCTGAAGAGTATCTTCTTCCAAAGGATATTATCTTCCTTGTTTGGCATTACACTCTTTTCCTTCTTGGTGCCCAAGATAATACTTCTCCTTGAGCATGAAGAGCAATACATGGACTTCCTCTATCAATAGCTACGATGTATCCATCCCCTTCTGAAAGTATTTTAGCCACTGTACCATAACACCAAGTCTTACGGTCTTTCCATATCCTAGCCACATAACGAGGTTTTGAATACCTCAAATCTCCCCATTTAAACTTGACATGGTCTCCTATCTGGAAGTTCTGGTTTCCTATGATAGTCCTCCATTTCTGTTCAATCTTTTTCATTAGCATTCCGTTCCTTCAGTCTTCATTTTCCTTTGTATTTGCAACTGGGAGCAATTCCGTGTATCTAAATGCATAAACAGAAATAGACCATGGTTTCTCTTCCTTTATCTCTACTTGATACATTTTTTCATGCAGGATACATTTTGGATAACATCTATGTTGAATCATCATGTATTTCCAATCGTCCTCTACTATTCCAACGACTTCACCTATGCGACCTATGAATGTATCTTTCCCTATAGTATTCCGATCCTCACTTGCTATTATCTTCACATGAGTTCCTATCTCAATAGGAACTAAACCCATTGCCAAGTTCTTTGCTGCCTTTTCTCTGATTACGGGCAGTTCCTCTGTGCGGTACGGAGAGATTTCTTCAGCAGAAGTGATCTCAACTTCTGACATTTCATCTGCTTCTTTTGTTGATCCTGGTCTTCTTTTCTGGTCATTCTTCTCAGGTACTGTCAAACCAACACCTTGAGTATTTCGGTCTGAACCGTTGCGTTTCGACTACGTCATGACTATTCTGTAGCTCTTGTCGCCTTTTGTCACGGTTATAGTGCCATCTGCCGCTTTGAGGCTTTGTAAAGTTGCCAAGACCTTTATTCCATCTCGAACAAGGTCAGACGTAGTAGGAGCACAGTAGGATTTCCTCAACTCTTCAAGCCGTTCAAGAGCTTCGCCTTTAAACGTCACTTGAATCGATTTTTCTTTACTCATTTGAACTCACCCCCGAACAAAGATTTACCACGTTTTATTGATACTTTTCTAATGGTTTACTTATAATTTTGTAGTGATTTTCTAATGTTTTTGTCATGATGTCCATCACTTACTGCATAAAGTCTAAAAGTGTCTTCCAAGTGGGAAACAAATATAGCACCCACAATTCATGCAAAACCAAGTCTTGTCCTTTCCAATATGATGATGCCACTTCTTCCAATCACAACCACACTTAGGGCATATTGAATTCATCTAATCACACTGCCTTGTTAAAACACTTGAGGCATACGTTGATTATGACAGTCTGTTTACCTTTCTTCACTGCTATTTTACTTAGTGGTTTCTGTTGACTCTCACCGCATCTTTCACACTTATTCATTTCTATGTTCCTTCTCAGCCATAGCTTTCATTACCATTTTTATCTGATCGTCTTTCCCACATGATTTGTAATCTTGCGAATCGAATCCTTTAGCTGCATCACACATTTCGCATAAGCACGTATTTCCTAAGATAGATTCTTCAAAGAAGATTCCACTTTCGGGTATATGAAATACACATTCCCCTGAACAAAAGAACAGTTTATTGCAATGAGAACAGAATAGCTTCAAGTACCCATGTTTCGATACATACAATCTAGCCTTTTGAAACCTTTCTCTAATCAGGGTTGGTTTGTCTACAAATACTCTTTTGCTTAAGTCTATCATATACTTCCCTCACTCTCTTCTGATTCTCTGCCTCAGACTTTACTATCTCTGTGAATGCAGGGAACTCATCAAGTTTTGTCTGTCTTTGCATATAGGTTCCCTTCTACATCTTCGACAGGATAGAATCTCCCATTCAATATCCTAGCTAGTCGTAGCATTTCTAAATCTATACTTCCATTAGACCAACTTCAAATCCTTCGTCATATTTCTCATGAAGTCCGTTTGTCTGAATCCTATGCAAGTAAGAGTATCCTTTGGAACTTCTGTTAGACCTGCATCCAAGACATACTTTACA
>Ga0315274_10008929_pt1 | contig 14518 bp, 4 predicted proteins | sample YL17G02_20_MG_FD_203700 | JGI IMG/M metagenome (GOLD analysis project Ga0315274, IMG submission 203700) | Sediment microbial communities from Yellowstone Lake, YNP, Wyoming, USA - YL17G02_20 | ecosystem: Environmental > Aquatic > Freshwater > Lake > Sediment | place: USA: Wyoming | collected... | reverse complement strand
GTACCGTCGAGCATGCGCCCAACATGCGACCTCGATCACAACAGCGTCTCGGTCATCGTGATCGCCTTGGGTAAAGATACCGTCGTAGCCGCCAAAGGCGTCGGCCTGCAAGTATCGCGGTGAATCCGTTGTGCCTTTGAAGTCTCTAAGGAATTCGACCGGTCCGTCGCGTTTTCTGTTGGGCGTGTAGTCGTAGACGGTGTAGGGATGGTCTCCGTCGCCCAGGTAGACCCAGAAGCGTCCTTGGTGTGTTCCACTCGCGCCCGGTTGTCGCACGGTTATCGGCGTGTCGTCGGTATGAATGACTTTCGATTGCAGGATCTGCGCCTTCATGACGTCCACGATAGGTTCGAGGATCCGCGCCGAGGCCAGCACCCAGCCGCACATCGTCTGGCGGCTCAGTTCCAAACCGTGCCGCTCGAACATCGATTCCTGGCGGTACAGCGGCAGGTGGTCGCAGTATTTGCTCACGACCACGTGTGCCAACAGCCCCGGACCCGGCAGCCCCTTCTCGATGGGCTGCGCGGGCTTGGGCGCCATCACAACGCCTTCTTCGCACCGCCTGCACGCGAGTTTGGGTTGGATGTGTTCGATGACGAACAGCGACGCGGGCGCATATTCAAGTTGTTCGGTAATCTCTTCGCCGATCCGTAAGCGCGCCTCGCCGCAACGCGGACAGACTTTGTCCGCCTCGGGCACTGGGTGTTCGATGGGCAGCCGCGGCAACTCGACCGGCGGCTTCTTGCGACCATGCCCTTTCTGCTTAGGCTTGGGATCAGCGGGTTGCGCCTCGGCTGCGGCGACCGCCTCTGCCGCCGCGTCCTTCATCGCGGCTTCCGCGAACAGCAGCAATTGCGCCGGGTCGATCTTTTCCGAGCGCGAACCATAGATGCGCTGCAACAACTGCTGTACCCGATGAACGAGTTGGGCCTTCTCCCTCTCCTGGAGACGCACGGTCGCAGTCAATTCCTCTATGAGAGCGTCTTGATGATGCAACAAAGCATGACACCGCCCAAGGTCGTTGGGGAGGGATTCGGTTGCGGGCTCGGGGATCGTTGCGGCGTTCATCTGTAACTTCCATCACACTGCTACTATATATACAAAGGATCACACCAACCGTTACACGATTACCGCGCCAGCGCGAATCTCTTCTGACGCTTCACCGAACGCAGATCGATCCCCTCCAGAATGAGCGCCAGATCTACCGACGTGATTTCCTTCGCTTCCCGCGCATCCAGCGGAAACCGGAATACCCCCTGCTCCAGACGCTTGTACCAAAGCGCATACCCGTCGCGATCCCAGTACAAAATCTTTACCCGATCCGCACGCCGGCCATGAAACACGAACAGGTGACCCGACAGCGGGTCCTGTCCTATCACCCGCTCCGCGGCGGCGGCCAGCCCATCAAACGACCACCGCATGTCCACCGGCACCAGACACACGAACACCCGCACGGACGAGGGCAGGCTCAACATGGCAACGATTCCAGCAACGCCACCAAACGGCACAGTGCCCCTTCATCAAAATCCGCACCCACCTCAAGCCGACGCCCACCTCGCAACACCACCTCGGCCACCGACTCCGAAGAAACAGACCCCGAGAGCACGCACTTCCCAAAGACGAGTTCCGGAGACAAAACAGCCACTTCCGCGAATAACTGATGGAGAGGCAGCCGAGAAGCCGCATCCTCCCCGGGCGGAGACGGCCGTTTCGCCTTCAGACGGCGACGCCAACCGTAGAAGGTGTCTACTGACACTCCGTAGGCAAAACAAAAATCCTGAACCGACAGCCCACTTTCGGCTTGGGCCTCCACATGCTGGCGAGCCCACTCTCGATTCCACGCTGAACTCCGCTTGCAACGCCGCCCCCGAATCTGCGCCATCAAACAACCCTCCATCCCTGATGGCGTCATTGTCGCTCATACCGCCCAAGAGCGGAAGATGCACTTCACAGGACGCTTACTACCTCCGCGACCTCTTCCTGCGCATTCCCACCCGTCCCCAAAAAGAGATCCACCTACTCCTGCCACACCATTGGAAGCGCGAGATCCTCCCCACACTCGACACGACCCCCAGGCTGTAGCCAGCAGCCGACTACCAACACCGAGACGTCCCGAACACCTTCCCGCATCAACCCGCCACGTCGTTCACCGGACGTTCACCATGAAACAAGGGAGGACTGATAGTTGTCTGACCGGATACCCTCTGCAAATGCTACGCCTCAACGTAGGCCAAGGCGGGATTCTCTGGCCTCGCGTCCGTCCTACCGGACGACCTGTTTCTGTGCCCAGCCAATTGTGGCGAGAGAGAAGGTTGTTTTCCCTTCAGCGTCAAGAACGGGAGCAGGAATCATGTCCTCTTGTGACTTTGTGCTATGGTTCTCTTTCCAAATAATAATAGACAGAGCAGCCCGGCACCAGCGAAAGCACCTGCAAGCACACCCAAGCAACTCTTAGATAGGGCTGGTACAGCGGCGGCATCGTCGGGGTTGAGCGGGTCGAAGCCAAACGCTGCCTCCGTGCCGTCGTTAACACCATCGCCATCCGTGTCTGGGTTGTTTGGATCAAGGTCGGTCCCCGTCGGGTTCGTGACCGGATCGTAGATGTTCGGCGTCGTGTCGCCGTCCCAGAGTAACTCCTGAGAGTCGGTCAGGCCATCATGGTCACTGTCGGGATCCGCGGGATCCGTTGAATAGACGGCAAGCTCATCGCAGTCAGTCAGCCCATCCTCGTCGGTGTCGACCGGGCCGCCGGGCGGCGATACAACGATCTCCTGTAAGTAATCGGAATAGCCCCAATCATTGAATGCGCGCACACGATAATGGTATTCACACGTTGCAAACGCATCTGTATCCTCATAGAAGGACATCTCCGTTCGTCCAATCTCTGTAAATGCGGCCTCGCTTCCCATCCGGCGTTCAACGCAGAAGCCGTCCTCGTTATCCGATTCATCCGCCCACACGATAGTAATGGTGTCGCTCTCTTTTGCGCCCGACCCTGCCTTGGCTTGTGCGAATTCCTCAAGCGATGCTGGCGCTGCCGGCGCAACGCCGGGACCCGTTGTGAACGCCCAGATGGGACCTTCCGCCGTCAAGCCGGCTCCATCTTTCGCAACGATCTTCCACTGATATGGCTGATAGCCCTCCAAAGGCGCTGGAGGCGTGAAGGCTGGTGAAGACAACACTTGCATGCTTATGGGCGTGCTGGCGCCTTGTTGCATCATCAATTCGTACAGCACGGAATCGCCTGGGTCAGGATCGCCGCCCGTCCAAGCGAAGCTCGCCGTCACGGCCACATCGGTTGAGCTATCTGGCGGCACTGGAACAGAAGGAACAAGCGGGGCATGATTTGCCGTAGCCACGATGGCTTCGTTCGACGGGCCGGATTCAGCGGCAGTACCTACAGCTATGACGCGGTAAACGTACTCCGATCCAGGAGTCACGGCGGCGTCAACAAAACCGCCCGTACTCGCTCCTGCGGTTCCGACCTCTTCAAACACCCCTTCCAGACCGTTCTTCCTCTCGATCCTGAAACTCGTTTCGTTGTCCGATTGGTCGGCCCATTGGACCTGGATTCCGTCGACACCTGAGAGGGCGGTAATGTTTCCGGGTGCGTCGACGGGGTTGATAGCCAATAAGGCCCATATCGGACCTGATACGGACGTGTGCCCATCGGAGACTACGACTTGCCAGTAGTACGTTGAACCCTCAGAGAGGCCCGGAAGGTCTACGTGCGTATCTGGCGTGCCGGTAACTAGCTTATCGCTCGGCTCCAAGGGGGAATGCTGAGCAAGATAAACATCGTAGACCAGAGCGTCGCCGTTGTCGTCATTGCACAGCCACGAAATCTGTGCTGCATCAACGTCAACCGTTCCTTGATCCGCGGGGGCGGGATTGTGCGGCTGGGCGGGAGGAATGTTCGGCGCAACTATGGCGAAGCTGCCGTTGGATTGATCCTCAGTCTCGTAACCCTTCGCGTCATATGCTTGAACTCGAACCTGACAGTTGGTGGAATAGTTTGAAGGGACCGTCCATGGGTACGTGCCGTCATTGGATTCGCCTGTAGCAAGCGGAATCCATGTTGAGCCCCCGTCGCTTGAGTAGGAGATATCGACCGTTGTGACGCCGACGTTGTCCGTGGCGGACCATAGGATCGGATGCTCTGCGCCCGATTCCCACGTCTCCCCGCCGTTGGGCGAGAGAACGGTGACCGTAGGTGCCGTGAGATCACTAATGGAGAATACTCCGCTGTAATCGATACCAGCATTCGCTGCTGCGTCTCGAGCCGTTACTCGTATCTTTGCGGAAGTTGCTTCAGCGTTTGCGACGGTCCACGGATACGGAGACCCTCCAGTATAACTCGATGCGATTGGGCTCCAGGTGGCGCCATTATCCGTCGAGAGTTCGATGTCCGCTGATACCACGCCAAAACTGTCGCTCGTGTTCCACTGGATGTTGTAGCTGGTGCCAATGGACAGAGATTCGTCCGCATAGGGCCGGACAACCCACACGGACGGGGGAAAGATGTCTGTAGCGAAATTCATGTTCGCGTGGTTGTGAAATACTTCGGAATGGTTGTTGGCACCCTTGCCAATCCATACGACGTGCATCTCGTCGTCCATCCGCGAAATGGCAGTATCGCAGCTATTCTCGGCAATTGATTGGCTGTCGTAGTGCAACTGGGTGGGCGCGAGCCATTGATCGCCGTCCTTCATGCTCCAAAACAGCTTCGAGGGATACTCGGGGTTGATCCATGCGATATGAGGTCTGTTCCGCGAGTCGATGGACAAGGAGAACTTTGGGGACCAGGAGGATAGAACAGCGACATTGGTCGGCAGAGCCCAGCTAGCACCGTCAAAGCTGCTGTAATACAGGGTGTTGGTGCCTAACGCCGAATCCCAATGTGACCACGTCATGTGCGGGAGATTGTCGGGAGTGCACGCGATCGTTATATCGACCATCTCGTTCCAATCACCACCGGCTACAGCAATGGCCGGAGAAGACCAGCTACCGCCGCTGTAGCTCATGTAAGTGATGTCCGGATAGCTGCCGTAGGTTAAGAATGCGAGGTACATGTTCCCTGCGGAATCTCCGGTCAAGGACGGGTCTCTGGCTACCCCGGTTGTTGTCAACTGCGAGGCAGAGGACCAGTTGTTTGAAGTGTCTTTTACGCGATAGTAGACGTCGTTCTGGCCGGTATACGTGTACCCGGACATGGGTCCTCCGTCCGGCCTCCAGCAGCCTCCATCGCCCCACACGACATGGATCTTGTCATCGGGACCGACAAACATGTCCGGGGCATTCGAAATGGCGCCTACAAAATCAGTAGTAAAGGTCGCCGCTTCAACGGAACTCAGTGCCTGTGTGCCGTCATACCCCGCGACCGCATACATCTTGCCACCCACCATCGCCCCGCATAACTCGGCCCTTTTCGTCTGCATCGGCGAGTCGATCGGATAGGCAAGCTGTGCCACTGGGTCGTAGACGTCGATTGTCCGCAGAGAAGCAGTGGCATTGGAATTGTACCCGCCACAGATGTAGATCTTGCCACCACTGACCCCGGCAATCGCACAGCTTCTTGTGCTTTGATACATCCACCCGCCGCTCGGCTCTACGGCAGTCCATGTATTCGTGGCCGGGTCATATACCTCGGGGCTGAACAGCCCATTTCCTCCACTACTTTGACCTCCGATCACGTAGATCTTGCCATCCACGACCGCTGCGGCGGCATGGCACCGGGCCGTCTGCAAGTTGGCGCGCGAGGTCCACGAATTGGTCGAAGGATTATACATTTCCGTGGTCGCGAAGACCGTCGATCCGTTCCAGCCTCCTATGACGTATACGTACCCGCCAACCGCCACGACGCAAGTTGCCCACCGGCCCGTCGGCAATGACGCACCGGTTGTCCATGAGTTGCCACTGACGTCATAAACTCTCATTGGGTACCCGTCCCACCAAGCGCCTACCGCATAGATCTTCCCACTGACAGTTGCGGCCCCGCCGTCATAAATGTCACCGGGGATGGTGGCTTTCGTGGTCCAGAGACCAGTCGCCGGATCAAATTCCCGCGTGGAGTTACTGGTGTACGCTCCGAGGACGTACAGCTTGCCATTTGCCTCAGCCGCTGCCGCGGTCCCATACGTTGTCACCGGAAGGCTTGCAACATTCGCCCAAGTGAGCGCGGCATCCTGATATGTTCCTCGAATGCCCTGCGAGAGATTGACAGGAGCGGACCACGTAGAGCTTTCACAGTAAGTGTAGAACACGTCTTTCTGATTGTTCTCAGTGTATGGATTGTTTCCATACCACGACTGCCAGACTACGTGCGGACGCTGTTGGCTGTCCACGCGAAGCCGAAGACCATACGGGTGCTGATAGCTTGACAGGCCCGCTTCCTGCGATAGGCTGTAAACTAAGGCTTGCGCACTCCAAGAACTGCCATTCCACTTGCGGTAATAGATGTTGTCGAGGGAAGGGGTAGTCTGAGTGCCGTCTTCGTGGTAAAGATAGACGACATGCACGTTGCCAGCCGTGTCGACGGCAACGCGGGGCTGCTCATGGTACGCTTGCGAGGACGGCGGGAGCGATGTCAGGGGCTCCGGGTCATGCCACGGCGCAGGCGGGGGCGCGGAAGTGTCGTTTACCGTGAAGAACCCGTCGCTGAACCCTTCGCCTTTGTTTCCATTGACGTCGGCGGCGTAGATTCGAATCTTTCCGCTGGTTGTTGAGAAGCTGTTCGGCAGCGTCCATTGATACGAAGTAGCGTACGGGTCGGACATTATCGTGAGGTATGTTCGCGTAGTACCGTAGTAGAACCAGACCTGCACCCACGACAACGCGTTCGGTGAAGTAATGCTCCACGTGATCTCGTGTGTGGAAGCCATATCCCAGATTTCGCCGCCGTCGGGAGAGACCAAGTCAATCGCGGGCGCGGTTCCATCGAGCACGTCGTAGAGCCGGGAGGTAAGGACACTGCTGTTTCCGTCACCATCCCACGCCGTGACACGCACTTGCAGGATATCGGGGGCTACGGGCAGACTCGTGGGTGCATTCCAAGGATAACGCACGCCATCCCACTGGCTACGAAGCGGCAGGCCTGTCGCCAGTGAGGTGAACGTCGCTCCGGCGTCGCTCGAGATCTCTATGTCAGCGTAATCCAAACGCATGTTGTCTTCAAAGTAGCTCCTGATCTCGTAGTCGTGCCCCGTGTTTACATGGTCGTTGGCTTCGTAGTTTATATATACCCAAGCAATACTCGGGGCATCCGTATCCGTGAACGTGATCGGCAGCGAGGCGATGTTATTGTCTGTGTTGGATTCGACGAATGTGCCTCCCGAGGTAACTTCAGCAACGACGTAGGTGGTGCCGGACTGTAAGTGCGTGAGCGTCACTTCTTGGGAAATAGGATATTGCTGGCCGGGTTCAAGTGCCGGAACCGTGATCGAAGACGCGAGGATTTCCTGCTTAGCGCCCGCGACCGTCGAGTAATAAAGGTTGACATGAGAAACGAAGCTCGCGAACGTGCCTTGGTTCCTGATGGTGGTACTGACCGTTACCGGTGAAGTGCGCGAGATCATCCCCGCGACTTGCAGGTTGAGCGGGACGAGATCAGGAAGGGTGTACTCGGTAGTGAAGCTCCAGCGCGGACTCAGAGTGTCCATTCCGTCGTTGTCCCGCGCCACAATCCACCAATAGTAGGTTGTACCGGAAGCAAGCGGGTAGTCGGTAAGCGGCTGTACAACGGTATCGCGCCACGCCCAGATTACGCCGTCCATCTCATGTGGAACGAGATTTGGATCCGATGTCAGCGCCACCGCATACTGCGCTGTCCCATCCGGGTCGCCGCCGGTCCAGGAGAGTACAGCGCCCGTGCGCGGGACGCCCGTCGCGCCGTTCGCGGGGCTGGGGTTTCCGGGCGTGAGCGGCGGCTGGTTCACGCGTACCTCCATATCGCGGACATCGCTCCAATCGCTCGCGTCACCGTAAGGGCCTATGGCTCGGACTCGATAGTAGTAAGTGCCATTTGCTTTCCCCGACATCATCACTTCGGTCGCAGTGGTCTCCGTCAGCTCCGGATGAGGAAAGGCGGAATCGGTATCTTCGGCGAGCACGTAGCGCACCGCATGCGGCGACACGGACCATTGAATGGGGTAACGGCCGCTCGGCGAATAGATTCCAGGCTCATGGAGGAATGGAACGTCAGGCACGAGGTGGGCCAGAATCACGTTGAACGAGGCATCGCTTTCGTCTTCACCGGGGTTGCCCGCGGCGTCATAGGCCGTAACCTTGATCTTCGCCCGGCACGGACTCGCAGGCATAGTAACGCTTTCAGAACCGCTGTTGGGGACCGTGCGAGGCGGCATCCAGGTGGTGCCGCCGTCGGCGCTCAGGCATAGCTTCACGGACTCGACTCCGACATTGTCCGAGGCCGTCCAACGGACGGTGACATCTGAATTCACGAAGACTTCCTCTCCGCCGTTTGGATAGTCCACGTGCGCCCGCGGCTTGATATCGTCCGCGGCAGGCGGTTTTGCCGACGTATCCGGCACCCGAATCGTGAAACAGGCATGTCCCCAATCACTGATATATCCCCCCGCCGCATGATACGGCCTGAAGTAAACCTTATACTCCCCTGGCGCGGTCCCCGCCGCAAGAACTCCGTGGAACTCGAATAGCGCAACATCTCCCGGCCCAACTACGGGGTATTTCATGGTGCAAGGCCGTTGTCGATTCCCAGGCCCGATCCAGCTTGGCGCGTCAAATATGAGGAAGTTGTCGGCAACGTTGCCCGCCGCATCGCATGACCTCAACTCAATGTACCCCGGCGTCGACACCCCATTCGGCCCATTCACCCAGGTGGTTGTTCCGACGTTCTTGTATGCCAAAGAGAAGGTATAGCCCTGTCCGGGACGCATCTCTGTAACACCACTTGGCTGTTGCTGCTGGTACTGGCATGCGAATGTCTCCGCGGGCATCACACCTTCTGGCACACGTATGATCACGTAGAGCTCTGGCCCGAAGGGGACGCCGGTCTCCGTGCTGAGTTGCCAGTAGCCAATGTATAACCCCGTGCCGGCAGGACTCACCATATTCACTGTCAGGTCCACTACGCTCCCGGGTGACACCGAAACACCAATAGGACTATCGGCGCCGCTCATTCGACTCCCTGAAACAGATCTCAGCGAATAGGACGGAAGCCATGTCTGAGTGCCGGTGTTTTGCACGCGCCATTTCTTGGTGAAGCTTTGGTTTGCATTCAGCCTGGTGTAGTCGGGTATCGTCACGTCCTCGAGGAACTTGACCCGCAAGGCAGGCGGTACATCGTGTTCGTTTTCTACCGTTATTGACCCAACCTTGTGAGCAATCACGTTTACGCTGTTTCTGACATCGAGAGCCAGATGCACGGTTCCGGAGGGCAGACCCTCGAAGTCAACAGAAATCGTGGCGGGATTCTGGACAGTGCTTTGTATAGGCGTCCACGTATTTCCATTAGGGCTCCAGAACAAGGTCATCTGAGAGACCTGCCATCTGGAGTCTGCGCCGCGGCACTCTACACTCGTGGTTCCAGTGACTGTCGAACCAGCGGGAGGATAGACGATCTTCCCTGATGGGAAATGGTCTTCTGACCCAGGAAGCCTTCCTGTAACGAGTTGGGTCCGTAACGTCACTGTCCCCGACAAAGGACTCTGGCCGTATGCGTCCACCAACTCGTCCCGCAGGGCCCAGTGTTCGTCTATGGAGATGACCGACTGAATGAACCCCAGCATGCTGCTGAGGACCTCTGCGGTCGTTACTCCTGCCAGCTTGGCCACAGTTTTCACCAGATTCCACGAATTCGGGAGGACTCTCAAGATGTCAATAGCGTCGTTCATGACAGCATGCCCGTTTCCCTCCAAAGCATGCTGCGCCATCTGCGCGAGCTTGGAGGTCAACTTGGCGCTGTCACTGGCGTTCAGCGCGCCGAGGAAAGCATCCGCGGCATCGTAGAACGCATCGATACCCCTGTCGACGGTCCCCGAACGGATCGCATTTGCCCAAGCGCTTCCGTATGTCGTTGGGGCCCGGAGTCTGCTACCAAAAGAAAGTCGAGCCAGCACGTCAGACTCAAACATCAAGAGGGCTGCCCGCGAGTCCCAGTCTGTTTCAAACACTACCACGCCTGTCGATGCTGAGGTCTCAATCCGGAGCAGTCTTTCGCCATTCGGTTCAAGAAGAAAGGGTTTGGGAATGTGAGAAGATGCAACCTCTTGCCAAGTTCCGCTGAGATTTGAAATCTTTACTAGTAAAATGGCTTTGTCAAGCGACACCGACGAGCCGGAGTAATCAATCTCGGCCTCGACATCAATCACCGCTGGACCATCATCGGTCACGTGGATTGCTGCCGTGCTGCTTCCAGCATTTGTTACGACGTAGCCGAGATCATTAAGGGCTGCCTTCTCCAATGCCTGGTACTGCCGCGCCGACTCCTGCGGGTTCAGATCGTTATCCATGACGGACGAACTCGGAACGCTACCCGGTTGCCAGTGGCTAAGGCTTGACCCAAGTTGAAACTGGTTCGGCGAGTACACCCGTGGCGGTGTCCCAAAAGCGGCCGTGGCGTGACTCCCTACAAAGCGAATTCCGTTGTCGTTTCCCGTCAAGTCGCTCGGCACTCCCTGGAACGCAGGCGGGTTGCCAGCCCAGAGCAGCTTCCCGTTCCCGGTTCTTAGCAGACTGTTCCATCTGCTAAACACATCGGGAGCTCCGATATCGCTTGTTCCGTCATTCCTCGCGAGGGAGATGAGTCCCAATCCATGGGTAATCTCATGCAGGAGAGCGGACTGCAGATCCCACTCCTCCGAGGAGGGAGGTCTGGATTCGGAATTCCAGTTGTAGCCAAAATCGACTGTCACTACGATGTCGGGGACACCCGGAAACGGATCTGTTCCAGTCGTAATGTGGTCATACGCGTAGCCATTGCTAAACCCTGGTTCTGCGGAGAAGAGTGCGCTTTCAAATGCCATGGACCCAGTATGGTCCGTCTCGGAGAGGTTGAAAACAATGTCGCACACGCCAGTATGGTCTAGTATTGAGTTGAGATATGAGACGACGTCCTGAACTCGCGCTTGCCGCGCGTCACGTGAACTCGGATCCGGATCGTCGAAGCCAATCCCGGAGTGCTGTTCCTCGTCGCGATAGTAGACATTGAACGTGATGCCGCCGGACTTTCCGCTCGCATGCGGCGGTCCCGCTGGCATACCGTATTCACCGGGCTTGTCCGTATCGACGACGTGCTGTTCTCCCGTCGAATCGACAAAGAGCACCTTCTCGCCGAACGCCGTGTGTTGCACAGCAATGGCCGCGAGGCCGATCACGAGAAGCGTCCGAAAACCCCGCGCATGCTCCCAGAAACGTAAACCCGTGCAACTTGAAAAAACACTCGGCGGTTGCCACTTTGATTCGATCATCCTCCACCTCCCCTGGTCTCTTACCAGAACGCCCGCCAATTTCCGAAGGTCAAAAGAAAGAACCGATCATCAGGAAGTGCGCCGAAACTGCCCCACTGCCGCACCCCTTGCCTCAGCACCCGATGCAAACCACAGCGTGGCATCGGGTCATACGCGCATCTTTTGCTTCAGGAAAGCGGCCCCCGTGTGTACTTCATCGAGTCGTTTAGGCTCCGATATGATGCAATAATCACGGAGGGCTACTAACACAACTACGAAGAACGATAGAACGCTACTCCTGTTGCGTGCCCGTTTTCAACTTTTTCCGGAGCATCCCGAAACAGAGCATTGGAGCGTAACGCCGGAGCCAATTGTTCGAGATTGCTGGTTCTAGCGTGCAAAGAGCCTGAGTTCTTCAACAAGTGTGTCGAGACGGACAATGTCTGGGAAGCAGTCGTTACAGACCAGGTGTCTGCCGTATGTGCAGCTGTTGTCCGGCCGCTCGCAACGCGCAAATCATTGTCGGTAAGGCACTTTGCGAAACTATTGACGGTACACGCGAGCCCGCGTAAGGCCAGGATAAGGCCTTGCCAAAGTGTCTCGCACAGGGAAGGGCGTTAACGGCGTCGGCGTCCCAGACGACTTGATTTCGCAGCTCAATGCCGGGTCTGCGCGTGCCCCTGTCAACGCTTCGCCAGTCGCCTTGCGGCGGCTTGCGCAGGACTCGGGGTCCGTGTGATGCGCTACTTCTTCACGGTGAGACTCTTTCATTCTCTATTCCTCGCCAGTTTCGCTGGCGCACTAAGGGCAAGGTAAGGCCTGGGAAAATACCGGAAACATGAGAAGATTCGCGCGGGCAAGGATATGAACAGGGATCGTATTCAGTGCGCGAGGTTCTAATCCGCGTGTTCATGCTGAGCGCCCGAGGGGCCCAAACAGAAAGGCTCCCGCACATGTTTACGGTCACGCCTTGGTGTTCTCCGATGTATCCCACCTTTGAGCCGCGCTGTGCGAGTACGGTAAGCAATGCGCGGAACGTTGGCCCTGCAGTGCCCACTGGCCCCGGTCTGTCGGGAAGACTGCCGAGCTGGGACGTGATGGCGTAACAATTCTTGGGGAATCGAGCGCACCGTGGTGCACCGCAAGGCATTGCCAGACTCCCGCCTTGTATGTATACTGAGCAAACAGGGCATCTGCTCGACACCCACGGGAGGGCATGGCTATGTCGAAGATGAACTTCACCGGGTTCGCGGGAATGCTTGTGCTGCTTGTGGCGGCTCTTGGAGGGTGCAACAAGACCGGGTCGCTACAGGTGAATCTCTCTCCACCGGCAGCGATTGACGCGGGGGCACAGTGGCGCGTGGATGGCGGCACGTGGCAGAACAGCGACGCGACCGTCTCCAATCTGTCCGAGGGATCACACCTAGTAACGTTCAGGGAGATCTCGGGGTGGACTGCGCCAGTGCCGCAGGACGCGCTGATTACGGCGAATGAGACGCGAGTTCTCAGTGCCGATTATGTTCTGACCGGTGAAGGCGAAGGTGAGGGCGAAGGTGAAGGAGAGGGTGAGGGCGAGGGAGAAGGGGAAGGTGAAGGCGAGGGCGAAGGGGAAATCCTTGTTCCTGTTCCTGATGTCATGGGTATGACGCTTTCAGGGGCGATGGCGGCTCTGGATGCGGCGTTCTTGCAGGTCGGCGCGGTCACATCCGAACACAGCGATACCGTTGCGGCGGGACGCGTCATCAGCCAGACACCGGGTCCTGGGACCGAGTGGCCTCAAGGATCGGGAGTTGCATTGTTGGTATCTCTGGGCCCGGCAACCGGGACGTTGCCGCCTGATCCGGACGATGTGGCTCCGCCTCCTGATCCGACGGTGCCTGCAGATGTTTTCACGGACACGACGTTTCTTTATGATGGCGACGTTCCCATCCAGACCGGCGTGAATCCGGACACGATCGAGCCCCGCAGGGTGGCCATACTGCGCGGGAAGGTGCTCGATCGCGGCGAGCAACCAATCCCCGGCGTGCGCGTTACTGTATTGAACCATCCGGAGTATGGCCAGACGCTGACGCGAGAAGACGGCATGTTCGATCTGGCCGTCAACGGCGGCGGCCTGCTGACGGTGGATTATGAGAAGACCGATTACCTGGGTGCGCAACGCCAGGTTGACGTGCCTTGGCGGGACTACGTATGGCTGCCGGACATCGTGCTCATCCAACGAGATCCCGTCGCCACGACGATTGACTTCTCCGAGCCGATGCAAGTCGCACAATCGAGTGTGGTTTCGGACAGTCACGGCACGCGGCGCAACACCCTTTTGTTCCCGCAAGGCGCGAAAGCGCGCATGAAGTTCAGAGGCGGCGGGAGCAGAGCACTCGGAACGTTGACCGTCCGAGCGACGGAATACAGTACGGGCGAGGATGGACCCAAGGCGATGCCGGCCCAACTGCCGCCCAACAGCGGCTACACGTACTGCGTCGAACTCAGCGCGGACGAGGCCAAGTCGCGCGGGGCAAAATCGGTCGAGTTCGCCGAGCCCGTGATCAGCTATGTAGAGAACTGGCTGAACGCTGGCGTAGGCTGGGCGGTCCCGCTTGGGTACTACGATTCCGAACGCGGTCTGTGGGTGGCGTCCGACAGTGGCCGCGTCATCAAGGTTCTATCAGAGGCCGGCGGTATTGCCGCGATCGACGTGGCGGGCCAGGGTCTGCCGGCCGATGAGGCGGCGTTGGCGGCGCTGGGAATTACGGAAGCGGAACTTCAACGCTTGGCCGAGCTATACGAGCCTGAACAAAGCCTGTGGCGCATGCCCATCCCGCATTTCTCGGCCTGGGACGCCAACTGGCCCTTCGGCCCGCCCAACGATGCCACGTTCCCCAGCGGGACCCCGGAGCCGGACGCCCCGATGGATGACCCGTGTGAGGGTGGGCTCTCTATCGTCGAGTTCGATAACCAGATCCTTGGGGAAGAGGTTGCCGTGGCTGGCACGCCCTTCAAACTTCATTATCGGAGCGATCGGGTGCTGGGAAATCGCGCCGCGAACGGGCTGCGGATCCCACTCAGTGGAGCCGATGTCCCCGCGAGTCTTGTGGGTA
>Ga0315274_10008927_pt1 | contig 14518 bp, 11 predicted proteins | sample YL17G02_20_MG_FD_203700 | JGI IMG/M metagenome (GOLD analysis project Ga0315274, IMG submission 203700) | Sediment microbial communities from Yellowstone Lake, YNP, Wyoming, USA - YL17G02_20 | ecosystem: Environmental > Aquatic > Freshwater > Lake > Sediment | place: USA: Wyoming | collected... | reverse complement strand
CCCCCTCCCCATTTTTTGTTGTTGTCCTGGCGTGTGAGGCCAGGTCCCTCCCCCACCATCGGCGAAAGACGATTCCTCCCCCCTCCTCCTTTTACTGCGCACCGAAAACACTCTGCATTGCCCCCCCTCCGCTGTACCTTGCGTATCCCATCCCTCCCCTATTTCTCCACCTGATCTCATTTTTGTGTCCCTGCGCTCGCCTTCGCCCCTCTCCTTGTTTTTTCCATCCAGTGATTGTTAAAGTTGCGTTATGTGATGTGTGTCTGTGTGTATTTGTGCCGTTCACCCTCCGTGAGGAGAGAGAGACAGCGTGTGTCGATAGTTCGCTGTGGGCAGAGGTTTTGTGAAGAAAGGAAACACGGCGTGCCTCTTTCTACATTCTCCAGTTCACACAATGCCGGCTTAGCCCGCGCCCACGCCGGCCCATCGCTCACCTTTTGCCATGGTCCTCAGCCGCGTCCGGCGGGTGCGTGCGGGCGGCGTGAGTCGGCAAATGCGGCACGGCTCGTGCGGTGCACGAATGTGTGCGGCTTGTTTTTTCACCTCACCTCACCTTTTTCTCCTCTCCACTCCCGCCCATACAGCTCCTGGACCACTGGTCCCTGACCGCGATCTCCCAGCGCCTAGACAGGCGGCGCCTGCAGGAGGAGATCGACATGCAGCGCCTGTTTCTGGCGACGCGGTGGCGGGGCAGGCAGGAGGCCGCGCTCGTGGGGGGGGTGCTCCAACCTCCGGCCGACGCCCAGGCAGTGGCTGCCGCGCTCGCTGCAGAGGCGGCAGCGCTGGGCTTCGACGCCACCAAGGCCGCTGTGGGCGCCGACCTACGCGACCAGGTCCTGGGGGCAGCCCGGGTGATGCATGGCGTATTTGGGGGCGTGCACAGGCGACCGGGCGGCGTGGGCTCCCCCACACTCGCCGCCTCCTTTGCGTCCGCCCACGGCCACGCCCTGGCCGCCCGGTCCTCCGCCATCCCCGGCGCAGGCCACGGCGTGTTCCTGGAGGGCGCGGCCGACCTGCCCCCGGGCTCCCTAGTCGCTTTCTACCCGGGCGCGGCGTACCCGCCCCTGTCCCACCGGGCCCTCCCAGGCTACCCCCAGGTTGACAGGGGGGGCTCCTTTCTGATGGCCCGCTTTGACGGCGTGATCCTGGACGCGGCTGCCTGGGGGCGGGGGTCCACCGACTGTGCGGCGCCCCTGCGGGACAGGGGGGGAGGGGGCGGGCCCGCCATCGTGCCCGGCCCCGCAGCCGCGGCGGCGGAGGCGGCCCTGGCGCGCGGGTGCGACCCTCGCAACCCGTTGGCCTTGGGCCACCTGGCCAACCACCCGCCGCCCGGCGGCGCCCCCAACGTGATGGCGGCCGCCGTGGACGTGGGGCGGGTTGCGGAGGAGGTTCTGGGCCGGGAGCCCTGGTTGCGGCCGTACCTGCCCGTCGCGGTGTGCGGGGAGGAGCGGGCGGAGGAGGGGGAGGCGGGAGGCGACCACCACAAGCGCGTGCTGGCCACCACCACCACCACCACCACCACCACCACCACCACCACCACCACCACCACCACCACCACCACCACCCCGCTCCCGCTGCTCGTCCTCGTCGCGACCCGCCCCCTTACACCCGGCACGGAAATCCTGCTCAATTACCGCCTGTCCCCGCACCTGGCCAAGCCAGACTGGTATGCGGCCGTGGATGAGGATGAGGACGCGCGGCGGTGGGCTTGAGAGGCTTGAGAGGATCGTGAAACAAAAGAAATTAGGACACCCACACACACAAAAAACGTCCCTCTCTTCTCCGGCATAAGGCCTGTGACCGCCAACCGCACTTCAATACCACCAAAACGTGCGGTAGAGGGCTGGCTTGCCAGCGGTGTGTAAGGCGGTGCGCGGCGTGAAAGGGTGCACACAATGATTTACTATGCCGCCTCCCACCTGTCCGCCTCGTACGGGCTCCCACAACAGCACCGCCCAAACCAGGCTAATGCCAGGAGAGCGGGCACCACGATGGCCGCCGCGCCCGCTGCGAGCACCGTGTTCCGCGTGGCCTTGTCCAGCCGGTCGAGCGCCTCATTCACACAAACACAGCCGTCCGGTGTAAGCGTCGGAAGCTTTCCAGGCGCCTCGCCACAGCAGCACACGCACCCTGAGCAGGTACCGATCAGGCCGGCTCGTTCACAGGCGTTGGGTGGGGGGAAGCCGGGGGAGCCGACCTCGGCCGCGGTGAAAAGGAAGAGGCAGGCAAGGGAGAGCGCCCAGGCGGCGAGGGCGCGCCGACAGGTTGCATATTGGCGGGCGCGCGTCATTGGTGTCTGGGCCTGGCCGACGCGTCAAGGGCCAGCCATGCGCGCCTGTGCAAGCAGTGGGCCACGCCACGCCCTGGTGAGGAGGTCTCTGGGCTCAATTGGAGTGAGCGGGTCGTGGAGAAGAAGACTGGGCGCGAATGCCCTCCCTGGCAGAGGCAAGACAAAAGAATAGCCTGCCCGCTCTCTCTTTTTCTCTCCTACACTTCTCTCTTCTCCGTCCACCAAAAATGCTCCTCCGGGCCCGCTGCGCCCCGACCCCTGCGGTCGCCCGGCTGGGTGCGGTCACGGCCGTCCGCCGGCCTGCCGCCCTGGCGGCCGCCCGGCCAGCCCCGCTGTCGTCCGTGTCCCGCCTGGAGGCGTCCTTTACGGGTGAGTTCAACTTTGCGTGGCCGCCGGCGTAAGTGGCAATCTCACGCACGCCCCCCGCGCGCACGGCCTTGGAGGGGGGCTGGTAACCAATGCAGCGCACCCTGTGTGGGTTCTACCCACTGATGGACACGTTGGCGTCGGCGGAAAGCCAATCCCTAGCCATCGCCCGCCCGGCGCGCGGGGTGAAAGGAAGGGGAGAGGGCGGGGAGCAGCCGCCGGCGCCGGCGCCGGCGCTTGCTAGCCTTGGGCAGAGCCCGTCAAGGGTGCTCGCATGCATCGCCCCATGCGCCTGGGGCTAGCCCGGGGGCACCTCTGCTTCCTGCTGACCGAAGGTCGGGCTCGTTTAGATGAGGCAACACGCCGTTTCCGGTATCTGCATGGGCGGGGTCGGAGGGGGGGCCGGCCCGCCACACGCGCTCACCTCCACCCCCACCTCCGTTTTTTCACACACCCACAGGCCTCACCCTCGCCCCCGCCCGCCGCCCGGGAGTCGGCCCGGCCCCCTCCCGCGCCCCGCTGACCGTGGTCGCCAACTCCAAGACCTCGATGGGGTGCACCAAGCGGGGCACCCGGCGGCGGGCGACCCGGACGTCCGGCTTCCGCGCCCGGATGGCCACGCCGTCGGGGCGGGCCATCATCAAGGCCCGCCGCAAGAAGGGGCGCAAGGTCTTGTGCACGAAGTCCCTGTACCGCAAGCCGTGAGGGGAAGTAGGCTTGCGGGGCTGCCGCCGCCGCCCGCGCCCCGGTCGCCCTATCCCGCTCCTGTACCCTGCATCGCAGCGTCTCTGGGGTGGTGGTGTGCGTGCGAGCGGCGGGTCGTGCAAAAAAGAACTCTCATCATTTTTGAAAGAAAAGAAATGAAAAGAAAACTGTTCTCTCATTTGCCTCCTCTACACGCAACGCCACGCGCCGCCTCCCTCTCCCTCTCTCTCCGCCGTGTAGTCTCTCTCACACGTACAGGCTGGCTGCAAAAACGATGTCTCGCCGGATGGCCGCACTGGCAGCCTCGAACGCCCCCGCAAGGCGTGCATCTCCAACAACGCGGGCGGCCGAGGCCAGCTGGGCGAGGAGCTCGTCCAAGCGCCGTATCGCCCGGATGAGCGACCCCTCAAACAGGTCGGTCCGATCGACGGTCTTAGGGGGTGGGAAAGGGGTGAAAAGAGTGTGAGTACGAGTAGAAAGTGCGTGGGAAAATGGGCACGGTATCAGGCTGCAGGCAAACTTCAGCCCACCCCATCCATCCATCCATTTTCCCCTCACCTGCTGGAATGTCGCCCCGCGCGCCCACGCGTACACCGCGTCCATCAGCGTCGGCGCAAATGCGGCCACATAGTCGTCCGGCGAGGCCGCATCGGGGATGGCGGCCTCAACCTGGGCGGTGGCAATGCGGCGGGCGGCGGCCTGCAAGTCTGCGAGCGGGGCGGCCAGCGCAGACGACAGCTCCACGGCCGCCGTCGATTTCTCAACCGGCACCAGGCACGACGCCAGGGCCGCCAGCCGGGCCGGGTCCAGGCCGCCAAAGACGCCGTTGAACATGAGTTCGGAGGCGAGCAGCTCGTCCGCCGCGTCGACCTCGCAGGCGGCCCTGCCCTTGAGGGTGAGGACGGCGGCCAGGGAAGGCCTCTGCCGCGGCTGCACCCCCTCCTCCCGAACCCCGGCGGCTGTGTCTTCCTCCAGGTGACCCAACGCCCGCAGCACGCCCAGCCGCCGCCGCGCCTCGGCCCGATACAGGTCCAGCTGGGAGTCCCGCATGGCGGCAGTGAGGGACGCGGCGCGGGAGGCCAGGGACGCGGCGTGGGCGGCGGCGGCGGTGAGGGCAGGGTCGGCGAGCGCGGTGGCAAAGCCCGGGTCGGCCCCCGCCGCGCACGCCGCGTCGGCCTCGACCTCCTTGAGCCGTGCCCCCGCCGCCACGACCCGCTCGTCATCCACGCCCGCATCCACGATGGGGTCAAGGAGTGGAATGCCAGTCGGGATGGTGGCATACCGGGCCTCCAGGTGGGACAGCGTCGCCAGGGCGGCGGCCCGGGCGGGGGGGGGGCGGAGGTCGGCGGGGAGGCCGACCCGCAGCGCGCCCGCCGCCTCGACCATCGGCAGAGGGAGCGGGACGACGGCCAGTTCCGCGCTTGCCGCCCCGCCGGGCCCGGCAGGGCACGGCGTGGATCCGGCTTTGATGGATGCTGGATCGCACCGGAGGAGGACGTCGACAATGAAGGCGGCGGCCGGGCCGGGCGCGGGGGCGGCTGGCGAGGGTGGCGGGCGGGCGGCGGCGGCCGCGCCCGCCGGCGTCGCCGGCGGGCCGGCCTTGCTGACGCGCACCACCAAGCCCCACCCCCAGTCGACGGACCCGTCCCGCACGCGGACCAGCCGCCCCGGCGTGAGCAGGGCGGCCACCCGGTGCGGCGCCAGGAGGGCGTCCCGCAGGGTCCGGCGCAGGGCGGCGGCTTCCAGGGCGAGCGGGGCAGCGCCCGCGCCCGCGCCCGCGCCCGCGCCCGCGCCCGCCCGCACCCGCCCCGCCTCCGCCTCCACGGCCGCCAACTCGGCCGCCAGGAGCGGCTGGGCCGCCTCGTGCTGGTACTGCCTGAACGAGCGGGCGACCACGTACTCCGCATCCCGGCCCGACCCTTCCGCCCGGCGGGCCAGGTTCAGCAGCGTGTAAAAGGAGAGGCGGAAGGAGGACTGGAGCGGGGCTGACCCGCCCTTCATCATGCCGGCCGCGGCAGCAGCTGTGAGTCCGCTGTCTGCCAACAGGATGCACACGCCCCGGTCGTCCGTGCCCCGCCGCCCGGCCCGGCCAGACATTTGGATGTACTCGCCGGACGTCATGAAGCGGGTGCACTCGCCATCCCACTTGCGGGGCTGGTGGATTGACATGATAATGGAGAGAAATGAAAAAAGTGAGGATGAATGTGATGGGATGCGGGACAAGGAGGCGGAGAGGAATGGCGGCCGCCCCGTTCTCCACTCCTCCTCCCCCCCTCCACTATCCCTCACCTCTGTGAACACGACCGTCTTGGCCGGCATGTTGAGGCCCATCGCAAATGTCTCGGTCGCGAAAAGGACCTTGACCAAGCCCTCGGCAAACAGGAGCTCCACCAGTTCCTTGAGGATGGGCAGCAGGCCGGAGTGGTGGACGCCCACGCCCGCCTTCAGCAGGGGCCTCAGGGCCGTCACCGCCCGCAGCCCCGCATCCTCGGCGGACAGGCAGGCGATCGCTTGGTCAAACACGACGTCCACGGCGGCGGCCTCCTCAGGCGTGTTGAAGGAGGGCGGCGGGTCGGGCGGCAGTGGCGCAGACCGGCCTGGCTGTGTGGGGCGGGGCGCGCCGCCCCGCCTGGCCACCAATGCCGCCGCGTACGCCTCACAGTTCCGACGTGAGAAGGAAAAGACGATGGCGGGTGCCAGCCCGCGGTCCGCGATCAGGCGGACGATGCGGGCGACGTTGGGGGCGACCTCGGCCGCCGCGCCAGGGCGGCCCGGGGCAAGCGCTCGGGGAGGGGCTGTTTGGGGTGGGGTGGCCGCCCCACCCTTCGGCGGGCTCGCCTCCCGCCGCCGTTTCTTGGTGCCGCCCTGGACAGGCGCAGTCTCCTCATCCTCCCCCTCTTCATCCCCGTCCGTGATGCCAAAGGCTTCCGCCCGCATCTTGGCCCAGGCGTCCGCCCTGAAACCGCCGACCTCGTCTGCGACCAGGTACAGCCCCCGCCCGCCCAGCGGGTACACGTAGTGCTGGAGCGGGGTGGGGCGGGTGTCCGTGGAGACGACGTGGCAGGGCGCCCGCCGCAGGCGGGCCACCCAGCCCGCGAAGTCGGAGGCGTTGGAGAGGGTCGCGGACAGGAAGACCATGCGCACGCCGGGCGGCGCAAAGATGATCGTCTCCTCCCACACCACCCCGCGCTCCCGGTCCTGCATGTAGTGGACCTCGTCGAACACGATCCACCCCAGGTTTTGGAGGCCGTCCGACCCCCGGTACAGCATGGACCGCAGGATTTCGGTGGTCATGACGGTGACGGGGGCGGCCGGGGCGAGGGACACGTCGCCCGTTAGGAGGCCGACCTCGCCAAACGCATCCGACAGCTCCCGGAACTTCTGGTTGGACAGCGCTTTCAGGGGGCTGGTATAAGCGACGGTGCGCCCAGCGCGCAGGGCAGCCGCGATGGCGTACTCCGCGACGGCAGTCTTGCCCGCGGAGGTGTGGGCGGCGACCAGGACGGACTCGCCCCGCTCGATGCACGCGCACGCGGCCTGCTGGAAAGGGTCCAGCTGGAAGGGGAAGGTCCGGGCAGGGGGGCCGGAGTAGGAGGGCGCGGCGAGCGTGCCGTAGGTGGCACGGTCTAGGCCGGTCGATCCATCGTCATAGCCGGCCGGCGTGGCGACCTCGTGGGCCATGGTCGGCGGCGGCTTTGATGAGGAGGAAGGTTGAGGTGGTGCGGCCGTCGCGCCCACATTCGCGTCGCCTTCTATGCTGCCGCTGACGGCGAGGCCTTCGCGCTGGCGCCGGGCAGCTTCTCGGACGGCAGCCGCGGCGGCGAGACCCTGTATGTGTGTGGTGGTTGTGTGCCTCGTCAGCTCGTTCCAGGGCGTGGGGCGTCGGTGGAGAGAAAACGGACGTGGCTAGCGAAACAGATGCGTTTTTTTGGTCGGCTGCCTCTCTCTCTGCACCCCACTGACCTCGGCTGTCTCCTCCATGGTGATAGGCGATTCGGTTTGTGCGTGTGCAGGTTTGAGTGGATGTGTGAATCAGGCGACTGGCCGTGAATAGCCGTCTCCACGGGGAAGGAAAACACACACACAGTGGCCGAAAACACACTGGCAAGCCGACAGACTCGCATCAAAAAAGAAAAATGACTGAAGCGCCCGCCGCGCCACCGCTTGCCGAGGAGGCCGGCTCAGCCGATGCCGATGACGCCCCGATTCCTGCCCCGCCCCTCTCCGGCGCCGACCTCCTGGCCCTCTCCGCGGAGCAAGCCGCCGCCCGGTGGGCAAGCTTGGACGACGCCGCGCTCGACGCAGAAGTCGCGTCGCACCGGGCGGCCCTAGAGGGCGTCCGCGCCGAGCTGGCCGGGCTAGGCCGGATTGTGAGCCTAGAGGATGGTCAGACCGGGACGATTGCAGGGATCGAGGTGCGAGGGGTGGGGCGCGGGCGCGGGCGGACGAAGAGACAGGGCGCCGGCGGCGATATTGTGGGCGCGCCTTTTCAAACGTATTCAACCTCCCCCCCCACTCACCATTTTCTCACCGTTCACTCGCCAGGGCGTCGAGGGCGTGGACTACCACTTAGGCTCCGTCGAAGACCTGGACCCGTCAGAGTGGCAGGTGCGTGTTCGGGTTTGGACGCACGCACGCCGGCTCTCTCTCTCAAACTGGTGAACGCCCACTCCCCCATTATCATCCCACCGATCCATTTTCCTTCACACTTTCAGGTCCCGCCACACTGCATCCCCGTCCACGCCAACGTCACCACCTACGACTGGTCCCGCCTGGCCGCCGCCACGCCCGGCGGCTTCGACGTCATCATGATGGACCCGCCCTGGCAGCTGGCGACAGCCAACCCGACGCGGGGGGTCGCGCTGGGCTACTCGCAGCTGACGGACGCCGACATCACCGCCCTGCCGATCCCCGCGCTGCAGGCCAACGGGTTCCTGTTCATCTGGGTGATCAATGCCAAGTACAAGTTCGCCCTGGACCTGTTCGCGAGCTGGGGGTATGAGTGAGTCATGGGAAACAATGAGAGAGAGAGAGGGTGGAGGGGAGTGTTGTGCCGTGCGCACGTGTGTGGAGAGCGGGAGGGAGCTTCCCTCATTGCCACCCCCGCCGTTCCTCTCTCATGTCTCTCTCTCTCTCTCTCTCTCTCTTCCTTCCCAGGCTGGTCGACGAGATCGTGTGGGTGAAGACCACCGTCAACCGGCGCCTGGCCAAGTCGCACGGGTACTACCTCCAACACGCCAAGGAGGCCTGCCTCGTGGGGCGCAAAGGGGCGGCACCGGCGGGCGCCCGGGCCTGCGTGGGCGCGGACGTCATATGCGCGGAGCGGCGGGGTCAGTCCCAGAAGCCGGAGGAGATATACCAGCTGGTGGAGGCGCTCGTCCCGAATGGCAAGGATGGAAGAAAAAACGCAAGAGTGGCGGGTTTTTTTCTTCGTCTTCACCACCTCATCACAACCCTCTCCACTATCTTTCACTCACCGCCCTCTCCCCTCTCTCTCCCTCTCTCAATCTTTCACCCTTTGCACAGGCTCGTACCTCGAGATTTTTGGCCGCAAGAACAATCTGCGCGACTTCTGGGTGACGGTGGGAAACGAGGTGACGGGCAAGGGGCCGCCCCGGGAGGATGTGGAGGCGCTGGCGGGCGGCGCCGCGCGCGTGCCGGGGGCTGTGTACGGGGCGGCGCGGTGAGAATGACGAGGTGAGCGCGTGTCCGCGGGTGAGTGTGTGTGTAAAGAATGCAATCGGTGGGTCTACGAGTGCGGGGGGGGGGGGGTGCTCTGTTTGTCAATCACCATCCCATCCATCCCCATGCATCCCACCCATATTTCCTATTGCCCTTTCATCTCCTCCACCGCCGCCTCCACGCTGCCAACGCCCCGCCTACAACGACCGCGCCCGCCACGCACATAGTCCCCGCCGCCAACCACTCCGTGGTCGTCCAGGGCACGCCCGCCCGCGGTGCCGCCGCGGCCGCCCCGCTCCCGCGCCTGCTGCCTGCCGAGTGGGGCGTCCCGTTCCCAAGGCGCGGCGACCCCGTCCGCGACAGGGCCGCATGCGCGGCCGCATAATCGCACATCAGGGTGGCCTCCGAGGAGGCGTACTCGTTGACGAGCAGCCGCGTCTCGGGGTCGGCCAGCAGCCAGGCGTCGCCCGGGACGCGCCCCGCAAGGAGGGCGCGGAAATACACATTGCTGAATGCGGGGGCGGCCTCACCTCCTCCGGCGGCCGGCCAGGCGGTGAGTGGGAGGGGGAGGGGTGACATGTCGGCGCTGCCCGTGCTGCCGTCCAGCGGGGAGGACCACCACCGGCCCAGCGGGTGCGCGGCGGCCAGGGCGACGGCCGACCTCAGAGAGAGGCCGACCCTCGCAGCCCAGGCGCGCAGCGGGGCGGTGGACGACGGCAGCCACGGCTTGCCGGCGGGTGGGGGCGGTGGCGGGGCGAATAGGCGCCCCTCGGGCGCGTACGCCCATGAGTCCCGTCGCCCAGGCACGAAGCCTATCGGCGGCCCCCCGCACGCCTCAAGGGCGACCACGCCGGCTAGCTGGAAGAGGTCGGCTGACGACAGGGCCGGGAATTTGGGTTTCAGCGGCGCCAACAGGTGGACGGCCCGCTCCAGGCCCGCGTTCGCGGCGTGAGACAATTCCTTGCGTGTCCGCACGGACCCGTTGGCCCCGCCCGTGCCGTCCCGGCCATCGAACGTCGCCGCGTCGTTGAAGGCAAGGCGGATGAAGAGCGGGCCGCACCGTTCAGCCGTGAGCAGGGAGAGCAGGTCCACCCGGGCCGCTCGCTCGGCGGCTTCGGGGCCGACACCCAGCAGGGCGGCAAGGGCGGCGGCGGACATGGAGGTGCGTGCCACGCGCGGGGGCGTGTGCGTGCGTGTATTTTGGGCCGGGGAAGGCGACAGGGAGGAGGTTGCAAGGATAGAGTTCGTGGCCGAGAGGTTTGGTGGAGGCCGTATACGGGGCCGTTTGAGGCAAGATCCCGCGACCGTCTCTGACGACGACAGGTGTACAGGAGGTGACTCTGAATCTGTCGGGGGGGGGTGCGCTGCCGTGGTTGAGGGGGCAGAGCCCGCACTGCGAGAGCGGTAAAAGAAAAAGAGAATGCAGCCACTCCCTGGCCTTCTCGCTCTTCCTTTTTTTCTTGGAGCGGCCCGCCCACTTCTCGCTCTCACCCCATCTCCAACCATGTATACCCTCCTCGCCCGCGTCTTCTCCCGGTCCTCCGGCTCCTCCTCCCAGCAGGTCGCCTCCCCACGCGCGGCGACGGCGGCCGTCGTTGGCGGCGCGAGCGCCGTCTCGGCTGCGTCCGCGGCTGCGGTGCCGCGGCGCGTTGAACCCCAATTCTGCATGGATGGGCTGGAGCCGACCATGTTTTTGGCGCTAAGATGATGAGAGCGCAGTTGTGCGGGTCGTGGATGGACTGGAGCCGACCGTATTTTCGGCGCTTAGATGATGAGAGCGCAGTTGTGCGGGTCGTGGGGTGGCGCTCACGGGGAAGAAAGCGAGAGGGTCCTCCCCCCTCCATGCCGCGCCGCGCAAATGGCCCGTCGGGCAAACTGTCAAGCGCCCGCCTGTGGCCGCTGTGTATTCTTTTTCGCTGGTTTCTGCTCCCCTTTCAGAGAGCTGTGTGTCTGGTGTGCCTATGGGCAGTTGTAACAATACCAAAAACCGTGTTGTGCGCTTGACTGGAGGTGTCGGAAAAAAAAAAAAAAAAAAAAAAAAAACGCCAGTCGTCGCCCCCCTCCGGGCCGCCTCCAAGGTCGCCGAGACCGCGGGCACGCCCCTCCACCCCTTCTCCCCCCTCTCGAGCCGCCCCTACGACTTCATAATCGTCGGCGGCGGCACGGCCGGGTGCGTCCTCGCCAACCGCCTCTCGGCCGACCCGTCCAAGAGGGTCCTGCTCCTCGAGGCCGGGCCCGACGCGTCCGGGGACCGCACGATCCGCACGCCCTCGGGCCTGCCCCGCCTCTTCAAGTCAAAGTTCGACTGGAACCTCTACGCGGCCCCGAACCCCAACGCCGACGGCAGGAGCGTGTACATGGCGCGCGGGTTCGTCGTCGGGGGCAGCTCGTGCACCAACGCGACGCTCTACCACCGCGGCGCAGCCCGAGACTACGACGCCTGGGGCCTGCCGGGCTGGTCCTCGAGCGACCTGGCCCCCTGGTTCGAGGCGGCCGAGTGCAACGCCAGCAAGGGCGACGTCCCGGGGCTGCACTCGACGCGCGGGCCGATGCACGTCGAGGACCCGAGGTACAGGTCGAAGCTGCACGACGCGTTCTTCGAGGCCGCGGCGCAGCGGGGGCTGGAGCGCAACGGCGACTTCAACGACTGGTCGAGGCCGCAGCTGGGCTTTGGCGAGTTTCAGGTCTCGCAGCGCAGGGGGGAGAGGGCCGACGCGGCCTCAGCGTACCTGACAGCCGAGGTGCGCGCCCGCGAAAACCTCAACATCGTCCCCGACGCCAGGGCCCTCAAGGTCGAAGTCGGCGACGACACGCGCAGCAACGGCGGGGCGTTTTCGGGTTCGAGGGGCGGAAAGGCCGCGCGGGGCGTGATCTACGCCGAGGGAAACACGCCGGACGCGAGGGTGGTCGAGGCGCTGCTCAGGGACCCGGGGGAGGGCGGTACGTCGTTTTTTCGTTTCGGCTTTTTTTTTTAGCAGTTTTTTTTTTTCACACTTGCGACGAAACGGAAAAAAAAACTCACGCTCTCTTCCCTGCAAACCATCTCTTCTCCCCCTCCCCCCCCACGCACACACCCACCAAACCACCACGTAGGGACTTCCGAGGTCATCATGGCGGCCGGCGCCGTCCACACCCCGCACGTCCTGATGCTCTCGGGCCTCGGCGACCCGTCTGCGCTCGCCGCCGCGGGCGTCAAGTGCGAGGTGCCGCTGCCGGGGATGGGGCAAAACCTCCAGGACCACCCGGCGTGCCTCTCGGCCTTCACGCTCAGGGCCTCGGCGGGCGCGATCTCGATCACGGACCAGCTGCTGTCGAGGTCGGGGAGGCTCCGCCCTGGCGCGGTCCTCAACTACGCGCTGCGGCGCCGGGGCCCGCTGGCGTCGACGGGCTGCGACCGCGGCGCGTTCGTCGCGACGGGCGCGCGCGCCGCCGACCTCGGCGCCGCCGTCGCGGACCTGCAGGTGCGGCTCGCGCCGGGCCTCGCGCTCAACCCGGACGGCATCGGGTCGTACGTCGAGTTCGGCAGGCTCGCCGCGCAAGGCAGGGGGTGGCCGTCGGGCCTGACCTTCCAGCTGCTGGCGGTGCGCCCGAGGGCCCGCGGGAGCATCTCGCTGCGCTCGTCGAGCCCCTGGGACGCGCCCGTCTTCGACCCGGCGTTCCTCTCGGACGCCGGCGGCGCCGACGCGGCCACGCTGCGCAACGGGCTCCGGCTCACGCGCGAGCTCGCCGCGGCGCCGGCGCTCGAGCGGCTGCTCGAGGCCGAGATGCACCCGGGCGCAGGCGCGGCGACCGACGCCGAGCTCGACGACTACTTGCGCCTGACGCTCCACTCGGGGAACGCCGTCGTCGGCTCCGCGAGGATGGGCGTCGCGGGCCCCGCGGCGGGGGACGTCGTCGACGCGGCGACGCTGCGGGTGCACGGCGTGTCGGGCCTCCGCGTCGCGGACGCGTCCGTGCTACCCGCGCTCCCGGGAGGGCAGACCGGCGCGGCCGTGGTCGTCGTGGCCGAGAGGGCCGCGGCGCTCCTGGGAGCCAAGTCGGGGCTGGACGTGAGGAGGGCGAGCGGAGAGAGCGTGCCCGCGCTGTCGCCCTCTTTCGCGTGACTAGAAAGAGAAAGGGCGAGCAGCACAACGTGAGAGCCCGCGGAAACATTCATCGACAACAAGACACAGCAACGAGAGACGAGCGATTTTTCAAATGCAGAGAGAAACAGAGAGAGACTTAAACGTTTCAAAAGCAACACAAGAGAGGGATGAGCGAGTGATTTTCCGTCAAAAGGTGTTAACAAGGGCGTTTTAGGGTGTGGGCGTTTTTTTCATAAAAAAACAATAAAAAGTCTCGGGGGAGGGGGGGGTCTTTTTTTTTCCGGGAAATTATCTCTCTTTCTTTTTGCTTTTTTCCTCAAATCTCCTCCACTTTTGCCATCGCATCCTGCTGCTTCCTTCCAGCGACACCATTATCCCTCTCTAGTGGCGGTCGTGGGCTCTAGTGGCGGCCGTGGGCTCTAGTGGCGGCCGTGGGGCGGGTGGTGGGGCGGAGGGGGCATGTGAACGATCTCGTCGTCGGTCTCGTACGTGTCCTCGTCCTCTGCAGCCTCCTCGCCGCTGTCCTCGTCCTCGGCAGACTCCGTCGCGGCCGCGGCCGCGGCGGCGGCGTTGGCGTTGGTGCCGGCCGCGGCAGGCACGGGCAGCGGCGCCTTGCCGGGCGCGAGGGCCGCGGCCTTCGGGAGCGGAGCGTTGCACGTCTCCGGGTCGAGGTCGATGCAGTGCCCGACGCCGTCCCCCTCCTCCGACTCGAGGTAGCCGCAGGGGCCGCAGGCCTTGCCCTCGTGGCCCAGGTTGCCATCGCAGGAGAACTTGGCCGGCACGTCGATGCAGACGTCGTTGGCCGGGGAGTAGAAGCGGCAGATGCCGCAGTTGGTGCGGTCGAGCTATTTTTTTTTTAGGAACGAGAGAGCGAGGAACGAGAGGAACGTGAGGTTGAGGTCGAGGTCGAGGTCGAAGAAGAAGAGAAAGGAAGAGGAACTCAAACACTCAAAAAACAAAATCTTCCTCTTACCTCCTCGGCGGCGGCGAGCTCCTCAGGCGAGGGCTCGTAGTCCGGCGGGGGGATGACTCCCGGGGGGAGCGGCGGGCGGCCCAAGGGCTGGGCGAGGGCGGAGGAGCCGGCTGGAAAAGGAGAGAGATTTTTGGTGGGGGGTGAATAAGCGGGGTTGAAAAAAGTGTGAGCCAGCAGTTGGAAAAGAAGAAAATGTATCTCGCTTGGGGGACCTCGCAAGCACTCTGGGCGCTTATTCTTGCAATAAAACGCAACAAGATGTCGTGAAAAGCTGCTTCAAGGGAAGAAAAGGCCAATTGCTTGAAGAACAAGGCGACTGCGGAAGGGCGCGGAAGACAAGGCTTGTTCATTGGCTTGGAGAGCTCGAGAGAGCGAGCGAGCGAGAGCGCGAAAATTGATAAATGTTCTCCCCCGCTC
>Ga0315274_10008924_pt1 | contig 14520 bp, 9 predicted proteins | sample YL17G02_20_MG_FD_203700 | JGI IMG/M metagenome (GOLD analysis project Ga0315274, IMG submission 203700) | Sediment microbial communities from Yellowstone Lake, YNP, Wyoming, USA - YL17G02_20 | ecosystem: Environmental > Aquatic > Freshwater > Lake > Sediment | place: USA: Wyoming | collected... | reverse complement strand
GACGGCCGTCGGCCTGGGGACGAGGTTCCTGAACCAACGGGGCATGAGATCGGTGCCGCCGGCGAAGATCGTCGCTCCCGTCTGGGAGACGGCTCGAACGGCCTCTTCGACAGTCTGCGCCGCTACATACGTCTTCGTCACGGTTCTCACCCTCTGGTCAGCGGCTTCACGAACACCGGCGACCCCGCGCCTCGTGAGCTTCTACAGATCAACCGGCTCCTCGTAGCGTCCATAGACGTCAACCAGACACTTCGTGAGCTCGCCGACGCTAGCATACTGCTTGACGGCCTCGACCACGGCGGGCATGACGTTTCGTTCCTTGTCGGCGTCGGTTTGCACCCGATCGAGGGCCCGCCGAACGGCGTCGTTGTCACGCTCCGCCCGGATGCGATCCAGACGCACAATCTGCTCTGCGGCCACTTCCTCCTTGAACGGATGGAACTCGATGGGCCGCTCCTCGTCCTCCTCCGCCCGGTAACAGTTCATGCCCACCCTGCGGATTTCGCCCCGTTCAAGCTTCCTGACGCGATCCAGCGCCTGTCTGGAGACGGCATTCTGGATACGTCCTTCGCTGATTGCCTTGACGATTCCACCTTGGGCGTCGACGGCGGCCATCACCGCACGGATTCGCTCTTCCATCTGGTTGGTGAGCGTCTCCACGTAATAAGAGCCGGCCAGAGGATCAACGGTATCGCAAAGTCCGATCTCTTCCATCAGGATTTGCATGGTACGCAGGGAAATCCGAGCCGCCGCTTCCGAGGGAATGGTGTAAGCTTCGTCGTAGCAGCACAGGGCCATCGTCTGCGTGCCGGAAAGAGCGCTGACCAGTGCGTAATAGGCGCCGCGGACGATGTTGTTCTGCGGCTGTTCGACGGTCAGACCCGCGCCCCCGCCACCGGCAATCATGCGCATCCACATGGAGCGCGGGTCCGCGGCGTGGTACTGTTCCTTCAGGATTGTCGCCCAGAGCCGCCGCGCGGCGCGAAACTTCGCCACCTGCTCAAAAAGGTTTCCAAAGATGTCGAAGTTGAAGGAGAGGCGTGAGGCGAAGTCGTCGATGGCCATGCCTCGGGCCAGGACGTGGTCGATGTAGGCCTTGGCGATGCAGAATGCGTACGCCATCTCCTCGACGGGGTTGGCGCCCGACTCGCGAATGTGATAGCCGCATACGCTGACGGGACTGTAGAGGGGCGCGTTTTCGGCACAATAGAGGATGGTATCGCCCACGAGCTTGATGGACGGCTCGACGGGAAAGACCCAGGTCCCCCGTCCGATGAACTCCTTGAGGATGTCGTTCTGGGCGGTGCCGCGAAGTCGCGCAACGTCGTAACCGCGTTTCTCGGCCATAGCGAAATACATGGCGATCAGCGCCGGCGCCGCGCCGTTGATCGTCAGTGACACGGTGATCTTGTCCAGGTCGATGCCCTCGAAGGCGATCTCGAAATCCTTCAAGGTGTCGACGGCCATGCCCACTCGCCCGACCTCGCCCTCGGCCAGGGAATCGTCCGAGTCCAGGCCGACCTGCGTCGGTAAATCGAAGGCCACGTTCAAACCCGTTTGGCCATTGTCGATTAGATAGCGGAATCGGCCGTTGGTCTCCTCCGGTGTTCCAAACCCTGCGTACTGGCGCATGGTCCACGGCTGTTTGCGGTACATGGACCGGTGAATCCCCCGTGTGAACGGGAACTCACCCGGCATGCCGATCCGTTCGGACCCACCGCTCGCCGCGACGTCTTCGGGGGTGTAAACCGGTCGGATCTCGATGCCCGATTCGTTGACCACGGGCTTGATGTCGGAGATGCTCTCGCGATTCATGATACGTTCGTCCGAATGAACTCGGCCACGGAGTCCAACGGCGTTCCCGCGGGGAAGATACCGTCCACTCCGAGGTCTTTCAGAGCCTGCCGGTCCTTTTCCGGAATGACCCCGCCGACCAGCAGGAGGACGTCTTTGAGGCCGTGCTCTTGGCGAAGTTCTCTCAGCCGCCTGCAGAAGGGGAGGTGAGAACCGGAGAGAAGCGACAGGCCGATCACGTCGACGTCGAGTTCCACCGCGCGGCGGACGATCTCCTCCGGGGACTTGCGAAGCCCCGTATAGGTCACATCGAAACCCGCCTCCTTGAGCGACCGGGCCACGACTTTCGCACCCACGTCGTGCCCGTCCAACCCCGGCTTGGCGACGAGAACCCGAATCTTTCTATCCACTACCACTGCCGCCTCCTCCGAATGTCGAATGTCGAATGTAGAATGTCGAATGGGTTACGCAGGTTTTTCATTTGTCATTCGACATTCGACATTCGACATTCCTGCATCATCTCCCGCGAAATCAGGAGTTTCAGGATTTCACTCGTGCCGCCGCCATACAGGGTAAATCGAATGTCGCGGAAATACCGCTGGACCGGGAACTCCATCGCAAAGCCGTAGGAACCCAACACCCGCGTGGCCTTGTCGCAGATGGCCACGGCGCGTTCCGTGGCAAAGAGCTTGGCCATCGCCGCCTCGCGCTGGTGGGGTTGCTCAGTGTCCTTTCGCCAGGCCGCGTAATGAACCAAATGGGTCGCGGCTTCCAGGTCCGTACCCATCTCCGCCAGGTGAATCTGAATCGCCTGGAATTGGTTGATCGGCTTGCCGAACTGTCTGCGGTCCGCGGCGTAGTGCATCGCGTCGTCCAGGGCGGCGCGGGCGACCCCGATGGCCAGGGCCCCGGTCAGGATGCGCACGTCGGAAAGGATTTTGCGGAGCGCGCCTTCACCCTCTCCCACGTCGCCGAGACGATGGTCCTCCGGGACCAGACAGTTATCGAAGAAAACCTCCGAGGTGGGCGAAGCCCGGCACCCCATCTTGGCGATCGAACGGCCGACCTTCAAACCAGGAAAGTGTTTCTCGACCAGAAAGATCGTCAAACGCCGATCTTCGCCGGCGCGAGCGAACACCGTAAAGAAGTCGGCCACCGGCGCGGAAGTGATCCATGTTTTCTGCCCGTTGAGGCGATAACCTTCCGGGGTATTCTCGGCGGAGGTCGCAATGGACGACAGATCGCTGCCGGCATCCGGCTCGGTGATGCAGATGGCCCCAATCTTCTGACCCCGAATGGCCGGTTTGAGCAGCCTCTCGTGAATGTCCTCGTTCCCGTAGGCGTATAGGAAGTGTGTACCCATCACCGATTGCATCGAAGCGAGGGCCGCCAAGGACAGGGATCCCCGGGCGATTTCCTCGATCGCCAGACAAAACGAGAGCAGCCCGAACCCCACGCCGCCCAACGATTCGGGATAGCGCAGGCCGAACAGACCGAGCTTCGCCAGCTCTCCGAACAACTCATGCGGGAACTCGCCGGCTTCGTCGATGCCCTCCGCACGGGGCTTGATCCGTTCGTCGCAGAACCGAGCGAACGTATCCTGCAACTGTCGCTGATCGTCGGTCAGGGAAAAGTCCATGGGTTCACGAATCTTCCCGCGTTCGGCCCTTCCGCAATCGGGCGGTCTCGGCCTGATCGATCTCAAAAGAGCCGTCTTGGAGCGCCACACCGTATGCGCCGTGCGCGGCCTCCCGCGAGATGATCCCGTTTTGCACTTCCCGTGCCACCAGCTCCGAGGAACGCGAATGCGGGTTTCCGTATCCCCCGCCGCCGCCGGCCAACTGGTGATAGCGTGTCCCCTTCGGCACGCCGGTGACAAGGTCCAGGCAGCGAGGAACGTACTCTTTGCCGTCCGGATAGCGTAACTTGATCGAGTTCAGGCTGCCGCTGCCTCCGCCGAACAATCCGAAGGCCGGCTCGACGTCGCCGTCGCCGAAGATCACCACTTGCGTATCGTCGGATCCGATGTCCAACTGCGTCTCAACGCCCAATCCCCCGCGCCATTGGCCCGGACCCGCCGAATCGCAGAGGTACTCGTGCTGGACGAGCCGATGCGGCGTCTGTTGTTCGAACATCTCGTAATCCTGATCGAGTAGACCGCCGGACGCGTCGATCATGCCGATGTGGTCGTAGCCGTCGACGCCGCGCACAGCCCCCGATCCGCCCTTCAGACCCATAAAGCAGATGTCCACGAACTTGTCATTTCTACGCGGATCGGTCCCGGTGGTAAGGGAGCACAGTAGATGGTTCCACCCCGCGGTCACACGCTCCGGCACGATCGGTGCGAGTGCGCGGGCGATGGCATCCGCATTGGCCGGACACAGATGGTTCCCATAGGTGGTCGCCGCGGGAAACGCGGCGTTGAGAATCGTCCCCTTCGGGATGATGATCCGGATCGGCTCCACCATCCCCTGGTTGTGCGGGATGTCCGAGTTGACCATTTGCAGGAACGTCAAGATGGCCGCCGAGGCGCTGGAGGTAAACGTGCCGTTGACGAAGGCGCCGGACTGCGGATCCGTGTCCGAGTAGTCAAACGTAATCCGTCGATCCTCGACGATCACCTCGACGCGGATCTTGTACCGCTTGTCCGCGTTCTTCCCGTCGTAGTACACCGTCGATTCGCCTCGATACCGGCCGTTAGGGATGGTCGCAATCTCGGCTTCCATCATCTTTCGCGTTGAGGCGAACAAGGCTTCCTTGTGCTTTTCGAAGCACTCCCGGCCGTACTTCTCGAGGAGATGCACCATGCGGCGCTCGCCGACGATACACGAGCCGATCTGGGCGCGCATGTCGTGCTGCACCATATCGAAGCGAATGTTGGCGAAGATCAGGTCCCAGACGTCTTTGCGCAGTTTTCCTTTCTCGTAGACCTTGACGGGCGGGATGCGCAGGGCCTCCTGCCATACCTCGGTGGCGTTGGGGTTGTACCCGCCCGCGACGGCGCCGCCGATATCGGCTTGGTGACCCTTGCACGCCGACCAGGCTACGAGCCGATCTTCAAAGAAGATGGGCTTGTACACGGCGACATCGTTGTTCTGATTGCCCATGCTGAACACGTCGTTGTGGAAGATGGTGTCGCCGGGATGAAGGTCGTTTCCAAAGTAATCAATGATGTATTTGCACACCGGCCCGAGCGAGAACGACAGGATCGGTAAGTTCTCCGTCTGTTCGAGCATGTTCCCGGAAGCGTCGTACAGGCCGGTGACGAAGTCCTTGGCTTCGCAAAGGATCGGCGAGCGCGTGGTTTTTTGCAGTGAAATGCTCATTTCGTCGGTGAGCGACTTAAAGGCCCTCGCGAAGACGGATACGAGGATGGGATCGACCTCGCTCACGAGATTTTCTCCCGCAGTTGGGGTGAGAGGCGGTCCTCGCGGCCACGCCGGTACACCACGAAGCTGCCGTACGGATCGCAGATGCAGTCGTAACCGGCGGTGAGCAGCAGCGTGGTGTTCACCTGTTCGATCACCGCCGGTCCGGCCATGCGATGACCGTGACGGGTCTTATGGCCGTCGTATACCGAGACGAATCGGGGCGCCTGCTCTTCGGGTTCGTAGATTCGCCGTTCTCCCTTGAGGGCGCTGCTTGGGTCAGGACCGGCAAAGGGTTCCTCGGCATAGGCGGGTTTCTGCGTAAGCCCCGTGGCGCGCACGCGAACGTTAATCAGCTCGATCGGCGTTCCTTCTTGCTCCAGCGAATACCCGTACATTCGATGGTGCTCGGCATGGAAAGCCGCTGCAACCGTATGCGCGTCGGCGTCGCGGACCGTCTCCATCGGAACCGGAAACGACACTTCGTGGTATTGTTTGACGTACCGGCAGTCGAGGTTGAGCGAAAAACGGCGTCGCCGTTCCGGGATGTTCTCCTGCGCCAGGAGACGCGCCCCTTCGTCCACCATCCGCATCACGTCGGCATAGAGCTCCTTCCAATCGATCCGATCGAAGACGCAGACAAACGAAGAGACAAAGTCGTGACGCAGATCGCTCACCAACATGCCCGCGGCACAGAAAATAGATGACTCGCGGGGCACGATGAAGAGCGGGATGTCAAGCTCCCGGCAGATCATGCAGGCATGCAACGGACCGGCGCCGCCCGCGGCGACCAACGGGCACTCCCGGGGATCGAATCCCCGCTTGATCGAGATCTGCCGCACCCCTTGGGCCATGTTCGTGTTGATCACCCTGCACATCCCCGCCGCCGCGGCCTCGACCGTCAACTCCATAGGTTTGGCGATCCGCTCCTCGATCGCCGCGGCGGCGGCCTTGCGATTCAGCCTGATGCGCCCGCCCGCGAAGAAGTCCGGGTCGAGATAACCCAGCACAAGATCGGCATCGGTGCATGTCGGGCGGGTCCCGCCCTTATCATAACACACCGGTCCGGGATCGGCCCCCGCACTTTGCGGTCCCATGCGCAAGAGTCCGCCCTCGTCGATCCACCCGATGCTCCCGCCGCCGGCGCCGATGGTGACGATGTCCAGCATAGGAAGCGCGACACGATAACGATTGATCTCGCCCTCGGTGACCACGCTCGGAGCGCCGTTCAGTACCAGAGCCGCATCGAAACTCGTGCCTCCCATGTCGATCGTGATGCAACTGTCGCGTCCGTGCACCCGCACATACCCCAGCCCCGCTTCCGGTCCCGCCGCCGGGCCGGAAAGCAGCGTCCGCGCCGGACTTTCGCGGGCCACCTCCGGAGACATCACGCCGCCGTTGGACTGCATGATGAGCAGTACGCCTCCGAACCCGATCTCGCGGAGCCGCGCCAGGAGCTGGTCCATATAGGAACTGAACTTCGGGCCGACGTAGGAGTTGAGTACCGTCGTGCTCAGCCGGTCGTAGAAGCGAATCGAGGGCAAAAAGTCGGAAGATACGGTCAAGAAAGCACCGGGAACCTCTTCGCGCACGATCTTTGCGGCCGCTTCTTCGTGCTCCGCATTGGCGAAGGAGTTCATAAAACAGATCGCGACCGCGTCGACTTGTTCCTCCTTGAAGCACCGGACGGCGAGGCGAACGTCATCGAGATTCAACGGCGTGATTGCGTCACCGCGATAGTTCAATCGGCCCCGCACCGGCATCCGAAGGTACCGCGGCACGAGGGGAGCAACGTTGGTATAGCGGTTGTTGTACTGTTCTTCACGGACGCCGCGGCGCATCTCCAGTGCGTCACGCACCCCTTGCGTGGTCAGCAAACCGGTCTTCGCGCCCGCCCCGGTCAAGACCGCGTTGGTCGTCACCGTCGTGCCGTGAACGATCGTCTCGATCGACCGCGCCAGCTCAGTAACCCGCATCCCCATACTCGCCGCGATCTCCTCAAGCCCCGCGATCAAGCCGATGGAGGGATCCGCCGGCGTCGACGGAACCTTGTAGACGCGCGGCTCCGCCCCATCACCCGTGACCAGAAAGTCGGTGAACGTCCCGCCCACGTCGATGCCGACTTTCAGGCTCATCGCGTGCCTCTCCCGTTGACTGCCTTCACCCCCATTCGGAACGCCCTTACGTTCGCTTCTCGAAGCGCGCCCGGGCTGCGGGCCGCGACGAAATCGGAAAAGGCCTCCGCCGTGCACGGCAGCTCCGCGGATCCCAGCAGGCAGCCGAGCAGTACCATGTTCAAGGCCGCGCTGACACCGGCCTCTGCGGCGCGCTGTGCCGCGTCGATGCTAAACAGATTGTCCGTGACGGCACGAACGCATCTTACCAGCTCCGCGACATCGGGGTATTCCCCGCCGCCCTCCTCGCGTACGGCTCGTTGTGCGAGTACGAACGGAATCACGGGGGTGGTGTTCATGTAGACCGTGGTTTGCGAAGACATCAGCGGAAGCGCCCGCACCGTCTCGACCGGTTCTAGCCCGACGACGAAATCGGCTCGGCCGCTCGAGATGATCGGACTGATCCCTCCGTCGATGATGACCGAGGATTGGACGGCGCCGCCCCGCTGGGCCATTCCGTGCAACTGCCCGCTGACCACCTCGTGGCCTCGCTCGGCGAAGCATTCGCACAGCAGGCGGGCGGCCGTCACGACACCCTGACCGCCCGTCCCGGCGATCACGATTCGCCAGCCGCGCCGCTTCGGAGCCCCGGCATTAATGCCGGGGTTCGGGTTGGCGGTTCCGCGGTTCGACTCCACTTATAGTTGCTCCGACGTCACCGGGCGGATCGCGTCCTGCTGACAAACGCGGGCACAAAGCTCGCAGCCGTCACAGAGGTCCTCGTCGATCCGGTATTTTCCGTCGTTGGTCAAAATCGCCGGACATCCCAGCACGCGGACGCACAGCGAACAGGCGTTACATTGTTCCTGACTGATCTCGAAGGGGATGCGCTTACCTCGGGACACGCGACGCCCGTGGACGACACACGGAGAATGGCAGATCACGACGTTCACGCCCTTTCCGCGCTTGGCTTGCTTGAGCGCGGCCAACGTCGCCTTCTCGTCGAATGGATCAACGGAGTATATCTCGCGGACCCCCAACCCCCGCACGGCGTCCTCGATGGGCCGTGTGTGGCACAGCGGCCCTCCACTGTGCCCCCCAGCCGTGGGCGGCTGGGCCGCGGATTCCTCCGATCGATTGGCGCTCGTCGTCGGACTCGGCTGGAACCCGGTCATCGCCGTGATGTAATTGTCGAGGATGATGACGGTCACCGGGTCGTCGGCCTGGACCGCATTCACCAGCGCGGGAAGACCGCTGTGAAAGAACGTGGAATCGCCGATGTAGGCAACCGTTCGCTGACCCGTCGTGCGGGCGATGCCCGACGCCAGACTGATCGAGGCGCCCATGCACAAGAGCACGTCGCAAGCGTGCAACGGCTCGCCATACCCGAGCGTGTAGCACCCGATATCGTTGCAGTATACCGTACGTTTCCCAAAGACCTTATTGACGAGGTAGAAACTCGTCCTGTGCGGGCAGCCGGGACAGAGGACGGGCGGGCGCGGCGGCAGTTCGGGGACCACGACCGAAGTCTTCGCCCGCTCGCCGAGTTCCAGGTACTTCCGGACGGCGTCTTCGACGAGATCGGGGCAGTACTCGAACTCGACTGGCAGGTGGCCGGTGTGCTTCCCGAAGACCGGGATCGTACGCCCGGCGCGAAACGCGCTGACGCACACCCATTCCTCGACGAACGGCGTCAACTCCTCGACTACCAGCACCGAATCGACGGAGTTGAGGAAATCGACCAGCAGGGGTTCCGGGATCGGGTAGGCGCCGATCTGCTGAAGCGATACTTCGCCCGCGACACCCAGCTCGTCGACGACCTGCGACACGTAGGCGTATGCGACGCCGCCGGCGATGATGCCGCGCCGCCCGCTACCGCGCCGCGGGAAAAACTCGCCGGCGTTCAGCAACCCCTCCGCATGTCGAAAACGTGCGCTCAGTTCCGTGCGCATGCGTCGGGCGTTGGCCGGAATCGGCACGTAGCGAGGCGGGTTCTTATGAAAGCTGATCTCCTTTCGCTTGTCCGGGAGCGTCCCGAGTTGAACCATGCCGCTGCTGTGGCAGATGCGCGTGGTGGGACGGAGGATGACCGGCAGCCGCGTCCTCTCGGAGAACTCAAACGCGTAGCGTGTCATGCGTCGTGCATCTTCGGGAGTGGCCGGGTCGAAGACGGGATAGTACAGAAACCGGCAAAGGTGACGCTGATCCTGCTCGTTGGGGCTGGTGATGGCCGATGGATCGCCGGCCGACACAATCACCATTCCGCCCTCTACTCCTATGTACGGCAGGTTGGCGGCGGGGTCGAGGGCGTAGTTCAAACCCAGGTGCTTCATCCCGCACATGGAGCGCGCCCCCGCCAGACTCGCGGCGAAGGCAATCTCAACGGCGATCTTCTCATTCACGGAGTACTCGAACAGGATTCCGGCTTCGGAGGCGAGCCGGCTGATGGTGTCACCGATCTCCGAAGAGGGCGTGCCGGGGTAGCACGAGTAGAACTGTACACCCGCTTCCACCGCGCCGCGGACGATGGCCAAGTTGCCCAACAAGCACAGGCGCTTGCCGGGACTGTCTTGCAGCAGGTCGTGGCTGCGGGCCGTGCTCATGCCTGTGTTCGCTTAACGCGCCTCGCTCCGACGCAGGTCACATAGCCCGACTATACCATGCAGCCCCATGTCGAACAAAAGGAAGACCGCCGCGCCCGTCGGCGCCGGGTCCGTGACACTTTCGCAGGGGTAGCACGCTTGCCGTTTCGAGGGGCAGCGGCGACTTGTCCGAACCCGGAGCGCAAGCGACGGGCCTACGCTTCTCGGCTATCAAGACCCCGCGCTTGCGCTTGGGGTTCGGATTAGGACCACGTCCGCCCCGAGGGGCGGGCGGGTCAACGTGTGTGCCTGTCCCACGGGTTCCGCTGCGTCCGCCTCGCGGCGAACTTCGCGGACGTGTCCTCGGTCGTCGATCGGTTTCGGAGCATGCCGCAGGCCCAACCGGTCGTGCGGCGCGATTTCCGACCGGCGGTCCCGGACTACGTGGTGGACTTTACCGACCTCTCCTGCACGCTCGATGCCTTCAGCGGGATTGCGTATCCCTATCAGGCGCAGGCGAGCTGTCCGTAATGTGAAGTGCGAAGTTCAAAGTTCAAAGAACGAACGGCGTGGCCAAGCCGCGATCGCCCGGTTGAAAGGCGGTCGTGGGGTTCGTGTCTTCCGGAAGCACGCTGTCCCGCGCCTCGGGCCGCCGCTCGTCATTCGGTGATCGGCACGCACTTGACCAATTCGCCTCCCACGTTTCCGGTGCAGCGATCGAGGCCGTCAAACGTGGCCATCAGTCCGGCCCAATAATGGTTCCAGGTCTTGGTCACTCGTGGACAGATTGCCGCGACCGCCTCTTCGAAGGTCGGGTATGTACCGGTGACCGCGGTCAGTGTGGCCATGATAGTGCAGTCGAGCCCGCCGCCGCCGAGTTGGCAAAGTGGAATCCCGGCCTCCGCGTCGTCTTCACGGAAGGCTTCAAGCTGGCCGTCTGAACAGATTTGTTGCACCAGGTAGACGCTATACCCTGGCGGGGTGGTCACGCCGATGCTCATAGTCGCCGTGCCCAGGATGCACCCGTAGACGGTGTCGCGGACCTCAACGAGAAGTGTGGCGGTCCCGGCCGCCGTCGCGGTTACCGTGGTCGAGTACCCATCCGTGGTCTGCAACGTAGCGCTGCTTCCCAATAGATCCCACGTGAACTGGGCGTCGTACCATGCGACGCCCTGTGCCTCTGCGCTGTAGGAGGCCGTGCCGCCCACTTCCAGGTCCGCTGAGCCGGTAATCGTTACCTCCACCGGTCCGGCGCCGCAGTAGTCACCGCCGCCGTTGTTGCCGTCGTTGTTAGTCGGGTCGGGTTCAGGATCGAGGGCGATGGCGACCCAGTCCGAGCCGTACTGTGCCCTGTCGAATACGCGGGTGACTGACTTATCCGTGTAGCCGCCCTTGTGGACGTCGATCTCGACCTGCGGGAAAGTGAGGTCTTTGTGGTGAAACACATAGGGGCCGAAATCGCCCGCCGCGTCCGTGGTAAAATCGGCCGCGGATGTTGCGCCCGAACCCGCAGGGAAAAAATTGACCAAGGCGCCCTCAATGCTCGAACCGGTCTTGGCGTCGGTAACCGTGCCGGTGATCTTGAACTTGCCGCGAGGGTTGCTGAGGTTGCAGTCCAACTCCGAGACCGCCTGCCGGATGAGCTGCCGTGCGACCCCGCTACGTAGGTAGCTATCATTGAAGTTGTGGCGTTCTGTGGCTTCCATGTCTTCGCTCGGCGGATCGACGTTTGCCGGCCAGCTCGTGAAAACCTTGTCCATTATTTCGCCGCGGACCATTACCGGGTAGACGCGGTCCGCGCGCGACGGGAAGATGTTGGTCGGCGAACCCACGGATACGACGCCCACCGAATCGAGCGGACTTGAAATGGGGTCCGCGGGAACCTGGTTGCCGTCGCCTGCGGTGAGGAAGCCGAGCGCCTGGGAGGTCATAAGGTTGCCCTGGGAGTGCGCGACGATTATGACCTTTCGCCCCTGGTCGATCTGGGCGCGAATGAAAGTACTGAACCGCTCGGCATCGTAAACGGGCGGGATACTGGCGATCCACTTCTTGATGTTGGCCGTCTGGGCGGCGCATTCAAGGAGGTCGATCACGATGCCGCCCTTCTCCCGGCACCAGTCCACGACATCGGCGTTTCGGAGCATCTTCATGGTCAGACCGAACAAATAACAGATTTTTCCGCCGAAGATCGAATGCTCGGCGTCCGTGGCGCTGACATTGTAATAGCCGTCCACCTTGAGTTTCGCACCATCCGGTCCCTCGCGGAGAAACTTGCCCAGCGCCGCCCAACTCAACAGGAACTCGGGCTTGGTGTTGTTGATTCCGTTGATGAAGATCACCACCGTTTCGGATTCGGTGTCGCAGCCAGGGACCGGGCTTCCGGCCTCGTTAAGGACGCGAGAGACGCCCTGGTACACCGGGTCTTCAACGTAGCGACCGTTGAGCGCCACGCTGTAGTCCTGAAGGGCCTGCCATTCGGCCGCGGTGTTGATCTGGCCGGCGAGGCTGGACTCCGCGGCGTCGAGCGCGGTGTCCAGGTCCGAGGCTGATGCGAACAGATCGCTGATCGAGGACTCGAGTTTGGCCGCCGCGGATTCGCCTCCGCCTGCGACGAACCCGTCGGTTGCTTCCCGAACGGCTTGGGCCGCTGACTCTATCGACAGTCCAGCGGTCGGGTTCTGGCTCGGCGCCGGGCCGCATGTACCTCCTATGCAGCAAAGGGCGATCCATACTCCGAGGATGCCGAAACGCGCAAACCGACTCGTGTTAAACGACATGATTGATCTCCGATGCAGGACTCGCCCTGCAACATGAGGTAAAGTGCACGCTTCTTTATCGGCAGTCGCGAGAGCGGGCTGAATTCTTAAGGCGGGTGGCCCATGTCTTGTGGGCCTGGGGGAGCGGGCAGGTGGCATGACCGGCGCCGGGCGGCCATGTCGGGTCGTGACGAGCACCGCATGTCCGCCGTTCGGTCGGACATGCCACCCACCCGTTCGGTCAGTCGCCCCTGGATCGACCAACTCATCACCACCCAGCACAGGAGGATGAGCTTGGGCGACCAATCCCGGCGCGCCGGGACTCGGGTCGCACTCCTGCGCGGCCCTATCCTTCCGCCGGGCGTGCTGAGAATACGTTGCGTTTTCGGGTTGAGCTAAACAGTAAGGTGTTTGGGGTCAAGGTGACGGGATGATGAAGGCAGAGCTCGGGCTTGCGCTTGGTCCGATGAGACCGTCCTCGGAGAACGAGCCTGCCTCGCAAAAATCTCCTGTGCTTCCAGGGGTCCGCTTCGCCGATGCCGGATGAGCACGAATGGAAGCTTGGACATCCGTCCGTCACAAACATCCTGCCCTTGACACGGACATGCTCATGGAAGCGCAAGCGACGGGCCAGTCCCATCGCAAATCAAAAATCGCCAATCCCTTCAAAGTCCCCTGGCCTCCCGGCGTCGATTGGCGCATGATCCCCGGCCCCGACGGCCGCGAGGTCTTTCAGCTTCGCCCCGGCGCCTTTCTGACCGCCGAACAGCACGACTATTGCCGCGTCCACGCCTGTTACCGTGCCGCTTGCAACAGCAGGAACCCATGCCCCAACCGACCCAATCGACAATCGACAATTGACAATCGTCGGCGAAGAGGCTTCTCCCGCTGGCCGAAAAACTCTTCGGGATCGACTCCTTTCGCCCCCTGCAGCGCAAAGCGATCGAGGCTTCGCTCGCCGGCCAGGACTCCCTGGTCGTCATGGCCACCGGCAGCGGCAAGAGCCTTTGCTACCAGCTTCCCGCCGTCGCCGAGTCCGGCCTGACCCTCGTGGTTTCTCCCCTCATCGCCCTCATGCACGATCAGATCATGGCCCTCAAGGGAAAGGGCGTCGCCGCCGAGTGCGTGCACAGCGGCCTGCACTGGCGATCGCACGACGAAATGTTCCGCGCCGCCAAGGAGGGCCGTCTGCGCCTGCTCTACGTCTCGCCCGAGCGTTGCGACGATCTCGCCTTCCTGCCCATCCTCCGCCAGTGTGAACTACGCAGCATCGTCATCGACGAGGCCCACTGCATCAGCATCTGGGGCCCGGACTTCCGTCCCGCGTACGCCAAGCTCGGCCAACTGCGGGTGCTGTTTCCCGAGGTTCCCATCGCCGCTTTCACCGCCACGGCCACTTGGCGCGTACGCGGCCAGATCAAGGAATCCCTCATGCTCCGCAAGCCGGTGGAACTCATCGGCGACTTCGACCGCCCCACCCTCACCCTCCGCGTCATTCGATGTCAGCGCGACGCCGATACGCCGCTCCTGGAGTCCGTCCGTCGCCTTCATTCGCAATTCGTAATTCGTAATTCGTCATTCGCGGACGGCATCGTCTACTGCCCCACCCGCGCCGACCCAACTTCCGCACCGGTGATGCGAAACCGGTCTTTTTTGACCCTTGGCAGGCCGGCAAACGCCCTTTTCGCAGCTAAAAACGCGGGTTCACAGCGCTCAAGGGTCAATGTAGTGACTAATTCATTGCAGAATTATGTTGACAGGGAAGGCGTACTATGATCATATAGTGACCATGTACATCCGAACGACCAAGAGGCAGTGCAAGGGCAAGACCTACACCAACTATCTCCTGGTCGAGTCGCTGCACACGCCCAAGGGACCGCGGCAGAAGGTCATCTGTTCACTCGGT
>Ga0315274_10008923_pt1 | contig 14520 bp, 13 predicted proteins | sample YL17G02_20_MG_FD_203700 | JGI IMG/M metagenome (GOLD analysis project Ga0315274, IMG submission 203700) | Sediment microbial communities from Yellowstone Lake, YNP, Wyoming, USA - YL17G02_20 | ecosystem: Environmental > Aquatic > Freshwater > Lake > Sediment | place: USA: Wyoming | collected... | reverse complement strand
TTCCCCTCATAGAAGATTCTATCGTTGATCATACAGCACTTGCCCTGCTCGGATTTTATGATGCTGGCAAGCTTCAGGTCATTTGCTTTCTGCCTTATCTGCTGCTGCCTGATCTTTTCAGGGTCAACTTCAATTTCGGTCTCTTTAGGGTCGAGTTTGCCCATTAAGTTGCTCAAAAACATTTCAAGCTCAAATGGGTTCTTCACAAGCTCGCTCACACCGACCTGGAATACGTCTGAAAACTCATAGAACTTTTGCACTATTTGGTCCATCCGGCTGAACATTTCTGTGCTGACGCCGGTCAGCCGATTGATAGCCATTTCAATCTGGGTTTCTTCGGACTCGGCTGGCGCCGCCAAAGCGGCCTGCGGCTGGCTCTTCTTTATCATAAACCACAGGCCCAAAAGGCCCACGCAAAATAGAACCGCAACCATTATCGTGCTTTTGCGAACATTTTTGCTTTGCGCTGCTACGGTCAGATATTCCTGCCCTTGCACATCCTCGGACACCTCACGGCCGGCTCGACCGGCGTTAGCAGTCCGCTTTTGCGAGGTCGGATTTTCAACACCTTGGTCACGCAGAAAAGATAACATATCAAGCTCCATCAATCGACCCCACGTAAAACATGGGGCTAAATAGGGGATATATTTAGCCCCCCGTTTCACCAGGGGTTTCAACTGGTTTTATTCTGAAAGAATATGCTCACTATGAAATTAGCCGAAATCTGGCCTTCGTTTTCCTTCTGCTTCTCCAGGTCAAGCTCGCGAATCTTCATGATGCGAGGAAGCTTCTCCAGCTCCAAAAGGAACGAATAGAACGCATTAAAATTCCCTTCCAGCTCCATTTTCAACGCCTGTTCTATGTAGCCGCTATTGTCTTTTTTCTCAAGCGTTCGGATGGTTTTGGACTTCAGGCCCTGCTCTTGCACAATCACAGTTACGTCGTGAAGGACCCTCTGAATTTCGCTGGTCGGTGGCAGCCTGCTCTCGAAGAACTTTACCGCTCCTTCCAGCTGCTCGAGCTGTTTGGCAATATCTTCTGCCGCTGCCGTGGCTCGCTCCAGCTCGGATAGTTTGGCCAGTTTGGCCTCGACCCTGCCTTTTGCCTCGGCCAGATGTTTGTTGGCGGGCTTAATCATACATCGGTAGCCGACTGCTGCTACGCCTACCAGCAGAACAAAAAACACAGCTTTTCGAAAACCGCTTGTCATAATTTTGTCCTCAGCTGAATTTTGAATTTATAATTGGGAATTCAGAATTCTTACTTCTGAATTCTCCATTCTTCAGGCCGGCGCTAAAAATTCTGCACGGACTCTTTCGTTCCCCCCCTGATTCTATCAACATCGTCCCTGGTCAGGTGAACATCGTTCTGCAGCATCGCTGTCAGCCTGAACCGCCTGAACGTTGTATCTTCGATTTTGTATTCCTTAGACTCGACCAGTGCCACGTTCGCTATTAGACTTGAATTGCTCAGCCGTTCGATGTAAGCGGCAACCTGAAGATCACTCGGAGCTATGCCTCCTATGTCTATATATGTCTCCAACGATTTCTCCTGTGACACTGGGGTCTGGCCGGCCGGCATTTGGGCTTTTGCCGCCTGATACTTGCTGGCAGGCGCAGCAGAACCACCCTGCTTAGGCTCCTTTTGAATGAAGCTCACCTTTAATAGTGATACGCCCGCCGGCAGGTTGTTGGTTAATGACGCCAGCAAAACGCTTCTGGGGACCGGCTCAAGCAGTTGAGCGGTCATCAGAGCTGTCTTCATCATCTCTTTGCGCTTTGCCTGAAGCTCTTCAAACTGCTTAATCGTCTCCCGCATCCGGGCCATTTTTGCATTTACCAGGTTTTCCTTGGCACAAAAAGCGCTCTGTCGCATCCTAATAGTCACAAACGAGCCGCCCAGGGCCGCCATCACTATCATAAACAGCACCAGGCACATCAGGTTTGCCCTGCGAGATTCGCTGCTTTGAATGTAATCATCAGGCACGAAATTTATGTTAACCATGGTCTTGACCTACCTCCTTTGACTGGCCCGCCGGAGCGGCGGGCTGGGCCGCCAAGCGCCCACGTCACGATTTTGCGGCTGGCCCGCCGCCGCCCCGCCTCGCGGCGCAAGACGCGGGGGCCGGCACTTATGACAAACTGAGCCCAAACGCAATAGCCCAATTAACGTGACAATCTCGTCTATCTATTCCGGCATTGGAAGGATTCGCCAAGTCAACCGCCGCCAAGCAATCCCCCATCTGGGCCTGAATCTCCAACTGCTTGGCTATGGTTCTGTAAACCTCCTCGCTGACTGCCGGACCCGAAAGAAAAATCAATCGTTGCATCTGGGCGTTCTGGTGCATGGAGACAAAGTGACGCCTGCAAGCTGTCAGCTCCAACACCAGCCGCGTTAATACCTTCTCGTCATCAACGCCGCTTGCCCCTATTGGTATTGAGCAGGCATAAAGCAGTTTCTTATACCGACAGATTACAACATTCGTACAGCTTGTCTGGATATCCAGAAGCATTACGACCGTATCCAGATCCGCTTTACGCCTGCCAAAGAACTTTGTATAGCAGCTCACCAGCGCCATCGGCCAGATGCTAATGGACTTAATGGTCAGGCCTGCCTTCTCATATATCGCCAGATGCCTATCGATAACTTTGCGATCGGTGGCCACCACCAGAGCGTGGTCCTGCTCCGTAGGGATGTACCGTATCATGGCATCATCAAGCTGAAACGGTAGTTTCTGTTTCATCTTCGAAAAAACAGCCTGCGGCACCTTCTCATCATTTGCCTTGGCCGCTTTGCGGCTGCGCGAGTTATCACAAAATGGAAGGCCTATCTTTATATGATCAATGAAAACGTCACTCGGCGGTATGGCAGCCATGATTTCTTTGCCGCGGAATTTACCGTCCGCGGTCGCTTCGCGCATGGCTTCGACAGCCCATCGTTGCCAGCCTGCGCTGCCGGGCTGAACGCTTTCAGGCCGATCCTCATTCCGCCCGGCAATAAGACGTATGGCCTTGCCGCTGTTTGCAAGCTGAACCATCTTCAGGCTGTCATTGCTTAAATCCACGCCGATCGCGCCTGCACGGTTTCCCAAAAACCACAACATATATGCTTCACCCACAGAAGCGCAGTACCAAGTGCCCCCACCTCGCGGGAACCGATCGCGCCTCCGCCTTATGCTTGTAGCAGTTGGCGCCCGCCTGACGCCGCAAAATGAAATCCCTGCTGCTAACAATACTTTCGTTTTGAACCGATGCCTGCATTAGAATTACCTGGGCGCACGCCCACACCGCCAAAAGTTGCGCCCACTAAAATATATCAAATGGGACACCCGCCAGCCAAACCGAGGCAGAGATATTACAGTGGTGCTCAAACCAGCGGCGCTGGCGAACACGCCCTGCTTCCGATAAAATGCTGTGCCCAGGATATTGCAGCGGCCTCGGCCCGCGGATCAGACGAACACTCTGCAATTTTCCGCCCGGCAAAACTTCTTAAGACATCAGTAATTGAAAGAATTATGTCCGCCTACGCCAGACAAACAAGGTGGGAGAAATTATTGATAGAGGTATGGCAGAAAAAAGCTTATAAGACGCTGCGACCTTGTGTTGCAGGCCCACTACTTCGCCCTGGAGCTTGCTGCCCTGCGAACGATGGCTGTTATGAACACCGCCGGCAAAATCATCCAGCAGTCAGACCGCCGGCCTTGTACCATCTTGCCCGCCGCACCGCTCGGCCGGCTTGGATGTTTTGTTCCCCAACTGCCGTCCGAAGAAGAAGCCACAAGGCAGAAGTAAAAAGGCCCAAGAGGTCAAAAGTAGAGTAAAAAAGTCGGAAAATAGAGATTGGGAGGGGTTTTTGAGAGGTTTTTTGAAATTTAGGGCTTCTGGTAGTACTGAAAAATGGGCTTTTATAGGACTATTGCGTTTTTGAGCGAAAAATGAGGGCAAAAATGACCAGAAGTGTGCAGGAAATTGACAGAAATGCGCGCGTTTTGGGCAAAAATTAACAAAAACGAGCAGGTTTGAGCAACTTTTAAGCATGGTTTTTCAACCGGTTCAGATGTAGATTGCCGAAAAATCTACCGCTGAGAAGGCGGCGCAAGAGAGCCAGACCCGGAGAGGTTTCGGCCACAGAGAACACAGAGGGCAGAAAGAGAATCAGGCACGGATTTACGCTGATTTACACGGCGGGCAGAGAACTGCTGGCAGAAAACGGAGGACAGACGATGAAAGACGGACGGCAGAAACGACGACTTAGAATAAAAAGCCTGTCCCCGGATTTCCTCGCCCAGCGCCGCCCCTATCGCAACGCGCATCAGCCGCGGCGGGCACATTTGAGTCCACCGCCTAACTGCGGCGGCAACACACCCGAGACCCGCCGCTTGGGGATGAGTGTGTTAGGTTGCGCTCATGCCTTGCGTTGGCCCCCAGGTGCCCTTCCCAAAATGGCCTCAAACCTCCGAGATAGCTGTGCTCTCAAGTCGGTTAGGTTCGTGTACTCTGGCACGTTGTGGACTGCAAGGTCGAAATGCAGAGGAGTATTAGAACGACGATAAAGGATTGGCTTCTTGTTCAGGGCATGCGCGTAGCCAACCTCGTAGTAAACATTGGGCCTTTGTCCTGTCAAGTCCGCAATGAGGAATTCTGATCTGCGTATTTGATCCAGGATGACATCTGTGATTCTTTCCTGGTGCTCGATGTCGTTGGCTTTGACGGCTTGAATGCCGAACTTCTCGCAAACTTCTTTTATTGTGTTGCACACATCTTCGAGGTCCGGCTGATCACGACTTATCTGCATGATTATGAAGGCGGTGTTGGGACTAACCTCGAATGGGCGGTCTTCACGCGTAATGCGAAGGGAGTCTGGTGGACCCTTTCGCTCCTCGAGCAGTTCGCGCACCTTCGCATCCAAGCTCTCGAAGGAGAGAAACTCTTGAAGGTTGTCCTCACGAGCCACGGTTATGCTCGAATAGCCAGAGCCGGATTCGCCCCCTTGGGCCGATGACCAGAAGCTACCAATCGTGGACATTAGGCGGAACAGTTCCTGCGTGTAGGACGGATCGATTTCTATCCTCTCTGCAATTTGCGCTGCCGTAACTGTTCTTGCCTCCGGGTTTTCGAAGAGGAACTCCCGGATTTCCAGGATAACGCGCTCAGTGTCTCTGATCATCTCACTACCAGGATCGATCGCGAGTATGCCGAGGAGCGTAATAGAAGAGTTAGCCCAAACCAGCCTCGAGTTAATTTGCGAAGGCCGGAAGTCCTTGGGCAGACTATCCCTAAGATCGATACGGATCCGCCAAGGATCGATGGGCTGGCGACCTTTGTATCGCCTGTAGACCTCCTGAAGCCATATACGTTCTGGGTCAGTCATCGGTATTTCAAGCTTCATCATCTCTATGTCTCCCGCTAGTCGAGGCAAGGTAACGAGTGAACTCAGCCACCGCCGCCCGGCATGCAAAATCGGGTGGAAGCGATAGTTGGGCTTCCCTTATTGATTACTCCAATACCCGTGAACCTTCCTCAATTCCTTCACCCAGCAATCCAGGATGTCAGTCGTATTCCGCCCAAGGCTCTGTGCAAGTTCAAAGAAGCCGGGACCCGGCTGCATATCGCCAGCCTTGTGGACAACGATGACTGTTAGCATACCCCGACCAGAAGCATCTTCTTGAGAAGAGATTTCTTCGAGTAGGTGCTTGAGCCTAGGATCATGTGCTTCGAGGTCAATCGAATGAATCTGGGCGACCAATTCAGAATAGGGCATCATACCGCGAAGCTTCGCGCGCTCCACCAGCAGCCGCTTAGCTTCATCTTTGGCTGACAGCCATTCAGCGTCGGAAAAACCGAACTTTGGCATCTCCTTTTCCTTCAAAGCCAACTATGTATTATATTGTTCCATATAAGACACCTGTCCAAGCATATCGGCTGGACTGAATTCGGCGAAATCAGAAGAGCCAGCAACCACGTTTTTCAACAGCCCCGATGTCCCTATTATTGTCTATTTTAACTAAAAGTTTCTACATGCATCTAAATTGATTTCTATTGGCCAATTCCTTCCTTCAACTTTGTTACCATGGTCATTAATGCTTTTAATTCTTGCGATTTGTTGTTTAATGTCTGTTGAATTACCCTGTTGAGCCTTATTTTTAACATCCAAAGAAGGATAAATTATCATAGCAAACCAGCCATCAAGCGGTATTAAATATTTTAATTTGTCTTGCTCCTCTTTTGTTAAAGAACAAAAATACTCATGCGCCTCAGTGTTGTTAGTATCTCTCGGGTCAACTACTAATCCTTTCGACAATAATTCATCAAAATAAATGATACGCCATTCCGATTCACTATAACAGTCATAATTTAGAACGGGTGGTCTGTTCATTGGTTTAAAGAAGTTAAGTAGTTTTTTGTCTTCTTTTTCCAATTTTGTAGCACATGTTCTTAAAAATTTATCTTTGGTTATCATTTGATGAAAACCATAATAAATTAACGGCCTTCCAAATCTACTAAATACAAAAGGTCTTTTGACACCTATTCCCAGTCTTCCATATTGCCTGGCATGTTTTCTTGATTCTGACAGTTTTAGCTCCGTAAAGCAAGTTTGGGGATTATCTGGAATAGGCACTGAAATATTCCCAAAATGCAATGTCTCCGCACTTTTTTCTTCTAATGTCACCCACAATCCGTATTTTAAAATATCGTGAAGACGCTTTATATACAACTCACTCACTTTGCCATTTGTTTTAGATTTATCCGACTCGTACCATTTTGAATCGTTCAGTTGGTCGATGTCTTTCCCCGTCCAATGGATTAAAAAATCGGAATGTATTGCGTAGTCAAAATTCATAATATTTTCTTTCGCAGACCTTATGATTATACGGTTCCATATAAGACGCCGGCAGATTTAGAATTTCGCTGTTTTTGAGCATTATTGTGTAGATTGTCGGGAAAAGCAAGAAGAAAAACGAACCACAGATTCCACAGATTGGCACGGATTTGCTTGCCGCAGAGGCTCCTTCGTTACCGCGCCCAACGGAAAGCTCAGCCGTGCGGGCACCGCGTCGCCTGCAGCGCGTTGTTAGACAACTTTGCTCGAATCGGCTGTTTCAAAAAGTCAAGCACCATCGGCCTTTAAGACTGCTTTACACAATTGTGCCTATTGCCCCAGTAGCGCTTGAAGTCTGCGTATGCCTTGCAGTCCAGGCGGATGTTGCCCTTGTATGAGAGATTGCCCGCCAGGCAGATCAGCGGCTTGCGGCGATGCCATAAGCTGCTGAACACCCTGCGCAGAATTCGCGGCATGGAATAGAAGCTCCGGGTGCAGGACATCATTTCGTCGATGATGCCGTCTATAGACAAATGCTTATAGTCAGCCACGGGGTAGGTCAGGGTGTAGTATTTCCAGTCTTCCGGGAACACATCGAGCGCGATGCGGTTCTCCGACTTCATCTGGTCCCACAGGCGTGTGCCGGGCAAGGGCGTCAGAAACAGCGTGTTGAGATTGTCCACGCCGTACCGGCTGGCCGCCTCGGCGATCCGTTTGCCGATGCCCGGTTCGTCTATGTCCAAACCGATGATAAAGGAACCCGCGACCAGTATGCTGTGCCGCTGTATGCGCCGGACGGAGGCGCGGAAGTCGCGGCCCTTCAGAAGGTTGAATTTCTTGCCGATCTCCAGAAGCCCTTCCGGCGCGGCCGATTCGAAGCCGATGAAGACGCCGCTGCACCCGGCCTTCGCGGCCAACACCAGCAGCTCTTCGTCATCGGCGAAGTTAATGGTGGCCTGGGCAATCCATTTCTTGCGCAGCTTCGCCTGTGCCATCGCGCGGAACAGGTCCTTGGCGCGGGCGATGTGCTCAGGGCGCGTGCCGATGAGGTTGTCGTCCACCACCAGAACGTGTTTCTCACGAATCGACCGGAATTCCCGCACGACATCCGCAATGGGTCGCTGCCGGTACTTGGCCCCGTTGAACCTCGTCACGCTGCAAAAACTGCAGCTCAACGGACAGCCGCGTGTGGTCTGAATGGCCCCGAAGGCATATCCCCCAGTCAGCAAATCATGACGGGCGAACGGGGCACCGTTCATCTCGGCGAGCCCTCCGTCATACCGGCGCTTCAGGCAGCCATGCCGGGCGTCCTCCAGGACCTGCGGCCAGATGTCCTCGCCTTCCCCCGTGACGACCGCGTCCACGCGCTCCATGACCTCGTCCAGGCACATGGTTGCATGAATGCCGCCCATAACGACGGGCACGCCCAGACGCCGGAAGTGAGCGGCCACTTCATAGGCGCGGTTCGCCTGCGAGGTGAAAGCGGTGATGCCGACCAGGTCCGGCCGAGGCACGGCCCGATAGTCCGGCACGCCGAGGTTCTCGTCCACGATCGTGATTTCCCAGTCCGGCGGGGTCAGGCCCGCGAGAACCATAAGGCTGAGCGGTTTCCACACGCGGTAACGGTTCCAGCGGCTCTGCTTGACTTTGACGATGCTGACAAGCGGGTTGCAGGGGTTGATCAGGTATAGTCGCATTGCGTGTATTCACTCCTTGCTATGGATTTGCTTTGCTCCTTCTTTTACTCACTGCTGCTTTAATGAATGGAATGTCACAATTACTATTCCTTGACCTAACATCCGAAATCAGCGGCCCCGAACAAGCGCTGAGCTTCTCGACGCGCGCCGAAGGGTCCGCTGCAGTGATACGTTAGGAACCATCTGAATCTCCCGATTTCGTGTTGTGGCTTTTATTAGACTCTTGTTCAGGCTCAGGAGGTAGTATACCTTCCAAACACGCGTCCACTTCCAGATCATAAGCGCAGGCAATGCGAGCGATGTGGATTCCGAATAAAGCTCGCAGCCCACCAAGTGTGCTGAGGAGCTGAGCCTCATACGGCCAACCATAACCTGCGCTTGGGGATTGATTCTCATCCAGAAACTTGCGACAGACAGTCTGCATAGCTCGCAGGGTTTCTCTCAGAAGAGAGTCCATAGAGAGAGCCTCGAGGTCGTGGGTAAGTCGCTCACGTGTATCAAGGACGGACTGCACGACGAAGGTGCCTACCTCTTTGTTATATGGATAGTGGAGAGCCCGCTGACCTGCAAGATACACCAATAGTCGCCGCGCCTTGTCCCGTTCATCAACTGGCGGCTTCCAACTGATTCCACCGATAGGGGTTGAAATGCCTATCAAACGATTGGCCAGTTCCCGTCCCTTTAATTTGATCTTCGCACTCTTACTCATATTCGAGATCCTTCATTCATCCTAACGTGGTGTTCAGCGGCGTGCCGTGTTTGCACGTCGGCTGGAACACATGGTTAGGTGTTTCTGTGTCAATCCTATCGGCGAACTCTATTTTAGATTTAGAAAGTACTGTCGAACTTTCGCCGCGATCTGATGATCAGTCATCTCGTCAACGGTTTCAACACCTACTATGCGTCCACGGAGTTTTTCTCTCTCAATACGTTTTTGGAGCTCCCCCTTTGCCTCACCAGGACCGAATATCAGGATAGATTCTGCATCACGAATACACGAAATAACCTCATCATAGTAGATGTTGAGATGTCCGGTAGAGTCTCTCTGGCAGCTATCATCTGCCGGAATTTCCTGCGGTCCATATGAAGCCTTGGTATGTGCAGAAGGTCGAATATGTTTTTCAATACTTGAGCTTATCCGTCTTATTTCCTCCCCTTTGTCCGAGACAACCACGATAACAGCCTTCCTGTGGTCAATCCACAAACCCACTGTTGTCTTCATAGATTTCCCCTTTGTCTATTCGGTCCACCTAACGTAGGGCTCACCGGCGCCGCGTATCCGGCATCCGAGTGCAGCCGCTGGCTCAGTCAATTTCGTATCGCGTATATCGTATCGCGCGAGTCGTATCTCGTGAAGCGTATCTCGTCTGGATTCCGCATCAAGCTACCAGTGCTGGGCACAGTCTTACCTACACGGCTTTCCGGTCGAATCAAGGGTATCAATCTCCCTCTGGCCACCGATATTATGGTCGGGATTGCTGGAAAAGCAACAGAAATTCTGCGACTTTAGATGCTGATTTACACAGATTTATCCGCCAGACGTATGGCGGATTAACACTGATTTTCACAAGTCTGGATTCCTGCTTTGCGCAGGAATGACAACAGGAAGACCGCTGTGGAACGGTGGGCTAAGTAGAGAAGCGAGATGCGGGAATGAGTCTCATTCCAAAAAGGAACCGCAGCATGTTTATGCGCTTCACGAGTACATCGTAAAGGCCGAGGATCGTAAGCAAGGAGACTGTGACAATAATAAAGAACTTCGCGGCTATGGGTAGATGGAGTCGGACGATGTAATAACCGATGGCCAGGATGACTGCTTGGTGCAGTATGTAGAACGGCAGAACGGCTTCGTTTGCGTATTTGAGAAACCGATTGCTGAAGTTCAGGTATCTGCTGCCAAAGCCTAGTATCGCGATAAGCCAGGCCCACGCGTTAAGGCCGCGCAAGATTGCAGCGAGCCAATCGGCGATGGTGTAGCCAGAACCAACCAGATAGAAGCCGATCAAAGTGACAGCTATGCCTACCGTGAGTGCTGCTATTCGTTGTCTTTCCATCGTGGCACGGAATCGGGCTTCCGCCGCTATCACATAGCCAAGGCTGAAGAAAACAAGATATGGCAGAAGGCTCCAGCCGCCGAATGCTCTTATGCCGAGCAATGTAGGCCTGAGCGCGGGGAAATTAGCAACGTATTCAATTATCGCCACCGGGATAGCGAGCAGGAAGATACATCCGGGTTTTCCCAGTGCAGCGGCGGTTTTTGAAAGCAGGGCAGCACCGGTGTTCCATCTTAGGCAGATAGAAAGCGGCAGCATAATCAGAGAGAACACAAACAGGATTTCAAGATACCATAGGTGGATGCCCATCCAGGCGAAATTGCCGCCAAGTCCGTACCAGCCTTGGAAGTAATGAGGGTAGAACTCCAGGAATGAACCTTCAAACTGGCTGTGACTTACACGCTCAAGGTAAACCTGTAGCGGAGCGATGACGACGAATACGCCAAATATCAGGGGCACGACAAGTCGTTTGAGCCGTGAACGGATGTATCTTGCCGGCTTCTGATAACCCAGAGCATAGTAAGAGCTCATGCCGGAGAGCACGAAGAACAGCGGCATCATCCACTGGCTGACAACTGCCAGAGATAGTGTCATTATATAACTTGTTTGCAGATTTTTCACATGCCAGTCTTCGTTATTAAAAAACCTTCCACAGTGAAACACAAAGACGACCAGCATAGCCAGGACTCTCAGCCAGTCGATGTCGTCGCGTCTACGGTGAGGGGTTGTTGTCATACTCTGCCCATAATGTGCGAGATTTGCTCCACAGTTCTGGCGGTGGTGCCCTGGTTTTTTCTGATTACCTCCCGGCCATTTCTGGCAATTTCCTGTGCGAAGGCTGGCTCGCTAAGGCATTCCCGTGTTGTCCGCAGAAGTTCCTCTTTGTCTTTGACCATAATAGCACCGCTGCCGGCTAAAAGTGCGTCAACGGCTTGTTTGAAATTGAAGGCGTAAGGGCCGAAGATGGTGCATTTGCCCAAAGCGGCTGCCTCCATCATATCTGAGCCTCCCATCGGAACAAGCGACCGCCCGACAAAAATTACCGTCGCCAGGCAGTAAAATTTCCGCAAATCGCCCATCGTATCGCCAAGGATAATTGATAATTGATTATTGATTATTGATTTCTCTGTGCCCTCTGTGTGCTCTGCGGCTAATCTTTTTACCTGGCTGTATCGGATTAAATCAAAACCTTTTTGTTTTATCAATTCTGCGACCTCGTCGAAGCGTTCCGGTTTGCGAGGCACTATTACCAGCCGCAAGTCGCTGAATTGTCCCTGCCGTGCCAGGTCTTCATAGACATCGAGGATAATCTCTTCCTCGCCAGGCCCGGTAGCTCCGGCAACCCACAAGCGATTTGCGATTTTAGATTTGTGATTTGTGATTGTTCCAAAGAGTTGTGTGGCAAGAGTGTCCGCTCCTTCGACCTTATCGGTGATTTCAGCGGTGTCGTATTTTAGCGAGCCGGTGACAACCACTCTTTCGTCTGGGCAGCCAAGGTCCCTAAAGCGCTCGGCATATTCCTGCGTCTGAGCAAGAACAAGAGTGACTTTGCGGAAGATTTTTTTTACGAACGGCTTTACCTTTTTGTATCTGGAAAGGCTCTTGTCACTTATTCGGCCATTGACTACGATGACGGGGACATTCAGCCGATGTGCGATTTCAACGAAGTTAGGCCAAACTTCCAGCTCCATCAATAAACACATCGCCGGGGCAATTCTGCGGAAGGCGCGGCGCATTATCCAGGAAAAATCAAGCGGGAAATAAAACACTTGCTGGTGTTTGCCAAATAACGCACGGGCACGTGAAAAACCTGTGTCTGTCGTGGTGCTGATTACGATTTCAAAATCTGGAAACCTATTCTCGAGTGCTTCGATGACTGTTTTAGCTGCGTTTAGCTCACCTACACTTACGGCGTGGAGCCAGATACATTTTTTATGTGGGTTCTTGGTCGCGATTTTTCCAAATCGCTGTGCCCAGCCGGCCCTGTAGCGTTTGTACCTGACGATGCGGTATACAACCATCGGGCTGATTGCTACCGCTGCAAGCACATAAAATACATCGAGGACAAACCTCATCGGTAGGCTCACTCCATACGGCTTTTGGTCATTCTGCTGCCAATTCTTTAAGCAATTCTACCACATCCACATAACTGCGCAGGTTGAATCTTGCGTAAGATTGCCTTATTCCGACTCTGATCGAGTAGGCTGTGTCAGGGAGGATTTTGAATAAGTCTTCGTCCGTCCAGTCATCGCCGACGGCCAGTATAAAACCGAATTTGTGCTCTGCAAGAAAACGCGCGGCGGCATTTCCTTTATTAACGCCGCCGCATCTTACTTCAACTACTTTACTTCCCTGCAATACCTGGACATCTATGTTGGCCGTGAAATTCACCAGATCGTCAACAAGCTCCTTGGCGCGTGTTGACGCCAGCTCGGGGTCGGCTCTGCGGTAATGCCAGACGACAGAGAATTCCTTCTCCTCGACAAACGCACGCGGCAGCCTGTCCGCATAAGTCGCAAGCAGGGGAATTATCGTGGGCTTCCAATTATTATTGAGGGGTTTGATCAACTGCCAGTCTTGGTTTTTTTCTTGTGTCCATACGCCGTGCTCCGCCACCAATCCGGCGTTGATCGAGCCAAACCAGCGTTGCATTGTGTTCCTGTCACGTCCACTTATTAACACAACCTGATTTGCCGGCTGTTGTGAAAGGTTCCGGAGGATTGCCAGAAGCTCTTCGGACGGCTGGACCGCTTGCGGGTCGTCTGCAAATGGGACGAGTGTCCCATCGTAGTCGAGAAAAATGAGTCTTTGGCGGGCTTGGCTGAAATCTCTGAGGAGTCGCTCTTTTGCGGGAGGTGCTAACAATTTAGCCGGGAGGCTTTTTTGCGCGGCCTTGATGGAAAGCAACTGGCTGAGAAAATCATCTGCCCATCGGACAACATCATAACTTTTGAGCCGGTCCTGCATAATCCGGTTACGCTCTATCTGTTCTTCTTCGGGCATCTCAAGCGATGCTGCAAGAGCAGCGGCAACCTCTTCAATGCTGTTGGGATTTATCACGATGGCTTCAGCCAGCTCTTTTGCGGCACCCGCCATCTCGCTGAGTATCAAAACGCCCGTTTTCTTTGTTCTGCTTGCGATATATTCCTTGGCAATTAGGTTCATGCCGTCTCTAAGAGGCGTAATTAAAGCGACATCGCTGGCTGCATACAGTGAAACAAGAGCATCAAAGGGCATAAATTTGTATTGGTACAATATGGGCGTCCAGCCGATAGTGCCGAATCTGCCGTTGATTTTTCCAACAAGCTCATCTATCTGCTTTTTGATTTGTTGATAGTGTTCTACCGCCACACGGGAAGGCACGACTACCAGAACTAAGACTACTTTCTTTTGCCATTGGGGATTCTTCTCAAGAAAAAGTTCATAGCCCTGCAGTCGCTTGAGAATACCTTTGGTGTAGTCGAGGCGGTCGATCGAGAGGACGATTTTGAAGTTCTCCAATGCTTTCCAAGATTCGTCTTTTTGGGAGCCCGAAGTCGCTGCCTCAGCTTGGAATTTTTGGAAGTCGATGCCCATCGGGAAAGTATCAACCTTCACGAGTCGGTCGGGAAGAAGGATATTTCCCATATTATGTTCGTAACCCAAGATACGAAGGACGCACCGCAGAAAATACTGGGTGTAGTCGTATGTGTGAAAACCGATGAGGTCGGCTCCTAATAGACCTTGTAGTATCTCGGAACGCCATGTCATTGGAAGAAGTCGAAATAGCTCAAAAGATGGGAAAGGTATGTGAAGGAAAAAGCCTATGGGAATGTGCGGCTTTTTATCTCGCAGCAGTTTTGGCAGCAGCATAAGGTGGTAGTCGTGTATCCACACCACATCGTCAGGCTGCATTACATCAATGACAGCCTCGCAGAAGATTTGATTCACGCATTTGTAGTGGAGGTAGA
>Ga0315274_10008922_pt1 | contig 14520 bp, 12 predicted proteins | sample YL17G02_20_MG_FD_203700 | JGI IMG/M metagenome (GOLD analysis project Ga0315274, IMG submission 203700) | Sediment microbial communities from Yellowstone Lake, YNP, Wyoming, USA - YL17G02_20 | ecosystem: Environmental > Aquatic > Freshwater > Lake > Sediment | place: USA: Wyoming | collected... | reverse complement strand
GGCAAACACGACCCCTGGCCTTATATGAACTATATCCTTTATATTCTCAAAACTGCTTATCGTGAGTTTGAAGAAAGGGTTGGACAGATAAAAAGTTTGCGAGGAGCGAAAACCGAATTGATTGAATCGGCTATAAAAACTTTTTCAGGCGAATTTACTCTGGCAGATCTCGAGTGCTCCTGTCCAGGCGTTAGCAGGGATATGATCCGCAGAGTCCTGAGGAACCTTCAAAAGTCTAAGAAAATAGAACGCTTGGGCCGAGGACCAGGCGCTCTCTGGCGCAAAAAAGGTACTACCCTTAAAAGAGGGTAAAAGAGAGGGTAATAACTTCTTACAAGGGAACTGGCCGGAGGGCTCCATGGGGGAAACGTGGTAATAACCGGGGTAATAAGTAGATTATGGTTTTTGAGTCCTTACGCCTTGCGCCTCACGCCTCGCGATTCACGGTTATAGGGGGGGCTCCGAAACAATTGAAAGGTGAGAGAGGATTCGAAGAGGGCAAGTAGAAAAGAGAAAATAATGACATACGAACGGGCTGTTGCCCAAACCAACCGTTTGCCCTTCGACAGGCTCAGGGCGAACGGGATATGTTGAAATCATGTGACTTTTCCGTCATGCTGCCTGAGCTTGTCGAAGCATGAAATCGATTTGGGCAACAGCCCGTGAAGATGTGACCCCGAAGCCCTTCGTTAATCATTACTTCGCTCGCCCGAAGGCGACGGGTTTCCACCATCCGCCAAGGAGACAATAAGTTAACCTCATCAGGGTGACGCCGGCTACTGTTGGGTTGCGCAGCACTGATTACCACACGGGTACGGGTGATCGGCAGGACAGCACCCCCATACTGGGTGGCATACCTCCGCCACCAAGCAGGCCCCACCGCCCGCACAGCATTTGTAAACTCGTAAATAACAATACCCGTCAGGGCATGCTACAGGATAATCTGATGGGCATGTGGGCACAGGCGGCGTGCATGACTGAGTTGTTTCGGGAGGCTTGGAAGGCTCCCCATCGCATCCCGACGGGATTTTTCCGGTGGTGTACCTCGTCTTGAAGCCGTCAGACCCGCATGCCGACCAGGGGGAATAGGTATAATCGGTACATGGCGGTATGCATTGCTTTGTTGTTTCAGGAGGAGAAGGAGGGTCAATATTACAACCTGGCGGGATTTTTGTGGCTTCCCTTGTCTGCTTGCCGTCAGACCCGCATGCCGACCAGCCGGAATAGGTGTAATCGGTGCATCCTATCGTCGTTCCAGGGCAGTACGGAAACTGATCGGCCGCTGCAGCAGTAAAATCACCGGCGGATAGGAATGGGACCGACTGTGGCAGTGATGCCTGCTGATTGCCACACTTCATTTCCGCCTCAGCGAGAATGGTTGCGACTAAGCTGATCTTTGCCTCCTTAAATTCGTTTACCAAGGCTCTGGTACAATCCGCGGGGGCCTTCCCTACAATATCAGGAGAGTCTAATGCTTCATTGCAATGAGTCCAGAACTCTTGGGAAAAAGTCGTGAGTTCAGGATATAACTCGTGTGCAATCACCGCAGTTACAATCATCGCTACCATTAGTGCCCTGTCTGATATTGTGCCCGCGAGAGCAACGATGTCTTCTCCCTTTCTGGACATTGACGACATTATTTTCGATGATGCCGGTGTATTGCTTTCCGGAATATCTATAGTCTGGACACTTACCAGACTTCCGTCCAGAAAAGCGATGAAAAGGCCCTCATCTCTGAAAAAATAGGTCTTAAAATTGGCGTCACCGATGACCGAGCTGAAATACGACTGATCGACCTCGGTATAATCGCTTCCCAAAAGCTCTACTAAATCCGCCAACTTAGTGTCCTTCGTAAAGAGGGAAGGATCAAGGTACGGAGGGTCCGAATAGGCCTCCGGATCGATGGTGATGTTTGTTGCACCGAGACTCTCCCCGTCCCAAAAGAGATACACCTTCTGGAGATCTGTATAAACCCACGTTTCCTGTCTCCTTGGCGGCTCGGGACTGAATACGATGCTGAGGTAATCGGGGTCTCCATAGTTCTCTCTTACCGCCTCCTGGTATTCAGACAGGACAGATCCTGTCCCCAGCTTGCGGGGACGTTCTTAAGTTATTTAAGAAACAGACCTAGTAGAAACCGGGGTCATCCATAAAAAAATTGGCCCAATCAATTAGGACGGAGATGGGGAGGTGAGGGGATAGCGGAGCTCTCGGGACGTCCATAAAATTATAAGTTTTGTTAAACTTAATAATCCCGTACCTGGCCAGTCATTCCACGGACAAGGGGGGTGTCCAATGAGTATAATGTTGACATGTATAACATTATTCGTTATATTTAGAGAAAGAAAATTATCTGAAGACAAACTCTTTTTCCAAGGCTCGCGACTTGATAAAATCGTTTTTTGATCGGGGCACTGAAGACATTTTTAATCGAATTAATTCGAAAGAGGCTCGCCTCACCTGTCCGAAACGAATTTGGCCCGTAGCTCGTAGAAAGCTCGATCAATTGAACGCCGTGATTTCCTTCGAGTCATTGCGAATTCCGCCGGGGAATAAATTGGAAGCTCTAAAAGGTGATCGACAGGGGCAATATAGCATTCGGATTAATGATCAATTCCGAGTATGTTTTATTTGGACTTCCGAAGGTCCGGAAAGGGTAGAAATTACGGATTTTCACTAAGTGTATCCTTTAGGGTTTTCCTGAGGTTAAGGCCTTCCGTAGAAAGGAGAGATAAAAAATGGTTCGCATTCCCACAAGCGGTCCCCCAACCCATCCAGGGAAAATGCTCCTGGAAGAGTTTCTGAAGCCGATCTGCATGTCACAAACAGAGCTGGCCGCAAAAATTGGCGTGTCATACCCGCGCATTAATGAGCTGATCCATGGCAAGCGGGGGATTACTCCGGATACGGCACTTCGCCTTGAGCAACTCTTTGGTATGGAAGCACAATTCTGGCTCAATCTGCAACTGGCATGGGATCTTTATCACCTGATCCATTCACCCGCCGCTAAGCGAATCAGAAAAATCAAGCGGCTGCCTGCCCTTGCGTCAGTTGCCAGTGGTTGACCTATCTGATGAAGTTTTTTGACAGCCATTTTCGTTCTCACTTACTATACCATTACCTGATTGCTTGGGGAAAAGGTGGTACTCATAAGTCTAAGGAAAGAACCCATTTAGACTGGTCGGAGTGGTGGGTCGGACCAAACCAAGCCCTTAAAATGACAAGAACACGAGGACGTAGTTGAAAATTAACACTTATACCCCTCTACTTTGCGCAGCGCATGGCCAGGAGAGGCAGAAATTGGGGTGGTTGTCCCCCTTTTGTTTCATAAGATGGAAGGACCAAGACATAGAAAGACTCAAGAGAGGAGGGTGTTATGAAAGAGAAAAGCAAAGGGGTAAAGGAAAGCAAGAAGGCGCCGCAGAAAAGCCTCAGAGAGAAGAGAAAAATGAAGAAGGAAAAGAAAAACAGGTAGGTCGGACAGTTTCCATGATCCGGTAAGATAAATGGGCTCGAATCTTTATCCTTGATTTTGCAATCGCAGTGTCGTACATAAAAAAGTTGGCCATTCCGAATACACCTGCCTGCCCCGCCCTCGGTCGGGACCGGGGCCGGTAGGCAGGGAATGCAGATTGCGCCTGCCTGCGGTAGGCATGGATTGCGGAATTTACCTTATCCATTAGCAGGCTGCTGAAAAACGCCCATCTGCGGCGTTGCCCTCATCCTTCGTCGTTGCGGCGTACAGCCAAGTACGCCTCACTCTTCAGGATTTCGGGCGCCTTGCATCTGAGCATTTTTGAGCAGCCTGGCAAAAATGACTTTTTCAGCAACGTGTTAGGTCAAGAATCAATATAGACATCAAGCTTGATTATGCATTGTAGCGGGAATGGAGTTACCTGTCTCCGATTACTCCGCTGCTCATCACGTGTCCCTCATGTTGCACTGCCCCATAAACCAATTATAGAAATAAGATGATCACTAAAAAGAATCAGGCTACACCGGACATTATTGTTGTGGGGGGAGGCGCTGCCGGCATGATGGCAGCGGGGCGCGCAGCGGAGCGGGGCGCGAAAGTAATACTCGTTGAAAAGACACACCGTCTGGGGAACAAATTGCTCCTGACGGGCGGCGGCCGGTGCAACATCACCAACAGGGCTGGCCTGAAGGAATTCGTTAATGCCTTTGGGAAGAATGGCAGATTTCTCTATCGGGCATTAACCGTATTTTCGAACTTCGATTTGATCAATTTCTTCAGTTCCCGTGGACTGGAAATGAGGGTTGATCCTGACGGGAAGGTCTTCCCCGCCGATCATCGTGCTGAAAGCGTGCTTGCCGTATTGCGTCAATATATGGATGACCACCAAGTTCGTATCCTTCACAATACCGTCGTAACAAATATTATTTTCCAGTCTGGAGAAAGGTTACGCGCTGGCGGTGTCAGATGTGCCGACCCCGGCGTGCTGGATGCCGGAAAAGTAATTGTTGCCGCGGGCGGCATGTCGTATCCGAAGACAGGATCTTCCGGCGACGGGTACAAGCTGGCAAGACAATGCGGACATTTCATTGTCCCGCTGACACCAGGTCTCGTTGCGCTTGAGTCGGACGAGCCATTTCTTCAGGAATTGCAGGGGATAACGCTTAAAGACATTTCGCTTTCGGTGTTGGTGGACGGAAAAAAGAAGGTTTCAGAGAAAGGCGACATCCTATTCACACATTTTGGTGTATCAGGCCCAACCGTGCTTATTCTTAGCGGGATCGTTATCGATGCGCTGGATGCTGGCAGGTCTGTTGCCCTTTCACTGCAATTAAGGCCGGCTGATACAGCTCAAGAACTTGACCCTATCCTTCAACGGGAGTTTGAGTCCTACGGGACAATCACCCTTTCACAGTATTTGAAAGAGGCTCTGCCAAAATCGTTCGCGCTGCTCTTTGAACGCCGGTGCGCCGTCGAGCCGGGTAAGCGATGTAGTAAAATCAGCCGGGAGGAGCGGAAAAGAATCGTCTTATGTTTTACAGATTTCAGAATAAATATAACAAAACCGAGGCCCATTGAAGAGGCGACCATCACGCGGGGGGGCATATCGTTAGAAGAAATAAATTCCCAGACAATGGAGTCGCGGATAGTGCATGGTTTATTTTTTTGCGGCGAGATGATTGATGTGGATGGAATGACTGGAGGGTATAACCTGCAGGCTGCATTTTCCACGGGATATCTCGCTGGAGAATCGGCAGTCAGCGATTAGGGGTCAAAGCTAAACTGGCTGTTGTCCAAATCGTATTTTATGCTTCGACAAGCTCAGCATGAACGGAAAAGTCACATGATTTCAACGTATCCCGTTCGCCCTGAGCCTGTCGAAGGGCAAACGGTGTGTTTCGGCAACAACCCGTCAACTTTACACTTTACGAATTGGAAAGGCGAAAATGAAGTGTCAAGTGCACTCGTCACTAGCAGCGTTCGGGGGACGTTCGTGCGGGGCGTGCCTGGAGTTATTACGTGGGGGTCTCGGGTCGGACCAAGTTAACTGCTTGATCGGATTATTCATTTCTAAGAAAAAGGGCTGATTTCAGGTTTAGAACGCCAATTCTAACGTTAAAATCGTAGAGAGCATGCGGTGTACTCCATAAAAAGTTGGCCGCATCATCAAGTTAGTGAGTCATTAAGTCATTGAGTCATTAGGTCAACCGATGAGCAGGGTCTGGTAGGACTCCGAAGTCAACTTAAAAATAGATAAAATGTCAACCTTGAGGAAGAAAATTGCTGAGGCCTTGGAAGGAGACTCTCTTGATTTGCGAGAGATTTCGAAATTGTTCGGGATGAAAGAAAAAGAAGTCCTTGATCATCTCATACATATTGAAAAGTCAGTACATCACAGGGGCTTTACTCTGGAGCCAGCCTCTTGTCAACAATGTGGTTTTTCTTTCAAAAAGCGGACTCGCCTGAGCACTCCAGGCCGCTGTCCCTTATGCAAAAGCGAACATATTTCCCCGCCGCGATTCAAAATCAACAATGTATAATTGGGCAAAAGTATTGACGGGGGCGCAGTTAAGTTATTTAAGAAACAGACCTAGTAGAAACCGGTGGCATCCATAAAAAAGTTGGCCCAATCGATTAAAAACAAAGATGGGGAGATGAGGGGATAGGAGGGGGGCTCGGGGGTCAGGCTTGGAATATTGCGATTTGGTGTCATCCATAAGTTGCGGCCTGGCATTCCCGTTTTTCTGGTTGATTTGGGTTGCCTCGTCTTTCTGAAAAGAACAAAAAGGCGATATTTTCCTAACCAGGGGATAAGGGGGCGTCCATAAATTCATAGAATTATGAAGGAGGACTTTAAAAATGATTCGAGCGAAGATATGGTTTCGATGTGCGGCCATGCATGACCCCGTCACCCCGATGGTTGTTCAACCTGCCCTGATCGGATGGGAGGCCAAAGAAAGGAGGGTTGAGCTCCAGATTGAGAGGGCCTTTAATGGAGAAGAGTTGGTTCACCGGATGAAGGGATGGGTGACGGTTGATCCTTCTAAGGTGATTGAGATTGTTCATCGCTTTGGAAGATTGAAGGTTTTAGATGACAGAGAATTGGTCGTTGAGGTGGAGAAGATGGAGGATATTCAAAAGCTTCAGAAGGCAGTTCAGGAGATCTTTGGAGGTGAAGTGGACATCGAGGCCATTTCCAAAAAGTAGAAACTTTATAAATATTATAATATTTGACAAAATGTTCTTGACAAAACCATTTCTTTATCCTATAAGCAAGAAGCAACGATCAAATCAAGATTGAAAGATCCTCGATGTTCATTTCTGTTAAGTCCGATAAAGTTTCTCAACACATCATTGATCAGATCCGCAACGCCATCTTCGATGGGAGATTGAAGCCAGGAGATAAACTTCCTTCCGAGCGGGAGCTCATTGAGAACTTTAAGGTGGGCAAGGCTACTCTTCGGGAGGCACTCCGTTCATTAGAGGTGTTAGGATTTTTAGAAATTCGAAAGGGAGTTTCAGGGGGCGCTTTCGTTACCGAAGTCGATATGACGAAGGCGAGAGACTCTTTTACCAATTTCCTTCTTTTCAAGAACCTTTCACTCAAAGACCTTTCTGAAGTACGTCTCCTTCTTGAGCCCTATATTGCAGAGAAGGCTACTCTTGCTATTACCAGAGAAGACCTGCATCGATTGGAGAAATTGATCAAGGGCTCGGAGCAGGCGATCAGGAGCGACATTGCTTTCGAATCTCGGAAGGATGAGATTGAATTTCATCGAATCATTGCGAGCGTCACAGGGAACCCTATCCTGATGTTTATCCTCGATTTCGTTGAGAATCTCCTCATCGACACGAAAGCGATTTTGAAACCGGGCAAGGAGTTTTCAACTAAAGTGCTGAGAGCTCATAAACGTATTTATAACGCGTTGTTAGAAAGAAATATTAAGAAAGTCCACCAGGAAATGGTGAGGCATATTCGAGAGGTGGAAAAGGATCTTCTTGCCGCGCATAAAGAAAGGCATATCGAAGAACAAAAATTTGGTCGAATTGGCAGGAAGAAAGAATCCATTTCCATTTTTTCGATGAGGGTGTGATTTTTTAGGGAGAAAGGAGGGAGGCAGGCGTAAGACAATTAGGTGGGGTTGGTTTTATCTGAGGATAGGGTTTATTCAATCTATCAAATTTTACAGAAAAGGAGAATCATATGCGTAAGTCCCTTGTATTTGTAATGGCTGTTTTGTTTTTAACTTTAATGGCAATACCGTCGTTTGCTCAGGATACGCTAAAAATTGGTGCTCCCCAACCGATGACGGGTCCTGATGCACCCTTCGGGAGCAAGTTCAAAAAAGCCTATGACTTGGCTCTCGAAGAGATCAATGCGAAAGGGGGTGCACAGGGTAAGAAAATTGAGGTCATCATCGAAGACCATCAGGCAAAAAATCCTCTGGCAGCAACAGTCACTGAAAAATTGATTGCCCAGTACAAAGTCCTGGCCCTCACCGGAGGGCGAGCCTCAGGTCAAGCCGTCGAAATCGCTTCGGTGGCACAGCGTCTCAAAACCCCCTATGTGGTCGATCACCCGTCCGCAGATATCATCACCTCCAAGGGTTTTGAGTGGATTTTCCGTAACAATCCGACCGGATCGATCTATCCGCAAGCCTTCAACCAATTCATCAGCGAAGTACCAGGGGCGATGCCGAAATCTGCTGCGGTAGTCTATGATAACACGGTGTTTGGTAAAACGATCGCCAATTCAGTCATGGTCTTCCTTAAGTCGAAAAACGTGCCGATTGTCAATGACGAAGCCTACCCCGTCAACACACTCGATTTCAAGCCTTTGATGACGAAGGTCAAGGCACAGAATCCAGATTTTCTCCTCATGGTGGCAGTCTCGACAACGGACGCCATCCTGCTCACCCGCCAGGCCAAGGAAATGGGAGTGGCACCTCGTGCCTTCGTGGGATTCGGTGGAGGATTTGGTGTTGCGGATATTGCCACCGAGTTGGGGCCTCTCAGTGAATATGTATTTTCCTCGGCCGCTTGGTCCGGGAATCCAAATGATCCAGCGACCAAGGCGTACTATAAGAAGTTCTACGACAAGTACAACTTCTATCCGAAAGAGCATGAAGTCGAAGGCTATGCGGTCATCTATATTCTTGTCGATGCTTTAAAGCGAGCGAAACTGACAGGGAAACTCGAAGAAGATCGTGAGGCCATTCGTCAAGCCCTGCTTAAAACCGACATGACGACTGTTTTCGGAAAGGTGAAGTTTGGCAACTATGCTGGTCCATTAGGAGATCAGTATACGAACCAGAACATCTATTCACCAGAACATTCAGTTCTTGCCCAATGGCGAGGCGGAAAACTTCTCAATGTCTATCCGAAGAACAATGCAGAGATAGATATCGTTTTTCCTGATCCTTCGGTTAAACGTTAATCGTTTACCCCGTTAGAAAGCCCCTCCATTTATGCGGGGATGAAGAAAGGAATGTTCATTCCTTATTGAGGGTGGGGTTCAAAACCACGTCCCTTCTAACGGGGTTTACTCACCGTGCACGCCCTCGGAATTGAGGGCGTGCACGGAAGATTGTGAAGCACGATGGACACTTTTGTTCAAAGTATTGTGAGTGGCCTTCTTACGGGATCCCTTTATGCCATGATCGGTGTCGGGCTGACCGTCATCTTCGGCGTGATGCGGATTATCAACATGGCTCACGGCGATATGGTCATGCTCGGGATGTACGGAGCCTTCTTAGCCCCAACGTTCTTGAGAATCGACCCATTTTTATCCATTGTTATTTGGATTCCTATAGCCTTTCTTATCGGCGTTTTCATCTATCGATTTTTGTTGAAGAATATCGTACCCGCTGGAGAACTGAATACGTTGCTCTACACAGCGGGGTTGTCCCTCTTCATTGCCAACCTTGTACTTCTCATCGGGACTGGCGACTACCGTACCATCAAATTAAAATACGCCGTCATGCCTCTGCGTCCTTTCGGGATCGCTGTACCCATTCCGCTCGCCATTGCATTTGGGATGGCGATATTGATCACAGTTGCTCTCTACTGGTTTCTTGTCCGTACAGATACCGGTCGGGCGATCAGGGCAACGAGTCAAGAACCCGAAGCAGCGGCTCTGATGGGTGTCAATGTGGATCGGATGGCCATCATTACCTTTGCCCTCGGAACAGCACTCGCCTGCGGAGCAGGTGTACTGCTGGCGCCCTCTTTATATCTCTATCCCACCGTCGGTGAAATTCTGGTTGCCAAGTGTTTTGTGATTGTGGTCCTGGGTGGACTGGGTTCTGTTCCGGGAGCGATTGCAGGGGGCTTGTTACTGGGGGTGGTCGAATCCCTGGGTGCCGTCTATGTATCGGTTCCCTATAAAGATGGCATTGGGTTTGTGATTTTTCTACTGGTCTTGTTGTTTAGACCCTCCGGACTGTTTGGAGTTGGTAAATCATGAAAAGGTTCGTTGTCGCTCTTGCCATACTCCTTCTCTTCGCAGCACCGTGGATCGTGTCTGCTCCGTTTTTTGTCCATTTGATGATCATGGTGCTGATGTGGACGGTTTTAGGAGCGTCGTGGAACATACTTGGTGGTTTTACGGGCCAGGTCTCCTTTGGTCATGCGACATTTCTTGGGGCAGGTGCCTATACGACCATGATTCTATTTCTCAAGCTGGGAATAGCTCCCTGGTATGGAATTCCCATCGGAGGGTTAGTGGCAGCATTCATCGCCTTGCCAATCGGTTTCATCTGTTTCAGATTGCGTGGCCCGTATTTCGCCCTCTCCACCCTTGCGGTGGCAGAGATCATCCGGTTGGTTGCACTCAACTGGGAATCTTTTACCAATGGTCCGGTTGGATTACTCATCACGACGCTTCCGGATGTGACCTTTTGGGGAAGGTCGATTGACTGGGAAAACAAGATTCCTTTTTATTACATCATCTCAGTGATTGTGCTGGCTGCCATTCTGGCAACCCATTTTATGTCCAGAACCCGGTTGGGAGCCTATTTGCTGGCCATACGGGAAGACATTGATAGTGCTGAGGCGATTGGGATCAATACCGTTCAAGCAAGGGTGGCGGCCTTATCGCTTTCAGCATTTTTTGCTGGAGTTGCCGGAGGCTTTTATGCCATGTATTTACGTTACATCGACCCGGATGCTGTTTTTTCGATTGCCCTTTCCGTTGAGATGGTCTTTATCGCGGTGGTGGGTGGCTTGACCACTGTGGCAGGTCCGCTGATCGGAGCCATTGTTTTGGTCACCTTTGGTGAGACATTCCGGCAGATTTTTCTGGTGGGTCACTTGATCTTTTATGGTCTCATGATGATGATCGTCATTCGCTATTTGCCCGAAGGAATTTGGGGGCGATTACGCCTGTGGTTTATAACCCAGCATTAATGGAAATCAAAGATGGCTTTGCTTACTGTTAAAGGACTCACAAAATATTTTGGTGGTTTACGAGCGGTTCATGATCTCTCGTTCGAAGTCCAGTTAGGAGAGATTCTTGGTCTGATCGGACCCAATGGGGCGGGAAAAACGACCGCCTTTAATCTCATCGCTGGTTTCATTCACCCGACCAGAGGCCAGGTTCTCTTGGATGGGGAGAACATGGTTGGATTGAAGCCCTATGCAGTTGCACGAAAAGGAATCGCCCGGACTTTTCAGATCGTGAAGCCCTTTCGGAAGCTGAGTGTCCTGGAGAATGTCACCCTGGCTGCTTTTTTGAGATTCCCTTCTCGAGGAGAGGCGGAATCTCAGGCTCGCCGGGTTCTTGAAAGAATGGGGCTGGGGTCAAAGATTTCTGCCTTAGCAGTGGATCTGACACTCAGCGAACAGAAGAGGCTCGAAATCGCCCGGGCCTTGGCAACACAGCCCAAGCTCCTCTTGTTGGACGAACCCATGGGCGGTCTCAATGCGACGGAAATTGAGCAAGCCTCAGCCCTGGTCCGTGACATTTGCAGGGGAGGAGTAACTATTATCTGGGTCGAGCATGTGCTTAAGGCCATTATGAATGGTTCCAATCGGGTGGTCGTCATCAATCAGGGAGAGAAAATTGCAGACGCCTCTCCAGAAGAGATTGTAGAAAATCCGAATGTGATCGCCGCCTACCTCGGAACGAAGAGAAGTTAAATAAATGTTGGCGATTGAAAAACTTCAGGTTGCTTACGGAAAAGTTCAGGCCCTCTGGGATGTCACTCTTGAAGTCCCGGATGGAGAGATTGTCGCCCTGGTGGGCGCCAATGGTGCTGGTAAGACCACGTTATTGAAAGCTGTTTCTGGGCTTCTCCGAAGACAGGCGGGGTCCATTACCTACGATGGGAAGCACATCGAGGAGGCATCTCCACCGGAGATTGTAAAACACGGCGTTGTTCATGTTCCTGAAGGAAGAAAACTTTTCCCTGAAATGACCGTGATCGAGAATCTTTTGATGGGCGCCTATACCCTCTCTCAATCCCAACGTCCACAGAGGTTAGAAAGGGTTTTTAGCGTTTTTCCTGTGCTCAAGGAACGCCAGAAACAGATCTCCGGGACATTATCCGGAGGGGAACAGCAAATGGTGGCCATCGGCCGAGGCATGATGGCGGGACCCACGTTGCTCATGCTGGACGAACCTTCGTTGGGACTGGCTCCCATTTTGGTGGAAGAAGTTTTTCGTGTCATCACGGAGATTAATCGATTGGGGGTTACTGTTCTTCTCGTCGAGCAGAACACTCAGCATGCTCTCACCCTTGCTCACAGAGGGTTTGTGATGGAATTGGGCAGAATAGCCCTATCAGGTTCTGGAAGTGATCTATTAGCTAATAGCAATGTCCGCAAAGCGTATTTGGGACTTTAATGGAAAGTTTAGTAATACTTTAGCGCTTTGAAAATCCCTCCCTGCCTCCCTTTGCCTGTCTTTGACAGGAAAAAGATTACCAAAGGGAGGAGATATGAGCTTTCCCCCTTTGAAAAAGGGGGATAGAGGGGGATTTTATAGTGATTCTTTTATTTTTTTGGCTTTTGAAATTCATTTTTCAAAAGGCTAAATTGATACAAAGTTTATAAGGGGTCTGAATGACACATTGTGAAATTCTTCAACAACCCTTTAGATCTCAAATCAAAAGGAAGGAGGATTTTTCAAGATGGCGATGTTGGAAGAACCGATTAAGGGTATCAAAGAGGTAAAGAATTATATCAATGGTGAATGGGTTGATTCGAAAGGGAAGATTGTGGATGTCGTCAATCCTGCAACGGGAAAGGTGATGGGGAAATGCCCCATTTCGACCAAAGAAGAGATCAATGCTGCCGTGGAAGCAGCGAAAGCAGCTTTCCCGGACTGGAGAAGGACCACCCCTCTTGCCAGGTCGAGGGTTCTATTTAGAATGAAAGATTTGCTCGAAGAAAATTTTGAGGAATTGAGCAGAATCCAGACCATGGAGCATGGGAAGGTGATCGATGAATCAAGGGGTGAGACGAGACGAGGCATCGAAAACGTAGAGGTGTCTTGTGGTATTCCTACAATGATGCAAGGCTACTATTCAGAGGATATTGCATCGGGCATTGATGAGTGGGTCATTCCAACGCCTTTAGGAGTGTTTGGGATCATCGGCCCTTTTAATTTCCCGTTTATGATTCCTCTCTGGTCAGCTCCTTATGCGGTGGCTACAGGAAATTGTATTGTGATCAAACCTTCGAGCGAGGTGCCTTTCAGTCAGATGAGGCTCGCTGAATTGGCAGAGGAAGCGGGTTTCCCACCTGGAGTTTGGAATGTCGTCAATGGCGGGAGAACCGTGGTGGATGGCATGTTGGAACATAAAGATATCGTGGGGATCACCTTTGTCGGATCAACCCCCACAGGAAAAGATGTGATTTACAGAAAATGTGGTGAGACAGGAAAGAGGGTTATTGCCCAGTGTGGTGCGAAGAACTTTATGGTCGTCATGCCCGATTGTAATGCCAAGGCGACCGTACCCGCTTTGATGACCTCCTTCTTTGGCAATGCAGGTCAACGATGCCTGGCAGGTGCCAATCTTCTCATTGTTGGCGAAGATAACAAATTCTACAACAGTTTTATGGAAGAGGTCACGAATATGTCCTCCAGGATCAAGATGGGTTATGGATTAGATGAATCCATTCAGATGGGTCCTGTGCGTGATAAAGAGAAAAGGGACAAGATCATGGGCTACATTGAAATTGGGATAAAAGAAGGGGCCAAGTTGAGACTGGATGGAAGAAAACCAAAGGTGATAGGTGGCTGCCCTGATACCTGTTTTGTGGGTCCGACGATTTTTGAAAATGTAACGGTGGATATGAGAATAGGGAGTGAAGAGATCTTTGGTCCAGTGATGAGTGTTTTTCGAGCAAAAACCCTGGACGAAGCAATCCAGATATGTAATGCAAGTCCTTTTGGAAATGGCCATGCAATCTTTACCCAGAATGGGAGAAGTGCCAGGGATTTTCAGTACAGCGTGACAAGTGGTAATGTTGGAATCAATATTGGAATCGTAGCACCTGTGGCTTTATTCCCGTTCAGCGGGATGAAAGATTCCTTCTTTGGAATCTTGCATACCCAGGGCCAGGAGGCGGTTCGTTTCTTTACGGAAAGCAAAGTTATTATTCAGAGATGGTTCTAACACCTCCTCCCTCTCCCCCAGGGCTAATCTTTACCCACAAGTTCCATTGGCGACATAAGGGATGGCCGCCAAATTAGAGAGGGGAAATCAGGGAAATTATACACAACGTAACTATTTGATATCATTACATAAATAAAACTAGACTTTTTAATAGTGATATGTTATGAAACAATTGAACAATACAAAAGAACTTTGTCATTCCCGATTTCAATCTTTCTTGGAGAGTGTCACCCAACTTGGCTCAGAATCAAGCAAAAACTTGGGGACAATTAGAATTTGGCGAGGCCAAACTGGGCGACCAGCGTCTCACCAAACGACTCACCTTCATCGCTGACATCTTCGCCAATCATCCTACGCTCTCCATCCCCCAGGCCTGTAATACCTGGAATATCACAAAAGCCACTTATCGTTTCTTTGATAATG
>Ga0315274_10008921_pt1 | contig 14521 bp, 33 predicted proteins | sample YL17G02_20_MG_FD_203700 | JGI IMG/M metagenome (GOLD analysis project Ga0315274, IMG submission 203700) | Sediment microbial communities from Yellowstone Lake, YNP, Wyoming, USA - YL17G02_20 | ecosystem: Environmental > Aquatic > Freshwater > Lake > Sediment | place: USA: Wyoming | collected... | reverse complement strand
CCAATACCTAGAACCCATACTAAGGGACTAATTGAATGTTTGGGTTCCGGCGAATCAAAACTAATAGGGTCTTTATGCAAAGGCGGAGTAGTAGGAGTAGGAGACGGTCTAGGAATAGGTCTAGGAGCATCTACATGGACAGGTAAAGGAGGAGTTAAAGGAAATCCTTTATCACCTGGTAATGGTAAACCATAAGGTTGAAATGAAGAAGAAACTGTATCCATATGAATACGGTTACTAAAAATATTTCTGATTTTGCTTCTATATATATTCATAAAGTTGCCTAAAACATCGGCAGGAACTTCAGAACCATGTTTATACTTAAGAACCCATTTAATAGCTACTAATCGATTGCTATTATATAAGGTTAAACCTCTAAAAGGACCAGCAGTAACTTCCCAGCCATCAGTAGCAACACCATTTTCATCTTCTACTTTAACAATTTGTGTTGGTACAATCGTAGTAAAAACATATGGAAGCGAAGTAATGTCAAAATTAGTTTTAAGAAACTTCTTTAAAGATTCCACAATTAAAACATCAGTAACAGCAGTCATACCATTTAAAAGCAAATAGAGAGTAGCATATCCTCTATTGACTTCTACAGGTGCTTGATATGTAGCTGTAATATTGCTAACATCTGGCATAAATCACCTACCTAAGTTGCTAACAAAGTCTTTACCACCAAGAATATCAATAACCCCAGGTCTGATAACCTTAGTGTGTACATTAAGTTTAGAATGAACAAATGAATCTAATTGATTAAGTTGTTTGATGATTTTATTAAGTTTCTGAATCAAGGCTTGTTTATGTTTAGCTTTAACAATCTTAGATCTAAGAATATTAGAAGCGTGTTCTCTAAGCTGGTTTCTATCTACTACTGATGCAATATGTGCAATACGTTCATGCAAAACATCATCAGTATCAGGACTAGCAGTAGAAGCTACTCTACTAGCTGAAGTAGGTGCCGCAGTAGTAGGAGCAACAATAGCGGCAACTGCTTTCTTTTTCTTAGTTAAAGCACTACCAGCGGCACTACCTATACCAGCACCAATAACGCCACCTATAGGCCCGCCTACAGCCGTTCCTATTACTGGACCAGCAACTTTTAAAACATCGCCAAAACTAAAACCTAATTCATCTAATACATCATCAAAGGCTCTAATACCATTATTTACATCATACATGTTATGAACTCCTAGAAATAGCTAGAGTATATGAACTGCCATCAGCCATATTAAATACAATAGATCTAACTCCCATAGGAGCATACTTATTAGATACTTGCGGAGAAGCCATTCTTACATTATTTTGTCTACGGGTTCTAGGTTCGCCTAAAGGAGAAATAACAGTATTAGTTTGAGTAGTATTATCGGGATCTGACATTGACGATCCTAAATAATCAATACCTAACTCTTCATTCTGTTCTTCAGAATAAACATTGATAAATTCTAGATCGTTAGGATCAAACATTTTTAATACCCATCTCTTTTTCGAGAACTGCAACCCGTTCTTTTAAAGAAGCAATTTCTTCGCTATTATCAAATCCAAAGAGTTTGCCTAAAATTTTACGTTTTTCTGTTGCGGTTTTAACTACCGTTAAATTTTTGGGTGCCATTTGTTTCATCTCCTATAAGCTCAACACTTACGTTAAAGCCTTTGTTTCTGGCCATCTTTTCGGGATCATCCCCTAATTTAAATTCGCTTCTAACTGTTTCAACGGCTACCCACTTATTGTTTATTTTAGCTCTAGGATAAACATGAGAATAAGGAGTTTCGCCATTCTTTTTAAAACGTAAAAACACTAATTGAACCGGTATTCTAAAGGTTCTTATTAGTGTGGCTGCTAAAATAGTTTTATCGTCGCAATCACCAATTCCTAAAGCTAAAGTTTGTAATGGTGATTGCCATCTTTCGGGATATTCGCGAAAGAATTTAATATGTTTTTGAACAAAAAGTTGAATGTACCGGACTAAAGATTTTTCATCTCTAGCCGGTACATTATTTAACTTAATTAATTTAGCAGCGAATTCTACTAAAACTGTATTACCAGTATATTGCTCAATTATTTTCCATAATTCTTTGCGCTGCTCATCGTATGAAGATATATCTTTAATCCACGCTGTTTTCGGATGATTGATTATTAGACTGTTCGGCATCAGCGTTTTCTTTTAACTCTTCATCCGTCGCTACCTCAAGAAACTCCTTAGCCTCTCTTATAATGTGCTCAAAGTCAACCCCCCTTTTGTCACAAATGGCTTTTAACTCCATTACTTCATGCAATAATACCATATCAGTATTTTGTGTGGAGGGATTAGGAGAAATAGTAGCTGATTGTGAAGGTTTAGGTCTAGGTTGAGGTCTTTGTTCGGGAAGTCTCTTAGGCGTGGGTGGTGGTGTCATTAACGACATTTTTTGCATGGCCGCTAATGTTCCTAAACCTTCTACTCCAGTTTTTATTGCTTTTTCCCATGGTTCCGAATCATCTCCCCCAATATCTCTACCCATATCCATTCCCTGCTTAAATAATTGAAGGAACATCATGGGATTATTCATTGTATCAGATCTTGAATGCATAGCCTCCATCATCATCATCATTTGTTGATTACTTCGTTCTGATGCTTCCATTTGTTGTCTATGAGCTTGTTCGCTATTTTGTCTTGCTGTTTCTGCCATTTGTTGTTGTTGTTGAAGAATAGAAGCAAAGAAACTCTGAACAGAAACTGCTTGACCTGAATAAAATTCTCTATCTCTAATAGAAGATGCTTTTGAACTCTCCACAACCATATCAGTATGTTGTTTGGCTAATACTCTAGTAGTATCAATAATTGAATGACTCATACCATCAGCACGTTTACGCTCTAAGTTATGAGAAATATGAGCTAATCGCAAAGCATCTAAGTGTTCTTTATTATCTGGTCCTCTATCTCTAGGATTATCATTATTCATTCCGACAGCAATTTTAATGCCTTCTCGTTTTCTAACTACTTTCTTTTTGCTATTAATAAACTCCACAGTATAAATACCATCGCCATACATATTAGCTATATAGTCTTCATCTGCCCCAACATGAATTTCTCCTTTATATCCAGCATCTGGAGCATTAAGTTTAATAACTTTCATCGCTACAGCTTCTCGAGCTTCCTTTTTATTGGCATTAGGCAATAAAGGAATTGCTTCACTATTTGTTAATGGAGCATCGCTAGCTTCTGTTGGTTCTCTTCTTCTTCTACCAAAAGTAAAATCACCTTCAGCTTCATCATCAATAGTTTCGTCATGTTCATCCGGAATATCTTCAATAATAGAAGTTGTCATATTATTCTTCCTCTCGATCTTCAAGTTCTTCAGGTTCCTCGCCCAATACATCAACAATATCTTCGTCCTGTGTCATTAATATAAATAAAGCAGCCATTTCTAAAATTTCATCTTTAGACCATTCATCAGTATTTTGAAGAGCATTATCTAACGAAAGAAAATGGTCAAGAATCAAATCTTGAAACTTTTTTGTTTTAAGGAAAGAATTATTATTAGACCTGACATACAGTTCGGCGGCTTGGCCCAACATATTTTTAACTTCTTCAAGTTTAGTTGTCAACAAATCTTCTTGCATCTGATTAATATCATCGCTCATGATGTTTTATCCTTCAATTCGTAATTACGTTCTTCATCTAATGCCAATAAAAGCTCAATCGCAGCCGCTCTAGTTAATTGACGAGTAGAATAAATATTGCCATCTACATTGGCAGTTAACATATCTTTTTCATTTTCTTCATTTAGAAGACAAATAGCGCTTTGTAATGGTTCTTTAGTAATTGCTCTGCTCTTAGATAAAATATCTTCTTGAATTTTTGTTAACTCTACTATAATTTGTGTTACCATTGTTTCTACAACAACCACAGCATTAATTTCTTTTTGATCCATTTCATTTCTCCTGGGAGTCTGCAAGTTTTTGCGATAATTCATCGATTTTCTCTCTTGTAACGCGAGCATTTTTTGATAGCGCAATTGAACCTATAATAATTTCGGCAGTAAGATAATCTCTAGGTGAATTAATATATAATGAAAGTAATTTATTAGACGCAAATGATTCTAATTTATGCTTGATTATATATCCATACATCTTAATAACATCTTTTACTACTTGTATATTCCCCATTGTGCGTTTTTCCTGCTTTCGGGGTTACAAACACCCCTGTTTGTCACTATAGGTCTAGACTTTTGGTTTGTCAACAAACGCCTCGCGCATCAGTTTCCCCTGCAATTTCAAGGGGTTAACTAGGTCTTTGACATCCTCCGGTAGCCTATAGTGATACTTTTCAAACACGCAGGCGATTTCATAGATAACATTTGCAGCATCTTTGAGCTGATGAAATCGTTTAGCTCGTTCGAGTTCACTTATAACTCTGTCTAATTTATCCGGATTCATAATCTCAGTCATTAAACCCCCGGCTATCATCAACTTGCTAAGTTTAATATTTAGAAAATCGGCCATCTTAATTAAAACGTACGAGTTAGGTATTCCTTTTTGACCTGTTTCAAGTTTTGAAAGGTAATTAGAAGTAATTCCTAGCACTGCCGAGAATTCAGCTTGATTATATCCTGTTTTCTTCCTTGCCGATGATAAAAATCTCCCAAACATATTATTAAGAGGGGCTGTCGTTCTCATATAATCTCCTCTATCATCTCTCTTTTATTCTTTGGAGTGCTAGACTTAATAGTTTTAATTTCTTCATTTTCTTCTAAGATATTCCAATTAAGAGGTAGACTATTGCCCTCAATATGGATTCGCTTAGAATCTAATTTTCGTAGTGCTCTCTCCAAAGTAAAAGCTGTTGGTTGTGTAGTTCCATGTTTAAGGTCAGTAATAAAACTGGATATTCCATCTTTGGCAACCGGGATACCAGCTACATAATTATCGAATCGTTTCTCAGATTCTTCAGGACTCAAACCTTTAACGGGGATTCCTTTAACTTTAAATAACTTAATACCTCCAATTGTTGTTGCTTTATAAACTTTAGGACTAATAAAGGTTGCCTCACTAAAAACCTCTTCCAATTTAAAATTGCCTAGTTCATCGGCAAACATAGGAAGTTCAATATCAGTGACAATTGAATCAGTATCACAATAATATATTTGCCCCCCATTATCTAAAGCCAACCTCATTCCTTCTAATAATTTTAAACGGGAAAGAGCTGTAATATAGGCACCTGCCGAAACATGTCTAAATGGTCCTTCAGTTTCAGAACATATCATATACACACCAGCAGTGTTAGTAGGTTTGATATATTCCTTTTTTGTAATATCTGATCCGTATTTAGCTAGAGCAGCTTCTACAAGTTCATGGCCATAAATAACAGAATTTCTTTCTACGTTTTCTACAGTCTTTCCGTAGATACTATTCAAACAGATCTTAAATGTATAACTTTTGAAATCATCTTTATTAGCAATAGCATCTTTGCGTAATTTGTAAAAAGTATTTACAAAAGATCGTAGAAAAGGTACAGGAGTAAATAGAGATTGAACATGTATAACATCAATTGAAACTCCTTGTTTTTTAGCCGCTACAAGCTCAATATTCGTCCATCTACCTCGGAAAGTACCAGTAGGAAAGATTAATTTGTTTTTATACCTAACACATAATATAGGTAAATAGGTATCTCTAGGGACTGTTACAGTAGCATCCGAAATACCGCATTTGCTTAATGCCTTATCTATATCACCATCAGGGATATGAAATCCTCTAAAGTATGTTGGAAGATTATGTAACATTGACCAAGGATAGCTAGACCTAATATCATAATAATACAAAGGACCTTTAAAAGTACCTTGTTTAAAAACTTCAACACGTCCACCAAAATATGCAGGCAGCGCAAATTCATCAGACATTAACATTTCTTTAGAATATGTACGTTGTTTAGTTTTCGAATCATAGTCATAGAATTTATGCCACTTCAATACGGGGGATCTTCTTACCCATCGTGTAGCAATAGAGGCCAAAGTATAAGCAAAATCTGCTCCTACCCCTTTAAATGCAGCTTTCATAGATTGTAATCCTAAAAGAACAATATCACAATCTCGCAAACAATACTCGACTACTTCATCATATGTTAATCGTTCGATATGCTGTCTATCTACATCTAGCTTCGGAAGTCCAACAGTTTTACCTATTTTTGCTACAGAGTCAGGCATTAACCGAGCACTTTCGCAAAACTTAATTGTTTTTCCTTTATGTGTAATAGTTACAATAATAATCATGTTGCCGCTCTGAATAGTTTCCCATTCCCAACCGTTTAGGGTAGCATGATGAATTATAAATCTATGATCATAATGTCCTCCCCAATGAGCCCAAACATGATCACCAGCAAAATCAGTAAACAACCAATCAGTATATTCCGCAATAGATTTAAATACTTTTCTATTACCAAATTCATCTACATGTCCTACTAATACAACATCAACCCAGTTTTCGGCTTCGATATCATATACTGCCAAAATTGGCCATTCATTTATACCTGTTACAGGTCTCATTAATATAACTCCTCTTCAGTTTCAAATTCTAAACCCCAATAAACATCGCCATAGTCACGCAATATATCATAAATTTCATTTATTTCATGCTGTCTACGTTGCAATCCATTAGTTACCTGATCAGCATCAAGCATCTTACTATTGTTACCAAATCTAACTAACAAGGCATCACTTTTTTGTTCATGTATAACTGAAAGAGTGCCTTTAGTACCGACCAATTGATCTCTAACTTTAGAAATAATATCGTTAGGTAACGCTGATTGAGATCTAAAAAATACTCCATATCTGTAGAACGAAACAGCATCTCTTTCAAAAGGACTTTTATCAAGAAAACGTTCTATGGTAGTTTCGAATAAATTATCTAATCTGTTTCGATTAGGATGATTTTTCTGTAAATGAGAAAAGTTTTCATTTTTAGGGCTTCTAACTTTTAATTCATCTAGATTATAATACTTACTAACATCAAAATGTATTTCATCAGTTCCTCCTCTTGGTCTTCTTTTGCGAGGATTAGGCGACATTTTTATATATTTCCTTATTTTTCGTTTGGTTGTCATAAATCATCTTCTCAACATAGATAACATACTTATAAAATTTTCCATATGAGCAGAAATATTTCTAAGAATATCATCGGTTAACTCATTAACATTATTTATATTACGCAAATCTATATCAGGATTATTCATCAATGATTCCTTTATCGACATCCGAAAGGCATTCGTTATTAATAACAGTATGGTACTTTTTAACATGATATCCTTTACTTTCTATAGTATATAAATATTCCCCTAACTCGTACATAATCTTCTGTTCTTTACATTGAGAATAGATGCTATGCATTAGAGTCATAACTTTATCGTATTCGGCTTGTAAGTTGAAATTATTTTGAAGAATACACCCAGTACAAGTACCAAAATTATTTCCAATATGAATAGTTCTATTCTCACAAGTTGTACAAAATCTATAAGGGAATTCATAATTACAATTGATACATACAGCAGAGCTTGGAGTAGTTCCATGTTCATCTCCAACAAGAAAAATAATATTTAACAATGAATTACAATGTTTACAAACGGTATTCGGAATCTTCATTAAAACTCTCCTGAAAAAGAAAAACCCCGACTAGTCAAATAAATGACTAGCCGGGGCAGGGTTGATTCTTCTATAATACTTTATTCAAGAAGTTTGACGGCCTTAGCAACAAGAACTTCAAACATCTTCATAGGAGTTCCATGCTTGCTCTTTTCAGTACCCGTATAAATAACCTTGATACGCGAACCAATAGGAATAAGAGACATACGAGCTTCGAGAGATGCACCAGAAACAGAGATATAATCACCCTCATTATTCTTCAACTTGTAGATGGTGAACGGCTTATCATTACTGCCGTTAATAATACCTGTTCCGAGATACTTACCAACAATAGATTCTCCCTCACTCATATCCTTCCACGGTTCAGGAAATACATCATCTACGACTTTGAATTCATCATCTGATTCATCATTGAATTGAGTTTCGGTAATTTTTACTTTTGCCATTTTGTTCTATCTTCCTTTTGTTACTGTTAGTTTCCATCCCCACTCATTGAGGAAAGAAAAGCATCGCATACTCTGCCCCGATTGTCAACAAAAATCGACCAGCGGCCTAATCTTTTTACTCCTTAATATATTCGACATCTATATCACTGGGAGACTTCAAAAAATATGTATCTTCTAAGGTGGATTTATTTAATCTCTTGGAAATGGTGTAAACTATATTATTGTGTTTGAATGGTTTATTGCCGAGAATTTGAAAAAGTTGTTCAACTATTTTGGAGCGTTTAGTTAACTGAACACTTGTCGAATATTTAAGTTCTTTTAAATTAAGTTCTATTTCATCATACTCCGTAATTAATTCTTTAGTAGTTCCTCTATTTAACATGCATATACCTCTAATCGTTATTAATTTAAGGTGCCTAGAGTGGGAGTCGAACCCACATACTATTTCTAGTAAAAGATTTTAAGTCTCTCGCGTATGCCAATTCCGCCATCCAGGCTTAAATTATATCTTTTCTTTATATTCACCACACCAAATACTATCATCTACTTTAATCACATGAATTTGAATACCATCACAAAATGAATGAAAATATTTAGGAGGATACCTTAAACATATAGTTTGTCTTTTAGCGGAGGATTGATTAATATAAGTTTTACTAAATTTACAATTAGTACAATTTTCCATATTATCTCCTTAGCGTCCCCAAATGGACTTGAACCATTAACCTACAGCTTAGAAGGCTGTTGCTCTATCCAATTGAGCTATAGGGACTTAAGATTAAGACTTACCAATAATCTGTTGCATACCCCGGTTTCTCTCAAATTGATCTTTAGTCATGATAATAATAACCATACCAGGAGCGGGATTAATAATAGCTTTGGGACCATTCTTATCAATATCAATAATAAATGGTTTCCCCTCACCAATACTATTTTTAAATTCCTCAGATAGTTCATCCTGATTTTTAGTTGAAAAATAAGGAATTAACATTGGACCAAGAGAAATAATATAAGCATTCATCGGCTTTACTAGCGTAATCATAATTCGCTCTCCTCATCTAGACCATAAATATCATCTTGACAGGATTGACACATCCCGCTAATTAAAAATTCTTTTGTGGAAATAGCATTACGAAAAGAAGGATTACCATCAATTCTAGTTATGTCATTATCACATGTTCTACACTTTCCATATTCAATAGGTTTGCCTCTCACAATTTCTGATTGCTTATCTATTAATGCTCTGAGCAAGGGTTTCTTAGTCATGTTAATTATCCTTCGTTCTAAATAAACCAAGTTGTTGTTTGATGAGTTCTATCTTTTTCATTGTTTTATTTACCGAATGCACACACTTAAAACAAATAAATGTTTTTCGTTTAGTCGAGGCAATAATATCTTCGGAAAACTCGCCACAGTATGAACAATTAGCAGGATGCATCTTTATTTCCTTTTTTAATTAGTGGACCCAGAAGGACTCGAACCTTCAACAACCCCGTTATGAGCGGGGGACTCTAGCCACTTGAGCTATGGGTCCTAGTAAGTTAAGTAGCTAATTTCTCTATTGCTTTCACAAGATCAATATCATAAGCAAAGGATTCCTCTTTAAATGGTACCTTCTTTAAGACATACCATTTATCCGTATCTCGCCATATCGTAATATGACTAATCTCTTTCTTAGAAAAGAGAACCAATAAGGTATCTTGAAGTTCCATAACTAATTAGTCTCCTTAGGATCAATTGGAGGATTAGGATTGAAGCTTTCTACATCATGAAAAATGGCAACATTATCTTTATTTAATCCTAAGGAATGCACAAGATCATCAAATCGTTGCGAAGGACCAGAAGTTGTTTTAATTTTTTGTATTACTTCTTCCAAAGCAAACACTATTCTACCAACCTTGGTATTATCCTCAACCTCAATATTTAGTTTAACAATGGAATCAGTAAAAATAAATACCATACGTAATTCGCTTTCTTTTGACATTGAACTCTCCCTGTATTATTAAATAATAAATCTACTTATAATCAATGCCTACGATTACCTCGGCATTATAAAATAATAATAGCTACATGATCCTCGGCATTATAAAATAATAAGCGAAAGAAAAGAATCTTCCCAGGATGCTAACCTAGGAAGATTCTTTTCAGTCTACTTATTCAAGCATTCTTTTCATGCTAGTTCCGTATCTCCTTCTTCATATCCATTGGCGATCATAATATTGAGCGCATTATCCAATGTAGCAACCCGCTCAATAAGTTCTTTATCCTTGAAAACGGAGTATTCGATACGCGCTTCTCTTTTTTGTGGAAGATATATTGTTTCAATCAAATGAAACTTTCCTACCAATAGATGCCGCGATACAGTCGTAAAATCTACTACCATAACATTTACAAATGTTTTTAGAGTTTCCATTATATTTCTTTCTTTTTTGTGAAATCAAGCTTTTGTTGCTTGAGTTGTTTCAGAACTTCGTTACATTTCTTTTCTAGTTCTGGTAGGGAAAGATACGCAGATGGATATTTGTTCTTTTTGTGTTTCATAAAAGTTAATCTTCTTGGTCTTCGTCTTGTGCTTGTTCTTCAAGCTCTGTATCAAGCTCGTCAGAATCTTCATCAAAATCTGCCGAAACTAATTGATCTTCATCACGAAGTTCTTTTAGTCCCGTATAGATAACGATTTGATCATCATTATCTACTTCGAATGATGCATGAGGAAGAATCTTTGCGATTGCTTTTTCTAGATCTTCGTAGGTCATTGTTCCGTCCATTCCAAAATGAGTTGTTGATTGTTGAAAGAAACATTGCTTTCTTCTACATAGTAATAAGCACAAGAGGTTGAACAAAACTTTTTACTAGGAAACGCTTTCAAAAGAAACACTTTACCACAATCATCGCTACAATATTCACAGGACACATTTTTCATTATCGTTATTCCTTTCAGTTTGATGATTAGCAATATCTATACACTGCGGCACCATCACAGGTAGCCAACGCAGTACATCCTTTTACACAGTAACCTGTAAGATCAGAAATCTTTTCAAGCGCAATATCAATGGCATCTTCATAACTGATTGCGTCAACTACAAAGGTTGCCTCGGTATCAAACTGAAAAGTTGTTTCTGAATAGTCCTCAGTTAACGATGTATCCATCACTATCTTTGATAGATAGACATTATACTCTCTAAATGTTGGAGTTTTATACATGAGAGAAATCAGGCCCCAACAACAATAGTTCTAACTTTTCTTCTAGCTGATCGTGGGTAGCTTGCATATCCATAATACAATAGTTACCAGTTTCGAGTACATCTCGAAGCAGTTTTTCCAATGACTGTGCGTGTTCAATGAGAACATCTTCTCTATGTGTTGATTCCTCAGTCAAAGTTTCATACAAAGTTTCGTAATGTTTTGTAGCCTTCTGCGCTTCGGCTAGTTCTTGTTCCAATTTTTCAATGGTGGTTTGTTCAGTTTCACAATACATACAAGGCTCTGAACTGGAAAGCAGTTTGCCAACCTTTATTTCTGGAAACAATCTTATAACGTGTCCCAGACATGCAACTTCATGAGAAGAAACAATCCAGTTTACGCTGTGGTTGTTGTAGATACAAACGAACTTTTCAACCTTTTGCATTGTTATTTACCTTTTCCTTTTTTGATGTAGAACATGTAATAATGATAGAAATCGTTCATAAAATCGGTCACTAGCAAACTTCTCTTTCTAAAACGCGGCAAGGAAGATAAGAGTTATGCACTAATGAAGCGGCTGCATCTTCAGCCTTTTTTCTAGAATCATAGACCCCAATCAAGTGTTCTTTCATATCTGGTTCACAAGGAATCACGATATAAACAAATTTCTTTGTATGCATTTTCATTTTCCTTTCATATGGCTATTTGTCCGACGCTATCCCTAAATCAAATGCTTAGGGATAGGTTCCGAAAAATACCCTAACGATTACAGCGCTGTTTCTTCTTGTTCAAAAGAAAGCTTCCAGCGTTCGCCTGTAGCAGTATTGATAAAGACCAAATACTTCAAAACTTCGGTAGGATGTGTAGCATACATCATCATTATGTCAGTACCCATGCGATTCCCCATATGGTAAGGATCTTGTTCAAAAACATTTCCTGGATTGATTGGTGGTATCGACCTTAGTTTCAGTTTCATGTCTTTTCATTCCTTTGTGGGTGTTGTATCAACAGTGTTTGAATGGAGTCAACTGCTAGTATTAGTTGTCTCCATTCATATACTTCAGCCGTTCTACCTGTTTTCGGCAAATGAATGATTGTAATAAACTTGGAACGTGCCACCACTGAATCCAGCTTATCCATCCATTCATGCGAAAAACCATTATAAATCTTATCGCATAGTTCTACAGTTAGATGAATATTCTCATGCAAACTAAGCAAAGCGTACAAATAGGGAAACTTGTGTTCAAACATTGTTGGCATTTTCTTTTCTCCTTTTTTATTTCTTCGACTCTGGCCTAAAACCGAAGTTCCAGGCCAGGTTCCAAGAAATACTACAACTGCTCAGTCTGCTTTTCTTAGGAGTTTGTCGATTTTTACAAGAGTGGTAGTAATATCAAGACCAAGTTGGGCTTGACTAACCTTCCACAAAAGCATCACCAACATCAACGATCCTTTTGTTTCTTTGATATCGTTGCCTTCCAAGTTTGTGATAATAGTCGCAAGAGCATCATCGTAAGATACGAGATTATTTCGACTATCGCATGGTTCGCCGATTTTGCACATTTTTAGTTTCTCCTTTCTTTCGAAGTTTATTTCTTCGACTCTGGCCTAAAACCGAAGTTCCAGGCCAGGTTCCAAGAAATACTATTCTGGAATATACTCGACTTCTTGCCGTACCCGCTTTGCGGTTTTCTTTACCTTGGGAACTACGATACTAGAGGCCATATATGTCATATGAAACCCGCAGTTATCGCAAGCTTTGAAACCGGTCTTGGGTAGTTCTGTTGTTCCTTCAAGCTCCATTTCATTACCATCGGAATCTTTGGTGTTTGTGGTAACACATTCCGCACAGATAAACTTTCCCATCGTTGTACGGTAGGAAATATGAGCGGACAAATCACCATATTCATCACGATAATGTTTCATGGTGTAGTACCATTGTGGAAACTGTTTCATCTCTCTTTTCTCCCTTCTGTGATTGCTTGGTTTGTTAAATCCCGATTTCTTTGGCTGTTTGCAGACTTGCTTCCAGAGCTAAACGTCGCTTGTTTTCCATTTGACAGCCCGGAAGGTACAGCGCAATCATCGTACCGTTCCTGTGTAAACAGCTTGCATACCACATATGCGGTTTAGGGTAGTGCGGACCTTCAATCCCAACCTCGCCATTCTGCAAGGGAAACAATCCTCCTGGCTGAAAAAGTTTGATTTCAAAACCGGCGAGAAAGTCTCGCTTGAGTGCTGCGCCTGTCTTATAGTTTTCAACTGTGTATGCCATTTTTGTTATCTTGCCTTTCTTTGTTTTGTTAGATGAAGCGGTTCGGATTATAAACTAATGAGTCTACGCTACGCGCGGAATCTAGAAACAGGTGCGGGCGATTATTAGATAATCCGTCTATAGGATTATAAAATAACCGCCACAACCAACCATATTATAAAATAAAAAGAACGACCCTGGGCTAGATTATAAAATAATAAACTTGTCTTATGGCCGGAGCCACGTTATATAAAATAACCAGGACAAGATTATAAAATAACCAGAGTTTTCGCTAGTCCCCCGACCTAAGCCGGGGAGCTAGGGAAAACCGCTAAACCCCTACCGTTCATAAGACGGTAAGGGTTTAGCTAGGTTTTTCAGTCGATGTATTCAACATCTGTGCTTCCGGGGCTCTTGAAGAAATACGTCGGTCCGTCGCTTTCCTTCCCTTCACCTGGCTTGCGCTTGATTGCGTTGAGTTCCATCCCCTTGTAGTTGAACTTCGTCTTGCCGGGGCACGCTTCCATGATGGCTTTAACCATGTTGCTCTCATTACGTTGCATGGCTCGAACCGCTTCCTTGGCCTTGTTGGTTGCTTCACGCGCTTGAAACCATGCCGCGAAAAGCTCAGTGCGGTTTACCACGGCGGGGACCGTTGCTGCTACCGTTCCTGGCGTGATCTCAACAACCATCCCGCCAACCTTGTTCTTTTCTTTGTGTCCGTTTGCCATTTTACTTGCGTTCCTTGTAGTGGGTTCTTTGACCCGGTTTCAACAATCAATCAACCATGAGCAAAGTAACATAACAAGCCAAGGGCGCAATAGGCTCCGGGCAGTCTCGCGAAAATAGTTTTTGTCAAGCAAAATCGACATCCGGCGGGGGGCAGGCCGGTCGATTGTTATGCTCTTTTTACTTGACTTATTTTTTGTTCGTTTTATTTCCGTCCCCCCTTGACAGCCCCCAAAAAATAGTATAGATTTTTTTCACGGTCGGAAATCAGCGGATGGCCCCCGGCTGAAGC
>Ga0315274_10008920_pt1 | contig 14523 bp, 11 predicted proteins | sample YL17G02_20_MG_FD_203700 | JGI IMG/M metagenome (GOLD analysis project Ga0315274, IMG submission 203700) | Sediment microbial communities from Yellowstone Lake, YNP, Wyoming, USA - YL17G02_20 | ecosystem: Environmental > Aquatic > Freshwater > Lake > Sediment | place: USA: Wyoming | collected... | reverse complement strand
TTCAACCACACGATGCGCCCCTTCGGATTCCAGAATGAAAGGCGCACGTACTGGCAGGCGCGCGACACGTACATCAAGCTCTCGCCGGTCCTGCAGGCCGACAAGATCAACGAGCCGCTGCTTTTAATCCATGGAGAGCTGGACCAGAATCCGGGCACCGTCCCGATGCAGTCGGAAAAGCTCTATGAGGCCGTGCGGGGCGTCGGAGGGACCGTGCGCCTCGTCATGCTGCCTTACGAGAGCCACGGCTACGCGGCGCGGGAATCGATAGAGCACGTGCTGTTCGAGATGCTGGCGTGGTTCGACCGTCACGTGAAGAACGCCGCTCCGCGGGCCAAATAGCGCCCGCCCGCGGGCTCGGGGCCCGGCGGAAGCCCAGGCCGGTGAAATCGATGAAAAATGGCGCTGATTAGCAAAAGCTAATATATTGCATTAAATTAACAATATTGTTAATATATTGCCATGAGATGGGAAGACTTCCTTGAACGATTCACGGCCCAGCCGCTCTTCCACACCTCCCATCCGGCGATCTTCCCGGACCCGCGGGCGAGCGTCCTCGTCCAGCTCTCGCGCTGGGTCAAGGCGGGAAAGCTAGCCCCTGTCCGCCGCGGCTGGTACCTGATCGAAAACCCCTACCGGACGAAGGAGGTGAGCGACGCGGCCATCGCCAACACGGTCGTCCACCCCTCCTATCTCTCCCTCGAATGGGCTCTTCAATACCACGGGCTGATCCCCGAAGCGACCTTCCAGCCCACGTCGATCACAACGCGCCGCGGGACGCAGTTCGAAGCCCTGAACCGCGTCTTCCTTTATCACCACGTGGCCCCGGGATTCTTTTACGGCTATCGGTCTTTTGAGATCGCCGGCGAAAGGATCGCCGCCGCCGTACCCGAGAAAGCGCTTCTCGACATGATCTATCTCTTCGTTCAGGGGAACAGTTTTTCGATCCTCTGGCTCGAAGGATTGAGGCTTCAGAACCTCGACCGGTTCGATGTCAGGGAGTTCCGCCGTCTTGGCGCCTCGGTTAAGAGGCCCGGCTTCGCGCGGACGCTGTCCGAAGCGGCGGAGTACCTCGCGGCTGCCCGGAGAAAGCCGTGAAGGACATCGCCCTCCAGACGGCCCGGAATTCCCGGCACTCCCTCCAAATCCTCCGGGAATACCTCCAAAACGATATTCTCGGATCCCTTCAGGAGACCGGCGCCGGGACGCATCTCTATTTCGTCGGCGGAACGGCCCTTCGCTTCCTCTACCGGATCCCCCGATTTTCCGAGGACCTCGACTTCTCCGCCGCGCCGGGATGGCGGGTCGCCGGCTTCGGCCCGAAAATGAGGAAAATCCAGGCGGAGCTCGGGCTGGCGGGATACGATCTCTCTCTTTCCATGAACGAGGATCGGATCGTCCAGAGGGCCGAATTCCGCTTTCCCAAGCTCCTCTTCGATCTCCGTCTCACGGACCGCCCGGAGCAGAAGCTGACGATCGCCGTGGAAGTCGATGCCCGGCCGCCTCGAGGCTGGTCCGGCGAGCGGACGATCGTGAACCTCTACCGCCCCATTCTCATCCGGCATTATGACCTGAAATCCCTGTTCACGGCCAAAATCGCGGCCCTTCTCACCCGCCCCTACGCCAAAGGACGCGACTACTACGATCTCTTCTGGTATCTGAGCCGATGGAAAGACCTCAAGCCCGCGCCGCTTCTCCTGAAAAACGCCCTGGCCCAGAAGCGGGAATCGATCCCCAACTTCCGCCCCGAAGCCTGGAGGGGAATCCTGGAGTCGATCGTTGCCGAAGCGGATTGGCGGGTCGTCGCAAGGGACGTATCTCCCTTCCTCGAACGGGCCGAGGACATTCGTGTTTTCTCCCGGGAGAATCTGCTCCGCGTCTTGCGGAGTCATCGTCCCGGCTAAATAGAAGGAGAGAAACGTATCGTCCGGGGAGGAACCGCGATGAACAAATCCCATGCCGTGACCATGCTCGGCGCCGGCCTGATCGGCACGTTCTACACCATGACGATCCAAGGCCGGAGGAGCCGCGATCGCGTCGGCGCCGTCTGCGCCCGGACCGAGGAGGAGGCCGCCGCCTTCGCCCGCCGCTGGGAAATTCCCCGCTGGACGAGCGACATCAAGAAAGCCATCGAGGATCCGGGGACCGACCTGGTCGTCGTCGGGCTGCCCAACGACCTCCACCGGGAGGCCGTCACGCTTGCCGCCAGGGCCGGCAAACCCGTCCTGTGCACCAAGCCTCTCGGCCGGTCGGCGGCCGAAGCCCTGGATATGCTCGATTCGGTCGGGAAAGCGGGCGTGTTCGCGGGCTATCTGGAGGATCTCGTCTACACGCCCAAAACCCTCAAGTCGCTGGCCTCGGTCCGGGCGGGCGCGCTGGGGAGAATTCTTTGGGTCCGTTCCCGCGAGGCCCATCCCGGGCCCCACAGCGCCTGGTTCTGGGACAAGGCGATCGCGGGCGGCGGGGCCATCGTCGACATGGGTTGCCATTGCATCGAAATCATCCGGAGTTTCATCGGGAAGGGGGTCCGGCCGGTCGAAGTCCTCTGTACCGCGGATACGCTTGTCCATCCCATTTCGGCGGAGGATTCGGGAATCGGCCTCATCCGCTTCGAGAACCGGGCCATCGGCCAGTTCGAGGTCAGCTGGACCTTCCGGGGAGGCATGGACCTGCGGGACGAGGTCGCCGGGACCGAGGGGACGATCTGGCTCGACCACTTCCAAAGGACCGGGTTCGAGATGTACACGGCCGCCGGCGCGGGCGGTTACGTGGCGGAAAAAGCGGAGGGGGAGAAAGGGTGGCTGTTCCCGGTCGGCGACGAGGTCCACGCGCTCGGCTACGTCGATATGTTCAACGACATGTTCGACGCGCTGGACGAGGGACGGCCTCCCCGGGAAACGTTTTTCGACGGCTACGTCGTCAACGCCGTCATCGACGCCTGTTACGCCTCGGCCGCCTCCAAGCGCTGGGAGCCGGTCCGGCTCGAACGCTGGGAGGCCGCCCCGGAAAAACCCGGAGCGGCATCAGGCGGCCGCGAGGGCCGGGGTCCGGTCCTCATCAAGAAGGAGCGCATGCCCGACGGCCGGACCAAGCACATCTTCAAGGACCCGGCGACGGGCGCGATCACGGAGAAGATCGAAGGCTGAAAAAAGAACCCCGGATGACGAGGGATAACGAGCTTAAGAAAATGAACCCGGGCGGACGCCGAGCGCCGATCGTCAGAACTCGAAGGCGACGACGCCGGTCCGCTCGGCCATCTGCTTCCGGATGTCCTCGACGAGGAGCTTGCCTTCCTTCTGGGCTTTGACGGCCCGGAAGATCTCCGCGGTCGTCAGCAGCGCGTTCCCATCCTTCTGGGACTCCTCGGCCATCCGCCCCGAGAACGGGCTCGGCCTGAGGCCGGCGTCCTGTCCCGAAAAATAATTGCCGATCAGGACGGACTTCATCCGGGTGTTGCCGAACTCCTGCATCCGCCGGCCCTTGTAGCGCTGGAGGAGCATGGCATCCTCGTCGGCGGCGCCGCCCGGCCCGCTCCGGATATTGATGAGGAGGACGGGCTCCTTGCCCAGCTTCTCCTCGACCTTGAGGTCGCTCCGCTCGAACAGCCAGAGGTCTTCCTCCTTGGAGCGGATCACCCGTTTCCAATATTCATTGACATCAACGCTCTGCCAGCCCAGATAATTCATGGTTTCCATGACGGCCGCCTTGAGCTCGGCCCCCCCGGCGACGAGCAGCCGTCGGAACATTTCCTGGCCCTTGGTCTTGGCCTCTTGGATCTTGAGGTCGAGCCGGCGCAGGATCTCATCGTACTCCAGCTTGACTTCCTCCCTCTTCTTGATGAGCCGCGCCAGTTCCGGGAATTGGTACGCGGCATTCTCGAGCCAGTGGCCCTGCTCGGTAAAGAGATGGGGAGCCAGAACCGGAAGAATCTCGCGGAGAATGAGGAGGGCCGCTTCGTAGTTCTTATCCCCGAACCAGGGCAGCAGCAAGTAGCCGCCCTGCCCTCTTTGGACGAGAATCGCGATCGGGAGGCCGTCGGCGCTCTGGGCCAGGACCCGAACCTTGAAAGCCCTCTCCGCCCGGCGGAGGTCGATCTCCCAGTGGGTGGCGTAGTGGACGGGGAAAAGCTCGAAGGCGTGGAGGATATGCTTGTTGAACGAGCGGAATAAAAGGTCGAGCGGATTGTCCTGGGCCGGGACGACGGCGCCCGGCGTGGAATTGTCCCTGTACTCGAGCTCGGGGATGGTCCCGATGACATTGGTGAGATGGAACGGGGCGCTGGGGCCGATGAAGCAGGTCACATAGCCGCCCCTCTCGACCAGGCTCTCGACGGTGGCCGAGCCGTCCGAATGAACCTGGCTGGCCGGGTTGTCGTGGAGGACCTGGTAGAAAATGATCCGGCAGTCCTTATCGAGGACCAGGGAATCCGCCTTCAGGGTTTTCCAGTTGGTGACTTTGAGTCCGGCGTCGAAGCCCTTGCCGCGCAGGTCGTCGAGATCCTTGGGCTCAAAATCCAGTAAAAGTATCTTAGCCATAATTCCGTTCCCCTCCAGGGACTCCGACGGGACCTCCTCCCGGTCGCCCGCCGGCCCCCTATATACTTGAGTATCTTTATCAAAATCGGGCGGGAGTGTCAACCGCCTTAAAAGCTTGACCGTGGCCGTGAAAAGATTACAATGAAAACAAGGCATGCGGAGGAGGACCGAACATGGCCAAAGCCCGGTGGAGGTCTTGCGCCCGGTTTTTAGTGGTCCTGGGAATCGTCCTCGGGCTCATCCAATGCGGCGGGGGTCCGGGGAGGCTGACCCACAAAACCTATCCCGAAGGCTTCAGCCTGAAACACCCCGCGGACTGGGAAGCCCGCGTCCTCGACAAGGGATTGATCCTCGTCTCGGCCAAGGACGCCGCGAAGGACCCCTCCTTCATCGCGATCTACCCTTTTATCCTGAAATCGGCGGCGACGAGCCGGAGCTGGCTGGAGCAGAACCTGGGGACCTTGGGCGATCTCTTCACCCGTCCCAGCCTGGAGAGAACCCGGCAGCTCCGGACGGTCCCGGACGAGACCGCCGCGCGCGTCCGATTTAACCGTGAAGGCGTTCCCTGCGAAGGGACCGCCCTGTGTTCGATCGACGGGAAGAGCGGCGTCCTCTATGTCATGGCCGCCCGGGAGGGCGAGTTCGAAGCCCGAAAGACGCGCCTCCTCGAATCGCTGCGCTCATTCCGCTTCGGCTTGCCCGATAAAACGGCCCGGGCGGAGCCGGTCAAGCCGAAGATCCAATACGTCTCCTGGCAGGATCCGGTCGAACAAGCCTTCAACCTCGAAGTTCCGGCCGGCTGGCAGGTCCAGGGCGGCACCCATCGGCGGGCGTCCGTGGATATCGTCCATATCCTCCACGCCGTCTCTCCGAACCAAAAGATCCAAATCCTTTTCAACGACGGCAATATTCCCGTCTTCGCCATCCCCAATCAGACGCTCCTCTGGGGGGGATTTCGCGAAGGCTCCTGGTATTCTCCCGGCTACGGGTTCCGGATGATGGTCATGAGCTATCGGCCCGGCCTCGCTTTTATCCTCGACTATCTCCAGAGGAATTTCGCGCCCCGGCTCGGGTCCTTCGAGCTTGTGGATCGGAAGGAACGGCCCGACATCGTCGCGGACTTCAACCGGATCTACAGCCAATCCCAAGCTTACGGCATCTCTTTCCAGCTCCACGCCGGCGACGCCGCATTCCGCTATAACCAGGGCGGAGAGCCCGGCCTTGGCTATGGATTGGCGGTGACCCAGGTCGTCCAGTCCGCGGCCATGGGCGGCGGCAACTGGTCGGTCACCCTCCTCCTTATCACAACTTGTCCCGAAGCCGAGGCCGAGACCGTTCGCGAGACGTCCACCCATATGTTCCAAAGCTTCCGGATGAATTCCCAATGGGTGGCCTCCCAACAGCAGCTCACGGCCAACGTCTCCCGGATCGTGACCGAGACGAACCAGGCCATCTCGGGGATCATCAACGATTCTTACTGGACGCGCCAGGGCGTTCTCGACGACGTCCACCGCAAGTTTTCCAACGCCATCCTGGGCGTCACCGACGTCGTCGATCCCGCAACGGGCGAATCCTACAAAGTCGAGGCCGGGCACAATTACTATTGGGCCCGGTCCGGGACGAACCAGGTCGTCGGGACCGGGACCTACACCCGGCCCGATATCGATTTTTCCCCGTTAGCCGAGTTCTGAGCGCCCATGACCGCGATCCGGAGCCCCAAGAAGACCAGGACCCGCAAACTTCTCCACACCGCCGCCATCTACTTGAGCTCTTCGCTGACCGCCCTCGGCGTCACGGACCTCCTAAGCAGGCACTACGGCTTTACTTTCAAGCTCTTCGACTCCGTCCTGGCCGTCCTGGCTTGCGGGTTCCCGGCCGTCCTTATTTTCGTGGCACGCCACGCCAAGCCCGGCCGGCAGAAATTCGCGAAAAAAGAGCTTGCCGCCTACGCCGGTCTGGGCCTGGTCGCCGTGCTGGCCGTCGTCAAGATCGCCGGCCTCCCCGGACCATTGCGCATTTCGCCGGACGCTAAATCCATCGCCGTCCTTCCCTTCCAAAACCTCAGCGACAGCAAGGAGGACGAGTACTTCAGCGACGGCGTCACCGAGGACATCATCACCCAGCTCGCCCGGATCGCGGACCTTAAAGTCATCTCGCGGACCTCGGTCATGGCCTACAAGAATACCTCCAAGAGCCTGCGCCAGATCGGGCAGGCGCTGGGCGCCGGCGTCATCCTGGAGGGGAGCGTCCGGCGCGAGAAGGATCGGGTTCGGATCGTGAGCCAGCTCATCGACGCCAAGAACGACCGCCACCTCTGGGCCGAGACCTACAACCGTCCCATGACCGACATCCTTGCCATCCAGAGCGAGGTCGCCCAGCGGATCGCCCAGGAGCTCAGGGCCCGGCTCACCGAAAGCGACAAGGAGCGCCTGCGCAAAAAGGCGACGGTCAACGCGGACGCCTACGCGTTTACGGTGCGCGGCCGCGATTACTACTATAAATACACGCGCGAAGACAACGACCAGGCCATCGCGCTGTTCAAGAAGGCGACCGAGATCGATCCCGAATACGCCCCGGCCTGGGCGGGATTGGGGGACGCCTACGCCCAGCGCTGGAACTACGGATACCCCCAGGAGACGCTCGACACGGCCGTCGAGATGAGCCGGAAAGCCCTGGCCCTCGCCCCCGACCTGGCCGAGGGCTATAAGGCCTTGGGACTGGCCCAGGAATCCAAGGGACTCGTCAAGGAGGGACTGGATTCCTACTACCAGGCCGTCGCCCTCAATCCCAATTATGCGCCGGTCGTGGCCAACATCGGATCCATCAACTTTAAGATGGGCAAGTACGATGAAGCTCTCAAATGGATAAGGAAGAGCGTCGAACTCCAGCCGGGATTCGCCCGCTTCTACGCCCTGGTCGGCCTTCAATACCTCTACCTGGATCTGGACGAGCCCGCTCGGAGCTGGCTCGAGCGCTCGCTCGAATTTCAGCCCGGGTACATTTTCCCGGAGATGGTCCTGGCCTCTTTCGCCGTTTACGAGGGGAAGATTGACGAGGCCAGGGAGCGCATCGCGAAAATCTTAGCAGCCCATCCCGAGGAGCCCAATGCCCTGAACGTGGCCGGCGACGTTGAGCTTGTGGCTGGACGTTATCGGCAGGCTCTCCCCTACTACGAAAAGCTGGCCGAGCTGACTTCTCCGATGGGCGCCCCCGGAAATAAGCTCGCCTTCGTTCTGATAAAAACCGGCGACCGTTCCAGGGCGGACCGGCTCCTGGCCGAAAACCTCACGGAATGCCTTAAGGATCCTGCGTTGAACGAACCCTGGTCTCCCCTTCGCTACTATATCGCGGAAGCCTACGCGGTCCAGGGGAAATCGAAGGAGGCCATGGACTGGCTGGAGAAGGCCGTCGACGGGGGCTTCGGCGACCGCTGGCTGTTCATCGACCCGCTTTTTGAAAATGTCCGCTCCGATCCGCGTTTCACGGCGATCCGGAACAAGCTCGACAAACGCTTGGCGAAAATGAGGGACAACGTCAAGAAGCTGGGACTCGACCGATAAAGCGGATCGAGAGGGGAATGTTGGGTGGTGGAGCTGATGGGATTTGAACTCACGACCTCTTGACTGCCAGGGAACAGTCACAATTTAGTCACAATCAGCCTCTGTGGGCGGAGCCCCTCCCCTATTTCTGCTTGATAATACTGGGGATCAATGGTGCAGCTGGCGCAAGGGCGTTGGAGGTGGTATCCAATGAAAGCTTCCGTAAGTAAATCACTGCCCTGCAATATGATGTATAGTCCCCTGCCGGGCTGGAAAAAACGTTTAAAGATGCGCCTGATTTCTGCTATTTCTTCAGCAATATTTTTGAAGTATAAGAAGGAAGGGTGATGCTGCCGCTTACGGCATGGTCATCCAGGTCGTATAAGGTTTGCGACAGAGAAATTGATTTGGTTGAATTTGTTCTATTTATGAAAATCAAATTACGCTTTAAAGGGTCATCGTATAAAACTTTGACTTTCAGCAGGCGAATATTATCTAACCAGTAATCCGGCGCATTCGTGTTTACATCATAATCTATACGAGCAGGGTCGGTTCCGTAAGTGGGCATAAAGATTATCCTATGGTCTTTTCGTTTTGTATCGACAAGGACGGTTTTGTGCATTTCCAAATTCCCATAGGTGCTTGCGTCCCTTGTTTGCACGTCCACTGTGCCGGGGGCCGGAGCAATCGTGCTGAAGGAGAGTTCATAGGCTTGCCTTGCCTCCAGGCTAAAATAGTAATTCAGATTGAAGGCACAGCCATCCTCGCACTGCAGGTGCCAGCTGCCGTTGTTCAATTGATTATTGATACCCCAGGATGAAATGCAGGTGTTGGTGGGCGACCAGCACCACCAGCCGTCTATATTAGAATTAAAATCTCCATTCACAATGAGGTTGTCGCTTATTATGTCTATGACAGAATAAGCATTCCAGCTGACATGGCTGGATTTAGCGCTCGCATCTTTTAAGGCCTTCCATTGACTGACCGTATATAAATTATAGCGGGGCGAATTGTTTATTTGGTTTTCTGTGCTAATACTTAATTCATTATACGGGCTGCAATAATAATTACCGGCATAAGTCGCGAAATCCAAATTGCTGTTTTCATAATTGGTAAGCAACAAGGGATAATCATTTTCATCCACAGAATAGAATATATTGCTCATAATCGTATTGTTTGCTACGGGAGTCGTGCTCAGGTCATCCTGGCCCATCATCAGTGCGCCATGGCAATTGTATAACGTATTTCCCCTGACCGTATTGTTGATACTGTTGTGCAGAAAAATACCTGCCTGCGCACAATTAAAAACGGTATTATTCTGTATAAGAGCATTGCCACTGGCATCGTCCATATATATCCCGTTAGCATAACCAGTCTTGTCTGGTGTGGCTTGAATATTCCCGATTCCATTTTGGATAATATTATTGCGGATGACACAGCCTGTACCATTGCGGTTGATGGTATCGTTATTGCTCCAGGTATAAATGGCAGCGCCATCGTCGGTGGTAAGACAATAATTATTAATCAGATTGTATTCTATCCGCGTATTTTTTGAAAAACTCAAACCACAATAACCGATGCTGTCCAGAATATTAAAACTGATATTTCCATAATTGATATCGCCTTCTATCTCCATAGCGGAATAGCCACCCTCATCTTTGGTGGCCCTGCCTGCATATAAACCGATGCGTTTTATTGTATTGTTCTGAACAATGATGTTTTCACAACCCCATGCTCTTATCCCCTTTCCGTAAATATCTGTAATGATATTATTCTTAATGACAACATTGTTTACGGTCGCAAGATTAATGGCTTTTAAATAGATGGCATTGAAACGGCATTGCTGAATAGAAATATTGGTTTTATTGAAACCTGCAATCACTCCATTGACCTGCTGGTGCCTGAAACTGATATTGCTGATGCGGATATAACTTGCATTCTCGATATTAATTCCATAATCGTATACGGAGGCTTCTACCGAATTATTTGCAGGCAAAGAAACTGACCATAGATAGAGATTTTTTTGTGATGAACTAAAATAAAATTCACCGGTCGTATCTAATGCTTCCATTTTATTGCTTAAGAAATAACCCCAGCCATTTTTAAAATCATATTCTATCGGGCCGATTATGGTGATATGGCCATTGGCAAATGACTGCACTTCGTGTTCGCCATATTGCCAGCGCACCATGCGGTTGTGCAGTGAGGCGCCGTTCCAGTATCCTTTCGTCTGCGTCAAGGCCGCATCATAGAAGCCCTTTTTGCCGTTGGCCTTGTCAATCGTTAAGAAGCCGCTGTTGGGATAACGCGCAGGCAGGCACAGCGTACTTTTATAAAAAACCATTACAGGATTTACATTCAAGGCAGCTTTATAAATTTTACCTTTGTGCAAAGACCAGTTGTTCACGTATTCGCTGCCGCTGATGATAGGTAAGGCGCCATTGCCATAAGAGGTGATGGTGATGGGCTGTAATGCAGTGCCGGACTGCTTGATATTCAATTGCCCGCGAAATGTATCGCCACGCTTAAAAAATATTTTATCTCCCGGTCTTAATACAAGCGTGTTGAGTTTGGCAATTGTTTTGAATGGCGTACTTGATGAAGTGCCGTTGTTGTTATCGTTGCCATTAGCAGCGATATAATAACCTGTTGCATTGGCTTGCAGGGATGCAGCAAGAAGCAAAATGAAAGCAACGCTTTTATGCACGTGAATTTACTTGCAGGAAAATATTACAACACATTTTAACTGGCATGGTGTCTCTCTCACTTGGTCCTGTATCCCCATCATTTTCCTATTTGGTAATTTTGAAATACCTGTCACTCGCATCCGTATAGGAAGCGTATCTTTTGCTCGTGATTCGTATCTTGTAGTCGCTGCCGAGGGCCTGGTCGGCCGGAATCTTCCACCGAAAAGAACCCTCGCCGTTTGATCCGATCAGAGCGCTGAGAGCGATTGTCCTGTCAAGCGTCTCGCCCTTAAGGAGCTCGATTTTCACCCTCGGTCCCAAATCGCCCGAATAGGTCCATCTGATCGTATTCGTAGTGTTCACCTTCCATTTTTCCAGCCCGTTGGGAGACAGGACCGCGTGTCCTAGAGAATAAAACTTTACCAAAATATCCTTAACCGGGTTATAGCTGAAGCTCACTCCGCGTTTCTTGACCGGAATCGCAAGCTTGGGATCATTATCTTCATCGTTACTGAAGCTCACCCATCGCCAGAAACAGCCCCCCTCCACCTGATGCTTTTGCATAAGCAGAACTAAGCTCTCAAAGGCTTGTTCTGTGCTCCAATTAGATTCAACGGGAGCATTTAGTCCCATTTCAACCGCGATGACGCGCGCCCCGTTCTGGCGGCCGATCGTATCGAAGACGCGCTCCAAAGTCTCGTTTGCCCAGGCGTGAGGGGCCTTTTCCACGCAAGGCATCCATTGGGCCGTCAAACATTTCCGGTGTTGATAGAAAGAAATAGCGTACGTGCGTTGATCGTTCGGGATCGAGAGATCATCAAAAATCCCTTTGAGGACTTTGATCGGACTCCAGAGATGTCCGTCTGTCGCGTCCGGACCGGCGGGTGGTTCATTATCGACAAAGAAGTCGCCGACGATCGCCTGGGCGGAAAGCTTTCGAGCCGGAATACCCAGGGAGCGAGCATAGTTAATAGCCCATTTGACGTATCTGCCTGGCTTCGATTTCGGTCCAAGCCAGAGTGGAGGCTCCGCCGGAATGCCACAAGCGTCTTTCTTTCCATCGCCGTCCGTGTCTATCAGATGGGTATTCCCTTCGAAGAGCACAAGCTCGAAAGCCGGATGATCTTTTATGGCATCGAGAATCGCCTTCAGCCATCTGGTATTCTTCGTAGGCGGTTGCTCTTCCATGTGGGTATTGACGAGTCTCAACAGGATTTTTATTCCCTTGCTATGAACGAGATCATAGAAGGCGACGAGGTTGGTTACTTCTTTGGAGGTCGGTTGGGGATACTGTAATCCAAGGCTTGGTCCAAGATTGCAGACCGGAGGGACGAAGGGACCCGGATCCCAGGTGGGATCAGAAGTTCGAAGCTCAAACGTAATGGTGTTGACACCCATTCCTCGAATCTTGTCGAGTTGAAGGGCGACTTCTTTTGCCGTGGTTTGTCCTACGACGGGATCATCGACATAAAAATCCGAAATGACTTCCCCGGACCAGTACATGGAGGGCCAACCTCGCCGATCGAATTGAACATACAGGCCTCGAATTTGCAGCCTTGAGTTGATAGGATTCATGCCGGTCGCCGCCATTCCCTTAACGGATACAACTCGAAAAAGAATAATGGAGAGGACCACGCTCAAGGAGAGGCCTAGCAGGAAGAGTTTTCGGGACGGCGAAAGGTTTTTCTTCACGGCGTCTCTTTTTATTTGATTGTGAATCACAACATGGTGGAATGTCAATCGGTCCAGGCATAATGGGAAAAACCCGGGAGAAAGAAGCCTCAAGCGAATAATGGGGATTTTGGGTGGTGGAGCTTAATATATAAATTTATAACCCACATCAAGCATAACACCATAGAACCCCAAATCAGGCTACTCAAGGAAGCGCAAAGCATAGTCTATACAGCGGGGGGATAAGGAGGGATAACATAGACACGACTTCCTTGACGACCGGCCGGAAATACCCGTATTCCTTCTCGAAACGCCTCTCGTATTCAATGAAATTTTTTTTGAGCTGAGGGGAGTTAAACATGGGCCTTAATCCTCTGAAATAGGAGGCTTCCTATCCCTTAGAGAACCCGAAAGATAGGGGGGATATGGGACATTCCGTTCACGCCGAGCGATACGGGCTGATAGTGATGTCTACATAAATTTTCTAAAGCTTTTTACCTTAGGACCTTTAAGGGCCTGCCTTTATTGCACGTCAATGGGGAATGGTTTGAAAAACTTAATCAAGGGGTGATACATTGATCGGCGGCGCGTATAATGTTATCAGAAGAGAGTGTAAAGAATATTGAAAAAGAAAAGACTGAATAAAATATTTCTAAGCCATTCACATGCTGACAAGTCATTCGTACAACGTTTAACAGCTGATTTGCGTCATAAGGGTTATATTGTATGGCTTGATGAAGCTGAAATAAGGGTGGGAGATTCGCTTATAGGAAAGATACGTGAAGCGATAGATAATGTTGATTATGTTATAGCAGTTATATCCCAATCCTCTATTCAAAGTGAATGGGTAAAACATGAACTCGATATAGCAATGAACATTGAAATTCAACAAAAAAAGGTTTTTGTGCTGCCCATACTTATTGATGATGTAGATTTGCCCGGATTTCTTAAAGGAAAGCTCTATGCTGATTTTAGAAATAATGACTTTTATGAAAAAGAGTTAGAGAAAGTACTTCAGAAACTAGGTCCTGTACCAGAATCACCCAGTTATTCTAAAGAGCAATTCAATAAGTTAAAAGCTGAATATGAGGAAGTAAAAGCGTTTGTTGATTTTCACATTCAAGCAACTGAACAATATATGAAGATTAAATCAGGACAAAGAAGTCCTGATGTTCAGTCAGAAATTGAAAAAGCTAATAAAGAACATCCAGAATTCGCCCACATTAATAATGCTTATGCTTTTGAGATGAAGGGAATGGTAGTCACTTTAGGTTATCTTCTTTGGGCGTTAAATAAATCAAAAAGAAGAGGTGCTCATCCGCTCGAAGCCTTATTAACATTAGAAAATAAATGGTTAGAGGCACAAGTAATGTTGAAAGCTTATAGTGATTATCTTCGTTTAGATAGGAAAAAAAATTAGGTCTTTGATATTTTTCTTGCCTCGGGCTAAGGGCCCCCAAATTGATAATATGAAAGCGCTGCTGTATCGGATTGCATAAACTGAAACGCAAGGAGGATCTTAATAAATAAATTCATAACCCACATCAAGCATAACACCATAGAGCCGCAAATCAAGCTGCTCAGGGAAGCCCAAAGCTCAGTCTACACAGCGATGGATTATGATTTATCTAGACCAGAGATAATGTAATCTTCATCTTCTTTTTTTAGTTTTACATTTTCAAAGCCGATATTCTTTTCTATCTCTTCAAAAACTTCTTTAAGATCACTTTCTATAATTGCGCTCCACGATTTCTCAAGTTCTTCTTGACTAATAAGATTTTTCTCTTTTAAAAAACCCTGTAACAATTTTATTTTTAATTTATTTTTAGCGATTTCAAGAACCATCATATGGATAAGCTTAAAAAGAGCATTATCCTCTTTTTCATCGGTTTCTTTATTAGTCATTTGATTGCCCCTATTTGATTAATTATTTTTATCCCCATATCGTTTTAATTATAACAAAAAAGTACTCTAAGCACCACAGAGAATAGCTATCTATAGCAGCAACATCATTCTCATTCTTTTCCATTATTAGGATCCCATAAAAAACAATGAGAATGTTGTTGCTGCTATAGATAGGTATTCTCGGTG
>Ga0315274_10008919_pt1 | contig 14526 bp, 12 predicted proteins | sample YL17G02_20_MG_FD_203700 | JGI IMG/M metagenome (GOLD analysis project Ga0315274, IMG submission 203700) | Sediment microbial communities from Yellowstone Lake, YNP, Wyoming, USA - YL17G02_20 | ecosystem: Environmental > Aquatic > Freshwater > Lake > Sediment | place: USA: Wyoming | collected... | reverse complement strand
CGGGACTGGTTGCAGACATTGCAGCGGCTGATACTATAAATACACTCGGTGTAAAGATAGCCCTGCCTCCCACAACCAGTCCCGATGTTTCGGCTAATGGTACATTTAGTGTTACTGTGGCCATTAATATCAGCGGTGGTGCAAACCTGTCAACAACGACGATAACTTTGGGTAAGTATGTTGTGTCACAAAAATACACAGTGACTACGTTAGCAAAAACGATAGGGGTTGCTCAGTCGCGGTTAAAGTTTAATGATAGCACTTTGACGGACACAATTGTTCTTACACCAACATCTTTAGATGGAACAAATCCATTTATGTTCGCTACTCCTACTCTGACCACAGAAATAGCTTCCGTCATCTTTAAGATAACGGGCACAAACCAGACCGCAATAAGCACAGTCAAGGAAAGTATTGGAGCTACGACGCTGACGTATGCCAGCGGGGCGTGGCCCTTTACTTTTACAACCGCAGGACCATTTCCGGGTGCTGTGACCTTTACCTTTACCATGACAGGTACCAATATCATTAATACAGGAAGCTTTACTGTAGAAGTAACGGGAACGGGGAAAACAGGATTTCCTGCAAGTTTCACTTACCTTGCGTCTACCAGTGCGGGAAGCTGGGGTATAGACGGATACCAGGCAATCGTTCCATATCTCTCAACAAATGCAACGGTGCCAACGATCTGCATTGTCAACAATACTTCAACAAGCGCAGCAGATGTGTTTTTAGATGTATTGAGTTCCGAAGGAACGATCACAGGTCTTTCCAACCTTGCCCTCGGCTCCATTGCTGCCCAGAAAACAATACGTCTCGATTTCTCAGGAGGCGATATCTTGGTTAACCTTGTCGTCGTCCCAACGGCAAGCGTTGCAGCAATGGGTACAGACAAGAGGTATGCAGGCAAGTTAACTATAACAGTTGCCAAAGATTCTGTATTCATGAGCTGCATCCAGACAGATCCTTATAATCTTTCGAAGAGGATGGTGCCTGTGTTGACTGGTCGTACAGCTGACGAATGGAAGAACTAACCGCAACCTATCTTTTAGTTCAAAAGGGCGGGCAATATGCCCGCCCTTTTTTTGGAAAAGGTAACCAGGGGCAATACTTGAAATGCGCCTGCCAGACTTTGAATGCATCTGTTCATCGGCGGAATTACCTATTACAAAGTAGATTACCCTCTTATTTGGCGGACAGGACATTCCTCAGGGTGAGGCAGATCCATCTTCGAGAAAAAGGTTTCCAGAATTCTTCTGCCACAAATATTCATATACTCAGGCCACAATGAAGCAGGAACTTGAGGCGATCGGTTTCAAAAACATGTTCACACGGCAAGAAGGGACAAATTTTGTCGTTACCGCAGTAAAGCCCTTGCTCTCCTTTTGAGATTTCTGAAAAAGACCCCGTTGTGTCACCCTGAACCTTGCCCTGAAACAAGTTCAGGGTCTACGATTTCAAGGTCTCTCAGTTCATTGATTTTATTAGATGCAGAAACAAGCCTGCCCTGAAGAGATGCTGAAATAAATTCAACATGACATTTTCAGGGTTCAGCCTGACATTTTAGCTCACTTTATGACTTTTTCAGAGCTCTCCTTTTAAAAACTTGACTAAACAAATATTTACAATATAATTATTTCAATTCGCACGTGTTACTGATAAAACGGGGCGCGATACCATGCAGATTGAGATGTTCGACATCCTGACATTTCACCTGTTGATTCGTGCCAATGAGCCGATTATCGATCCGAGTTCCGGGATCCACCTCTTTGATCGACTCGGAAACATTGTATTTGCGGCCGGGACACGACAACTGGGGAAGCGTTTACCGGACCTTTCCGCCGGTGAAGAGGTAATCGTAAGAATGGAGCTTCAATTTAATGTCCAGCCGGGGGAGTATACGTTTAGCCTTGGCGCTGCTGAACCCTCACCGGAGCAAAACCCTAATGTGGGTTTTATCCATGACAGACATGAACTTCTTGGGCCGATAGTAGTGATTGCAGAGACAGAAAAGCTTTTGCCATTTTATGGAATTGCCAAGTTACCGATGAATGCTGAGTTTGGCAATGTAATAAAATGATTTACTATCTTGAATGTCGAAAAGAATTGCCATGATAAGGAGTGAATCAACAGGGAATTCCAGACCGTTCTGAAGGTAGATCCTGACCATCAAGATGTGCGATATAAGGGTGAACTTCTTCGTAAAATGCTCATTCCTTGAAATTTAGAAAAAGCGAGGTTGGAATTTTAATGGCCCAGGGGTCAAAAAGAAGAGTATCAGGTAACAAGGAAAAAGCCATAGCGTCCTCGCCGGTGTCTGGTCAAGCAGAAACTTTCTTCCGGAAGCCTGTTGTCCATATCCTGATCATCATCATGGTGGGTTTTCTGATTTATTCGAATACCTTCAAAGCCCCTTTTATATTTGATGATAACTACTCTGTCGTTTATAATCCTGTCATAAAAGATTTCCGGTATTTCGTCGCCCCATCGTTGGCGGAAAAAAATAATCTGACAAATTTTTACAAGGGTCGGTTTATCGGGTATTTGACCTTTGCCCTGAACTATAAAGTACATGCGCTTCATGTGACGGGCTACCATGTTTTCAACCTTCTCATTCACCTGATGAACGCCCTGCTTTTCTACTGGTTGGTTGTGCTTACCCTAAGGACTCCTTATGCCTCTGATTATCTTCAGCGGGATATTTTCAAGCCTTCCAATGTCCGTCATCAGATCGCCTTATTTACGGCGCTTCTCTTTGTCAGCCATCCGGTTCAGACCCAGGCGGTGACATATATAGTGCAGAGGTTCGCGTCGTTGGCCACCCTATTTTATCTGGTTTCTCTTGTCATGTATATCAAAGCAAGGTGTTTTGAGTCATCACGTCGGGCCAGATATGCATTCTATGCGGCGTCTATCCTTTCTACTGTCCTGGCCATGAGGACCAAAGAGATTTCGTTTACCTTGCCGGTCATGATTATCCTCTATGAATGGATGTTCTTTAAAGGAGAGACGAAAAGAAGACTTCTTTATTTACTGCCCTTTTTGCTGACGATGTCCATTATTCCCTTGACGCTGATGGGATTTAAAGGTTCATCGGCCGGCTTCAGTGGGGTTGATGAAATTAGCAGGATGGCCGGTTTAAAGAGTGTGCCGCGATGGGACTACCTGAACACGGAGTTCAGGGTCATTGTCACTTACATCAGGTTGCTGTTTTTCCCGGTCCATCAGAACCTTGATTATGATTATCCCATTTATCGCAGCTTTTTCAATCCGGAGGTTATGATATCATTTTTGTTTCTTTTGGCGCTGTTTGGTTTGGGTGTCTATATGTTTTATGCCTCATCCAGAACGAAGAAAGGCAATCGGTTCTGGTTGAGGTGGGTTTCTTTTGGCATAGTCTGGTTTTTTGTGACCTTATCGGTTGAATCGAGTATTATCCCCATTAGGGATGTTATTTTTGAACACAGACTATACCTTCCCTCGGTGGGGTTTTTTATGGCGTTGATGTCTGGGATAGCTTTTATCAAAGAGGCGTTGGCAAACCGGACGGGGGGAATCGAGAAGGCGTTTATGCCGGTGATGATTTTCTTGGTGATGGGTTTATCCGCGACCGCCTATGCGAGGAATACGGTCTGGCAGGATGGGGTTACCTTATGGGAGGACGTGATTAAGAAGAGTCCCAATAAGGCTCGCCCTTACTTGAATCTTGGAGGAATTTATTTGAAGCAGGGGCGCATGAATGAAACCATCGCCGCATATCAGGCGGCCATAAAGCGGAAACCGGACTATGCCGAGGCACATAATAACCTTGGCGTGGCTTATCAGAAAAAGGGTCGTCTTGATGATGCTGTCCAGGAAATCCAAACGGCATTAAAGTATAAGCCCGATTATGCTGAGGCCCATAACACCCTTGGCCAGGTTTATTACGATCAGGGTCGTTTTGACGATGCGTTCAAGGAATATCAGACGGCGTTGAAGTATAAGCCTAATTATGCAGAGGCCCATAATAACCTTGGGGTACTTTATCAGAGACAGGGTCGTCTTGATGATGCTATCAAGGAAATCCAAATGGCATTAATGGACAAACCGGAGGACGCTGAGGGATATTATAATCTTGGGACCGTTTATATTAAAATGGGAAAGCTTGATGAAGCCAAAGCGTTATTACTGAAAGCCGTCGGTCTGGATCCTTCCCATGTTTCTGCACATAATAACCTGGGTATTATTTATGCTTTGCAGAAGCAGTATGAGGAGGCATACAGGGAATTCCAGGCCGTTCTGAAGATAGACCATAACAATAAAGACGCACGATATAATATTGAAATTCTCCACAGAGACATGAAAAACCGACAACAACCAAACTGAAACTGAACAACGGGCCGACCGGTCTATCTTAAACATTCGCTCTGGATTTAGGGTCGATTTATTTTGAAATAACACATAATGAGGTCCATGAGGCTTAAAGCTAAGAGCTCCATAAAATCTTTTTTGTTTACCATGAGTCTCTTTCTCAATCTTTTTTTTCTGGTTGTTTTAACCACTCCCCTTACGGAGATTCTCCATAAACCACTTATACATGATGAACCTGTCTCTTCCAAATGCGAGGCTATTGTAATACTTTCAGCAGGTATTTATAAATCAGGCCTACCTGATTTCAGAACAATGGTAAGACTAAGAAAAGGTTATGAGCTCTACCAGCAGAGCAGGGCAGAGAAGATAATATGTATTGGAGGCATAAGAGCGGATAGTCCTTCAAAGTCGATAGCTGTTATTATGAAGGATACACTTGTTGCTTATGGGATACCTTCTCAACAAATCCTTATTGAGGATGAGACAATTAACACGTATAATGATATAAGTTATATGCTTTATAAATTCAGGTCTGATTTTGATTTTGATAAAACGGTCTTTGTAACATCTTCATATCATACATACAGGGTTAAGAGAATTCTTGAAAAGAAAGGCATAAATGCCAAGGTTGTTTCTGCCGAACCGTATGAGTTATATCCTCATAAAATTGTGGAAAGGGCAGAATTATTTTCTGAAGTAATAAGGGAATATATGGCAATCTACTATTCTTGGATGAAAGGATGGATTTAGTTACAATGTCATATTTGTTTTATATACTTTCCTGGCACCTCTTTAACTTATACCTCGGGTTGGATACATCAGTTATTTGCTTAGGGCATTTGCTACAAAATGCGCCTCCTACCAATGATCACTTAAAAAAATGCCGAGTTGCGCAAAGGTCTTATGAAATCAATTGCGCGGCGGACTGGTTTGTGATATTACAAATAATTATAGGAATCAGTGGTGAGATGAGAATTTGTTTAATAAATCCGCCGTTTGCGGATCGGTTCTGCCGGGGGGCGCGCTGGCAGGCGGCCAGCAAGGGCACTGCCCTCTGGATGCCGATCTGGCTGATGTACGCCACGGGCGTGCTGGATAAGGCCGGACATCAGACCCGTTTGTTTGACTGTCCAGCGCGCAAGCAGTCTCGCCAGGACCTTCTGAAAGCGGTGCGCGCTTGCGATCCGGGCTTGATTGTCCTCTACACCGCCACGGGCAGTATCGTCAATGACCTGGAAATCGCCGACCTGTTGAAACAGGCCAACCCGCGGGCGATCACCGTGGCGACCGGTCCGCATGTGTCGGTTCTGACGGAAGATACGTTGCGGCGTTGTCCCGGCGCCGATTATGTGGTCGTCCGTGAATTCGATTATGTTTTGCGCGATCTGGCGGCGATCCTGGATCAAGACGGCGATCAAATTTAAGCCGGATTATGCTGATGCCCATAACAACATGGGCGGGGCTTATTTTAACCAAGGTCGTCTTGATGAGGCATACAAAGAATTTCAGACTGTTTTAAAGATAGACCCTAATCATAAAGATGCACGCACCAATCTTGAAGCTCTTAACAGAGCCATGAAAAACCAACAATAAGTAAAATGGGCAATCAAACGTTCGAACGGGGCCAATTTCGCCCGGAGCAAATTGCAGAGGCAATTAAGCCGCTTTGAATGCCAAGAAAAAGATACTCCTCCTCACGCCTCCTTACCCGGTCAAAGAGCGATTGGGAAAGCTGGGTATTCTTGGCGGTCACCTCCCGTCGATCGGTCTGCTGTATCTGGCAACGGCACTGCGGTCAACATGCGAGGTAGAGATAATCGATGCCGCCTGTAGTGACTCATCAAAGGAGGACATCCTCCGCCATATTCTGCAGCACTCCCCGGATATTGTCGGCATCTCGGCCGTTACGCCAGCCATAACCCGTGCCCAGGAACTGGCGGCATCAATCAAGCAGGCATTTCCACATATTCTTGTAGTACTGGGGGGGCCGCATATTACAACGGTCCCGAAAGAAACCATGGAACGTACGCCGGCTGTCGATGTCGGTGTCATTGGCGAAGGGGAGCGTACGCTTCAGGAGATCGTTCGTGTCTTTGACGGGACGATGGAAAGCTTGCAAGGCGTGCCGGGCACTATTCTGCGACTCCCATCAGATAAGCCACTGGTTATCAATCCCCCGCGGGAACTGATCGGGGATATCGATGAACTGGGCTTACCAGCCTACGATCTGGTTGCCGCGCAAGACACAATCATGCCGGCACTTTTCAAAACGAGGCGCCTGCCTGCGATACACGCCGTTACCTCCCGAGGATGCACCCATACATGAAAGAAAGTATAATGAATGTACTGCTTATTTCCCCTCCTGTCACCTATCATAAGGAAGATCTCAGCATACCATCAAAATCACCTTTGTTGGGTCTAACCTATATTGCTGCAGCTATAAGAGAAGCGGGCCACGAGGTCAAGATTTTGGATTGCTTTACGTCTTCTACCAAATATTTCCATATAGGTTCAAATTTTATACGATATAGCCTGTCCGACGATGAAATTTTGGTACAAATCAAACAATTTAGTCCTGATGTGGTTGGTGTATCTTCAATGTACACCTCAAGCTATCAGGACGCGCATAACGTGGCCAGGATTGTGAAAGAATTCAATCCGGCTATTTTAGTCATCTTTGGGGGAAGCCATGCTACCATACTTACTGAGCGGGTGTTGAAAGACAAGAATGTGGACCTGGTAGTCATGGGCGAGGGTGAGATAACTATTCGTGAAGTTTTAGAGCGGTTTCAAGAGAACAGGGATTTTATAGGCGTATCCGGAATCGTTCACAGATTAAATGGGGAATTGGTCTGGGAAGAACCAAGAAAGCCCGCAAATATGGATGATCTTCCCCGTCCCGCTCGGGATTTAATTAAAGAAGGCCTGAAAATCATGAACTATGAACTTCGGGACAATAAATACATTATGAGAAAACCCTTTGCCCACATTCAAACAAGCCGGGGCTGCCCCAATAATTGCTATTTTTGCTCGTTTACTCATGCGTTTGGAAGAAAATGGCGCGCGAGAAGTGCCAAGAACGTAGTAGATGAAATTGAACATCTAGTCAAAGACTGCGGATATCGGGAAATCCATTTTGTTGACGACAACGCGTCGGTTTCCTCAAACAGGATGCGCTCGATTTGTGATGAGATCCTTGGAAGGCAACTGGATATTAAAATTGCCATTCCATCAGGCATAGCCGTTAATACCTTGGATAAAGAGCTATTGAAGAAGATGAAAGAAGCCGGGTTTTACAGGCTATGTTTCGGTATCGAGACCGGAGATCCTGAGTCGCAAAAGCGTATTGGCAAAAAGGTCGATTTGCAGCACACCAAAGACATCATAAGGGAAGCCAATAAATTAGGATTTTGGACGGCGGGCACATTTATTATCGGTCATCCTCATGAAAATATAGATGGAATCAGGGCTACTATCAATTATGCCAAGGAATCGAACCTGGACTTTGCTGTATTCGCAATTCTTGTGCCGCAACTTGGAACAAGGGCATATGAAATTGTTAAAATGCAGGGCTTGATTGATTATGATCCCTCCTTTTGCGATCCCAACAGCGAGGACTTTTATAAAATCAGCATCGCCTATTTCAAAGGCAGTCATACCAGTTATTGTTCTAACGAAGAACTTCACAAAATCAGGTCTTTGGCCTATAAAGAGTTCATTATACAAAAATCTTGTAACCTGCGCACCTACATTAACCTGTACGCTAAAATAAAAAATTTGGAAGACTTAGTTTATGTGCTAGGACTGGGCATGATACCTGTTAAAATGTTATTTGACATTTTTCGCGGTAAAGAAGGTCATTATCTTCCTTCGCGTAAAGTCAAAAATCTTATGCGATAAGATGATTTTAAAAGAAAAATGGCCTATAATTACCGCGATAATTCCTACTTATCAAAGACCGTGTTTACTGAAAAGGGCCATCAAAAACATTCTCGCTCAAACCTATGCCCACCTAAAGGTAGGTGTGTATGAGACTGCGCTTCAAGCACAATAATCTGGGAGTTACTTATGAAAAAATGAATCGCTTCGAAGATGCTGTCAGGGAATATAGGTTGGAGTTAAGAATAAAACCTGATTTTAAAACAGCATATGATAATCTCAAAAGAATACAAGCAAACCACCGTTAGCATTAGGTTAATTAAACAATACTCAAACCGGAGCTTAAGAATGGTTAAGGAATAATTGCTCATGAACATAGTGCTTATTAATCCATACTCTGACTCACCTTATCCTGTTATGCCGCTTGGGCTTGCATATATTGCCGCTGTATTGGAGCAAAATCACATTGGTGTATCAGTGATCGATGCATGGGCAGAAAGAATGAGACCAGAGCAAGTTGCTGAGGCATTGAAAGAACTCAAGCCAGATCTCATTGGCATTACCATTTCATCTCCTGTGGCGCCTGTCGCATTTGAGATTGCTGCCGCAGCCAAGAACGTAACGCATGTGCCGGTGGTCATAGGTGGACCACATGCATCTGCCTTGCCAGAAGAATGCCTGCAGAATCATTCGATTGACTTTGTGGTTATGGGTGAAGGCGAAACAACCATTATTCAATTAATTAAGCACTTATCAACAGGATCTCTGGAGCGATCAGCAATTAAAGGCATTGCTTACCGAAAAAACGGTAAAGTTATTATTAATGAATCGGCAGAATTAATTGCGGACCTTAACCAACTGCCTATGCCGGCCCGTCATTTATTCCCTGTCAACAAATATAGAACGCACCTTCCATACGGACGCAAAACCCCATATATGACGATGATATCGAGCCGTGGTTGTCCCTATCATTGCTATTACTGTTCTAAAGCTGTTTTCGGAGACAAATACCGGGCTTTAAGTCCAAAAAACGTTGTACGCGAACTGAAGCATATCATTAAAGTTTATGGCATTAAAGAATTTCGTTTTTATGATGACGATTTCACTTTGAACATGAAAAGGGCCGCTGAAATCTGCGACGAGATTGTGCGTGAGAAAATAAAGATTGATTGGTCCTGTACAACGCGAGTTGACTTGGTGAATGATGAATTATTGTCCAAGATGAAAAAGGCAGGATGCTATATGATTTCATATGGCGTAGAGTCTGGTGATGCGCTAATACTTGAGCGAGCAGAAAAAGGATATACTTTGGAAGATGTAGAAACTGCATTTAGATTGACGAAAAAATATAAAATAAAAATACTTGCTTTCTTTATGCTCGGGCTTCCTGGGGAAAATGAAACTACCATAGAAAAGACAATTCAACTAGCGCTGAAACTTGATCCTGATTTCATATCCTGGGCTATAATGTCAATTATCCCAGGTAGTAGAATGTACCATGATTTTTCTAAAGGTTTGTTAAAAAAAACGCTGCATAGCCACATCGAACACCCTTTTGCTGTTAGTCAAAATTACCATTTTTATGAAGAATCGTTCCCTTTTAAGACATTGGCTCAATACAGTATTGATGCCCACAAAAGGTTTTATCTGAGGCCGCAATATCTCGTAAGACAACTGTTTTGTATGAGGTCGTGGTATGAGTTTAAAGGCTACGCTGCACTCGGGTATGATTTCATCAAATACATCATAGTATCAAAATTGAGAAAATCTGATGAGACTGTTCAATCTGATAAATAGTTTTTTTCAATTTGTTCTCGTGGATTAACGTATTTCTCTTGGGCTTTAAATGATCATTTATCCAAAAATAACAATTATAATACCGACATATAATCGGGCTACTTTGCTGGAGCGGGCAATAATCAGTGTTATTAACCAGAGATATGATAATCTGGAATTTATCATTATTGACGGTGCTTCGACTGATGGCACTCTCGATTTACTCAATAAATATGATGAGAAAATTTCTAAATGGATTTCTGAACCGGATGCAGGCCCCATCTATGCTATCAAGAAAGGTTATGAATTAGCTACCGGCGATTATATATTTTTTTTATCTTCAGATGATTACTTAGAACCTGGTATATTGAATAATATCGGCAATATTCTATGTCAAGAATTTTGCGATGTTCTACATGGCAATTTTATTTATTACGACAATATCAATGCCGATACATTTTTATGCAAGCCATGGTTTACAAGTAATAACGATATCTATATTAACAGGTATCAATGGCCGTCAGTATTTCTGAATACGTTTTTTGTAAAAAAAACTATTTATGATTCCTTTATTAGAGATATAAATTTGCTATACGTACCCGCTGTTGATTATGAAATGTTTCAAATGTTATTATACAGAAATGTATTTTTTAAATATTTTGACAATGTCATAGTCCATGTCAACACTGGAGGGATCAGCGATAATGCTATGAAGGGCTATTTTCAGGTGGCAAAGATATCCATAAACCACGGCTGCGGAAAAATATCGGCAATTAACGCATTAATAAAGAAAATTGTCATCAGGAAAGCTTCAATAATATTGACGCGCATCGGATTGGCTCACATGAGAGATAAATTTCTTGGCAAATATTGTAAAAACATAATTAAGTTGCCGAAATGACGGGGAGAATTTTTACTGCCATATTACTGACACTATGTGGAGGGCTGATATTTTATCATGTGGCGAAAAAAATAACATTGCAGGAAATGCTCAATGCGCTGATAATATTGGATTATAAGTGGATTATAGGTGCATTGGCGATAGCCATTTGCACGACTATAGTACGAGGATACAAATGGTATCTACTCACGAGGCAGCATCATGGACTAAAGGTCGTTTCTTTTGTAAACGTGTACATTGTAAATAGTTTAGCAAATCAAGTGTTGCCAATGAAACTTGGTGAACTATTGACCCCGTATATAATAAAAAAACTAGAAAACAGCGGCGATAGTTATTTTTCATGGCTGACAAGATTACTACTTGATAGAGGTATTGAAGCTATATTTTTAGTATTGCTTTTTATCTTTAGCATTGCCATTCTATTGAGCAGTAATAATCGCATGTATTTTATTTTGATAATCTTATTGATAATTGTTGCCATAATGACCAATAAGTTGTCAATAAAGAAAATTATTCAATTCGCACCGGAATTTGTTTCGCGAACAATCAATAAAATAAAGTTAAAAATTAGCATTCCAGAGGCGGTCATAATAAAGAAAATCTGCCTTTTTACCGCTGTAGCATATATTGGTGATATTATCGGTCTATTCTTTATATTAAAAGCGACTGCCATCGAAGTTAGTTTGCTAAATACGATTATAATTTTTTCAGTAAGCATTACTCTTGGGAGTTTATCAATGATTCCATCTGGAATTGGTATAGTCGAAATAATTACTGTAAATTTATTAAACCAATTCGGATACGATAATAATTTATCAATTTTAACGAGTTTGTATATGAGAGCTGTGAGTGTCTTATTCATGTCCATATTTTGTTGTTATATTGTTTTGCTTTTTGGCTATGTAAAAATTGTTAAGCGGCAAATACATGAGGAAATTTGATCGCTGTCTGGGATCTGAATGAAAACGTTGTCTAATATTTGTATATTGATTTTATGTGGTGGCTTTGGAAAGAGGCTGAGATCAATTGTTTCTGACCGGCAAAAGGTTCTTGCCGATGTTGTCGGACACCCGTTTATTACATTTATTCTTGACCAAATTTCGTATGCGGGGGGTAAAGATGTAATATTGTGTACTGGATTCATGGGTGAACAAATTGAATGCTTTTTGGGTAAAAGATACAAATCTCTTCCCTTGCGCTACTCAAAAGAGACGGAACCCTTAGGTACTGCGGGCGCTATAAGAAATGCCATTGATATGATTAAATTTACTACGCTAATGGTTTTTAATGGGGATTCATATTGTGATATTAGTCCGAAAGATTTACTGGAATGGCATTTTTTTAGAAACTCATCATGTACGTTGGCGCTGGTTAAGGTGGCAGATGTAAGCAGATACGGCTGCGTTAATTTTGATTCAAATTACTTGGTAACTTCATTTGATGAAAAAACGTCTGATAAAAAAAATGGATGGATCAATGCTGGCATGTATTGTATAAGACGTGAATTAATCGCATATTTACCGGAAAAGAAAAATGTTTCGCTGGAAAATGATTTCTTTCCATCATTAATCGGTAAGGGATTTTACGCCTACCCGCGGGATACTGCATTTATCGATATAGGCACACCCAATTCGTATAAAGAAGCAGAAACTTTCTTTAGGAAGGTTAAAGGATTTACCGGGGCTGAGAAAGTCGAGAGTGATAAATAATGAGAAAAAGAGCGCTTATAACCGGTATCACCGGGATGGTCGGTTCCCATTTAGCTGATTTCTTATTGGCAAATACTGAATGGGATATTTATGGCATGTGTCGATGGCGTAGTCCTTTGGATAACGTCCAGCACCTTCTGGACCGCACGAATAAGAAAAACAGGATGTATTTTATAGATGGTGATCTTTGCGACCTTATTTCTCTTCAGAATGCCATAAATGAAGCCAAACCGGACTATGTTTTCCACCTGGCCGCCCAGAGCTATCCCAAAACGAGCTTCAGCTCGCCGATTCTCACATTGGATACAAATATTCTCGGTACCTTGAGATTGCTTGAGACAATAAGGGGATGTAAAGAAATTGATCCTATCATCCATGTATGTTCGTCATCGGAGGTCTTCGGCAGAGTCCCGAGAGAAAAATTACCGATCAATGAAGAGTGTTCATTTCACCCTGCTTCACCATACGCCATTTCCAAAATAGGAACCGATCTGGTCGGAAGGTTCCACGCGGAAGCCTATGGACAGAAGATTGTTGTTACAAGAATGTTCACCCACACTGGTCCCCGGAGGGGTGACGTCTTTGCCGAATCCAGTTTCGCCAAGCAGATCGCCATGATTGAAAAAGGGATGTTTCCCCCCGTCGTCAAAACGGGCAACCTGAATTCCATGCGCACATGGTCTGATGTCCGTGATGCCGTCCGTGCCTACTTCATGCTGGTTACCGTGAACCCCATTCCGGGAGCCTATTATAATATCGGCGGGACGTTCTCATGCACGGTGGGAGAGATGCTGGACCATCTCATCTCCATCTCGACGCTGAAGAATGCAATCCGGGTCGAAACGGAGGCGGAGAGGCTGCGTCCCCTGGACGCCGATCTCCAAGTACCAGACACAACCAAATTCAGAGAACATACGGGATGGGAGCCAACCATTCCCTTCGAAAAGACGATGCAGGACCTTCTGGATTATTGGCGTGAAAAATTAAAGTCCGGCAAGCTCTTTTTAACAAGGTAGCCATGTTAACATCAAAAGATAAGAGATTGATTTCGCCACAGTGTTCGTCATTGCAACCGGTACATACAGTCCATGAAAATCCGTGGTTTTGCGTACGTAATCGCGGCGGATACTATACGGTTGAGTACAATCAGCCCCAGGCGCTGCTCCTCCCCATCGTTGATCATTCGCAGTTCGTTTTTGTCAAGGTGTACAGACCGGTCATTGCCGATGTCACGCTTGAGTTGCCGGCCGGTGGATCAGTGGAAAACGAGTCCCCAGCTCAGGCAGCAGCCAGGGAACTGCAAGAGGAAACGGGCATCGAGATCCGGGATACGGAACGGTTTGAAATGCTCCCCCCTCTCGTGATCACACCGAGAAGCCCCTGTCTGGCATACATTTTTTAGGTCCGGATTACGCAGGAGGAGTTTGATAACAGGGGGCATCACGATCACGAGATCGCTTCCGTCCAGTGCCTGGAATCTGAAGAAGTCCTCCACCGGATCGCCATGGGGAAAATCTATAACGGTATGCATATTGCCATCTTTATGAGATACCTTTTACAGAATCAATTCATATTTCACCGGAATGATCGAGAAACAGTTTGAAAATCCATTCATGAGAAGGTAAAAGTGCGGTTCTTCGAGACAAATTAAAACACGGGCAGGTCATCATGGATATAAAAGCGTTGAATCTGGAATTGTATCGCAAGATGTTTTTGGTCCGCAGGAGCGAGGAAAAGATTATTTCCCTTTATCCCTCGGATGATATGAAGACCCCCATGCACATGTCCATGGGGGAAGAGGCCATTGCGGCCGCCGTATGCCATTCCCTGACGGCAGAAGATCAAATCTTCGGCACGTACAGGTCCCATTCCATCTATCTGATAAAGACCGAGGACACGGATAACTTCTTT
>Ga0315274_10008917_pt1 | contig 14526 bp, 14 predicted proteins | sample YL17G02_20_MG_FD_203700 | JGI IMG/M metagenome (GOLD analysis project Ga0315274, IMG submission 203700) | Sediment microbial communities from Yellowstone Lake, YNP, Wyoming, USA - YL17G02_20 | ecosystem: Environmental > Aquatic > Freshwater > Lake > Sediment | place: USA: Wyoming | collected... | reverse complement strand
GTTAAAGAGACCAGTCCCGAGTCTTTTCAAAATATGGATATTGCCCTTTTTTCGGCTGGTTCTGAGATCAGTCGCTATTTTTCGCCTATTGCCGCTAAGTCTGGAGCCCTAGTGGTGGACAATAGCGCCGCTTTCAGAATGGAGCCCAAAGTTCCTTTGGTTGTCCCTGAGGTGAACCCTGAAGACATAAAGTGGCACGATGGGATTATCGCCAATCCGAATTGTTCCACCATTCAGATGGTGGTGGCTCTTTACCCGCTGCACAAGGTTAATCCGATTAAGCGGGTTGTCGTCTCTACCTATCAGTCAGTATCGGGCACTGGCGCAGCGGCCATGGAGGAGCTGACTACGCAAACCAAGTTAATCCTGGAAGGGCAGAATGTCGTTCCCCACGTTTATCCTCATCAGATTGGATTTAATTTATTACCGGAAATTGACGTCTTCTTGGATAATGGCTATACCAAGGAAGAATGGAAGATGGTGGAGGAAACTCGTAAGATAATGCATGCGCCAGATATAGCTATTTCAGCAACCTGTGTCAGGGTGCCTGTTTTTATCGCTCATAGTGAGGCGGTGAATATCGAATTTACTGACCCTATGAGTTCCGAGGAAGCCAGGCATATATTAGCTAATGCTCCTGGCGTTAAGGTCCTTGACGACCCTAGTGTCAGCCTTTATCCTCAGCCTTGGCTGGCTGCAGGCTCGGATGATGTTTATGTGGGGCGTATCCGGGCAGATGCCTCTCATCCCAAAGGCTTGGTGATGTGGGTGGTATCCGACAACTTGCGTAAAGGTGCTGCCCTTAATGCCGTCCAGATTGCTGAAGAAGCAGCACGACGGGGCTGGGTTAAGAGCAGGAAATAAACTATCTGTATGGAGGCCGGTGATGAAGAAGTTTGGTCGCTTGCTGACAGCAATGGTTACCCCCTTTGATACTAAAGGCAAAGTTGATTACGCACAGGCTAAAAAGCTGGCTAAAGCCCTGCTTGATTCAGGCAGTGATGGGCTTGTGGTGTCGGGCACTACCGGGGAATGTCCGACTCTTACTCGTGAGGAAAAGCTGCGCCTTTTTGCTGAAGTTAAGTCAGCCGTTGGTAACCGGGGCACGATTCTAGCTGGCACCGGTAATTACAGTACCGCAGAGAGCATAGAGCTGACCAAAGAGGCGGAGAGGACTGGAGTTGATGGCTGTCTTTTGGTAGTTCCCTATTATAATCGCCCTACACAGGATGGTTTATATGAGCATTTTAAGGCCATCGCTGAGGCGACCAGTTTGCCCTGCATCCTCTATAACGTGCCATCGCGTACTGTTACCAGCCTGGCTGCTGAAACCGCCGTCAAACTCAGTCAGGTTGACAATATCATTGGAGTAAAAGAGGCCAGCGCCAATTTTGAGCAGATAGCCAAGATTATACAGGGAGCTAGGAAAGGTTTCCTGGTTTATAGCGGTAATGATGGTGATACGTTTCCTATATTATGCCTCGGTGGCTATGGTGTTATCAGTGTGATTTCCCATCTGGTCGGGCTTCAGTTTAAGCAGATGATGGATGATTACATTCAGGGCAATATCGAAAAGGCAGCAGCCGTACATCGTAATTTATTGCCTTTGGTTAACGCTATGTTTGTTGTTGCCAATCCTATACCCGTTAAATACGCCTTAAATTATTTAGGATTTTCAGTAGGTAAGCCTCGCTTGCCGCTTACTGAACCGGACGAGAAATCCAAGGCTGTTATCGAGCAGACCTTAAAGAACTTCAAGATTGATCTGCCAATAGCTGCTAGAGCTTAAGGCTGAAATCGAAGTCACATCTTCTGCAAGGATTTTTCGAAGTTTTTTACCCGAGGTGGCTTTCTGCCCTTTCCTGGCTCGATACTATGCCCTTCCTTTTTGAGGTGAGCAGCTTGCGCTTGTATACCGCCGGGAAACTTTTCATTCAAACTGCCATCTGCCTTGATCACCCGCCAGTAGGGCGTTACTTCTCCTTTTCCGCTTCTTAAGTCCTCTTCTGCTACTTCGGCAACAATGCGAAGGAAAATTCCGGTTGTCATAGGGCAAGCACAATGGGCGTGCGCATCTTTCGCTAATTTCTCCCGAACCTGAGTCACGGTGACAATTTTCCCTTTCGGGACTTTGCGGATTAAGGCATCTACATCCAGCGGCTTGGGGATAAGCATTGTCCCGGTTCCAAATCTGTTTTGCATTTTTGGCGGAACGTCAACTACTTCGCCATGCTCGGAATGCCCTTCTTCTAATTTCTGCCGCCAAGTTTTACGCGTTTTAGGCATAGTTTTATCTCCTTGTCAACAGGGATTTGCCTTAAAATTTAGAAAGTCTTATACAACCTGTTTGACCATTATTGACTGGTCTCGACTGGCGCCAACGGAAATGACGCTAACGGGGCAGGAGAGAAGCTCTTCTAGGCGGGCTATATAGCAGCGAGCTTGGGACGGCAGTTGGTTGTGGTGGCGGATGTCGCTTATCGGCGTTTGCCAACCTGGTAGTTCTTCATAGACTGGCTGACATTTTCTCAGGACAGCTATATCGCTTGGGAAATTTCTCACGATGTCTCCATTTGATTTGTAACCCGTGCATATCTTAAGAGAGTCGAATGCGTCGAGGACATCGAGGCGGGTTAGGGCTATACTGGTGAAACCGTTGACTTGAGCGCTGAAACTGCCAGCTACAGCATCGAACCAGCCGCATCGGCGTGGTCTGCCCGTAGTAGCACCATATTCGTGAGCTCGTTCTCTGATGAATTCACCTGTTTTGTCCTTAAGCTCTGTCGGCATAGGCCCACCACCTACTCTTGTGGTGTAAGCTTTGAAAACACCGATGATTTGGTCAATTTGCTTGACGCTTATCCCAGAACCTGTAGAACTGCCCGCAGCCATAGGTGAAGATGAGGTTACATAGGGATAGGTGCCGAAGTCGGGGTCAAGCATCGTGCCCTGAGCCCCTTCTAATATAATTGGCTGCTTCCGGGACACCATGTCCTGGAGAATGGGGCCAGTATCTCGAATGAACGGGGCTAGCTGCTCTCCATAGTAGCAGTATTGCTCGAAAATCTCTTCTAGAGATAACGGTGGGGCGTTGTATATTTTGGTCAGGATGGCATTCTTGAGTTCGAGGATTGAGCTAAGTCGAGACCGGAAATTCTTATTATTCAGTAGGTCGCAGGCGCGGATTCCGAGGCGAGCTATCTTGTCACTGAAAACAGGGCCTATTCCTTTGCGTGTGGTGCCTAGAACTCCCTTACCTCGTCGCTCCTCTTCTAGTCCATCCAGGAGGATATGATAGGGCATTATCAAGTGTGCCCGGTCACTGATGAAGAGATGGCTGGTATCAACCCCGTGTTTCTGGAGGTTATCAACTTCTTCCAGTAGTACTACTGGGTTAATTGCTACACCGTTACCGATTATACAGACTACTCCAGGGTGGAAGATACCTGAGGGGACAAGGTGAAGTTTGAACTCACCGTAAGGATTAATTACAGTATGTCCAGCATTATCGCCTCCTGAGAAGCGAACTACTACCTTTGCTCTCTCAGCCAGGAGGTCGACTATTTTCCCTTTGCCTTCGTCTCCCCACTGGGCGCCAATAATCGCTACAACTGACATTATCTTGGTGCTAGCTTAGTGTGAAAGTTGGGGAAGGTGACCATATAGGCTAATGAAGCTTCGAGCTTACACTCGCGACATATATTTCTTGCCCCAAAAGTGGAGCAAGGTCCCGCCACCTGCAATCCATACCACTAAGCCAATAATTATTACCCAGGCGATGCTCAGTATACCAAAGATACTTCCGAGCACTATCAATAGTAGGGCAATGATGCTAAGAGCCGTTAGACTCCGTTCAAATGTCTTGTCGCTCATACCTTTTCACCCCCTGTTTGCTTTATTGACTTTTTGTTTGTTGCCATACATATATCAACCGTTGACCCACGGTAACGAAGCCAAGCACTACCACAAGAAGTAAAGCTATAAAAATGCTGAATTCGTACAATGGGTTCAAAAGTAACCCAAGCGCTAATATTATAACTCTCTCAGCCCTTGTAAACAAACCGACGGGGCAATTTATCCCAAGGCCTTCGGCTCTGGCTCGTACGTAGCTGGTGAGAAATGAGCTGATCAAGGCTAGGAAAATAAGCACCATTTCAGTAGTGCCTCCACTCATTAGGTACAAAACTAAAAGACCTAGAAGTAACACCGCGTCGGAAATCCGATCGAAAGTGGAGTCTAACAAGGCGCCGAAGCGGGTGGCTTGGTTAGTTAAGCGAGCCAGTGCCCCATCCAGAATGTCGAATAACCCAGAGAGGAGAACTAGAAATCCGCCGATGAGAAGGTGATTGGTGGCAATAGTCCCAGCCGCGATTATGCTTATTGCCAGGGCAAGCCAGGTCAAGGTGTTAGGTTTTAGTCGGCTTTTGATTAGGGTTGTTTTTAGCGGCTCGGTGATCCGCCGAGCAGCGATTTTTCTGAATTCAGCTAAGTTTATCACAGAGTGCTCCTACGCACAGCTACTAAGCAAGCTGTCATAGTAATCCATAATTTGCCGTGCAATGTTTGGCCAGCTGTATTTTTCGGCTTTGGTCCTTCCTTTAGCACCCATTTGGAGGCGCAACGATTTGTCATTCATGAGGGATAGCAGGGCGTGAGCCAAGGATTCCTCATCTCGGGGTGGCACAAGCAATCCTTCCTCACCGTGAGCTAACACGCCAGCATAGCCTTGAATGTTAGTGGCAACTACCGGTTTGCCGCATGCCATAGCTTCCAGCAAGACTATGCCAAAGCTTTCACCACCAGTAGCCGGGGCGCAGAAAATATCAGCACTGCGGTAGTATGAGGGTAGCTCATCGCTGGGGACAAAACCAACGAAAACAACATTGTCAGTTAGGCCCATGTCCTTGACCAGCTTTTCATATCTAAGGCGTAACACAGTGCCTGGGCCAACTGCGATTAGCCGGAAGTTGGGGAGACTGTTCTTGATCTTGGCACAGGCATTAAGTAAATAGCCCAGGCCTTTTCGCTGTTCAAGCCGACCGACAAAGAGGATGTTTATTTTGCCGTCAGCGAATTCTTTTCGCTGAGGGGCGTCAAGGCAGAAGTGTTGGGTATCTATGCCATTTGGGATAATACGGTAGTCACCTGGCAGATGTCGGCTGACATATTCCAGCGCCGGTTTGGAAACAGTAATTTTGCCATGCAACCTCGGCAACCACCTTTTAAAGATGGGTTTGCCTAGCCAGTAGACTCGTGGCTTATTATAGTAGGCGTGGAAGGTGCCAACATTTATACAGTTTGACTTAAGGAGGGCACTTAAACAGATCATAGGTGTGAAGGGTTCGTGGAGGTGAAGAATATCAAAGTCCTCATTGGCCAAGATTTCACCCATTTGCGTAGGTAACCAGGGGGATACTGGGATTCGGGCGATAGCACCACCAAATGGGACAGGTAAGGGCTTGCCTATAGGAGTAACCTCTTCTTCGAAGTAGCGGTTCTCCCCTTTTGGGCATGGGGCTATTATCTTGACCTTATGCCCCCATTGGATGAAATTATGGGACAGATAAGCGATGTGGTTGACAACCCCACCTGGGGATGAATAGTCGTATGGGCAGACCAATCCGATTTTCACTGCTGTTACTGCTCTGGTTTGGCGAATCTGACAGTTGTGTTCTGCTTAACTTTCCTTTATCTTCTCGCTGACTATCTCAGGGAGACAAATCGGCGTTTGTTGATCCTTGCCAGCGATGAAGTTCTCAACCCGTCTCCGGGCTTCGTCGTCGGAATATTGGATGGGTGGCGACTTCATGAAGTAGGCACTAGGAGCTACTATAGTTCCAGTTAGGCCTCTCTCCATAGCTAATTTGCAGCACCTTATGGCATCGATAACTACCCCAGCAGAGTTAGGGCTATCCCATACCTCCAATTTAAGCTCTAAATTGAGAGGAACATCGCCAAAAGTGCGTCCTTCCATCCTAATGTGACAGAATTTACGGTCGGCCAGCCATGGCACATAGTCACTGGGGCCGATGTAGATGTTGTCGGGCTCAATTTCATAATCTAACTGAGAGGTGACGGCATTGGTTTTCGAAATTTTCTTTGACTCCAGGCGCTCCCGTTCCAGCATGTTATAAAAATCAGTATTGCCGCCGAAGTTGAGCTGATAAGTTCTTTCCAGCTTGACTCCACGGTCACGGAAGAGCCTAGTTAATACGCGATGGGTGATTGTAGCTCCGACTTGAGATTTGATATCGTCACCGATAACTGGTAATCCTGTCTCTGCGAAGCGTTTATACCAGTAGGGTTCGCGAGCAATGAAGACTGGTATGCAGTTGATAAAGCCACAGCCAGCAGCCAGAACTTGTTCTATGTACCATTTGGTTGCCTCTTCACTACCCACCGGCAGAAAATTTACCACTACATCTGTTTTTGTTTCTTTGAGAATGCCAACAATATTAGCTGTGGAACCTGGCGATTTTGTGATTATTTGCGACAGATATTTCCCCAATCCATCATGGGTCATGCCCCGAGTTACTTTGACCCCTATGTTGGGCACGTCGCAAAACTTAAAAGTATTATTAGGTGGAGTGAAAATAGCTTCGGCTAGGTCCTTACCGACTTTATTTTTATCTATGTCAAAGGCAGCTACGAAGTTGATATTGCTTATGTGGTAGCCGCCCAGATTAATATGCATTAGCCCGGGCACAAATTCACCTTCTTTGGTTTTTCTATAGAAATGGACGCCCTGAACGAGCGAAGAAGCGCAATTGCCGGCACCTATTATAGCTACATTTATTTTTCCCATAACTGTTTCCTCTCTATTTCTGCTGTGCACTGGACTGATGGGACTACTATCCTAGCCCCTTGGTTTGTGGATAACCATCTTGGGTGACCTGACTAATAATATGGGCATCCTGGCACCGTGTAACACCTTGTCGGCTACGCTGCCTAATACCCACCGGGCAAGGCCCGTTCGACCATGAGTTGACATAGCTATCAAGCTAACCTTCTCATTCTCAGCATATTCTACTATTTTGTCAGCGGGGTCACCAGTGACCACTTCGTATGTGGATTTAATTCCCTTGCCACTTAGTCTTTTAGAGATGCTTTTCAGGTAATCTACGCCAGCATCATGCATGGCTCTGACAAACTTTCTCCAGTCTGGGCCACCGAGTAAACTGGCTTCTACTGTCCCAGGCGGTGAGACAACCTGGAGCAGGCTGATCGAAGTTCCCGAGTTTATAGCTAGTGTTTCGGCATAAGATAGAGCTGCTTCACCAATGTCTGAGCCATCTAAAGGGGCAAGGATTTTGTGAAGAAAGAGTAGCTTTCCAGCAGTCCCGGTTTTACTGGGTCGTTTGCTTCGGATAAGCAGAACTGGAGCTGTAGCTTCACTTGTCACCTTTTCAGCTACGCTTCCCATCCACCAACGCGTGATACCACTTCGGCCATGGGTAGCCATGATAATCAGATCAATCTCCTTTTCTACGGTGAAATCAAGGATTTTATCTGCTGCGATACCATAACGGATCACCGGTTCAGCTTTGATATTATCGCTGTGTAGACCTTTTGCGATTCTGTTGATGTAATCTTCAAGGAGGCGGTTTACACGGCGTGTCTTTCTTCCGATGCCCACACCTAAAATGTGCACGTGGGGACCAAATCTTGGAGCTAAATCTCTAATGTAGGGGAGTATACCTTCAGCTTCCCCAGAACCGTCTAAAGGGGCTAGAATTTCTTGCAATTGCAACATTCTTTTTGCCATTTTATTTGGTGATTATAGCGGACGCGCTTGCCTAAGACAAGGCCTTTATGGTATTTTTGAAAGGTGCTTTATGACTTTCACACTCACACTTTTCATAGCGATGGTATTTTATCACCAATCGAGCTAATACGTCGTGCCTTTGTCAAAGGCTATTCAGCTGTTGCTATTACCGACCATGTAGCCTTTGGCTCACTTGGCAGGATAATCAAGGAAATAAGTGACGATTGTGCTCTAGCCAGAACTTATTGGGACATTCTAGCCATCCCGGGTGTAGAGCTTACTCATGTTCCGCCTCAGGCTGTCTCTGAGGTGGCTAAAAGAGCCAAAGAAATGGGAGCTTGGCTAGTGGTAGTTCACGGCGAGACATCCGTAGAACCAGTAGAGAAAGGCACTAACCTTGCCGCTGTCCAATCTCCATACGTTGATATGTTGGCCCATCCAGGTTTAATAACACCTGAAGAAGCCACCTTGGCAGCCCAAAACGGCATCTTTATTGAACTCACGGCTCGAAAAGGACATTCTGCGGCTAATAGTCATGTTGCTCTGGTTAGCCAGAAAGCAAAAGCTAAAATGCTGGTTAGTTCTGACGCCCACGACGAGAATGACCTACTGACGCCGAGCTTAGTTGAAGCTATCCTTCGTCAAGCAAACATAAACCAGCGGCAACGCCAACAAATTCTCGACCGCAACCCCATGCTTTTGATTGAGAAAGTTAACAAATCGTCTTCACACTCTGGCTAGAACATGTAGATTATTAACCCTTGCCGATTCGGAATAGTTTGGTACCACAGACTGGACAAGTTCCGCGTGTCGCCGGCCTCTTGTTCTTCAGGGTAACGCTCTGCGGGTTCTTGATCTCCCTCTTTGTCCGACATTTAAAGCAATATGCCTGCGCCATCTGTTTCATCTCCTTTCATCAAAGCTAAATCATATCCATTATAATACAGACTGTCAAGACCCTTATGGTGTAAATACCCAAACTGCACAAAAATGGCCTTCAGCTCAAATGCGCGAGTTAGTGTGAAATGTCGCTTATCGTTAGCTCGTTCTAGAAGAGGCTAGGTCTATTTAGGCGCTTTTTTGACCTCTTTGCTGCAGAATTTTACGATTTTAGCAAAACCGTTGATCTTTGCTAAGTTATTGGTTTCGGGGAAGCCGTCATATGTGAAGCTGATCCAGGGCTTCTGATACACCGTGCTGAATTTTTCTGCCATTGCCGCCACGATTCCCCCAGGCATGCAGCCGTGTGGCATTACCGATATGACGCCGGATAATCTAGGGTCCTTTATCCAGTTGATTCCACCTGTATGACAATGGAACTCTGGCCGCCAATTTGCATGATGGTCTTGGCATCAGGATGACAGTGAAGGAGGCCTGAAGCAATCGACAGCGAACTACTGTACTCCGACCAATTGAGTTCTTTTGGGATTATGGTTTTGCCAGAGCCGGATATGCCAGCACTGACAATCTGGTCAAGATTGAACCTCTCGCTTAACCTGGTGATGAGTGAGTTGACTGCAACCTTTGGACTCGAGGTTATCTTTTCGGTATCAAGCTTGATGATGTTGCCATGTGCGTCGGCTAGTGCCAGCTTGACATTGACGGAGCCGACATCTAAACCCAGAAAACACTGCATTTGCCCAATGTAGTTCTGTAAGTAAGTTTGGGGGAGCCCCCGCTAATTTTTACCTCTCCACTCGGAGATTATAGCAGCCTTTGTGCTTTGGAAAAACCTTTAAATCTGGCACGGCCCCTTTTGCTCTGGGTAGCCGACTCGTAGAGGGCGAAAAACCTTTTCTGTATGCCAGAGCTTCTTTTCAGGGATAAAGTGTAGCACAGCTATGAAATGTCCATCGAGGTTGTAAGCGCGACAGTATTTCTCTGAAGGCAGGAAGGCTTCGTCTAAAGGCAATGAGCAGCCGTTTCTGATAGATAGTTCATTTCTTTTGCCAACAATGGTTGCTTTCCAGCTTGAGAGTGGGCTGTCCAAAGGATGAAGAAACTCTTTCCAAGTGCCATTCTCAAAGGCATCTTCAATTTGGGGCAGAGATAGTGCATCTTCAACGCGAAATGGCCCGCACCGTAAGCGGATCAGGTTTTTCAAATGAGCGCCACAGCGCAGGTATTGCCCGAGATCGTGAGCCAGGGAGCGTATGTAGGTACCCTTGCTACAGTCCACATTGATTGTTATAAGCGGTAGCTGGCAGTTAATAAGCTCTAGGTTTACAATTTCGACCTGCCTTGGTTTCGGCTTTATCGGGACACCAGCACGAGCGAGTTCATAGTATCGTCTGCCCTGGTGTTTCAAAGCACTGTATACGGGAGGCACTTGCTTAATGACGCCCTGAAAGGCGGTAAGAGCCTCCTCTATCTGGGTCACGGTGATACCGCTGGAATCTCCACGCTCGATTATTTTCCCTTGCCTGTCAAAGGTATCTGTGGTTACGCCTAGTTCAATCTGGGCGAGGTATGTCTTGCTGCTCTCTGTTAGAAAACGGACAACTCGTGTCGCCTGACCAAAACAAATCGGTAGCACACCTGTAGCTATCGGATCTAGTGTGCCGGCATGTCCGACATGTTTCTCTCCAGTGAGACGTTTGAGCCAAGCTACTAGATTGAAAGAAGTCTTGCCTTCTGGCTTGTTGACGTTGAGAATCCCGTCAATGCTCATCTTCATTTTCCCTATCGCTGGAAGCAACTTGCTCGATTAACCTGATAATTTCAGCTCCACGCTCAATAGAATCGTCGAGGTGAAAGCTAAGCTCAGGCATGTGCTTTAATTTTAGACGGTTGGCCAATTGTCTGCGAAGAAATCCCGAGGCAGCAGTGAAGCCTTGTAATATCTCGTTTTTGTTTACCTTGTCTCCCAAAGTGCTAATAAACACTTTGGCATGTTTCAAGTCAGGAGACGTCGAAACTTTGGTTATTGAAATAAGGCTAGTAAGTCTCGGGTCATTAACTTGCTCTCGGAGCAAATAACTGATTTCTTGCTGAATTATGCTGTTTACCCGCTCAGTACGCCGTGTCATATCTGTTCCTTTAAATTAAAGACTGTGATTTGGGATATAGTGGAGAACCTAGCCTGGAAAAACCAAAATCAGGATGGTTTAGCTTACTGTTTCCTGACGGTAGGATTGGACAATATCGCCAACTTGGAAATCTGTAAAGCCTTCTATTTTAACGCCACATTCAAAGCCAGCGGCTACCTCTTTAACATCTTCTTTGAAGCGCCTTAGGCTGTTTACGCGAGATTCGTGGATTGATTCGCCTCGACGTATGAGCCGAGCTAAAGCATCTCGTCTTAACTTACCTTCTTTAACTGAAACTCCAGCTATATTGCCCTTTTTCCCTGTCTCAAAGACAGCCAGTACTTCAGCCTGTCCTTCGATAACTTCAGTATAGACTGGCTCCAGCATACCTTTCAGTGCCTTATCCACATCCTTTACCAGTTCATAAATTACATTGTAATACCGAATGCTTATGCCTTCTGCTTCAGCCAATCGCTGTGCCCCTGGCTCTGGTCGGCTGTTAAAGCCGATGATTATTCCTTTAGAGGCTAAGGCCAGTAGCACATCGCTTTCTGTAATACTGCCACTGCCCGAGTGAATGACTCTAACCTTAACCCTCTCGTCACCCAGTTGCTCTAGAGAATTCCTGATAGGCTCGATACTGCCTTGGACATCTGTTTTAAGAATTATATTGAGCTCCTTTATCTGGCCGGCGCTGATTTGGGTTGAAAGGGCACTCAGGCTCAAGGTCTTAGCGCTAGTTGGGACTTTTTGTTGCATGTCCTCGTGCTTTTCCAAGAGCATCCTTGCTTCACGCTCGTTGCTAACAACTTTGAAAGAGTCTCCGGCATGTGGGACCGCGTTTAGCCCAAGAACTTCTACAGGGGTGGCAGGTTCAGCTTTCTTAAGGTGCTTACCCAGCTCATTAAACATAGCCTTGACTCTGCCCCAAGTATTACCAGTTGCAAGGGTATCACCAGGCTTGAGGATACCCTTTTGAACCAGAAGGGTAGCTACTGGTCCCCTAGTTTTATCAAGTCTAGCTTCAATCACTACCCCCTCTGCGGGACAATCATGCTCAGCTTTAAGCTCCAGTATATCAGCGACCAGAAGAAGGTTTTCTAGAAGCTCGTCTATACCCTGTTTTTTCTTAGCTGATATTGGCACGCATACAGTGTTGCCTCCCCACTCCTCAATAATCAAGCCTAAATCTGCCAGCTGCTGTTTCACTTTATCTGGATTGGAGTTAGGTTTGTCAATTTTGTTGATGGCGACCACTATGGGCACATCAGCGGCTCGAGCATGGTTTATGGCTTCTATAGTTTGGGGCATCACTCCGTCATCAGCAGCTACCACGAGGACAGCTATGTCGGTAACTTGAGTCCCTCTGGCTCTCATGGCAGTGAAAGCTTCATGTCCTGGTGTATCCAGAAAAGTAATTTTTCGTGAGTCCACCTCGACTTGGTAAGCTCCTATGTGTTGGGTAATAGCACCGGCTTCGGTGGCGATTACATTGCTTTTGCGGATGGCATCAAGTAGGCTTGTCTTACCATGGTCAACGTGTCCCATGATGGTGATCACCGGTGGGCGCGGGGAAAGCTTACCATCACCCGTTGGCACAGGGCGTTTTATTTGAGCGGACACCGGCTGCTTTTTAGCTTCATAGCCAAAATGAGCAGCTACCACTGTCGCGGTATCAAAATCTACGGCCTGATTAATATTGGCCATGACACCGTTTCTCATGAGCTGCTTGATAACCTCGACGGCACTAACCTTTAGTAGGTTAGCCAATTGTTTCACGCTGAGAGTTGGGGGGAGGCTAACATGAGGCAGTACCTGTGAGTCAATCTTAGCTTCCTGGCTATCCTGCTCTTGGTTGGCGATCGGTTCTTGCTTCTTGTTACTCAACTCTGGTTCTCTCTCTTTCTCGGTAGGCTCTTGCCATATTCTACCAGCGCTTGGCGGTTTTCCAAAATGAGCTCAGTCCGTAGGGCATACTCCAAGCGATTGCCTTTCAGTCCGGTGTCCCAGCATTCGCGTATTGGGCATAGATAAACTCCTCGGCCTGCCTCTTTACCCTTAGGGTCTGTCTCTACAACGCCAGCACGACATACGATTCGAATTAACTCTCTTTTAGTCTTTTTTTCTCGGCAAGCTATACAGCTACGCTCAGGTACGTGCCTTTGCCGAAGAATTTGCTTGTTAAGATTGTTCTTCAAGCTCGCCTTCCTCAGAGTAGCTAATCGGCCTTGGACGCGCTTTCTTGGGTCTGCTTTTGCCTTTTGGTAAATCCACCTCCTTCTTGTCACTCTTCTTCTTTGTCTTATCTGTCCTTGCTGGTAGTATGTCCTCAGCGAATCTAATCTTGCGGGCCTCTGCAGATTTGGCTGGTGAGGAAACCTCCGAAGCTAAAACAAGCTCAAAGGCGGTTGGAGCTGCGGCTACCCTTGCCATTTCCTCCTCACCGACTGACTCCGGTTCACCGATTACCTCTGCTTCGCTGATGGGCATTGGACTAGGGAGTTCCTCTATGGCGGCAAATTCGGTGACAGGCTCTTTCACAGTAGCTTCTCTGCCCAAACTGGCCCTTTCTGCCTCAAGGGCTGAGGTGCTCTTGATATCGATTCGCCAGCCTGTTAGCTTTGCCGCTAATCTGGCATTTTGTCCTTCTTTGCCGATGGCCAACGATAGCTGTTTATCAGGAGCAGCCACTATGGCAGTATTCTCCGTTTGGTTGAGTTCAACGCTTGATACCTGAGCCGGGCTGAGGGCATTGGCGATGAACACTGCTGGGTCATCAGCCCATTTGACCACGTCTATCTTTTCACCATGCAGCTCATTTACGATGTTTTGTATTCTAATGCCACGTAGCCCAACACAGCAACCCACAGGGTCAATACCTTCCTGGCGTGCTGCTACGGCCACCTTGCTTCGATGGCCGGCCTCGCGAGCTATCGACTTTATCTCTATGATGCCGCCATACATTTCAGGGATTTCCAGTTCAAAAAGCCGGCGCAATAGGTTGCGGTGCGAGCGTGACACTAATATCTGAGGTCCTCTGCTGGTTTTGGTTACCTCCAAGACGTACAACTTGAGCCTTTGCCCAATACGATAGCGTTCATTGCGCACCTGTTCGCTGCTTGGAAGTATTGCCTCAGCTTTGCCTAAATCGATATGAATTTGCTCTGGCATAATGCGTTGCACCATTCCCGTAACGATTTCATCCTCTTTGCCGGTGAATTCCTCGAAAATCGCATGATGTTCCGCCTCGTGCAACCGCTGCAGGATAACCTGTCTTGCCGTCTGAGCAGCGATTCGGCCAGCATTCGGGGGCGTGGATTCTGTGCTTAGAATATCGCCAATCTGGGCATTTCTGTCGATCTTTTGAGCTTCCGCAAGGGATATCTCATGAATCGGATCAGTGGGTTTCTCAGCCACTATCTTCCTTACGTAGACCTTGACTTCGCCAGTGTTGGGGTTGATCTTGGCAGAGATGTCCTGACCAGCAGCAAAAGCATCTTTCCTGTAAGCGGAGACGAGTGCTGACTCTATTGCGGACAGCACCACTTCTTTAGGTAGATGCTTCTCAGCCGATAATTGGGTAAGGGCAACCATGAATTCAGTCTTCATTGAATACCACTCCCCGTTTCTATGTTCCTTAACAAAAAAGTGGGAACTAGCCCCACTTTTTTATTGCACTCTTAAATTCCGTTGTTAGTATAACATAACTATAAGTAAAATGCAAATCGAGCC
>Ga0315274_10008916_pt1 | contig 14527 bp, 16 predicted proteins | sample YL17G02_20_MG_FD_203700 | JGI IMG/M metagenome (GOLD analysis project Ga0315274, IMG submission 203700) | Sediment microbial communities from Yellowstone Lake, YNP, Wyoming, USA - YL17G02_20 | ecosystem: Environmental > Aquatic > Freshwater > Lake > Sediment | place: USA: Wyoming | collected... | reverse complement strand
ATCGGGATGCAGCTGCAGGAGCAGTTCGCCCTGTTTGGAGCTAACTTCGTTCGCTGGGCCGCGGCCTGGGTCAAGGACATGCTGCGCCAAGTCAACTATCGCTTTGCCACGGCCCTTGATCAAGTCAAGACCTTGGTGCGAACTATCTCTCGTGCCAGAGCACGTTGGGTGCGAAACGACCTTGGCCATACCCTGATCTTTGATGAAGACGGCCCGTTCGCTGGAACCGTCATTTGCCTGTCCGGCGTAGTCGCTGTTCAACAGGCTTTGCCTTTGTTCAAATTCGCGCCTTCATGAAACATGTACCGTCAGATTGCGCAACGGTTACGTTAGAGATGTTTATGCAGCAACACATTACAATGCAACGACAACAGCATATGCCTTTGGTGGAACGGGAGCAGCAGGAGTCTGGCTGCAACAGTCTCATGTTGCAAACCATCCGCCTGGGACGTTGTGTAATGGTCAGACAGACCCGTCTGGGACCTGGGCTTGGGGAACAAGAATCGTGATGGATGGAGATGTGTTGCAGCATGCCAGCAACAACGACCCCTATTATCGACGCACATTTTACCTTTACGATAATGGAGCTGTCTATTGCCAAAAAGGGATGTATTGGCTGGATGTGCATATGGGAAGATACAAGCACGACTGGACGTATAACTGCTACTGTTCGGGCACCCCAAACCCCGTTTGTGAGCCCGGAACAAACTACGTTAATAACTGCACGGATGCCGTGCAATATGGAAACCAATGGCGGGGGTATACGCAGTACTAGACAGCGCATACTGTGATATGATGAGCACAAGTAAGAATCGAATTGTCGGGCTAGTACTGCTTTTAGCCGTGGCGGCTTGTACCGCAGCCCATACAACCCCACCGATGACCTCACTCTCAACCCGATCTAGTATCGATGAACCGATGGTGATCTCTACCGTGCCCGGTGGAGCTACTGTGGTGGGGCGTGTAGTGGAAGGGTACGGGCGACATCGTCCCGCATCGAGCCTACTGCTATGGCTGGGTAAAGAGTCGTCGGGCGAACTCCTAACAACGACCGATGCCAATGGTCAATTCGAGTTGACGAATTTGCCCGTGGGTCAGACGATCTATGTCAACGGAAGTCACTTGACGTTTCAGATGATGATCACTTCCCATCAAACGGTGGACCTGGGGATACTAAAGTACCCCCTCATCCACCCCTACAACTACTACTACTGGACGCCATATCCCATGCAATATCTAGCGCAATTGGTCTTGGAAGGAGAATCGCTTCCCTTTTCCGTTTGCAAGCAAGATGACACATGGCAACGTCCAATTGAGGAAGAGCAACGGCAGCAAGTTTGGTGCAAACGCCCCTTTCAAAATCTTGGGCAAACTAGCCTTCAATCATGGTTTCAGAGGCCGGTAGCGCTTTACGATACTATTGACATGTTTGGACAAAGCTTCCCAGATGGGCCGCGACTGGATGATCTTGGGGCAGAGCAAGTTTATCTACTAGGACTGTGGACGGCAGCCCCAGGCCCGTTGGAATCCTCCAAATGCCCTTATACACCTGAGGCACTGGAGGCTTTGCTCGATCGCAGCCAGGTCGAAGTACGGCTCTTGGGGTATCAGGCGACCGAAGTGCAAGCCCTCAGTACAGAGAATGCTGACATCGACGAGGATGCCTTGTGCGATTCCCGAGTACGCAACTGTACTATGCGACCTGGCTACCATTATGCGGTGCATGTGCAGCCAGCCCAGGGCTACCAGGTCATTCGGTTCAAAGGCTATCAAGGGGCCATTGCCATCCACGTGATGGTGGAAGGGGAAGAGATCGCGCAGATCCCTTAAGGTGTGGGGCGCTGGCTAAACGAGACCTGGTCATAAATCATAGGCCGCGCTCAGGCCTGGCCTAAACGCGGCCACCGCCGTATCATAGAGGTTGCAACACCATCTCAATACGGAGGCAACCCCTATGATACCGTAGGAATCGCTCCTTGTCACATTGGTCAAATTGGTAGACCGGAGATATGCACCCAAAAAGTTGGACTCGGTAGTACTGTGATCGAGTTGACCTCCTCGGGCAGATGTGGGATGATAGAAAAGACGGAAAAGAGGAGGACAAAATGGGTAAGCGGTACACACCGAAGTTCAAATTCCAGGTGGCGTTGGAGTTGTTGACCAGCGATAAGACCAGCGCCCAGATCGCCAAAGCGTATGGCGTACATCCGAACACGCTGAACGTCTGGAGACAAACCCTGCTGGAGAAAGGGCCAGAGATCTTTGCCAAGGACGGGACAGTCGCCGAGTACGAGCAGCACATCGGCGAACTAGAACAGTTGATTGGCAAGAAGGAGGTGGAGATCGCGCTTTTAAAAAACTTCTTGGGACGGACGAAATGACCACGGAGCCAAAGGTCGCCCTGGTGGAAAGCGTGTGGGAGACTTACGGCCTGGGGCCGGCGCTGGCGGCGGTGAACCTGCCCAAGTCGACGTGGTACTATCAGCGTAACCAGAAGGTAGCATACGAAGACAAGTACGCCGACGTGCTGCCGGAGTTGGAGGAGATTGCGCGAGACCATCCAGAATACGGGTATCGCCGCGCAACCGTGGAGTTGAGGGACACCTACGACCGCGTGGTCAATCACAAGGTGGTGCAGCGGCTGCTCCAAGTCTGGGACCTGCGCCTGGCACGCAGTGTCCGCCCTCCCAAGCCCAGCGGCATCCGCCAGGCCATCGCTGCTGGCGGTGAAAGGGCCAATGTGGTGGCTCAATTGGAGCACATCGAGCTGTTCGAGGTCGCCTACACCGATTTCACCGAGCTCGTGTACGCTGACGGGCAGCGGAAAGCCCAATTGCTCCCTATCGTCGACCACGTGTGCAAGATGGCCTATGGCTGGGCCGTTGGTGAGCACGACGATACAGAGCTGGCACTGCGGGCCTGGCAGCGAGCCAAGCAGACTTTTCAGCAACTCGACATTCCGTACGCCGGGATGATCGTTCACCACGACCAGGATGCCGTCTTCACCAGCTATGAGTGGGCGCGCCAACTGATCGTGGAGGATGGCGTGCGGTTGTCGTTTACGCTGCGAGGATTCAAGGACAACCCGGAGATGGAGTCCTTCAATGGCCGGTTCAAGGAGGAAAACCGCTCGCTGTTGCTGGAAGCGCAGACACTGGCTGAGTTGGTGGACGTAGTAGACCAACGGATGGATTACTACAATACGGAGCGACGGCATTCCAGCATCGGCTACGTGTCGCCCGTGGCGTACATCGGGCGTGTCCGATCTGGCCTGGAGGAATGAGTGGGTGGATCGCGAAGAATCAGTATGCTTCATACCACTTGACCGTGGGCTGGGCTAACCAGGCGATTTGACCAATCCCCCTCGTCGGCCTATAATGGGCTGTGACCCCAAAGGGAAGGCGAGAGGGATCGGTCTCAGCCGATTCATCTCGTCTTTCAGTTTCGGCAGGTGTTGTGCCCGAGGTGGCACCTCGGTTGGTCGAGAGTATCACAGTACACACAGGCCAGATCGGTACAGCTTTTGGGGTGCACCCCTCGGATACCGGTGCCCCCACCTCCACGGAAGAGAGAGCGCGGGCGACCGTATGTCTACCCGGACCGCTTGTTCTTGAAGGCATTGGTGATCATGATTGTCCGTCATTTGCACAGGGTGCATGAGTTGCTGAGCGTGTTGGAGGAACCAACCGCCGAGATGCAGGCGCTGCGCGCCCTGTTGACGGTATCTGGTGGCCCTGATCCAGCCCTGGGTCACCTGTGGTCGGGCCGCCGCCATAGATAGTACCACATTGCAGGCGAATGGCGGGGTATGGCATAAGAAGCACCGCCAGCAGGGCGTGGTGCCACACACCTCGATCGACACTGAGGCAGGTTGGACCAAATCGGGCTGGCACGGGTGGGTGTATGGCTGGAAACTGCACTTGGTTGCCACTGTGGCGGCGGTGTGGATTCCCTTGGCCGCCGCGCTGACCCCAGCCAGCGAAGCCGATAACGAAGTGGCCCCAGCACTCATTGAGGAACTGCCTCCCGAAGTCCGCTATCTGCTGGGCGACATCCACTACAATGCGCCGAACGTCCGCCAGGCTTGGGAGTCCTTTGACCGTTTCCTGGTCGTCCCCCAATATGGGCCCTATCCCCACCACGGGCTGGGCAAGGAAGTGCGTCGCATCTTTCACAAGCTACGCTCTATCACGAACGAGAACTTCAACGAGCAGTTCAAAGGCATCTTCGACGGTCATGGCCAGGTGCCGACCAAAGGTGTTGTCGAGTCGGGTTACTGGAAAACCTATTATGGCTACGAACATGCAGCCAGTGGAGATCACCGCGCCGAGATTGGGGGTGAATGGTACATCTACGACGACCAATGGGGGCCAGAACGAGTCATCCCCTGACAACGTTGTGAGATCTTGACCATCCCGCCGCTGGCAGTCCGCGATGTCGGCGGCGGGTATTATCTACCAAGGAGGATTATGGATGCGAAGGCCTTTTCTCTATACATTGATTTTCGCATCGTTGCTCTTGGGGTTGATAGCTGATGGCTCGTGAGCATCCTGGTTTCTCTTTCGGTATTCACGGAACGTACGCTGAACAAGTTCCCGGCACCTACGATGCCTTTCGTGTGGAAGGTAATACCTTCATGGGCCAGTTTAGGCTGTGGAATGCACGGCTGGAAGCTCATAGCTTCGCCATCACCTGCCTGGTAGACCATGTGCAAACGCCTTGCACTCCACACGGGGCCCCGGTCCAGTCGGCGGTGCTGCAGGCCGACGAAGAGATCCTGTTGCCTCTGGAAATTCCTGGCCTGGCACGTGGCCTGCATGATTTCTCTGTCACGTTCTGGCAAGACCCTTATGCGAACCACGAAGATCCTGAAGCAGACAGCCGCGTCTTTGAGTCCAATACCTACTGTGCGCGTGTGAGCATTTTCGTGGATGGGGATACCACTCCTCCTGCTCCTGATTACCTGAGTGTATCAGGTCGGCCATCGCACAACAGTACAGATTTCACCGTTAGCCAAGAACTTGATCCACGAGTCGAGGGTGGTTCGTTTCCAATAATGACGCATATTTCAGTATCTGCAGGGGAACTTTTCGACCTGTATATTCATCTCAACAACAGAGAATCTGCAGCAATTGACTATGCCGTCACAGCGTTTATCAACTACCAGCAGATACCCATCTACCGGGATGGTGAGCCGCACAAGCCGCTCTACGTCCACGTTCCCGCTGTTACCTGGCAACCGATGGCTGTGCAAGTACGAGCCCCGGACGAACCGGACCTCTACGAGTTCATTATCGTTGAAACGCTATTTCCCTTTGCACGGTTGGACGTGGAGACGGAAGAGTCCTATGGTATTGATGCTCTCCTCAACAATGCCTATTCTTCGGCAAGGATTTTGCTTGAAGTAAGATGACTCAGCGTTCGCAGACGGGGGCGGGGACGGAAGTGGCGAAGATTGGGATTTGAGGCTCAAAAACGATTTTGATCACCTTTACATGGATTTTGTCTAAACCGAGGGAGGAACAATAGCAATGAATGAAATAACAAAACACATACTCATTCTGGGTATCTTGGTGGCGATTGGGACTATAGCAGTTATCTCGGTGACCCAGGCACGTGCAGGGTTTCCTATACAAGCTCCCGTAACGACGTCAGATACTATGTACACTTCAGATACAGTAGACGAGTCACAACCGCCACCGTCCAGCCCACGTATTCCTATTGAAAAGATCATATATGGACCGGTTGTAGAGGTTAGAGAGGGCTATATAACGGTTAACGACTCCACCCGTGGTCTGGTTACATTGCACATCTTGCCTGAAACCCGTATCTGGAAGGGTGAGTGGAACAGTGACTTACCTATTGAGGTTGGAGACTCCCTCATTGGTCATGGAGAACCCAATGAAGATGGAACTGTCTACGAAATGGCACAGATGGAGATCAATGTTGCCAGTCTGCGTGGTGCCGTTCTCGACGTGAAGAAGACTTCGGAGGGGCTAGATGTGCAGTTAAGAGAAGTTTACACAGGCGAGTCGTTTCTGATTCACATAACATCGGAAACACTAGCAGTCTCCGAGGAGGGGAATGAGGTTCCCTTTGTAGAAGCTCAACTTGATCTAAGGCCCGGTGACGGTGTGCAAATCGTCGGTTTGAAGCTCAAAGATGGGACAGTGGTCGCAACACTTGTATTTTAGCGCAAATGGGGTCCTGCTGTATCGGCGGGTATTCGATGGGTTTGTATGGTACACCAGCCTTCAACCGATGAGTACAAGAATACCCATCAAAAGAGTACTGGTGTGCCTATACAAAGCGCGCAAAATGTGGTAAGCTATAAGTATGTTGAGAACAGAACCTTTGATGTGTCTCTCCTGGTAATCAAGACTGGATTGGACTAGCCTCGCGGCCCCTGAAGCGAAGCGGGGGCACTGCATTAGATTAAACGCAAAGGAGGTTTATTCATGAAAAACAAGTTTATGCTGTCCCTCGTGCTGGTGGCGACCTTGTTCATACTACCAGTAAGTATCGCATTGGCGCAAGGACAAGCCTATGCATTTGGGTATAAAAACCTGAATCTACTAAAGGGAGTAAGGGTCTACCTTTGGACTGGTACACCTCCAAATGGACAAGCTTGGACTGCAGCTCCAGTGGGCATGTGTAAGTACGTGTCGTGCAGCGGTGCGGAGATTGAGACAGGCTGGATCAAGGGAACAGAATACGGTCTAGGGGATCAGTTGCACCAATACATGAGCCGCACGCTGGACACTGGGGGGTATGAGTTCGTATCACTTGGTACTCTCTCTGAAAACACATGGTATCAGGTTAAGACAATGTGGAGTGATTCAGCCCATCGGTGGGAGGTGTGGCTCTTCAACAATGTTCCATGGTACGGTTGGGATTCTTGGCAAAGAGGAGAAGTCGCGGCCGTAGGGAGCGAAAATAGGGACAGTGGAGGTTGGATGGGGGTGTGGGGTTGGCACCCGGAGTACGCTTTGACGGGAGTAGGATGGACGTTGTACAACTATGATTATTTAGCTACACTTGGAGGAGGACACATCATTCACGCATATGACTTCGGCTATGGTGCTTGGGGACCGTGAAACTAGCATCAGGTTTAACCGAATAGTAGATTATCTTTGGAGGTGCTTGATGAAATCGAAAGTTGCACGCTACTTACTTATTGCTATTGTCTCACTACTGGCTGCTTTTGTAGGTACACTGATTGCAGGAGCTGTAAGCCCCTGGAGCCCAACTTCAGCTCCTCCCCCTCCGACACCGGGACCTCCACCTGTTTCCGTGTCGGATACAGCACCAAGGGGAAATCCTGTAACGAATCGTGGGGAGGCCATCCGGCGGGCCTTGTTCTTAGATTCCAAGTGGACCGTCCGTGAGCAACCATTGACGGAAGAAAGGATCACTGCCAATCCTGATATGGTAATTGTTGAACCATATGCGACTCGGCAGGAAGCGGCGGACGCATACTGGGGAGATGGTTTCGGTGATCCAGAAATAGCGTCGGAGCCAGTGTGGGTTGTAATCATCAAGGGTAAAGCATCCGTCAGGGCTGTGGGAGGACTGGGTGCACAGGAATTTGTGGAAGCTGATGCCGTGACCTATGTCATCTCGCAGAAGACTGGCCTGTTGCTACAAGTTAGCACCGGTATTCCTCATAAGCGAAGCGACGACCACCGTAAAGACTAATCCCGCTGTAATCTGGAGGTTGCCCGCCTGCGAGCGGTGGTGGCGGAGCTGAGCGCAGAGAACCTGGAGCTGAAAAGGGGGCGCTGGCCATAGCGCCACGCCGCCGTTACAACGCCGAGGAGAAGGGCTTGATCCTGGAGTTGATAGGTTCGACCATGGCTGAGCGCGTGGACGTTACTTGAGGCGCTGCAGTGCGACGTGGCCAGCGGTGAATCAGTCCGCCACACGCCGGTAGAACAGCGGCAGCCGCTGGACGGGGGCGTCGCTGAACGTGTGTGCAGCCAGCACGCGCTGGCGGGCGGCCGCCAGCTTGGTCTCGTCGTTGGCGTGGACGGTGAATAGCGGCGTGCTCTTCTGGACCAGGTCGCCTACCTTTCAACGAGTACTTCAGCTACCGCCTGGACGCCGAGCACTTTCTCCTGACCACCCGCCATCGCGCCTGGGTCATCCTCGATCCGCGTGAGATGGGTAAACATAATGGAACAATCCGTGGCTTCGTCCGGACATTTTGCTTCTCGACCTGATCATGCCCGGCCCGCGGCCAGCCGAGACCGTGGCCTGGGTGCGAGCGCGCTGTCCAGAGACCGCCGTGCTGGTGCTGACCGCCCACGACCGGGACGGCTACCTGGCCGATATGGTCGAGGCAGGGGCGGCGGGCTTCGTGGTCAAGGAGGAAGCGCCGGAGACCATCGTGGAGGCGGTGCACCGCGCGGCGCGGGGAGAGGTGCTCTTCAGCGGGAAGCAGATGATGATTCCCTTCCCGCCGGCGATTTCTACCCCGGCACGCTGGACACGTTCCGCTGGCAAGGCGATCTCTACCTAATACTCTTCGCCGTGGCTACGGGTGCGGATATGTCCACCTACCGCGGACTGGCCGCCGCGTTCCACCAGAGCCACCCCGATACTTGGGTGGAGGTGGTCCCTGCCCCTCTCGGCCTGGCGGAATTGGCCGAGGCCAGCGATTGCTTCGGAGCGGGGAACATCGTTTACTTTCGCACCGCCACTGTCCTTTGAGGTGGGTGTCGTCGCATTGCCGACGGGGGTCCAGGCCCGTACTGAGTTCAGCGTCAAGACCTACTACATCTCCGCCCACGCCGTGGATCCGCAAGCATGCTGGGAGTGGCTAGCCTTCTTGAGCAGTCAGCCAGACGTGATACGGTCGTTGCCTGTGCGGCGCAGCACTGCTGGATCTCCAGATTGGTTTGCAAGAATAACAGGCAGTGAATCAGTCCGCCACACGCCGGTAGAACAGCGGCAGCCGCTGGACGGGGGCGTCGCTGAACGTGTGCGCAGCCAGCAGCCGCTGGCGGGCGGCGGCCAGTTTGGCCTCGTCGTCGGCGTGGACGGTAAATAGCGGTGTGTTCTTCTGGACCAGGTCGCCCACCTTGTAGTGCACGATCACGCCAACGCTGGGGTCGATCGAGTCGCCTTTCCTCACCCGTCCGCCGCCCAATTCCACCACGGCCATCCCGATCTCGGCGGCGTTGACAGTCGCCAGGTAGCCGCTGCGCGGCGCGGGCACCGGCTCGATCAGCCTGGCCTGCGGCAGGCGGTCTGGATCTTCGACGTAGTGCACGTCACCGCCCTGCGCTTCGATCAGTTCCCGGAACTTGTGCCAGGCTGCGCCGGAGGCCAGCGTCTCCAGCGCCAGCGTGAGCGCGGCGCTGGGGTCGGGTGCCTGGCCGCCCAGCATCAGCATTTCGGCCGCGACGACCATGCAGTGTTCGCGGAAGTCGGCCGGGCCGCCCTCGTGCAGCGTGTTGATCGCTTCCCGAACTTCCAGCGCGTTTCCCACGGCCCAACCCAGTGGCTGGTTCATGTCGGAGATGAGCGCGACCACGCGCCGTCCGGCCTGTTGCCCCAGGCGCACCAGCGCCCTGGCCAGGGTCTCTGCCTGTTCCAGCGTTTTCATGAATGCGCCGTTGCCTGTCTTGACGTCCAGCACGATGGCGTCGGCGCCGGCGGCGAGTTTCTTGCTCATGATGGAACTGACGATGAGCGGGATGGACTCGACGGTGGCCGTCACGTCGCGCAGCGCGTATAACATGCGGTCGGCCGGGGCCAGTTCGGCGGTCTGCCCGGTCAGCACGATGCCAATGCGCTTCAGTTGGGCCTTGAACTCGGGCTCGCTCAGGTCGGTCCGGTAGCCAGGGATAGACTCTAATTTGTCCACCGTCCCGCCGCTGAAGCCCAGCCCTCGCCCGGTCATCTTGGCGACCGGCATGCCACAAGCGGCGATCAGTGGCGCGACGACCAGGCTGACCTTGTCGCCGACGCCGCCGGTGGAGTGCTTGTCCACGACCAGAGGAGCCACGTCTTTCAGGTCGAGCGTGGCGCCCGAATGGGCCATCGCCAGCGTCAGGTCGGCTGTCTCCCGGTCGGTCATGCCGTGCAGATACACGGCCATCAGCCAGGCCGCGGCCTGGTAATCGGGGATGTCGCCTCGCGTGTAGCCCTGGACGAAGAACTCGATTTCGTCCTGCGAGAGTTCACCGCCGTCACGTTTCCTGGCAATCACGTCTATCGCACGCATCAAGTCACCTCGGTATTCTGATGATCAGTCACTTTATTATATCACAAGTCCGGCAGGAGTGGAATATTGCACGGCGAGCCAATTTGGAATATAATGAGTCCATTCACACCCGGGGCGGGAGAGGGAGGCAGGGCGATGATCGAGGTTGACGTGATTTTGACCGGTGGTAGTGTGGCGACGATGAATGGGGATTTTGACCTGTTCATCCCCGGGGCAGTCGCCGTGCGGGGGGGGGACATCGAGGCCGTGGGGCCGGCCGACGAGATTGCAGCGGCGTATAGCGCGGGCGAGGTCGTGGACTGCAGTGGATGTGCGGTCATCCCGGGCCTGATCAACGCCCATACGCACGCCCCGATGACGCTGCTCAGGGGGGTGGCTGACGACCTGCGGCTGGACGTCTGGCTGATGGGCTACGTGATGCCGGTGGAGCAGGAGTTCGTAAAGCCCGATTTCTGTTGGCTGGGTACACAGTTGGCCTGTGCCGAGATGATCCGTTCCGGCACGACCTGTTTTGCCGACATGTACTATTATGAGGAGGCCGTGGCTGACGCGGCAGCGCACGCGGGCTTGCGCGCGATATGTGCCGAGACGGTGCTGCGCTTTCATACTCCTGATGCATTGAGTTACGACGAGGGGCTGGCACGTGCGCGCGACTTTATCCTGCGCTGGAAGGGGCATCCGTTGATCATGCCAGCGGTCGGGCCCCACGCGCCCTACACGACGACGCCCGAACTGTTGCAGGCGTGTGCCAAAATGGCACTGGAGTTCGACGTGCCGCTCCACATCCACATCGCCGAAACCGCACAGGAGGTGGAGGAGCATCGGGCTGAGTACGGGATGCCGATGGTACCGTGGGTAAAGAAGCAGGGCGTGTTTGAGGCCAAGGTCACCGCCGCTCACTGCGTCCACCTGGATCAGGGCGAGATGCACACGCTGTTGCACCACGGCGTTGGCGTGGTGCACAATCCCACCAGCAACCTCAAGTTGGCGAGCGGGTTTGCGCCGGTGGTGCAGATGTTGGAACTGGGGCTCAACGTGGGCATCGGGACCGATGGCCCGGCCAGCAACAACGACCTGGATATGTGGGAAGAGATGCGGCTGGCGGCGCTCTTGGCCAAGGGGGTGACCTCCAACCCGACGGCGCTGCCGGCGCGGCAGGCGCTGGCCATGGCGACCATCGGCGGGGCGCGGGCGCTCCACGTAGATCAATTCGTCGGCTCGCTGGAAGCGGGCAAGCGGGCCGACGTTGCCGTCGTGGACCTGCGCAGTGTCCACACCAGCCCCAGGTTTGCGCGCGATCGGGAGGCGCTGTATGCCCAACTGGTCTATGCCGCCAAGGGCAGCGACGTCCGGGACACGATGTGCCAGGGGCAGTGGCTGATGCGCGAACGCAAGTTGCTCACGCTGGACGAGCAGGCCTTGACGGCCGAGGCGGCTGGCGTCGCGCGCAAGATCGACGCGTTCCTCATCCAGCGCGAGGAAAGTGTGTTGAGCAAACTGCTGGCGATCGCGCAAGTGGCGCAGAAGGAGATGTTCGAAGTCCAGGTGAAGGTCCATTTGATGGACCCGGTCCCGATCGAAAGTCTGTTGGACCGGTCTGAGATTGTGATCCTCAAGCCCTCTGTGCGTCGGCAGTACGACACGTACTTCTTGTTCGACGATCCCTACCGCAGCCGTCTGCGCTATAGAGAAGATGAACTGCTGGACGATGATGGTCAGGTACAGGACGTGGTCTACCGGCTGACGTTGATCACCGAGACGAAAGAACGGGAATACGCCCGGTTGGTGCTGCTTTCTCGCTCGCGCTTCGACGCGCCGGTGACGCGCAGCCTGCGCTTTTACCGGGAGTATTTCAAGCCGGTGGCCGAGGTCGAAGTGCACAAGGAGCGGCGGCGGTATCGCATCCGCTACGGCGGGACGGACTTTGCGATCAACCTGGACCAGCCGTTGAAGCCGGCCTTCGCGGGGGCGTTCCTGGAGATCCAGAGCCGGACGTGGTCGCGGCAGGACGCAGAGCGGAAGGCGGAACTGATCGGGGAACTGTTGGGGTTACTGCAGGTGCAGGAGAAGGAATTGGTGAAGCACGAGTACGTAGAGTTGGCACTTGAGTATGAGGCGGGGGAATGACAACTGGGTTTAGTGAATCAGGAGGTGCGAACTATGTTCGGTTTTGATCGGATCACTTCTGACCCCGACATTTTGGGAGGTAAGGCTTGCATCCGGGGCATGCGTATTTCTGTAGCACTTGTCGTCAACCTGGTGGCCAATGGCATGACGGTCGAGGAAATCCTGGGCGAATATCCTGACCTGGAGGCGGAGGACATCCAACAGGCGTTGCGCTATGCTGCCTGGGCGACCGATGACGTTGTGCTTATTCCTGTGGGAGTGCCTGCATGAAGTTTCTACTTGACATGGGGCTGGCTCGCAGTACGGCCAACTTTCTGCGCAATCAAGGACACGATGCCGTCCACTTGCGTGACCAGGGTCTGCAACGACTGGATGACCGAGACATCATTGACAAAGCCCGAACCGAAGGGCGTGTAATCTTGACTCATGACCTCGACTTCGGTCGCCTCATCGCTCTGAGTCGAGGTCGTTTCCCCAGTGTCATCACCTTTCGCCTGAGTAATATGCAGCCTGCTCAGGTCAATCATTACCTGGCCCAAGTGCTGAACCGTTTTGCTGAACAATTGGAGTCGGGCGCGCTGGTCAGCGTCAATGAGCAAGCCATTCGTGTTCGCCTGTTGCCAATTGGTGATGTCTAATCATTGAGAACGCCATACGCCAGTTCGTTGAATTCAGGCTGTTTAATGCCATTCAAGACGTATATCTGTCAGCCGAGGTGACTGTCGTCTGAGTGTCTTCGTGTAGTCATTAGGGGTTTTCATGCCCCACTTGCACTACCTTCAAAAGTGCACTTCCTATTTCTACCACCCGCTGGGGGGTGGAGGGGTGCTCCAGCAGGACTGCCACGGCGTAACGGGGAGTGCCGGCCGGGGCCACTCCCAGGAACCAGGCGTGCGGCGGCTGTCCTTCGCCCGCGACGGCAAGCCCCCAATGGGCGGCGACGTCGCCCTCGTAACGGCGCCAGGCGGCCAGGAGCAGGCGGGCGACGTCCGGCGCGAGGACAGTGCGGGGCTCTCCGGCGGTGAGGTGCTCCTGCCACGCTCCCTCTGCATCCCGGACGCGGAGCACCAGCCGGGGAGCCAGGCTTTCTCCCTCGTTGGCCAGCGTCGCGACCACCAATGCCATCTGTAGCGGGGATACGGTCAGCCTCCCTTGACCGATGACCTCGGCCCGCAGGTCCGATGGCGTCGAGAGCGCTCGTGTGTCCCAATCGGCCGCCTCGGTCGGGATCTCCAGGGCGGGTGGGGCGGTGAAGGCCCAGCGCTCCACTACCTTGCCCAGGCCGCTGGCGCCCAACCGGCCGCCCAGGCCGGCGACGGGTGCGGGGCAGGCGGCGGCGTAGGCATTCCCCAGCGTGTACGGTGCGGAAAGGACCGCGCTACAGCCCAACTGTGTGCCGTTGACGGAGAACGTCGTCAGCGCGTTCGCAGCAGGTGCAGCGAGATCGGCCAGGTGCCTGGTCAGCGCCTCGGCCACGATGACCATCTGCAGCGCGGCTCCCGGCTGGTAGAGGCCCTGGGTGGCGCGGTTGACCAGCGGCGCGGCCGGGTCCTGGCGCAATGTGTCCCATTTCTCGTCCAAGGCCCCCGGGTCGAAAGTGGGGCTTGAGGCGAGCGCCAGGATCTCGCCGGTAGTGGCATCGAGCAGTACCACAGCCCCGGCGTGACCCTCCAGTGCTCGCTGCGCCTGGGTTTGGAGCACCGCGTCGAGTGTCAGTTGCACGTCGTGGCCGTGGGGCGGGCGGTGGAGCAGTTCGTCCCAGGTGGCCTGCCAACTGCTGCGGCCAGCCTCCCCGCGCAGTTCGGCATCCAGGGCTGCTTCGATCCCGCCGGTGCCGTGGCGCAGGCTGGCATAGCCGACAGCGGGCGCGGCCTCGGGGAGCGGATAGCGGCGCGTGACGGTGCCGTCGTCCGCGACGTCCACGCCGGCCAGCACAGTCCCCTCCCGGTCCAGGATACGTCCCCGCACGAGGCGCTGTTCGTAGAGGACGCGGCGCGGGTTGTCGGCGCGGGTGCGCAGGTCGCCGGCGCGGACGACAGACCAGTAGCCGCACGTGGTGGCCAGGAGGGCCAGGGAGAGGGAGAGGGCACCGGCTACATGGTAGACTGGTAAATTGGTAGATTGGTAGACTGGTAGGTTGGTAGATTGGGAGATGCGGAGGAGGAGGGC
>Ga0315274_10008913_pt1 | contig 14528 bp, 14 predicted proteins | sample YL17G02_20_MG_FD_203700 | JGI IMG/M metagenome (GOLD analysis project Ga0315274, IMG submission 203700) | Sediment microbial communities from Yellowstone Lake, YNP, Wyoming, USA - YL17G02_20 | ecosystem: Environmental > Aquatic > Freshwater > Lake > Sediment | place: USA: Wyoming | collected... | reverse complement strand
CTTCAACGTTGCGATGGGTCGATACTATGATTTGCCGACGTATGGTTTTGGTGGATGCTCCGACTCAAAGTTGCCTGATGCTCAGGCAGGAGCGGAGGTTATGATGAACGGAATGGCCGCTGCCCTCTCCGGTGTGAACCTCATCCATGATTGCGGATACTTGGCTGGTGGAAGTATAGGCTCAATGGAGATGGCCGTGATATGCGACGAGATCGTGGGAATGATACTCAGGATAGTTCGAGGGGTTGAGGTGGATGACGAGACGATGGCCGTCGATGTCATCAAGAACGTTGGCCCAGGAGGCCACTACATGTCGCAGAAACACACTCTCGAACATGTGAAGAAAGAACTTTACATTCCTACACTTTTCGACAGAGCGTCCGAGGTAACGTGGCTGAAGGCAGGCAGAAGAGACATCAGAGACGTAGCTCGAGCAAAATGCAAGGAGCTTCTTCGCCAACACCTCCCGGAACCGTTGCCAAAAGATGTGCAATCGAAGCTCAGACAGATTGTGAATGATGCTGAAAGTGAGCTGGTTAAGGCAACCTAGACCTGTTGCTCGTGGTGAAAGTTCTGAGCGGATTGTATTCGAAGAAGCAGCGCGTGTTCCAGGCAAGGCTCGGCTGATCAGCGCGATCCTCGTACAAATTAGCTCTGGATGCCTCAGGAAATGTCCTCTAGCCCTAGGTCCGTTAGCTTCTGTTCTGTTGGTATCCCTTTCTCATTCCAGCCTCTGGCTTCATAGTACCAGCCCAGCAGCTTGTTGAAATCCTCATCTGTGATCTTGTGACCCTTTGCTGGCCCTGAGGGGATCGGTTCCTTGAAACGCTTCGGTATGGTTGAATCGTCTTTCCTGTCTATTCCCTCTCTCACGTTGAACATTCTTATCAGGTTCCAGATTCTCTCTCCGTACTTCAGCAACTCATTGTAGTCAATGCTCCAGCCTGTCGCCGCAGCTGTCAGGGCAGCGTATGTACCGTTCGTTACCCCAGATCTGCTAAACTCACACGGTGAGTGAGTAGAGAGCACTCAGATGGTCCTGCTCCCACTTCACGCATTGAGACTTCCCGGGTTCTACAGATAGTCTGTCAAAGGCTAGACCGAATGGCCATGAGTACCCGCCTACCTCCTAGGCTGACATCCATCCGCGCTGGTGGTCGCAGCCATGGACGACGCATCCAGGCTGATCGTAGGCTACGGCGTATTCCAGGACCCTAGAGCCGAGAACACAATCCACGTCTTGAAGCAGGCCATCGACAAGTATGGATGCCCACGCGAGATCCTAACAGACCACGGCTCACAATTCTACGCGAACGAAGGCGAACGGAGGGAGAAGAGCATAAGCCAATTCGAAGCCTACCTAGCCGACAATGGAATCAAGCACATCCTCGCAGTGTGTCTTGTGGACCAGTTTCCTTCCGCTCATGAGAACCTTGAGAAGTTCAGGTTGATTCTGAGATGGCAGGATTCACTCTTCACTTTATGAGTTTCTCGGGCGTGATGCCTTCGTGAGACGTTGGCCTAGAAGTCTCCTAGTAGTGATCTTGCTGGTTTTCCCAGTGGTCTTGATCTCTCTGAATTACTTCGAAGACATTGCGGAGACCAGAGGGCTCTTTCCTCCTTCAGATTTCGATCGAGGAGTGGCGGCATGGCTAGTTTCGTTGGCAGCGACCATTCCGAATCACACGATGGGGCTCGCTTCCGAGACAGGTTATGCTTGGATCTTTCTCCTCATGCTATTGGAGGCCGCGGCCTTCCCCCTCAGTTTCTGGCTTGTCGTGATCTACAGCACAGTCGCTACCCTTCTGGGCTCATTCATCGACTATTACGTGGGATTGAGGCTTGGCCTTCCTTAGCCACAGGAAAGTCTTCCTTAGCCACAGGGAAGCGAGACGAACCAGGATGACACAGGGGCCAATTAGTCCCACCATTCGCGCCGTACGAACTCTGTGCCCTCTGAGAGATTCTTTGCAAGCGCTGAGTTGACAATCATCTACGTGAGAGACGGAGGGCGTTCTACGCGCGTGACATCCGTCTATGGGTGATCATAATGCTCTCTTGTGGAAGTGTACATCGTTGACGGGTAAAGAGCTACGCAATTTTGAAGATGGGATGTTTCGAGTCGGGCATGGCTCCGTCTTCTATGGACAACTGAGCATACGCGGCATCAACCATCGCGATAGTAGGGAACATGTAGTCCGCGAATTCTATCGGACCGTACAGGACGAAATTAGCTCCGGACGCGACTGTTATAGCCGACGCTGCTGCCATACTAGGTCCCTTCGCCTGGTCGCCCATCTTCCTCTTGAGGCCCTTCCATGTTCCAATAGCGTTGTGAGCGCCTGAGCCTACCGGGAGCCCGAACTCTCGCCTCAGTTCGTAGATCGCTCGGCAGGCCATGCCTAGGCTTGGTATGTCGATCACCGCTGTGTCTATCATGGGTTTCTCTATGCCCGCGCGAGTTGCCACAGGCAAGAGTTCCTTGATGGCTTTAATCCTGCCCTGAGACGTGAATTCTTTAGTATTGAACGCCAAGAGGATTGCGCTCTTTACTCCGACCTCCTTTATCTTTTCAATCTCCTCCATCTTGTAGTCGGGCAGCAGAGAATTGTATACCACCCGGTCCTCTAGCCCAGAATCCTTCACATAGTCCAACCCCGCGACCCTAATGTCCGCAGAAACTCCATCAAGCAGGATCGGTGCCTGTGTAACCCCTGACACGAAATCCAGAAAATGAGCAAGCGCTTCGGAAGTTGATCCCACAACATCGATCATGTGAGGGTTGCCAGTCTTGTCTGAGAACTCTTCCTGTCTCTTGATGAGTCTTTCAGCTTCTTCATGATCAAATTCGCCCTTCAAAGCGTCTTTGACAACGTAATGCTTGTGGTAGAAGAGGGAACCAATCAAACACGTAGGCGCTTGGCCCGGCTTGCCTCCAATCTTGACGTTCCCGATCTGAAACAGTCTTTGCTCTGCTTCGAACTTCCACATTGAGGATCAGCAAAGCCCTAGACACAAGCCCTCTTAATGATTGCTGTGGGTTTCCAGCGGCCTGGTGTTCCACCGAGGAAGAACCGGCAACATGTTCGAATATTGAAATAGCGTCGACAGTGATGTCTTCTGTTGCTCAACATTACTCTCATATACTATCAGAAGCGACGCTTGCTGTGCTCTCAACAGTAAGAGAACTGGACGAAGAGATACTAGAGCCACAGATCAAGACGAGAAAGACTCACAGAAATACACTCGGCGGGATCGTCCTGGGCATCGTCGCCGGAGACATTCACGATATTGGAAAGAATATTGTTGGAGCGATGTGGTCGCAGCCGGATTCGAGGTTTTCGACGTCGGCAAGGATATACCGCCCCAACAATTCGTCGCCAAAGCAAGGGAAGTGGATGCGCATATGGTTGGCGCCTCTGCTCTACTCACAACATCGATGCCAATGCAGGCGGAGATTGTGAAAGGAATCGTCGGAGCCGGACTCCGGAACAAGACCAAGCTGATGTTTGGTGGGGCCGCCGTGACTCAGGAGTGGACGACGACATCGTCATCGTTAAGGTTTGATTGCCCAGAAGTTCTTCCTCTGCGCAACATGGCGTTTGGATATCTACCTAGGCAGGCGGATCCCTAGATCTGACGAACCCAATAATGAGCGCTTGATGTCTTGAAGAGGATGCCTGACAGACTTTCAGTCTATCGACCAGAAGACGACCTCACCGAAGAGATGCCACATCCCATGCTGGGATAGGCGAGACATATGTAATGCTAGCATACGGAACCACTGCGATCTTGGCCTCTTTGCCATAGACCCTAAGAGACTCTTCGATCGCTTCGTTCGCAGATGCATATCGTCCGATTCCGATTTCATCTAGGGCGTCTTCACTAACCCCGCTTGTTATGACTTTGACCGAAGAGCGTTGCATCATCCAAGAGAACTGATAGAGGACACATGCCTCAAAGGAGGGTATCTCCTTTCTCTCGGTCAGCTCCATTATTTCTTTGGCCTTTGGAAGGTCTACCAACCATTTTCTAAAGGATTCTACTTCCTCGCTTGTTCCTTCGTAGAGGCCTTTATGACAAGATGACACCAATATGATGGTCCCTCGCTCCTTGACCAAGTTTTCGACGGTCGCGAAAGCTCGGGTGGCGCTCTGAAACAGACTCACTTCATTTTCCACGTAGCCGGGTCCCGCCACCACGATATCCGCCCTTTCCGGAAGGCTCGTTTTCATCACGTCCTTTCCGAATTGGACACCTGCCTTGTGAACACCTTGTGGGGCGCCCGCGAATGCTTGCATTACTTGCTTTTCTTCGTTCAGCGATACGTTGACTGCGTAGTCTAGTCCAGCCATCCTGGCGCAATCATCCATGTCTTTGCGCACTAGATTGTTCTCGCCTATCCCGCCCATCGCTCCCCTATTCACACCGCTAAGATTCTTGACGAACAGGGCGTGGTTCTGTTCGATGCTCCTCCTCCCGGATACTCCGGGCATGAGCGTCTTGCTGCCGCCGCACCAGCCTGAGAGGCTGCAGGGCGTGATGGTTCCGGTCACGATCTTGAGATCAGCATCGCCGAAAACCCTGTTGACCAGCAGCTCTGTGCCCAATTGACTCTTACCATATCGCGTCATGGCCGCTTCATCCTCGGCGTTGTGATTCACGACTTTGAAACGCCTTGCCACTTCGTCACCGACGTTGCTCCTGATCTCTTCTTCAGCACTCGGTCTGTGCATGCCGGTGGCAACCACTATCGTAACGTTCTGATCCTTCACGCCGGATTCTTCCAACTCTCGAATTACCGACGGCAGGATGGTGTGATTTGGGACTTGCCGCGTGCTGTCCGTGACAGCTATCGCCACTTTGCTCTCTGGCCGGGCGAGCTGAGATACTCTCTTGCTATTAATCGGATTGGCAAGAGCGTGGCCGATCGTCTTTACCTCGTTTCCTGCTCTCGGCAACCTCGGAACGACGAGAGCCAAGAGGTTCTCTTTCGGTACATCGAACTCTAGTTTCCGTCCTGCGTAGGGAACCGAAACTTCCATGCAACCACCAAGGATACGATACGTCACTGGAATATCATGGCCGAGGCTGCGCCCAGTTCAAGGAAGCGGGTCTCGGACGAAATACTGTACCCGCCTAATATTTCTTCTTTTCTTCGCGCTCCCGAGCTGTGCCGCCCCCCCGCCCAGCTTCGCTGCGTTCACTGGGTTCGCGATCCTTCGTCTAGCTATCTGTTACGCACCGTCCAAACGTCTTCTGAAATGCGCCTATCGCTCGCCCTAGCCCACATTGAGAGAATGAGCGTCAGCGCACGAATTGTGTTCTTATGCTCAATGGATTCATGATGCATCTCCGTCAGCAAAGGATCAACGAATAATCTTAATCTGTTGTCGCAAAGGTTGAGTATACGTTGACCGTATGTGCAAAGCTCCAGGGGAAGACATGAGTGAAAGAAGCATCTGAAGCGATCCCAAAGGAAAAAATTGATGTGATAATTGTAGGAGCAGGAATCGTGGGACTGTGCAGTGCCTATCACATACTCTCCAAGGAGCCAAGCTCCAAGGTGCTTGTACTGGAAAGAGCGCCGAGCGCAGGTCAAGGAGATACTGCAAAAAGCGGCGCGGCGATACGGAACACTTTTACTTCAGAAGTAAACAGGATGCTTGCTGAGACATCAATCGACTTCTACTGCCACATCCAAGACGGCCTGAAATTACCGCTTCATCTCGATTTTGTGGGCTATCTATGGCTCCTGACCTCGGAGATGCTTGAACACTTCACCCCTATTATCAAACGCATGCGGAGAGACGGAGTGGCATTGAAAATATGGGAAGGTCACGAACTTTCAGACATGTTGCAAGGGGCAAGACTGCACATGGACCAAACCGATGAAGAAGCTAAGATAATGGATTTGAAGGACATAGCCAAAGGCCTTCAGGGTCTGAAATGTGGAATAATACACCCGGAGAAACTCGTTGAATTCTACGAGGCTGAGATACGTAGGATGGGGGGCAATGTCGTTTACGGCGAACCCGTCAAGTCGCTCATGTTAGGGCCGACGCTCAACTTACCGTATGAACCAATCGTCTGGCGGCAAACTACCGTTGTCGGAGTTCGGACGTCAAAGGAAGAGTACCGGGCGGACTATACGATACTTGCTACAGGAGCCTGGACTCCGACCCTCTTAGACCCGTTGGGCATAGACTCTCACGTTAGGACGAAGAAACGCCAAGTCTTCGCTCTGAAGGGACCTCAAGTGAATTCGTTACTGCACTCGAAAGGTTTTAACGAGCAAGGGGTTTTGCCGCTAACCCTCGTGCCGCCGTGTAGCGTTTATCTGAAACCAAACCCAGCTGACGAGACTTTCTGGACTGGAGTGGCAGATTATATGGGCAGACCGTTCACTTTTGAAGATGACCCGATCGCCGAACAGGAGTACTATCAGTACAACATCTACCCTATCATCTCGCACTATTTCCCACACTTTCTGAACGTCAGACCCTTCAATAAATGGGCTGGGCATTACGACATGAACACAATCGACGCGAACCCATACGTGTTTCAACATCCAGGGCTCATAGTAGCCGTCGGCACGAGTGGTAGTGGCATAATGAAAGCTGATGCAATTGGCCGAATCGTTGCCGCGGCCTACGCGAAAGAAGATATCGCTACCCTGTACGGAGGCAAGCACTTCAAAGTCTCGCGACTTGGTGTTGAGACGCGAGACGTCGAACATGAGGAATTTGTGATCTAGCACTCAACCAAGTGACAAATATTCCAGAGGGGAATTCTCCTCTCAGTCGTGGCAACGGTCTGGCATGGAGCGTCTAATGAAGGTGGTCGAAAACAGGTCAATGTGGCCGAATTGGGAAGAATCCTTGACTAGAGCTTGAACCATTCTCCGATTCCGAGTTTCTTCGCTCTCTCATCGAGTCTCACCGCGACCGCCATATCCTCGATAGCGATGCCAAGGTTCATGGACATGATTCGTTCTCTTTCGCCTTCTCTCCCTGCTCAACTTCCTAGCAATCTTCGATATCGTAAAGAAAACACTATTGCCGTCACGGAGGCCTATTGAAAGCTACGTCCCAACCAGAAAGAACCGCGAGAGGAGAAGCCTCATCAGACATCGGGCCAGCTTGATGAAGATGCGGGTGGAAGTCAAGAATCGGCTCCACATGCTGCTAGATAAGTATGACCTATCATACGAGTACACAGGCCTGTTCGGCAAAGAAGGCCTGGAATAGCTTCGAATAGGCAGCTACCTTTTGCTTGTCAAGCCTCAAAAAAAGAAGAGCGGGGGTCTATTCGTAAGGAAGTTCCATGTAAATAAGATCCAAGTTGATCCCTTGGCGTGCTCTGTACCGCTTCATTGTGTAGTAGAGTGCCGCTCCCACCGCGAACGAGGCTATCACGACGACCGCTGAGAGAGGGTCGTTGACACCGTACCTGCTGTCAGTGATCCACAAATAGTACGTCGGTATCCAATAGAAGCCTATCCCAAGGATGCCTGCGATGGTGATAACTGGAACCTTGCCTACCTTGTACTTTGATGCGGGAGATGCTTCCCAGAGCGCCTTAGTTCTCTTCCTGTATGGCATAACGGTTCCTGCTAAGATTGAAGCAACGAGCACCAAGCCTGTTCCCACCAAGGCGTCAAGCGTGAACTTCCAGAACGGCGTGTAGATGTACACCCAACCCATTATGACAGTGCCGATAGTTGTGAAGATGATAGCGTTCAATGGGCTTCTGAGCCTCTTATTAACCGCGCCGAACCAACCGGGAAGAGATCTATCGAATGACATTGCAAAGTATATTCTGACAGGATTAACCCAGCCATTGGTCGGCCATATCCAAAACCAAGCGTTCATACCGACGAGGGTTATTATCCAAAAGAGTGGGTTGCGCGTCATCATGACGTAGAGAGATCCTAGGAATGGAGCGACCGGTATCGCCGACGCTCCGCCCATGTTCCACCACATGTAGTTTGCAGAGAAGAAGAACTCGTTGCCAACAATCAAGAGAGTCGCAAACATTGTGCCCGCGCAAACAATCATCGCGAACGTGTTGGATCCGACATACATCCACATGGACTTCTTGAGGTCTGAGATTCCGCTAATCTCGCCGGCCATGGGCCCAGCCCACAATATCCATGGGAACACATAGCTCATGACGGGGATGATTAACCAGCTGGACATAGGCGTTGTTTGGTCAAGTGGTACAGGTTTGTACCCTGAGGAGACTGCCTGGTCAATTACGTATTGGTATGAGTTGCCTCCACCCCAGCCAAAGTAGGTTGACATGAACCAATTGAAGTTGTTCACAAAATCCTGACGGGTCGTGACGAGAAACATGGCAACCCAGAAGACAATAGCGATGCAACCAATCCAGAACATTGACCGCTGAACTCTACCATACCACCTCATCCCAGCAACCATAAGCATAAACGCCCAGACGCAAAACGCAACAAAGGCCCACCAGAGGCCGTCAGTGCTCGTCAACCAGCTCGCAAAGTCTACAAGCCCGCTGTTTCCGGTCATGATGCCGAGCACGAGGAACGTTGGTGAAATCGTTCCCACCGTCCCAGGCAAGATATTGCTGGCGATGAAGAACCATGTCCAGAACCCGAGCCCCACCAGACAGAGTACGCCTGCCAACCCTCCTCCAAGGACTCGACTTTGCCAAACATAATCGCCTCCGACTCTAGGCATCGTCGAGGAGTTCATTGCGTATACTATTGCGCATGGATACATGCCCAGGCAGTTGAAAACGATAGCCAACGGAATATTCGCGGCCGGCCATGGGAACGAAAGTGCGTAGGCCAGCGAAGCCGCACCAAAGATGCTGGCCCCATAAATGCAATAGATAAAACCGTCAAGGGCACTCCAAGATCGCGTCAGTCCCGAAGCCTTGCGGAGAAATAGTATCTTTTCCTCTGCCAATCCATGCGCCCGAATGGGAACGGGTGTGTAGAATATATAGCACTTTCGGCAACTTAGGGTGTGTGTAGTTTCCCATAATTATTTCGCATCCTGAATTGTTTGGATGGCTTCAGTCTTTTCCAGTGGAAGCTTCCTCTGGAATGCTTGGATTGGTGTTTCTAGGGCTTCGATGTTGAGGCTGAGGTGGGGCTTGACCTCGTTATGCCAGTGGACGTATTCGTCTATGCTTCGGAATTGGTGGCGTTTCCGTTCGTAGACGCCATAGAAGCGTTCCAGCTTCCCGTTGGTTTGGGGGTGGTTGACGCGGCATAGGATGTGCTTGATCCCCTGCTCCGCGAGGTAGGCTTCGAATTGGCTTATGCCCTTCTCCCTCCGTTCGCCTTCGTTCGCGTAGAATTGTGAGCCGCGGTCTGTTAGGATCTCGCGTGGGCATCCATACTTGTCGATGGCCTGCTTCAAGACGTGGATTGTGTTCTCGGCTCTAGGGTCCTGGAATACGCCGTAGCCTACGATCAGCCTTGAGGCGTCGTCCATGGCTGCGGTCCACCAGCGGCCGTCGCTTAGCTGCTTCCAATCCATATGCCAGAGGCTCATGCTATGCTCCCGCTCGTAGCGGACCCACCTGCGTCTCTTCTGCTTGCTGGGTTGAGGCAATGCTCTACCAGCCTCCTTCAGGATCATGTGGATCCTATTGTGGGGCTGACTCAATCCGTGAGTATGTTTCAGTACGCGTTCTAGGGTTAAGGCGTTAACCTTGAGCTTGTCATAGGCTTCCAGGATGAGGGCGGCGTCTCGTAGGCTGACGGGAGCCTTGCTCGGTCTACCAGGCTTCTTCAGGGTTGGGAGGATGCCTGTCCGCCTGTAGGCCTACCAGAGCTGCTCTACTCGTCTACGTGAGACGCGTTGGATCAAGGCTAGTTCGCCTGTCCCCCTCCCCCTCAGCTTCTCATGGATAATCCAACGTATCTTCCTCTCGTTCAGCTTGACCATGTAACGCCTCTTACATGATGCGAAATCATTTCGGGAAACGAGAGCAACTTAGGCTGTGTGAGCTATCCACCCTGATATGTCCCGGACTGCATGGTTTGGAAAAGTCCGGGAAAATGTGGCGTGATGGATAGAACCGAAAAGAAGCGACGGTGGATAACCCATAGAAGACTGGAAGGATGGAAAGTCCAAGGCATCGCAACAGCATTGAGAACCAACGAGAAAACAATCGACCGCTGGTGCAGCGTCTACAAGAAACAGGGGTGGACGGGGCTAGCTGTCAAATCTCACAAGCCCCACACGATCCATCGAACCCCACAATCCACCGTGAACCTCATACTTCAACTCAGAAGGACAAGAAACTGGGGACCATGCCGCATCGAAGTCTATCTGCATAACTACGCGAAGCAAAGCAGAGTCAGCCACACAGCCATCCATAAGATCCTCGTCCAAGCTGGATTGAACAATCGAATCCCAAAGCCCAGAAAAGCCTGGGGAAAGCGTAGATTCGAGCGGGAGCACAGCAACAGCCTCTGGCAGGCTGATTTCAAGCTCACAGAACACGACGAATGGATGATCAGCTACCTAGACGATCACAGCCGCTTCATACCGGGCTCAAGGATTCATCACGACCTAACAGCCGAACATGCCATCAAGCTTCTGAAAGAAGCCATGAGACAATACGGCAAACCTGATCAGATCTTGACGGATCGGGGAACACAATTCCATCCCGCACGAGGAGGCGTCTCCGAGTTCACGGAATTCTGCAGTGGAAACGACATCGAGCATATCGTCGTAAGCCTACGGAGACCTTCAACAATCGGCAAGATCGAAGCCTTCCATAAGGTATATTTCTGTATTCCCCCATATTTCACTCGGTCTGCACGACGTGTACCAGAGATTCTGCGCGTACGGGTTCAGTCTCGACTACCCAAAAGGATGGCGAATTTCATTCGGAAAAAAGTTCTCACGATCTAACGGATACGTGGTTATCGAATCAAAATTGAACAGGATTTTTGCGAGCTGGGGGAGACTTCAATCAATCCCCGAGGGCTACCGCAGCCCACAAGCACATTCAAAGGCTAGCCTATCCAAGTTGGCTAAAGCACGTAACCCAAGAGAAATTCACTTGCTAGCACGTTCGGACTTGAACGTAAATGGTCACAACGCGGCCTTTGCGCACTTCTCCATAGATAGGTCGGGGATGCTTCTCCGGAAGGCCAACAAGAGAGAGATACGCTCTATTCACGTACACTGTCCTGATTCTGATCGATTTTTCATCCTCTATCTTTCCTCGACAGAAGAAGAACTCGTCGGAGATTCTTTGCGGATTTTGGACAGACTGAAAGAATCGTTCGCCTGCCATGAAAAGAGAGATCTCATAGCTACCTAGAGAGTCGACGCGCCACGGCGAGCGAGTCCAAAAGTCCTGCCGACAGATCTTGATACCGTGCCTGCTGAGCACACTCAAATACCCAAACAGTTAAGCGTTTGAGATAACTTGTGCGAAACTGTGCTAGATCTATCTATCATCACAAAGGAGAGAAGATCTACGAATTTGAACCGCTCAGAGGAACTTGCGGCAGAGGCCCTCAAGGTAGCTGAGTCGGGCAGGCAAACCGGAATACTAGTCAGAGTTCTCGGAGCTTGCGCGATCAGGATCCACAGTCCTGGATCCAAAGCTCTGCTTGACCACATGCAGAGACTAATCAGCGATGTTGACTTCGTTTCACACAGCAAGTACGAGTCCGAGATTCATGCTTTGTTCACAAGCTTGGGATATCTCCCTGACAGCCAAATCTCGAAGCTTTACGCACACATGTACGGTCAGATAAGAGACCGGTTTAAAGATCCCAAGACAAGTACAACTTTGGATGTCTTCTACGACAAACTTGAGATGTGCCACACGATAGACCTGCGCAAGCGTCTAGAAGTCGACTTCCCTACCATATCCGTATCGGACCTCCTATTGGAGAAGATGCAAATAGTCAAGATTAACAAGAAGGACATAGAAGACACCCTTGTGCTCTTCCGCGAACACGCCGTCTCTGAATCAGAGCAGGATTCACTGAACTCCAAATATATCGCACGTGTTCTCTCAGACGACTGGGGATTCTACTATACGGCTGCAACCAACCTGCGAAATCTGAAGGAATATGTAACCAGCTACGTGATCCTTGCGGATTCCGCGGAAGTAATACAAGGAAGAATCGACGCGGTCCTTAAGGCGATCGATGCGCACCCGAAGAGCTTAGGTTGGAAGATGAGAGCCAAGATCGGTCCAGGTAGAAAGTGGTACAATGAAGTTGAAGAAGTGAGTATGGGTCCTAGTGTAGGGGGCAAATGAAGAACCGTGAACCTCCGGATATTCTATGCGACAGACATCCATGGTTCAGACAAATGTTGGATGAAGTTCATTAACGCCGCAGACGTCTATGGTGTCAAAACACTCGTCTTGGGCGGCGACCTAACAGCGAAAGGCTACATCGCCCTAATTCGCCAACCTGACGGAACCTACAGAACGAACTTCAGAGGAAAGGATTACCAGGTTAAGGAGGGTGATGAACTTGAAGACCTCGAGAAACGAATCCGCTGGACTGGATTGTACACTTACAGAACTACACCCGAGGAACTGCCTAAGCTTGAGGAGAAAAGAACTCTGGCTCTCCAACTCGCCAAAGAGTCCGTGGAACGATGGATGAAGATCGCAGAAGAAAGGCTAACGGCAAAGGGCATCAAACTCTTCCTCACAGGCGGAAACGACGACGAGTTAGTCATAGATGAGATTCTAAAGAGGTCTCAAGGCGTGACCTACACTGAAGGGCAGGTGGTAATGCTCGACGAAAAACATGAGATGACAAGCACCGGATACGGCAACCCAACTCCGTGGCATTGCCCAAGAGATGTGTCTGAAGACGAGCTTGCAAAGATAATAGAGAGGATGGCATCAAAGGTAGTGGATATGCAGACCTGTGTCTTCAACATACATGTTCCACCCTTCGACAGTCGCTTGGATGACGCTCCAGAGCTGGATGAAAAGTTGAGAGTAACCTATGGGGGTACAAAGTTAGTTCCCGTAGGTAGCGCGGCAGTTAAACAAGCCATCGAAAAGTATCAACCGCTTCTTGGACTTCACGGTCACATTCACGAGTCGAAGGGAAGTTGCAAAATTGGTCGAACCTTATGTCTGAATCCGGGCAGCACGTACAGCGATGGAATTCTGCAAGGATTGCTCATTGAGATAGATTCAAAAGGCGTGAAATTCTTCACGCCCACGTCTGGCTAGAATTGCGTTTGATGACACCTCAGCGTCGAACTCATACGAAAGAACACGTCCAATATTGCGACTTCAGACTGTTCCCCAATTCGATTTGCGTATAGCACAAAGAACTTCTGGCTTGGGTCACAGTGAAGGTGTAAGGAGCACACTTCCCGCTGCGCTGTCCTCATCCCCATCAAACCTGCGGCTATTGTCAAGCGGGTCGAGTTGAATATGGACCTGTGACCGTTGACGTTCATTTCTCTGTGATCGAGAATTTCGAAGCGGCGAACAGCTCCGCTTTTTCTCATCCTCTTGACGCCATCCTCGGCCTGACGATCGAGACTTCCGAATTTTTTCTTCATCTTCTCCAATGAGCCCCATGTCAGAAAGACTCGCCCGCTCCGACTCTTGAAGGCGAGATCACCTGCAGCCGCCGTCGAGTGCGGCCTAAGTTCGATCTCCCACGTGTCAGGATACTCTAGACTGAAGCCATACATCTCGAAGGGTTCGTAAGCTAGCTCGCTCGTGTTCCCGGAATTTCCCAATTATTTTCCGAAACTCTCCTCTATCGCAGTTGCTCCGGCTTGCGCAACTGCCGAGTCCTGTTCAACCGTCCCCGAACTACATCCCACTGCGCCAACAACCGTCTTTCCGAGTCTTATCGGCACTCCACCAGCGAATATGATGAAACGCCCACCGCACGCTGAATTTATTCCGTATTCGAGTCCGCCAGGCTGTGCGACTCTGCCCTCTTCTTCGGTTCGTATTCCGAGAACGGCCGACGTATACGCCTTATCGATTGCAATCTGTATGCATCCCACCAAAGCACGATCCATGCGTTCGAAAGCAAGAAGATTCCCGGCTTCGTCTACGATGGCTATGTCCATTGGAGCATCTATCTCAACCGCTTTCCTCTTGCAAGCCTTAATCCCTAAGTGACCCTCTTCAATGGTTAGTTCCGGGACCTGAATCACTTGTCTCACATCTCCACTTATATCTATGACCCGCTTGGATTTCTACTCATCGGCGGGCTGACTCAATGCGCATCTAGTGTTGGCCACCGGGGGGTGATTCACCTTCATCTCAGTCGTGGTTGCGGTCTGATTCCGAACGATCTGATTAGGTTTGAGCAGATAATCAAGTCCCAGCGCCGACACTCCAACTACCGCCACAGTTCCACCAGCATATTTCAGGAAGCGACGACGATTCAAAGGGTGCAGACTCCATCATCATCCAAGCTAGTCCAAGAGCATCGCTCCATGAAAGAAGTTGACTTGAATCCAATCATCTTACGTGAGAAGGGGGCTTGCGTCGTGGACGCGAAGATACTCTTG
>Ga0315274_10008912_pt1 | contig 14531 bp, 18 predicted proteins | sample YL17G02_20_MG_FD_203700 | JGI IMG/M metagenome (GOLD analysis project Ga0315274, IMG submission 203700) | Sediment microbial communities from Yellowstone Lake, YNP, Wyoming, USA - YL17G02_20 | ecosystem: Environmental > Aquatic > Freshwater > Lake > Sediment | place: USA: Wyoming | collected... | reverse complement strand
GCGAAATCCCCTCGTATAGTGACGGTGATTTTTCTGAACAAAGATTTAAGGAAATTTATAACGCCGATTTGGCCAATGGCTTGGGGAATTTAGTCGCCCGGGTAGCTAAACTTTGCGAAAAATCGAGTCTTAGTTTTGAAGAGAATAAAAAACTTTCTTTTGATAAATATCTGGTTAAGCATTTAAACACCTATCGATTTGATGATGCCTTGGCAAGATTGTGGGAACATATTAGTCAAGCCGACCAGATTATTGATAAAAACAAACCCTGGAGGCAAAAAGGTGAGGTTCTTAAAAAAACGCTTAAATCTTTGGTTATAGAAATTCGCCAAATCGCTTTTAATTTAAAACCATTTTTACCGCAAACCGCCGAAATTATTGAAGAACAATTTCTTGGACCGAAAATTAAATCCCAAAAACCCTTGTTTCCCCGCCTTTAAAATGCTGATTGACACTCATGCTCATCTTAATTTTCCGGATTTTGAAAAGGACCTTGACGAGGTCATCAAAAGGTCAGTAGCGACGGAGGTGGAAAAAATAATTTGTGTTAGCAATAATATCGCTGACTCGAAAAAAGCAATTGAGATTGCGAAAAAATACCCAAAAACTGTTTTTACCGCGGTTGGAATTCACCCGCAGCAAACCGATCCGCAAAATTCTATCAGTTTAATTAATCAAATTAAAGAACTGGAAAAACTGGCAACCGAAAATAAAGTTATTGCTATCGGTGAGTGCGGTCTGGATTTTTCGCCAGCACCACCACCCGAATTAGACAGAACTAAAGAAGAGCAAATCTTTTTATTCAAAGAACAGATTAAACTCGCTATAAAATTAAACTTACCGATTCTGGTCCATTCAAGAAAATCATTTACTGAAACAATTGAGGTTTTAGCTGATTTCAAGAATTTACGCGGCATCTTCCACTGTTATTCAGGTGGCAAAAAAGGTATTGATAAAATCAATAAGTTGGGTTTCTTTTTCGGCGTCGATGGCAACTTAACTTATGATGATGGCCTTAAAAATGTCTTTAGTTTAATTCCTCTAAATAAAATCGTTTTGGAAACCGATTGCCCATTTTTAGCCCCCGCCCCCTTTCGAGACCATCGCAGTGAGCCGGCTCACATTAAAACCATTGCTAAAGCGCTAGCTAAAATACAAAACGTTTCATTTGAAAAAGTTGCCCAAATTACCACCGCCAATGCCAGGCAATTATTTTTGGTATAATTTATCAATAAAATGCAACAAAGCTTCCGGAATTTTATTATCAGGCACGACCGGGTTGTCCAGCGACTTTTGGAAATATTCTTGGGTGGTTTTTCTTGGGTGGCGATTCTTTTTTTCGTGGTTGGCAGCTTTTTAATTCCAATTTACATTGCCTATATCGTGATTTTTTTCGATGTCTTTTGGCTCTATAAATCAATTACCTTTGCTCTGACTGCTTCTATTTCATATTTAAGGATTAAAGCTTCGGAGAAGATGGATTGGCTAGGCGAAGTAAAAGTTTTTCCTGACTGGAAAAAAATTCATCACGTAGTGATTATTCCTCAATGTGAGGAACCAATATATATCTTAGAAAGAACCATCAAATCACTGTTGGCTCAAGACTTCCCTTTAAAGCAAATTATTGTGGTCATGGCCACCGAGGCTAGGGATCAAGAGGGGGCAAAAAAAGCAAAAATAATTCAATTGAAGTACGGTAAAAAGTTTGCTCAATTTTTTATCACCGCCCATAAGCTGACTGCCCAAGAAACGATTGGCAAGCACTCTAACGAGAACTATGCTGCCCGTTGGGTAAAAAAAGCATTGACTGATAAGCTAAAAATGGACTTGAAATACCTGACAATCACCAGCAGTGACGCCGACCACTGTTTTCATCCCAAGCATTTTTCGTATTTAGCCTATTCCTTTTTGGACAACCCGCATCGTTATCTTCGTTTTTGGCAGCCGGCGGTTCTTTTTTACAACAATTTTTGGGATCTTCCCGCAATCACTCGAGTCGTTAATACTTTCAATACTATCTGGAACGGGTCGGTTCTTACTCGAAAAGACCGCTTAGTCAGTTGTCAAAACTATTCATTATCTTTTAAACTTTTAGTTGAAACAGATTATTGGGACCCAAAAGTTATTCCTGAGGATTTTCACCTCTTTTTTAAAGCCTATTATAAAAACCAGGGGCGAATTGAAGTCGAGCCAATTTATTTACCCGTTTATGCTGACGCGGCCGAATCAACCGGTTTTTGGAAAACCATTAGGAACACCTATCTTCAGTTTCAAAGATGGGCTTGGGGAATTTCCGATGACCCGAACGTAATTAAAAATTATTTTCTGACCCCAACAGTTTCCTTCTGGGATAAAACAATCCGCTTAATTAAATTACTTGAAGACCATCTTTTAATGCCGATTAATTGGTTTTTAATTACTATTGGCATTACTATTCCTGCTTTTTTGGTTCCGGAATTCTCCCGAACCGTGATCGGTTATAATTTGCCCCGAGTTTCTTCTTTAATATTAAACCTCTGTTTATTATTTTTAATAATCATTTTATTTATTAATGCTAAGCTTAGACCACCAAGACCGGCCTATATTTCCCGTCTTCGAGCTTTAATAACCCCGCTAGAGTTTATTCTCATGCCCATATCAGGCTTTATTTTTGGCGTTCTGCCAGGACTAGATGCTCATACCCGACTAATGCTAGGAAAATATATCGAATATCGATTAACCGAAAAAGTTTAATGATTAACCAATTTACGGCCAGTTTATGGGGGGACGAGGGCTGGGCGGCAACCCTAGCGGTCAAGCCCGTTGGACAAATTATTGTCAAAGTTGCCCGAGATACTTCACCACCGCTTTATTATCTGATCTTACATCTCTGGATGAAGATTTTTGGAACCTCAGAGTTTGCTATCAGGAGCCTCTCTTTTTTGTTTTTTTTAGGTACGGTTTTAACTGTCTATTTTATCGGCAAATATCTTTGGGATAAAAAGACTGGTGTTTTGGCAAGTCTATTGGTATTGGTTAATCCTTTTCTTTTCACCTATGCCTTTGAAGGTCGGATGTACGCCCTGTTAGCTTTAACCAGCACCCTTTCAATATATTTTTTTCTAAAGCATAAACGTCGCAATTTTATCTTAGCGACTACCGCCGCTTTATACACCCATCATTTTTCAATTTTTGTAATTGTCTGGGAAGGAATTTGGCGGCTATCAGAAACAAAATTTTGGCGACAGTCCATTGGTAAGACTTTAAGGGCTTTGATGGATTTTTTTATAATCATCCTTTTGTATCTTCCCTGGCTTTATCCACTTTACTACCAAACCTCTTTAGTCAGTAGTGGTTTTTGGCTTGGTAAACCAACTTTTAGGGTTTTAGGAGAAACGGCAGTAAAATTTCTGATTGGCACTTCCAAAGGAAATTGCCAAATTTTGGCTTTATCCTCAATTATTCTGGCAATTATTCTCCGGCGATGGCAAAAAAACAAAGAAAAATCACTTTTTCTTTTGGGATGGTTTTTAATTCCCTTAATTTTAACCTTCATCATTTCCCACTTCTTCCAATCAATTTTTTATGACCGTTATCTTTTAATCGTCATTCCTGCTAGCTCTCTCTTAATCGCTTCTTTAAGAAGAAAGCTATCTTTTACTTTCATTCTTATTACTTTTTTTTTGCTAGCGGTAGTTAACTATCGTTACTTTTTCCACCCCACGAAAAGGCCTTTTAGAGAAATGGCAAATTTTATTAAACAAGAGACCGCTGGATTAACCTTAATCAATTACAATGCCGCCGCCCACCATCTTTGGGAATCAAAATATTATGGTCTTAAAGCCCCGATTTATGCTCCTGAGCCCCTTCCTTTTTATACTGGAACGGCCTTAATGGAAGAAGGCGATATTATCAAAGAATTACCCGAAGAAAAAGAACTTGGGGTTATTACTAGTGCCCCGGTTAATGAGGTGAAAATTCCCGATTATCATTTATTAAAATTCCAAAATTTTGGTCAACTTTCATTTTTATGGATGGAAAAAAATTAGGAGCCAGAATTAAAAAACTATTTTATAAATATTGGTTTATTTTGGTAATATTAATAACCCTTTTCTTGCGTCTTCCCTCGCTCTTTGAACCATTTACCTATGGAGATGAGGGTATTTATTTGACCCTAGGTCAAGCTCTCAGAAAGGGCCTAATTCTTTATCGCGATATTCACGATAACAAACCGCCGCTTCTTTATCTTTTAGCCGCCGTGGCTGGCGAATTTTCTCGCTTCCGATTAATACTTTTTGTCTGGAGTTTTGCTACCATTTTTATGTTTTACAAACTCTCTTTTGTTCTTTTTCCCAAAAACAAACTCTCTCCTATCATCTCAACTGCTCTTTTTTCCTTTCTTTCCAGCATTCATTCATTTGAAGGTAATGTGGCTAATGCGGAAAATTTTATGCTTTTGCCAACAATTTTGGGGTTCTGGTTAATATTAAAAAAAAGTGGTCAGAAAAAATATTGGTTACTTGCCGGAGCCTTATTTTCCTTGGCAACCTTATTCAAATTTCCGGCTGCCTTTGATTTTACCGCTGCCTTAGCTTTTGTCTTTCTTACTACCAAAATCAAAAAATTTCTATTTCAAGCTTCGAATCTTGTTATTGGTTTTATCTTGCCTGTTCTAGCAACAATCCTCTATTTCGCTTCACAAAACGCCTTAAACCAGTATCTCAAAGCTGCTTTTTTCCAAAACTTACCCTATCTTTCCTCCTGGACCCAAGACAAAATTCAAGCGGGGGGTTTACCTTTAGCACTTCTTTCTCGCGGTTTGCTTGTTTTTTTACTTTTTCTTTTTATTTTTATTTTCAGGAAAAAATTCTCTCCTCAGGTCAAGCTGATATTGACCTGGTTTTCTTTTTCTCTTTTTGCGGCCTTATTATCAGCCAGACCATACCCTCATTATTTGCTTCAAATATTACCACCGCTTTCCTTGTCTGTCGGGATGTTTTATTGCCACCGGGAAAAACTTATCCCCGGGGTTTTAATTATGGTACTGGTGGCCACCTTTATTATTTTTAAATTCTGGTATTATCCCAATTTACCTTATTTATTCAATTACTATGCTTATTTGGTTAAATTTAAAAATCAGGATCAGTATTTCAAATTTTTCGATCCACAAACTGAAGCTATCTACCAAGCCGCAGTTTACATTAAAACCCATACCAGTCCTTCGGAAAAAATTTTTGTCTGGGGGAATCAGCCGGCAATCTATGCCCTATCTGGCCGCCTGCCGGTTGGCCGCTATACGGTGGCTTATCATATCAAGGACTACCATGGTTATCAGGAAACTATAAAAGCTCTTTTAAACAATCCTCCGCGATATTTGGTTATCCTCGACGAATATCGCCAATCGTTTCCAGACTTAGCCATATTCATCGAAAGAAATTATCTGCCTCAAATTCAGTTCAACCAAATCCAAATCTTCCACAAAATTTATGGTAAAATTAGAAACCAATGAAGAAAATCAGCCTGGTTTTGTTATTTTTGCAGGTTTTGGTAATTTTGATTTCTTGGCGATCATTGCCATTAGAAGTTCCTCTTTTTTATTCCCGCCCCTGGGGCGAAGACCAACTGATAAGGCCAATTGGCCTTTTTATAATTCCTTGTCTTTCTTTTTTAATTTGGTTAGTTAATTTCGCCTTTCTTAAATTTACTCCTCCGCATGAAAAATTACTCCAACAAATATTGGTTTCCACCAGTATCCTTTTTAACCTTTTAGGCTTGATTACTTTAATCCAAATTATTAGATTGATATTATCTTAGCCTGGTACAATAAATGAGCACCGGACTTATAAAAAATTTACTTTTATTTCCACTATTAAGCGCTTTTCTGGTATCGGTTACCGTTACGCCGCTGGTAATTTTCCTATATCGTCGTTTGGGCTGGGTTGAGGATCCTCAAAAAACCCATCGGCCTAAAGACACCCATACCTATCCTGTTCCTCGAGGGGGCGGTATCCCCATTTATCTTTCACTTCTGGTTACCGGTATTATTTTTCTGCCTCTCGACACACAGCTTAAGGGCATTATTGCCGGTATTACTATCATGGCAATTATCGGGGTAGCTGACGACCGGCTGGATTTAAATCCATATTTACGCTTTTTTCTTGAATTTTTGGCCGCGGGCTTTGTGGTAATTTCCGGAATCGGCATCCGCTTTATTACCAATCCATTCGGGGGGGTCATCAATCTTAGCCCGGTTATTGCAACTCTCGTCGCTTTGGTTTGGATAGTGTTTTTGGCCAATATCGTCGATTGGGCCAAGGGCTTTGATGGTCAGCTGCCGGGAGTAGTCGTTATCGCCGGCATAACTATTGCTCTTTTTTCTTTACGCTATTCGGCTGACATTACCCAATGGCCGGTGGCAATTTTAGCTTCGATTACTGCCGGGGCATATCTTGGATTTTTACCCTACAATTTCTATCCACAAAAAATTATGCCCGGATATGGTGGAGGAACTCTGGCTGGTTTTATTATTGCGATACTTACCATTCTCTCCACCAGCAAAATTCTTACTGGTATGGTGGTCTTGGGTGTACCATTAATTGATGCCGTCTACTCAATCATACGCCGAATCAGTACCAGTAAATCTCCCGTTTGGGGCGACCGGGGACATCTGCATCATAAAATTCTAGACGAATGGAAATGGGGAAAGAGAAAAGCCGCCATCTTCTACTGGCTAATAACCGGTATTTTAGGAGGACTCGCCTTGTCCTTGAATAGCCGACAGAAATTGTATACCATCATCATGTTGGCAGTCATAATCGGTGGACTATTATTATGGTTCGATTTCTTAAAATCTTATTCCAGTCAATCCGGCCCAGACAAGCGCTCAAAAACCTAAGCCTTTTTGCACCGCTAGTTTTCTCTGGGAATCTATTTATTATTCAGCACCTTCTGACTACCACTTGGTGTCTGATAATATTTACCATTCTGACTTCCAGTCTATATCTGATTAACGACATCGCTGATTTGCCTAAGGACCAATTACATCCCTTCAAGAAAAAAAGGCCGATTGCTTCTGGCGAATTACCTGTTTTACTCGCTTTCTTCATCGCTCTTGTCGGTTTATTAATTGCTTTCTATTTAAGTTTCTTGCATAACCGGTTTTTCTTCCTAACTGCATTGGCATATTTTATCCTCCAAATTGGTTATACTTTGTGGCTTAAGAACATAATTGTTCTCGATGTGCTGGCAATTGCTACCGGGTTTATCTTAAGGGTTTATGCCGGCGCTTTTGCCATCAACGTTCATATGAGCGTCTGGTTTCTTCTTTGTGTAGTTTCTCTGGCCTTATTTTTAGCCGTTGGAAAAAGACGAGCCGAGCTGGCAATCTTAACCGAAAAAGTCGCTCCTCGCCACCGAAAAACCTTAACTTTTTATACCCCACCTTTGTTGGATAGCTATCTATCGATGTTTGCCAATTCTACCTGGCTGGCTTATGCACTATTTACTTTCTTTACTTCTCCACCACCGGTTGGTAAAAGGCTGTCTTTCTTAGCTAACTTTCCCCTAACTCTGGCAGGAATTAATAAATGGCTGATGTTGACTGTCCCGTTAGTTATTTATGGCATCATGCGCTACATGACGATTATTTATCAGGGGAATCGGGCAGAAGTACCGGAGCAAGTGCTTTTGTCCGACCAGCCGCTTCTTTTGACGGTTTTCATTTGGGGATTATTGGTAGTCTTGATAATCTACGTCGCCCATCCGTAATTACTCGGTCAAGTCGGCATAGACTTTGGAAATCCAGCCTTCTTTATCTTTCTCATACTCGATTTTATACCAACCGTTTTTCTCTTCATTTAAGTACGGATACGTTTCACCCGGTTTCAAGTGAACCTCGTTGCTGCTGTCATCCTTAATTATTTGCCCATCGGGAGCTGTTCGGACACGCAACCAACCAGTTGGCGTCTCTTTAATGGTTACGTAGGGCTTTTCTATCGCCGTGGTAGGGGTTGTTGGTTTGGGGGTGGTTTTGGGGCTGGGGGTAATTTTTTCACTAGGGGTCGGTGTCAACTTTGGCGAAGGAGTTTTTTTACCTCCGGTAGGTGTGGCTTCGGGACTAGGAGTCGCCATAGCAATCCCTTCAGCTTTTTGAGCTAGTTGAACGCTAATAATTAGTTTATAGCCAGCCACTGTCTTTGCCGGAGTAGTCCTTTCTTCAAAGCCCGGAGAAGAAACCATCACCTGGTAACTACCCGGGAGTAAATCATCATTTAAGCTGGGAGTAAATCCTTTTGGTTCACCATCTATCTTGACTACTGCCTGATCGGGATTGGAAATTACCGCCAAAGATGATTTATCTTTAGAACCTATTTTCTCAAGCCAAATGACTTCTCCGGCAGAGGCAGATTCGGTTGAGGCAAAATTTCGATTGATAACCGTCAAAACATTGGGGGTCAAATTTACCTTACTTTCCCAAGGAACAAAATTACTCTCTTCCGGAACAATTTTGACCGCGTATTCTTTAGCCTGTAATTTATCATTTAAAAGAGGTGTCAAACCGACCTTATTGCCATCGAGATAGACAGTTGCTTTCTGACTTGTGGAAACTGACAAAGCCGCCATACCCGGTTTAGCGAAGAATTTGTCTTTAAGTATAAACCCAACCAAAAGTAAAGCTAAAATAACTGCCAAACTAATTAACCAACTCTTTTTCATGAACCTAAGTTTACCACAAAGCTTCCAATTTGACAAGAAATTTGCTAAAATCGGGATGGTTGGCTCAGTAGTTTGTCTCCCTACGGGAGATCTACCGCAGGTAGACAAAACCGCTATTACATATGCATTATGTTTATGTTCTACAAAGTAGAGCAGATAAAAATCTTTATATCGGAGTTACCTCCGATCTGAAAACAAGATTTTTAAAACATAACACGGGAGAAGTTAAGTCAACAAAAAGTCGAAGACCTTTTGCTTTAATTTATTACGAAGCCTATAAAGATAAAAGAGACGCAACTAAAAGGGAATACAATTTAAAAACCGGACAGCAAAGGGAATTACTAAAGGAAAGATTAAAATATTCTTTAACATATTAGGCCTGGTGGCGAAGTAGCTAACGCGGCGGTCTGCAAAACCGCTATTACGTGGGTGCGAATCCCACCCAGGCCTCCAACATGATCTATATCTCTCCCTAAAACATCTGGAGAAACAAAATATTACGTGGGTGTCCGCCTACGGCAGACCTACCGAAGGTAGGCGATTCCCACCCAGGCCTCAAGTTATTTATAAGCCAACCCGCCAATCATTTCGGATTTTACCAGTTTACCCTGAGCTAGCCGAAGGGTGAGCATCTCCGCCAAAAAATCCCCCTGAATATCACTGGAATGAAGGATAGTGAATTTTTTTATTCTCATCAACTTTTTTCCTCCCCATCGTAGAGGAAATTAAGAATTACTTTTCCCCCGCCCACCAACTCTTTACGCCTTTTCTAACTAACTGTGACCAAATAAGTCTATCTCGTCTAGCTTCCTCACTTCCCCAGCTACAAAGCACCTTAACTACCTTCCTTCTCATTTCTTCTGGGGCAATAATACACTGCAACATAGGGTCAATTTCATAAATGTAACTCCTGTCTACTTCATGTTCATTTTCAACCCCAAGTTTTTTTGCTAATTCTCTAATTTCTTCATCGACAAAAGGAATCTCATTTAAAGGCCTTGGAAAACCTTCATCCATGAACATTCGGTCATAAAGATATCGCCTCACCTCACGATACACCTTACTTGCTTCATTTAAGGCATTGCTGTCCCAAAGAATTCTTGTAATAACTTATCTTTATATGGGCCCAAGCCTTCACTTTCAGGCATGGACTCTGACTCAATTACCTCTTCAATGTAATCAGGGGCAAACCAATCGCATGTTTGTAATACTTGAGTTACATTCTTATCAGAGTAATCACCTTTTACTTCTACTTGGAAAGGCTTTCTTAATCTTCCTATTAACTTTCCCAATTCCATGGATTAATTATACACCAAAATCCCCATGAATATCGTTTGAATGAAGGATAGTAAACTTCTTCGTTTTCATTGAACTCTCCATTTTTTTAAATATTTTCTAATGATTTCCATCGGTAAACCGGCAAAACCAGTATAGGAACCACAAATCGATTCCACTAAAGTATAACCAGCGGTTTCTTCGGAGGCTCCCAAAGCCCCCGCTCTTAAAAGAAACTTTTTATCAACCAGCCTTTTCAATTCTTCTTTAGTGAATTCCTGCATTTTAATCTCTGTTTTGGCCAACTTAACTACTTCTCCATATTTAGGATGAATCAAACAGACACCAGTATAACAAGTAGTTTTCTTGCTAGAATATTCCATTGCCATCTTTAAACCTTCATTCAAATTTTTTGGCTTGCAGTGTATTCTTTGTAATTCGTCTTCATCCATTACATCGGCAGCAATAATCAAGGAGTCAGGAAACTTTTTAGCTACTGCCCTGGCTTTAGCTCTGGCAATTTCCTTAACTCTTTCTTTAACTGGCAAATGGTCAAAGGATTTTTCATCGATATCAGGTATTTCCACCTTAAAGGGGATTTTCGCTTTTTCCAAAATTTCTTTTCTTTTATATGACCCGGAAGCCAAAACTATTTTCATTTCTTGAAGAGATTAATGATACCGCCTAAAAGTGCTAGCCCCAAAATAATCCCCAAAATCCATAGTAGGGAAATTAATGATTGATTCAGATGATGAAGTTTGACTTTTAGCCACCAAACTGGGTGAAAGCGGTATTTAAGGCTGGAGACTTGCTCACCAACAAAATCATCAACACTCTTTTTGGCTACCCCAGACCAATCGCCTTTAACTGCTTTCCCCAGCGCCTGCATCCCCTCCCGAAACTCGCCTCTGGTTATAGGTAAATCTTTATGGCAAACCAAACAATCGCCCACATCCGGGGGATTTTTAAATCCGCAATGCTGGCATTTCTTATACATGGCCCAATTTTACCACAATCTTATATTTGAAGAAGCTTTTCAATATATTCTTTTGCTTTCAATTGTTCTCCAATCGGATTTTCTAGCTCCAAAGCAGTTACCTCCGGAAAGTATTCTCTTGGGTAATTTTTTAAATAATTAAATTCCGAAAGCTCTTGAAAATAGTGGACATCGTAACTAGCCCGAGTAGCTCTGTTATCAACAATTTTCTTTTTCTTTATCGCGCTTACATGACCACAGATAACATGATATTTTTCAATAAATTTAATATTATTTTGATAGTTTCTTGGCTTAGCTATCCGATCATCTTCAAGGTGAGAAAAATCAAGACAAATACCGGCATAATTTTGTATTTCTTCTTCTTTTAATGGGCTGGCAGAGCCACTCTCAATATAGATTTGTTTTTTATATTTTGACCAATCGTATAGCAGAGGATATTTTATTTGGTCTTTGGAAGGCGAATGGATGTTAAAAAACCTGGTCTGATAATGTTCAACAAAATATTCTAATTCCCATAATTCCATATTATTTCTGAGATGAACTAAAGGAATTGTCTCAACGGAACTTTTTTCCAATAGCTGATAAAGGTTTTTTCTTTCCTGTAGCTCCAAACAATTAGGGAAAAGACAGATTTCTTTTATTCTAAGCTTTTTAATTTCTTCAAGCTGTTGTAAATGATGTCCATCCCGAGAGACAATGGCTGGGAATATTTTTAGCCTGTTCACAGACCAATTTTACATCATTTATGCCAATTGGTGCTTTTGGCGGTGGAAATCGAGGAAGCTGGAGTAATCAACTTTCCAGGCGGCTCCTTCGGGAATCGGGATCTTACCAAAACCATATGGCGTATCAATCACAAAACGGGCCGTGGCGGCTAGTCCGGATAGTTGGGGGCGTAGTTGCTGCCAAATTTTAATCGCCCTTTTGATTGGTACCGTAAAATGTTTAGCCCAATAAACTGGGTCGTTTTGAAAAAGATAATAAGGCCGAATACCTTCCATAGTCATCTTCCAGAAAAGTTCGGTTAAAGTTTTAACCGAATCGTTAACTCCTTTAAGAAAAACTGTCTGGCTTAAAACTAAAGCGCCGGCTTTTTGACGAAAATTATTCAGGACCTTCAAAGTCTCCGGAGTCAATTCGGCCGGATGATTTATATGAACCATTAGATAAGGATTTTTAATCTTGGCAACCAGTTTATAATGCCAAGGTCTGATTAAGACCGGATTACTGATCGGCAGGCGGGTTCCAATCCGGATAACCTGAATTTGCCCTTTTCTTTGCAATTTAACTAAGCCGTTAACAATTTTGGTTAAATATTTTTGAGGAGAAATTAGTGGATCACCACCGGATAAAATTACTTCTTTTATTTCCGGATGATTTCCTAAAAATTTCAAAACCTGGTCAATATCATCATCTAGGTAAAATGCCTTACCATTACCAACTTCCCGGCCGCGAGTACAAAACCGACAATAGCTGGCGCAAAGAAAAGTAATGGTCCAGAGCGCCCGGCCATGATACTTATAAATTAGACCGGGAGCAACTTCGAATTTTTCCTCGATTAAAGGGTCACGCTGGCCATTTTTGAAATGCTGATTTTCTTCAACCGAACGAGCCAGAAACTGCCGACCAATCGGTCCTTGACTACCGCTGGTTTTACTAATTAATTTTTTTAAGTAAGGAGAAACTACCTCGGGCAGACCGAAGCGTTTACTCGGGGGTTCATCGCTACTTTTAGGTTCATCCATTTTATTCAGCGTATTATGGCGCATTTGATAAAAATGTCAAGATATCAAACTAACCCAAAAAAACTTGACTTTTCGGCTTTCCTATGGTATATTAACCACAATCCTCCTCGTTTATCGGGAGGATTTTTTGGCCACCAAATCGGTGGCAATATGATTAAAACCATCAAAAAAATCTTCCAAAGAAACCGATATTCCGGCAACCATTTGAGTCGGATCATCCGTCGGGCTTTAGAAAAAGTTAATACCAAGAAAATTCTGGGTATTAATTTGGTGGCGATTACTTTCTTAACCGGAGTGATTGCTCCTAACTCGACCGCTTTTACCCAAAACTCTGAAGCAGAAATTACGGCTATCAGTGCTACCGCCACCAGACTGACGACTGAATTATCAGTTCGTATTCCCGTGGATGAAATGAAAGTTACCCAAGGTTATCGGGCGTATCACCCAGCGGTCGACTTGGCCGCCCCCTTTGGTTCACCGGTCTATCCAATTATGGATGGTAAAGTAGAAATGGTTGCCTCTCAAAGATTCGGTTATGGTAACCATATTATTATCGACCATGGTTCAGAAATTAAATCTTTATATGCCCACCTTTCTAAAATCTTAGTTAAGGAAGGTGAGGAAGTTGATAAGGGTACGGTAATTGGCCTGATCGGTTCCACCGGTTGGTCTACCGGACCTCATCTACACTTAGAGGTCTATGACAACGGCCAACCGTTTAATCCGCTAACGATTCTGAAATAAGTGCTTGATGGATTAAAAGCCTAATTTGGGGCAGTCTTTCTTTTTCGAATTCCGGATGATCTTTAAACCACTTAATATTTACCGGCGAGGGGTGTGGTAAAACTACACAATTAATTCCGTTTAGTTTTTGATTACGAGCAATTAAATTACGATAGTCTTTTTTGGGAAATAAAAATTCGGTAGCCTGCTTGCCAACAATAACAAACAACTTCGGTTTTAGATAAGATATCTCCTTCTTAAGCCAAGTCAAGGCGCAAATCAGAGGCGCCTTTTTATCCGCCCCTTTTTTGTCTTTTCCGGGAAAACAATGAGCAATCGAAGTAATATAAAAATTATCCGGATTATAAAACTGCTTATCGGATATTTGATACCACCTGTATTTCAGTCGCTCACCGCTTTTATCCGAAAACGATCTTTGATTTTTTATCGCCGATCGGGAAGGGGCTTGGCTAATATGGACAATTTTCGCCTTTTGGTTGCCTAAAACTAACGGCGGCCCAACTACGTCCTTACATCTTCGGCAAAGTCTTAATTTGTTTTGGTACTGAACAAGATCCATTACTTAACAATTTTATCAAAAAACCCGCTTGCGCGGGTTGAATTAGAAATTAGGTCAATTAGAAATTTTCTGTGTTTACATCCCCATCCCACCACCGGGCATGCCTGGTCCTCCAGTAGGAGGGTTCTCTTTCTCGGGGATATCAGTTATTAAGCATTCGGTTGTTAAAATCATGCAGGCAACCGAAACCGCATTTTGCAGGGCGGTGCGGGTAACTTTGGCTGGATCAATAATCCCGGCTTTAATCATATCTTTATATTTCAAATCCATAACATCAAAACCTACACCTTTTTCTTTTTTATTTAATTCATCTATAATTGTGTCTCCATTTTGTCCTGCATTTTGGGTAAGAAGCCTAACTGGAGACAAAAGAGCATCCTTCAATATTTTTACCCCGGTCGCTTCATCACCCTCTCCGGCAACTTTTTCTAGGAGTTTGTTATTTAGTGTCTTCGAAGCTTCAAGTAAAACTACCCCGCCTCCAGGGACAATTCCTTCCTCAACCGCCGCTTTCGTC
>Ga0315274_10008910_pt1 | contig 14532 bp, 7 predicted proteins | sample YL17G02_20_MG_FD_203700 | JGI IMG/M metagenome (GOLD analysis project Ga0315274, IMG submission 203700) | Sediment microbial communities from Yellowstone Lake, YNP, Wyoming, USA - YL17G02_20 | ecosystem: Environmental > Aquatic > Freshwater > Lake > Sediment | place: USA: Wyoming | collected... | reverse complement strand
CAGCGCCATCACCAGCACGCCCGGCCAACCCTCCAACGCCAGCGCTGCCGCGAGCGCCAGTTCCTGGTTGCGGCCCCCTTGCCCTTTTCCCCGTACCGTCACCGTCGTCTCGCCGCCCCACACCAGGCAGGCCGGTGGGGATAGAGGGTCGCCGTGGGTGCGCACGCCCTTGGCCAGCGCGGCCGCCACACGCGCCACCTCCCGTGCCTCGCCCTCGACGTATGTGCTCAGGAGCAGCGCATTGAACCCCAACCGGCGCGCCTGCTCCACCGCCGCCAGCGCTGCCAGCCGGTTGGAGCCGACGATTGTGTGCTGCACGCGCTCGAAGGCCGGGTCGCCGGGCTTGGGGGTCTCTTGGAACACCGGGAACACTACCCCCCCTCTTATCCCCCCCTGGGAGGGGGGGAAGGAATGGGGTATCCCCCCCTGGGAGGGGGGGAGGTGGTGGGGCAGTTCCCCCTGAGAGGGGGGGAAGGAACGGATGCCATACCGCTCCAGCACGGCCTGGGCATCGGCGACCGTCGTCGGGTCGGGCACGGTGGGGCCGGAGGCGATGACGTCGAGTGGATCGCCGACGACGTCGGAGAGGACGAGCGTGATCAGCGTGGCCGGGGCGGCCAGGCGGGCCAGGTGCCCGCCCTTGATACGCGAACAGTGCTTGCGCACGGTGTTCATCTCGTTGATCGTCGCGCCGGAGCGCAGCAATGCTTCGGTGAGCGCCTGCAGGTCGGCCAGCGTCAGCCCCGGTACGGGCAGCGTCAACAGCGCCGAACCCCCGCCGGAGAGCAAGCATAGGACCAGATCGCGCTCCGTCGCCTTGTCCGCCAGGTCGGCGACGGCCTGCGCGCCGAAGATAAGTTTTCGTCGGGGAGTGGGTGGCCGGCCTCCAGGATTTGAAGATGGGAGGTTGGAGAATGGAGAATGGAGAATGGAGAATGGAGAATGGGGGGGTGGCCGTATTTGGTGACGATGACGCCGGAAGTTAGCCGGTCGCTCAGGATGTCGGCGATGGCGGCGGCCATGGGGACGGAGGCCTTGCCGCCGCCGACGACGAAGATGCGCTCGTAGTCGCGCAGGTCGTAGCGCCTGTCCTGAGCGAAGTCGAAGGGCCTGTCCTGAGCGAAGCCGAAGGAGCGGCCAGCGACGACGAGCACGTCCCCCTCGCGGCGGACGTGCCGGTGCACAGCCGCCGCCGGTTCGACGGCCGTGAGCGCGGCCTGTTGGAGCGCGGCGGCGACGGTGCGCAAGTCCCGACCCGGCATGGCCTCACTGCCCCAGGTCCACGATCGCTGCGGCGGTTGCTGCCTCCGGCGTGTTCCACCTTCTCAGCACGGCCTCCAGCGCCTCCTGCATGGCCATTCCGGCCGTCGCCATCACCTCTGGCCGAGGGGCGGGGACGGCCGCCTCCATTACATCGTGCAGCATGGCCCGGTCCACGTTGGACACGTTCCACATCCGCAGCGCGCCGTGTGTACCCGGCAGATAGCCGGCCGCCTGCGTCCACGGCCCGTTGTGGTCGGGTGCGATGAGCCAATCCAGGAGCAACATTGCCAACGCCTGGCGCGCCGGGTCATCCGCAACCATGGCGATCACCCAGCCGCGGGCGATGCTGAGCGGCTGCCCGTTGGAGGTGGGGATCGGTGCAGCCGCGACGGTCTCGTCGGCCTCGAGCCAATAACGCCCGGCCCGCACCACGGCCATCTCCCCTTCGCCGGCCCAAAACCGTTCCCAGGCCTGGTCTGCGTCCGTGAGCCCCAGCACCGCTGTCGGTGAGATTGTGCCAGTGCCGACACAGGCGCTGTAAAAGCCCAGCACGCTCACCATCACGCCCCCGTCCAACCACGGGCGGCCATCCGGGCCGGTGAGTTTGCCGCCGGCGGCCAGGTACTGGATCAGCGTCGCATCGTTGACCGGCTGGTCGCGCCCACCGGCGGGGAAAAGGAAGGGGACGGGAGGGGAGATGATCTGGGTCCAGGAGACGGGGGGCGATTCCAACAAAGTCGGACGGTAGGCCAGGTGCTGCATGTCGGCGCCGACGACGAAGCCAAAGGCCTGTCCACCTGCCGTTCCCAATGCCGTGGCGAAAGGGAAACGGTCGGCCATTTCGGCCGGTGAGAGCAGGCTGTCGAGCGGCTGGATGAGTCCCGACCCGGCCGCAGTCTCCAGCTCGGCTGCGTCTAGCACCACCAGGTCTGGCAGAACTGAAGGGGCAGCGTCCCGCGCCGTGCGCAAGAAGTCGAACAGCCCGCCCCGTCCGTGGGCCTTCTTCACGGTCACTTCGACCTGCACGTCGGGGTAACTTTGGCCAAAGTCGTCCAACTGCTGCGCGAGGAGGTCTGCGCCCGGCCTATCGCCGTAGGGCTCCAATTCCTCAGGCAACCACAGTTCGAGCGTGACGATCATCGGCTCCAACGTAGGGGTTGGCATCGGCGTGTCAGTGGGATGTAGCAATCGCGGGATCAGGGTCGGCACGACGGATTCCGGCGTGGGCATCAGCCCCCCACAACCGGTCAGGGTCAAAAGCAGCAAGGCAAAAAGGATCGTTCGAGATTGCATGACACCTCCAACTGGAGTGATCTAGATACATTATAGCATACATGGACAAGATGGCATCTTGTCCTACTCAAGCATAGCATACATGAACAAGATGGCATCTTGTCCTACTAAATCCCACTTGTCAACCACGCCGGGTTGGTGTATGATTGGCCCGCTTCCCCGGAAGGTTGGATCAACTATGACCCAATCGCAAATGGCAAATTGCAAATTGCAAATCGCAAATCGCAAATCGCAAATCGGCAAATCGGCAAATCAGCAAATCGGCAAATCTCCAACCTCCAGCCAATTTCCAACTTCCAATCTCCATTCGCCATTGTTCATTGTTCATTGTTCATTGTTCATTGCTCATTGGGAATGGGTTGCGCTCGCGCTGATCTTGCTGGTGGCTGCCTTTCTGCGTCTCTACCGGCTGGACTCCATCCCGCCTGGCCTGACGCACGACGAGGCTGGACACGGTCACGACGCTGTGGCGATATTGCACGGCAGCCGGCCCATCTACGAGGCAGTGGGGTATGGCCGCGAGCCGTTGTACGATTACTGGGTGGCCGGCCTGATGGCGCTGGCCGGTCCCACCAGCCGTGTTTTGCGGTTCTCGTCTGTGCCTCTCGGCCTGATGACGTTGCTGGCTACTTTTGCCTGGACACGGCTGGCTTTTGACCGCCCTACAGCACTGGCAGCCACCGCCCTGCAGGCCGCCTCGTTCTGGTCGTTGTCCACCAGCCGGCAGGCCCTGCGCTCCGGTCTCCTGCCCGCGTTGTTCACGCTCGCCGTCTATTTCTATTGGCGGTCGGTCTATGAACCTGTGACGTCATCCACAGACCAGACACGCGATCGGCCCGGGCGCTGGCACATGGGGGTGGTCGCCCTGCTGGTCGGTGCCACGCTGTACACGTACATCCCGGCTCGCATATTGTGGGTCACCTTCCCCATTTTCCTGGCCTACCTGGCACTCTTTCAGCCGGCAACCTTCCGCCGCGCATGGCTCCCCACGCTGCTTGCCGTGTTGATCGGGCTACTTCTGGCGGTACCACTTTTCGCCTACTTGCGGGCGCACCCGGAGGCAGAGCAACGCCTGGCGATGCTAGACGCTCCCTTGCAAGCGCTGCGAGACGGCGACGTTTCCGTCATCCTGAAGCGGGCCTGGAGCGGGCTATCGGCGTTCTTCATCCCCGGCCGGGGCGACGATTTCCTCGCCTACACGATCCCCGGCCGCCCGTTCCTGGACTCGCTGACCGGTATCTTGTTCCTGGCCGGTGTGGGATTGTGCCTGGCGCGCTGGCGTGAGCCAGCCTATGCCTTCGCATTGACGTGGTTTCTCGTCGGCATCTCCCCCGCACTGGCCACCGGTGCGGCTGCCAGTATCACCCGCAGCATCGCCGCGCTGCCGGTCACGTTTCTATTCCCGGCACTGGCTGTCGTCGCAGGCGTGCGCTGGGCAGCATCGCGCTGGAGACCGTGGAGCGCCTGGGCGATTGGACTGGGGTTCGCCGGATGGGTCGTCGTGACCGGCACGTTCGCTGCCCGTGACTATTTCGTCGCGTGGGGCGAGTCCCCGCACGTACGGGCCGCCTATCAACACACGCTCATTGAAGCCGCCAGGTACCTGGACGACCAGCCGGAAGCCGGGGGGGTGGCACTTTCCACCGTCTATCCACGTGCGCCACACGATCCTTACGTCTTCGAGATGAGCCTGCGCCGGCGAGACCTTTCGCTGCGCTGGTTTGACGCCCGTCGAGCACTCCTCATCCCACCAGAATCAGCCGCCCGGTTGATCGTCCCTTCCAGCACGGCCCTCGACCCTTACTTTGCTGACCTGCCCGGCCTCCGCCGTCGCGAGCGCGTGGTGCTGCGTTCTGACGATCTGGATCCATTTTTCGTCGTCTACGCCTGGGAGCCCCAGGTCACGCTGACCGCCTTGCAGGAGCGGGCACAGCGCAACGTCCTCAGCCTATCGCCGGATACGCCAGCGGACCTGGCACGGCCGGTAGATTTCGGCGGCGCACTGCAACTCCTCGGCTACGATCTACGCACGCCGGCAGTTGTGCCAGGTGGCACCATCGAATTGGTCACACTCTGGCGGGTGGCCGACCCACAGCCACTGCGGCCCCGGAATCTGGCTGATTTTACCGAGGAGTTGGTGCTGTTTGCCCATGCGCTGGATGTGGCGGGCACGCTTGTGGGCCAGGAGGACCGGCTCGATGCGCCGGCCTGGGACTGGCAGATAGGTGACGTGATCGCGCAACTGCATCGCTTTTCACTACGGCCTGAACTCTCCACAGGGCCGGTGACGCTGGAAGTGGGCGTGTACCGGCGCGCCGACCTGTCGCGCCTGCCGGTCCTGGTGAACGGTGCCGTCGTGGGAGATCGCGTGCTCCTGCAGGCAGTGGAGATCGAATGAGCAAATTGCAAATGGCAAATTGCAAATCGGCAAATCGGCAAATCGCAAATCGCAAATCGCAAATCGCAGATTCGCAGATTCGCCATTCGCCATTGTTCATTGTTCATTGGGAACGGATGGCGCTTGCGCTGATCTTGCTGATGGCGGCCTTTCTGCGCCTCTACCGGCTGGATTCTGTCCCCCCTGGCCTGACACACGACGAGGCGGACACGGGTTACTTCGTGGCCTCTGTCTACCAGGGCGCGCCGTCGCAGGTCAAGACGCCCTACGGTTACGCCTACCAGCCGTTCACGATGTACTCGGGTGCGCTCTTTATGGCACTCTTTGGCCCACGCGACCTGGCGTTGCGTCTCCATTCCACGTTCTTTGGCATGGTGTTGCTGCTTTTTACGTACCTGTGGACGCGGCGATGGTTTGGTGTGGCCACAGGACTGGGCAGTGCAGCCCTGGTAGCCGTATCGTTCTGGACGGTCTGCGACAGTCGCTTTGCCCTCAACTCGGCGCCGGCACCAGCGTTGTTCACCGGTGCCGTCTACTTCCTGTGGCGGGCAATGGATGACGGGGGAGGGAAAAGACGCTGGTGGGCATGGGGATTATTCGTACTGTTGCTGGGTGGCTCCCTCTACACCTATGAGGCAGCGCTTGCGGCAACGGCAGCCTTCGGCCTGCTGTTCGCCTATCTGGCGTTCGTTGACCGCCCACGCTTCCGCCGGCATGGGTTGTGGTTGGCCGGCGCGTTGGCCGTTGTGGGGTTGCTGGTTGCTCCTCATCTGCTCGACCCTGCCGTCTGGGGGCGCACGAACACACTGTCGGGGCCGGTACGCGCCGCGACTCAAGGCGACTTCAGACCTCTGCTGGGCAACTTCATCAGCACACTGGGCTCGTTCAGTTTCAGTGGCGACAGTTTCGTGACGTACAACCTGCCGGGGCGGCCGATCTTCGACCCCATCGTCAGCATGTTTTTCTATGGCGGCATCGCGCTGTGCCTCCGGCGCTGGAGAAACCCTGTCTACGCCTTCACATTGATATGGATCGCCATGGGGATCGTGCCGTCCCTCCTCCTGGGCGAGTGGACCAGCACGTTGCACAGCAAAGCGGCTGAAGCGCCGATTCTGGCATTGCCAGCGCTTTGTGCGGCTGAGGTCGGACGTTGCGTGGCTGCGCGTTTCAGCCATCGCTGGGCCAGCGTGTTTGTTACAGGCTGTGTGATATGGTTGACTGCTGTCGCTGCCTTCACCGGGTATGATTACTTTGTCCGCTGGGGCCAGGCCCCCGAGACGCGCGCGGCTTACTTCCACAACCTGGTTGCGATCAGCGACTACTTGAACGATACAGTGTACAGCGGCAGCGTGGCGCTCTCGTCGCCTTTTCCCGACTTACCGCTCGATCCCTTCATCGCTGACATGCGGTTGCACCGGCGTGACCTGGCACTGCGCTGGTTCGACGCCCGGCAAGCGCTCGTTTTTCCCGCCGCCACGCGTGGCCTGTTGGTCGTACCACCAAATACGCCGCTCGATCCGTACTTGGCGGAACGGCTCGACCTGCGGCCTGTCGAGCGTGTCCACCTGCGGCCCGACGACGTGGATCCCTATTTCGACGTTTTCGAGTGGAGTCCCACGGCTGCACTGGCTCGTTTCCTGGCTGTGCCCACTCAAACGGTGACCGGTGGAGGTGAGACGTTGCGTCTGCCGGTGAACCTGGGCAACGCCGTCGAACTCCTTGCTTACGAATTGCCAACGCCAACGCTTGAGCCTGGTGGGACAGTGACGTTGGTCACCGCCTGGCGCATCCTCGACCCCACCGCTCTAGGCCCGGTGCCCGTGCATTCTTATGGGCGCGCCGCCGTCCTCTTCACGCACGTGCTCGATGCGCACGAAGCGATCATCGGCCAGGAAGATCGGCTGGATGCGCCAGCCTGGAACTGGCAGGCGGGCGACACATTCGTGCAACTCCATCGCTTTCAGATAGATGCCAGCGCGCCGCCCGGTCCCTACCTTCTCCAGGTGGGTATCTATACCCGCGACGACCTGACCCGCCTGCCCGTCCTGGTGAATGGCACGGCGGTGGACAACCGCGTGATCCTCTCGTCTGTAGAGGTGACGAGCCAATGACAGACGTGCACAAACTGCAAATTGCAGATCGCAAATCGCCATTCGCTATTCGCTATTCGCTCATTCGCCACTGGGAGTGGGCCTTCGTGGTCGCGTTGCTTCTGCTCGCCTGGGGCCTGCGCCTGGCGTGGCTGGAGGCCATCCCGCCGGGCTGGCGCGACGACGATCTAATCGAGATGTTTGCGCTGGCCGGTGAAGTGCTGGCAGGGCACCCCACTTTCTATTTCACCGGCGCTTCAGGCCACGAACCACTCTACCATACCCTCCGGGCCGGGATACTGGCGCTGGTGGGGATCAATCCTGTTGGCGCACATTTGCCCTCCATCGCAAGCGGTCTCCTGACGGTTCCCCTGGCCTACGCGTTGGGCCGGCGGCTTTTCGGCCGGCCAACTGCTCTTCTGACAGCGACCTGCCTGACCTTCAGTTTCTGGTCCTTGATGTACAGCCGCTTTGGCCTGCGCCACCAGGCAGTGGTACCGCCCATGCTGGCGACCTTCTACCTCCTATGGTCCATAGACTGTTCTTCGCCCAATATCCGCCGCTTGCCTTTGGTTGCTGGAATCTGCCTTGCCGCCGCTCTCTACACCTACACTGCCAGCCGCCTCTTGCCCCTCATCCTGGTCGGGTTTGGCCTCTACCTGGCGCTGGTCCACCGGGAACAGTTCCGCCGCTGGCGGCGCCCCCTGCTGGTGACACTAGGCGTGGCGGCAGTGCTGACAGTGCCGCTGTGGATTGCCATCGCCCAGGGACAGAGTGAAACGGCCGCTCAGGGCATCGGTGCGGACGCCCGCGTGGCCGAATTGGCCGTGCCGCTGCGCGAACTGCGGGCTGGCAATCCCCGCCCTTTGCTGGAAAACGTCTGGACGACGTTAGGGATGTTCCATGCCACTGGCGATCCTGAATGGCTGTACAACATTCCCGACCGCCCGGTCTTCAACCTTCTCGGCGGGACACTCTTGTGGGCCGGTGTCGCGCTCTGCCTGTACCGCTGGCGGCAGCCGCGCTACTTCTTTCTGCTGCTATGGCTCGTGTTCGGGCTGCTGCCCGCTTTCGTCAGCGTCCCCCCTGCCAGCCTGAGCCACACGATCCTGGTCCAGCCTGTCGCCTACATCCTTCCGGCATTGGCTTTCACTGAAGCTTACCGTTGGTTCAAATCGCAAATCGGCAAATCGGCAAATCGGCAGATCGGCAAATCAGCAAATCGGCAGATCGCAAATTATGGATCGCCCATTCGCAGATTCGCAGATTCGCAGATTCGCCATTCGCTCTTGTTCATTGTCCATTGTTCATTGTTCATTCTCCTGTTCATTTTTCTGACTACAAACGCCATCCGCGACATCCGCGACTACTTCATCGTCTGGCCGCAGCAGGAGATGGTACGTTTTCTCTATCGCGCCGACTACCGCGAGGCTGCCCATTACTTGAGTGTCCACCCTGAAATAACCGACATTGCTATCTCCGGCACGCTGATGGGACCCTGGGATCGCCTGGCGCTGGAGGTGGATACCCAACGCGATGACGTCGCGGTTCGCCTCTTCGATCCCAGCCGCGCGTTAGTCTGGACTGAAGTCTTGCTTACCTCCTTCCCCCGTCCGGCTCCACCGATTGACGGTTTCCTGAAAACGAGCACCAATCCGTCGCAATCTATCTCACCCCATCTCACGCTTTACACATTGCCCATAATCTCCAGTTGCCAATCTCCAATCTCCAACCTCCAACCTCCAATCTCCAATCCGGTCCACTTTGCCAACGGCCTGGAGTTGGTCGAAGTACGCAGGGTGAACGAAGGACGACCGGCCTCTGGGCAGGAGGGAGTTCTGCTCACCACCTGGCTCGTTGCCGACCCACTTGACCTGCCTCCTGTTCCAATCGTCGCGAATCCGCCCCCGCCGGGTGTGTACTCCGGGCCACGGCTGGCCATCTTCATCCACCTCCTGGCCGCCGATGGGACATTCCTCGTCGGCGACGACGGCATGTGGGTAGATCCGCTTACACTTCGACCCGGCGACTGCTTTATCCAGGCCCATCACCTCGTCCTCTCGACCGATGCGGCCAATGGCCCCTACGCCCTTGAACTGGGCCTCTACGATCCGCTGACAGGCGAGCGTTGGGCTATCCTGGATTCTACAGGGCAGCCTATCGCCGACCGTGTAGAGTTTGCCCTATGACCTGCCACAAGGCTGGAGACAAGATGCAAAAGCGGCGTGATTTCACCATTGGAGTAGCAGTATTTTTCTTCCTGCTGTGGGTACTGTTCACCCATTCCCATGTCAACTCCTGGAACGATGCCTCTCGCCTGGCGACGGTCGAAGCGCTGGTGCACCAGGGCACCTGGGCGGTTGAGGGTACTACCTTCGGCGACCGTACCGCTGATCGCGTCTTTTTGAACGGCCACTTTTATTCCGACAAACCTCCTGTCCTGCCCTTCCTGGCTGCCGGGGTGTACACCGTGCTATACCGGGGTTTTCACATCTCGTTTGACTTTACCGGTTGGTGCGACCCGGTGGCCAGCCCCTGTTCCTGCTTTGCCCTGCTGTGCCCACAGCCGCCTGACTGGGCGTACTATCTGCTTACGCTGGTACTGATCGGACTTCCCTCAGCACTGATGTTAGCGCTGTTTTATCGGAGCACTGCCTTCCTCGACCTTCCCAATCCCCTGGCATTGCTTGTGACAGGCGTTCTGGGACTCGGTACGTTGGTTTTCCCCTACAGCCTGGTCTTCAATAATCAGATCCCGGCGGCAGCCAGCGTGATGGTCGGTTTCTATGCCCTGCTCCGCTCTAAAACCTGCAATTCTTCCTCCACGGGCTGGCTCCTGGTTGCCGGGTTTGCTACGGCGCTGGCTTTCACCTTCGACTTGCTCGCCGTGCCATTCCTGGTTTTCTTTTTTGGCGTCACCTTGCTTCGCCATCGCCGCCGCACCTGGGCATTCTTGCTAGGCAGCTTCATTCCACTGGTGCTGCTGGCTGCCCTGGACTGGTGGATGCTCGGTGACCCGCTGCCGCCCTCGATGCACCCTTCTGGGTTCAGCTACCCCGACTCTCTTTTCCCTTCTACTCCCACTGGCAATCTCGCTCCGGCCAATGTGCTTGACTATGGGTTTCGCATGATGTTCGGTGACCGTGGCCTGTTCAACCTCAGTCCGGTATCGCTATGGCCTGTCTTTGGGCTGTGGTTGCTGTTCCGCGAACGAAGCCACCGGCTCTGGAGCGAAATGGTTGCCCTGGCCCTTGCCAGCCTGGCGCTAGTACTCGGCCTGGCCCTGTTCACACAGGATTTCGGTGGATTGTCCTACGGCGCACGGTGGCTGACCGAGGCTGTCTCCCCACTCTTTTTCTTCGCCGCTCGACCGCGCCTCTACCGTTCGTTGTGGCAGCGGTCGCTCTTTGCTGCATTGGCTGTCATTTCCCTCTTCTCGGCCTGGCAGGGAGCCATCAGCCCTTGGGGCGTGACACTCCCTCCGTTCCGCCTTCTCGAGTATGCTACATCTGCGATCGGCCGTTACGCAGAAAGCGTACCAACCGGCACAATCATATACACGACGATATCCCGCGTACGTTACCTGCCTGTCTTTCCAGTGCATGCCTGGCACACCAGCCTGCGCGAGTTCGACGTTGCCTCGGGCCTATTCCCGGCCGGTGACCCGGATCGGCCGGCAGTCTACGTGCTGGGCGCAGATGATCGGGCCACGGGCACATTGCTGGAAGCGACCCTCCCCCAAGGCGAGTGGGACCTGGCTACAGGCCAGTTGACCGTCTACCGCGTCCCGCCTGGTGCCGGTCGCGTGCGCCCCGCTCAACCGCTCCAGGCCGAGTTTGCCGGACGGATACAATTGCTTGGCTGCGACCCGCCGCCAGAATCCCTCCGCCCTGGCGACACGCTGACGCTGCGGTTGTATTGGCAGGCGTTGGTTCCAATGTACCACCGGTACACCGCCTTCGTCCACCTGCTCGGCCCTCCCAACCCGTCCACGGGCGGTCCGCTCTGGGCACAGGACGACCACCAGCCCGGCCGCACCATCTATCCTACCGACCGGTGGCTGCCTGACGAAGTCGTATTGGACTGGTTCCAGTTCGTGATCCCAGAGGATGCGCCGCCTGGTGAGTACACGCTGACGGCCGGCTTCTATGACCTGGCGACACTCCAACGACTGGCGCGGAGCGACGTTCAGAGTGACATAGCGACGCTATTCCACATTACTGTGGTGAGATAAAGTGGAAAGCAGGTGAACCGTTGACAAAAGCCATATTCCATAGTACAATCCATTCCGTTCCAGGCATCTCCATGTGGCCTGGAGTGTATTTCTATCTTTTGGCAGGCGCAGCCCTCGGCGCGCCGTGGCTCAGCGAAAGGGGTGTTCTGACATGAAAACCAGTGAGACTCGTACACGACGCCTGACCGGGACGTTGCTGGCAGGCACCTCAGCGCTGCTGGTTGTCGTGGGTCTATCGCTCCTGATCTCCCGCTTTCACGCCCTGGCCCAGCCAGCAGCAGAGGTCGCGTCCCTGGTGGTGACCAAGACGGCAAACACAGACGTCGCGGAACCAGGTGACAGGTTAACCTACACGATTACAATCGAGGAAAGTGCCCCGTTATATTATGCTACCCTCTTGATGACGGATACACTTCCATCAGCAGTGACCTACGTTCCCGACAGCCTGCAACGCTCTGGCCCAGGCACTGCCAATTTTTCAGGTGGAGTGATCACCTGGAACGCTTCAACGTTTGGCAATGATGCCCATACTGTCATCACCTTCAGCGTTCAAATCCCGCCCGATATCACCGTCCCTCAGATCGAGAACACGGTCCAGGTCACCGGCACTGGCCAACTGATGACGGTTTCCAGGAGGACGACGATCTTGACAGGTGCACTGCCCGGGTCGCAGATCCGCTCGCCAGACAGGGATGCGGTCATCACCCAAAAAGGCACGCTGGCTATCCGTGGTATTGCCTGGCTGGGTGGCACCGTACCGCCGTATCTGGTAGAGGATCCAGTTCTGAGCGTTCAGAAAGTAAGCGACAGGATTTACTATGTGAGCTGGACTGCCGTCGTTTCGGCAGAGCATTATCTTCTGCAAGAAGCAACGAAACCTGACTTCAGCGTGAAAGAGGAGACAGTAGTAGTAGCATCCACTACGAACCAACTCATCAGCATACCCACCGGAGAGGATGGAACATACTACTACCGGGTTCAGGCGTTCCGACTTGGCCTCAACCCGAGCCGCTGGAGCAATGTGGAGTCAGTCGTTGTTCCGTGGATGGCGGCTTCTGCCAGCCTCCCAGTGCCGACTCTGTCCGCAGACCTGGCTACCAACGGCCCTATCACGGTCCAGGTGAGCATAGACGATCGTGATTGGGATACTGCCATCGTGACAGCCACGGATTGGGGTGGTTGGGACTGGACGTACGACTGGGACCTGCCTCAAGAAAATGACGTTCAGCATGCCATCCATAGCCAGGCCAGTGACGCAGCCGGCAACCTTGGCCCTATAGACACGATCACCGTCACGCTGCGCAACAGGAACTACATGGCGTACTTCCCGCTCATCTTCAAGCGTTGGCCGCCTATATGCTATCCACCGACTCTGAACGCGATCACGGACCCTGAAGGTGACGGCGCGTATGCCGTCTTATGGTCGTATCCCTATCCCAGCACGTATCCACAGCCAATCAACTACACGTTGCAAGAAGCGACCAACGCTAGTTTCACCACCGGAGTCCAGAGCTACAGCCCTGGTAACACCACGTCGCAGGCGATCAGTGGCAAGGCCCCCGGCACGTATTACTACCGCGTGCAGGGCAACAACACGTATGGACCAGGCGAATGGAGCAACGTGCAGTCAGTCACGGTCGTCCCTCCCTATTACTTCGACGATTTCAGCAATCCCAACAGCGGGTGGCCACAGGTAAGCAAGACAGTCATTCCAGAAACGGCTAGTCGCTACAGGCTACTCTATGAGAACGGCCGATACCGGATTATGATTGACGCAGGTGGACCACCCATCTGGTTCCACCATCCGGATGCCTTGGCACCATACCGGCCGCCGACTGACAAGTATTGTGTTGAGACGTCAGTGAAGCTGGAGAGAGGGAAAGCCCCTTACCAAAACTGGAACTACTATCCTTACTGGGCGAACGGGGGACTTGTCTTCGGCGCCACCGAGGACAACAAGGGCATATATGCCGTGTGTTTGACTGTGGGTGGTGGCGATACGATGGGGTGGTTCATCACGAGTAACCCGGTGTATTCGTATCCTAGGGTGGGTTGCGCCTACCAGGGCGAGAATGGTGGCGGTCCGAGAGGCGGGGAACCTGCGGGCGTTCTCAGCATTAGTGAATGGCATCGGATCAAAGTCGGTGTGGATGGTAACCGGGCTGCTGTCTACATAAACGGCGTCTACAAGGGCAGTTGGGGCATGAGTGGCCTCAGCGGCACGACGCGGGTCGGCCTGATCGGCGGCGACTATGAGGTCACCCCCGTGGACTTCCGCTTTGATGACTTCAAGGTCATCCCGAACGCAGCCTGTACACCGTAGGTCGTGGCCGGCATTGACCTCATAAGGGGTCGTTGAGACCGCCTGACGTGGACAAGGGGATCAGCACACCGCGCACATTTCCAATTCGGAAGATAGGGCTCCCGCTCCTGGCGACAGCAGCGCTCGTCCTGTTGGCAATCCAGGCACTGGGAGGTGCGGCGGCCAATTCCGCCACCTTCGATGAACCTTATCACCTGGGCGCGGGGTACGCTTACCTGCGTACCGGTGATGCGCGCCTTAACAAGGACCACCCGCCGCTGATGGATGCGTGGATGGCCATGCCGCTGCTGCTCCTGGCCCCCCACCTCCCGCTCGACAGCGCGGCCTGGCAACAGGCAGAGTACGGCTCTTTCGGCGACGTTTTCGTGTGGCAGGCCAACCCCGGCCTGGCCCTCCGGATGATCTGGCTGGGGCGCCTGCCCAACATCGCACTGGCGTTTCTGCTCGGTGCTGCCATCTTCCGCTGGACGAGCGAACTGTCGAACCGGGCAGCCGGGCTGCTGGCACTCACTTTATATGTACTTGACCCTGGCATCGTCGCCAATGCAAGCCTGAGTACGAATGATCTCGGCGTGGCGGCGATGCTTTTTTTTGCTGTGTGGGCCTGGTGGAGGTGGCTGGAGCACCCCTCGGCCGTCCGGTTGGTTCTCGCCGGTCTGCTGGTCGGGGCCACGTGTGCAAGCAAATACAGTGGGCTGGTCGTCGGTCCTATCGTGCTGCTCCTGGCGCTGATGCATCGCCCGGCCGCTTGCCGATCACCCAGGATGTGGCTACAGCGAGCGATCGGGCTGGCAGGCGCGACAACCATCTGCTGGTTGACCATCTGGGCCATCTATGGATTTACTGTAGCCAACGGGCTGCCAGCCCCAGCCTTCTGGGAGGGAATCAGGTTCCAGGGCAGCCGTCTCATCAACGGCCAGCCGACGTACGC
>Ga0315274_10008907_pt1 | contig 14532 bp, 14 predicted proteins | sample YL17G02_20_MG_FD_203700 | JGI IMG/M metagenome (GOLD analysis project Ga0315274, IMG submission 203700) | Sediment microbial communities from Yellowstone Lake, YNP, Wyoming, USA - YL17G02_20 | ecosystem: Environmental > Aquatic > Freshwater > Lake > Sediment | place: USA: Wyoming | collected... | reverse complement strand
TTGAGGACAAACTACTGCTAGACGATAGGGAGCTGCTCGACAGAGAGCTGGAGCTGCTGGAAAGTGAACTTTCAGAGGACGAACTGCTCGAACTACTCTCATACTCAAACAGTAAAATATTATTACCCAATGACCACGTAGAGACCGGCGCACTGCCTTTATTAGCAGTATAAAATTCCGGGTGTCCAAGTGACCAGGTAGATAACATATTAACTCACTACTTGATTCGGGTATAGATACACTTCATTACCTGCTTCATACTCCTGTAAATCAATTCTAAAATCACACCAGCAAGCGCGTCCTGGAGTAAATGTTACTGCAAGTTCTTGCGTCCAGTCTGCGTCGTCACTTCTTTGACTGATTGCAGGTGCATTCGTTGTTTCAACCTCTGCACCAGTAGCATTTAAATAAGTACAAGTCAGGATAAGATTGCCTGCTGATATACCCGCAAAAGTGGTTTGTACTTTATACGTTATAGTATGCGGCGTGGCGTCAAACCATATTCGGTGTTTATTTTTTTCAAGTATGGCTAACTTGTTCGGGTAAATAGAACCTGCGGGAATCCCCAAGTTGGATTGTAAATTACTTGCTTCCAAACAATAATCGTGACCGCCGTCAGGATCTTCGCTTGGAGCGTCGCCAGTACCGTCACATGCTGTTTTGATAATATCTCCGAACATGTCATAAATTTTATGTGCACCGGATACTCTATTTAAATTTTCGCAACAAATTCTCATTGCGTAATTAGTAGTGTTCCGATCATAAAAAACAGGCGTAGTTGGTTTCATTAATGCGCTTTTTAATAGCCCTGAAACGAATCCTCCAGAGCGAACTAAATAACTGCACCCGGAAATTATCCCAGAAACCGTGTTGTTGCTGCTGCTGCTGCTGAAAACGAAACTACATCCGAAAATAATTCCAGAAACCGTGTTGCTGTTGCTGCTGCTGTAGAAAATGTAACCACACCCTGAAATAATTCCAGAAACCGTGTTGTTGCTGCTGCTGCTGAAAACGAAACTACATCCGAAAATAATTCCAGAAACCGTGTTATTGTTGCCGTTGAAAGCGGTACCGCACCCAGAAATAATTCCAGAAACCGTGTTATTGTTGCCGTTGAAAGCGGTACCGCACCCAGAAATAATTCCAGAAACCGTGTTGTTACTGCTGTTGCTGAAAGCGTAATTACATCCAGAAATTATCCCTGAAACCGTGTTGCTGTTGCTGCTGCTGAACGCGTTACTGTAAAATGTCGTTACCGTTCCAGGAGCGTATAAATTTGTAACCTCACATTTAAAAGTTCCACCTACAGAAGCGGATATTATAGGTTGCGATGCACTAGTACTCAATGATTGAATAGATACATTCCTTGTACTCAGGTATAATCTTGCTAAAGGGTATTGAGCAGAATCAATATTCAGATTTGTCAATACCATGTATCTGATAGCAATCCCGGCGAGTAAGTCACGCTGTTGATCATATATTGCCGGGCCGTAAGAATATAAAACAACCCTATTAAATCCTGTTGTAGTAACCCATATATCCGCTGTTACGTTCTGGATAACATTTACTACTTTACTATTTGTATATGTACTACCGCAGTACATAGAAATATTTCCAGAACCTACGGCAGACGGAATCACTATATCTGTATCGCTGGTAGTCAATGATAATTTACAGGCATTGCCACTTATCGAACGTACATAATACAAATCATAATCTGTCAATCCAGTCGGTAATGTTCCAGATGATTTCACTCTCACTGCCGTATTTGCTGCTGGGGGTACACCGTTCCAAGTGATTGCTCCTGTTACAATATTTACTTCAGTTGCCTGTGCCACCGGCCCCCAGCAACCATAATGCATGTATATCGTACCGGAGCCATTATCAGAAATGGCAATAGTACCCCCTCCAATAGTTGCCTCTAATTCACCCGTAGCTCCTGATACAGCCTTTACAAAATAGGTAGTTCCTGCTGTCAATTCTGCCGGTAATGTTCCACTTAATTTAATTGGAGTTCCATTAGGAGGTATTGCTGGGGTATTTGTCGGAGATACGATAGTAAATTTCTCGGTATCTTTGTCAAATGTTACGACAAACGGACAGCCATATATTTCAACGTATTTATCTGTTGGCGGTGTAGCAAAAACTCTGATAGCTAAATATGTCGCATCAATCGTAGCCACTGCGGATGACCCTGTAAGCGTTTTGATAATAAATTTAACTCCATTATCACAGTCAACAGAATTAGCCCATACACCGTCAGCATTGCAAAGTATTCTGCCTTTTTCCGCACCAGAAGTACCTACAATACTGTAACCGGTTTTCATTGGGAGTATATACGTTGCATCTGCTTCAGTAGTACTATCACAACGTAACATGCCTGGCGTTGTAGCATGTCCCTGAATTGTGATTGTCTGAAAGCCTACCGTCCATGCAGAGGTGTCAATATCATAATTGATATTATGTCCGGCTTGAATGATAAATAAATTATCTTCCATTGCAGCAACTGACGCGGGGTCAGACCCGCCGCCGCCTGCATTAGTATCCCAATTGGCAAGAGTACTCCATAATCCGGAGCCTTGTGAATAATATGTAGCCATTATTTAACCCCTATTGTTTTAGTTGCGAGATCATCAGGATAATGCTGCCCATTAGAAAAGTATTTTTTCTCTTTCAACGCTGCGTCAATTTCGGATTGTGTATAAATCTTTTCCGGCACTGGTTCTACTGGTCTTGGTGCGGACACAAGCTTCAACCGCTCTTCAACGTAGATTGTCAATTCCTTTTCCTCGATCTTTAAAGAAGGAATAGCAATTACTTCATTAAATGTCCTGCCGTCCGTTTCAGACACAAACGTAAACTGACACTCGCAACCCCAGGGGCGTTGTTTGAGTTTGTGCTGAATGTACTTGAATCCTTTTATTAACATATAATTACTCCCCACCCTGGTCAATAAGTAAGATTTTCTACTTTGAGAATTTTAATCATATTTTATCCGCCTTTGTTGTTGCCCGGTCAACCGCCGCTTGACCTCTGTTTATAGCTATATTTTCCTGTGCCGCCCATTGAGCATCAAAATCATATTTTCCTGTTAATTGCGCACTCACGCGCACACCTTGAACACCGACAAAAAGAAGTCCTTTTTTGAGAAATCTTTTACCACCTTTTGTCTTTTGCGTTTTATCAAAATAATAAACATTTCCACCTTCTCTTATTCCTACAAGGCCGCGCTCACTAGCTATTCTCCGAAACGCCGCAGATTTCAACCCGGTATGAACATTACCCATACTCATTTTGCCAGAATAAACCCGCTTCAAATTCTTATAAACGGGAATTGGCATCTGGCTGCCGCCGCCGTGTATCGTTCCGCCAGTCGCCAGTAATTCCATAGCCCGCTCTAACTGGTGATGACCGAGGATGCCCATCGTGAGCTTTAGTTTTTGGATTGTATTAACATAGGGGACTACGCCGCGAAATAATCCGGAGACTTTGGAAGACCACTTGCCTTCTCTTTTAAGTCTTTTTTTGTGGGAGAGTAACTTGTTATACTTGCCCTGTTTTTTTCTGTTTTGTGAGTCTTTGCCGCCGACGAATTTAGCCTTTTCGTCAACAAGCCACTTTCGAATATGATAAAAAAATATCCAAGGTGCGCGGTTTAACCCCCGCAGTACTTCTTTTTCTCCGTGAACCGTACCCTTTAAAATGAAGGCCATTATTTAAGCCCCAGTTTCCAGGCTCCTGAATCATTATAAAGTATTCCATCTACTGACATGGTTGTATCAAGTGTATCACCTATTTTTCTTTTTAGCGCAACCTTATCCGTTTTTATTTTAATTGAAGAGATGCCGTCTGTGGCATCAGTTGATATTTCAATCTCAACATCGTATAAACGCATATTCGTATTGTCAGAACTTTTTATATTCCTTGCTGTCTGCTTTAATTCCTGGCGGTTTATGATTGCCTTTATAGTCTTCGGTATTCCCGAAACATCGATATAAATGACATCTTCTTCAAACCCACTGTCGAGGAAGATGTCTATCATGTCCTCTTGTAAGTCAAAAGCCATTTTACTCTTTAATAGTATGAAGGCGGTTTTCCGCCCCCATACTTATTTGTGTTTCAAATCGCTACCGATTAGGTGCTACTTGACGAGCTTGAACTTGACGAGCTTGAGCTTGACGAACTTGAGCAGGACGAACTTGACGAGCTACTCGATGAGCTTCCAATGTCATGCGCGTTCGGGCCTGTATTAAGATCAACAACAACCCAATCATCAGCAAGTGCCGCGTCTTCAGCGACAACGCCAAGTGCAAAATCATTCATAGTAGCGGCAGAATTTGACGCTTGATTAGCCGCTCCTATCCACCATGCCGTAATACCTTGCGCAAGTGCCACAGTATCATCTTTAGGAACTTTAACCCGTCCTGCAATGAGAACTTGCATTATCTCATTAACAAGACACGTTCCAGGTGTTGCCACATCGGTTGAAGCCCATGCTGAAGCCGCGATTCTGGTTCCTGGATCGGCAGGAATACCAAAAATTTCATGATCAGTTATAGAGAGCGTTGCGCCAGAGTGATTAGTATATGTATACTGTTCCTCAATCGGCCCACTGTCTCCGATTAACATACATTCTAAAGCCATATATTTTCTCCTGTTTTAAAAATTAAAATTCTGTTAATTTCAATTATACAATCGCGCCAGAATTACAATATAACCCTCTGAAATCAAGAATTTTGAAAACAAAAGGATGTTTGATTGTCCACACCATACCATACGCATCGCCTACGGGAAGGGGTGCGGAATTGGTAATCGGTGAAGTCTGGCCATTGAGCGTGTACAGAACCATTGTATCGTACAGGTTTCCATCGGCTGCAAGATACCACGGCCTGTAATACGGCGTATTTGCATTGTCCACGTAATCAAGTTCACCATCAAAAATCGGGGTGAGATTTCTCGGCTGTCCCTGTCCGTGAATGTTCGCCGCAATCGTTCCGAGAGCCGCACTATCTTCATTAGCAACATTATACCCCGGATTGTTGAAGAGCTTGTATGTTTCAAGCTGGTATTCGCACGCGCTTATAATGTACCTCGGCCTGATATTCAACCTGATAGGATTTGAAATTCCCCCATCAGGTGTCAAACCAACCTGTCTACGCATTGCGTTGAAGCCTGCATCAATAGTTGTCTGTGTCGGTACTCCGCCTGCGCCCGCCGCGACAAGGTTTGTATGGCCTGCCGTAAAAACGCGCGTTCCATCCTCCAGAAGCACGGGGCCTGCAAAACGGTTTGTCGTTGGAAGCGTCTGGCCGTTATAAAGCATCGAATAACAAAGCTGGTTCATTCTGCGTTTCAGAGAGCGCATCTGCCGTTCGGGTATGCGCGTGAAAGCGCCGAGGTCATCATTAATCATAGCCTCTTCAGAGAGAATGTATTTAACTCCCCACTTTTCCAGCTTGACCTGTTCGCGGGAATCGCTCATTCTTCCGTGTTTTGGCGCTTCGCCTTCATGTATACGCTGCACGTCGGAAAACTCCGTCATCTTGTCGATTTCGTGTATTTTGTAGTTCTGCAACTGGTCGCTTCTGCACCATAGTTGGAAAGTAGTATCCTCAAACTCCCACCCTCTTGCCATTGCCTTGTTTGCGACATTTGACAAAACATTCACGAAATCACCGGTTCCCTGTGAAATTGCGGAAGCAAAGGAGCGTCTCCGGTAAGCCTCCATGACGGCCTCAAAGAGTTTTGCACCATCATAGTTCCGCGCACCCGCGTAACCCTCTGCCTCAAGACAGTGTGCCGCAAGTTTCTGGATAGTGAATCCGCGATATTCCGACTGGTTTACACCGTCGATAATTTTAGCGTCGGCTGGTTTTGCCGAATCGAGAACGCCTCCTTTCATCAGCATGGCATTTTGAATAACTTCCAGAGATTTTTCATAAGCACCGCGCCCGATTGTAACGGACGGCACAACCGATTTTAGATTCTCGGCAGACTTGTCGATAATCATCTGGGTAGCTTTTTCAAGTGAAACTTTGTCTGCAATTAATTTCTTTGCAAACTCCGTTTCGAGCTTGAGTTTCTCGCATGACGATAATATCGCAGTCACGCGGTCTGTTTCTTTCTGTACAGCCAACTCTGCGACTTCCTTGTCGTGAGCATCATTGACCGTATCTTTTTCCACTGAAAGTTCAGTGTTTTTTACTTCATCCGGCATAGCTAACTCCTCGTTAGAAGGTTTAAAAAGTAATCCATTTTCTGGTTTAATGAGACTGTTTAGTTTGTGTGCAATTGATAATTTATATTCTTCGTTTTCAACATACTTGTTTAGAAAAGATGTGACTTTTTCACCGGCCCCCGGTTGTTTTAAGAAATCGGTTAAAAATTGCGTTACTTCGGCAGAAGGTTTAACTGAATCGCTGAAAAATTCAAATAATGAATCGCCGGTCGCCGGTTCATCGACAATATCAGAAGCATACAGGGTTTTCACACGGGCAAACGGTAAAAGCGGATTACCTTCTTCATCTTTTTTGCGTTCGCCTTTTTCATCGATTAAATATTCCTCTTCCATTTCGATTACAACCGACGCGCCAAAAGCATCGGGGTCACTCTCTGCCAAATCAAGAACGTATTTCCCGAGATTCCCTTTCGGGGAATTAAAAGCCGTTTCGTCAATGTATAAATCGGCAAGAACGCGGTCGCCATCAATCCGAAAATCTTTACTCCTGCCAAGAAAAGTACCAAAGGCAGAATGACTCATATTAGGATGTCCAAATCTGCTTTTCAATCCTTTTTTTGCGGTATTGCCGAGGTCATTGACCTGCTCAAGCGTAGTTTCATCAATCATAACCCCATGCCCCATAGCCTCCCCGGTGGAAATAACAGAGTATCCGTAAATCACGTTATTTTCCCGGTCAATCTTATCCTTGATTCCCCGACTAACCCCCGCACGAAACTTTACAAGTTTTTTATCCGGCATTGACCACTCCTTATTTGAAACTCATAGGGAATTTCTAATCCCGAAGAAATAATTTTTATATTTATTTCGTCTTCAATCTTCGATTTCTTCTCTTTTGTTTTCGGACTGCTTTTGTACTTCTTTTTTATCAGGTTCAACATATAAACCTTTCGATTTGATATATTCTTGCTCCTCGGCTTTCTGGTCAAGCGCGTCAATCCAATCCTGCCCGCGTTCCCCGTACCATTCCTGAAGTGTAAGCATATTGTTTTTGTTGAGTTCAATCGCTGCCATTGACTCGCCCTGTGGGTCGATGAAGTCGAATCCGGGGCCTTGCCATTGGCACTGATTGTAACGCCACGAATCGGAAAGATAGTCCGCAACCGTTTTACCCGGTATTTTTCCCTCAAGAAACATCCGGAAAACAAACTCTTCCCAATCCCTCTGGCAGACTTCTTTGGCAAACCATTTCTGAATATGCCGGTATGTTTTTCTGTCCTCGTTCGTGTTCAGCCGCCCGGAAGCCATATTCGTTTTTACCAGATCGCGGGTAGTGGTCTGGTATGATATGCCAAGCGTCATTGATATGGCGTGTAACAAGATACTCTGGATAGGTTCAAGTACTGCTTGAATCGAATCATCGGCCTGCACGACTTCAGGTTTTTCGCCCGGCCTGCCATGAAAAACCCTTCCGGCAATCCATTTTAAATTTTTGTCTCCGTCAAGGTCATTCCGGGCCAGGCGCGTATATTGAGAATCTGGAAGATATAAACCTATCATTGCCTGTATGCGCGAAGCAATTAATTTATCTTTAATAAGATTTTCATTTGCCCAGAGATATTTCAATGCGACGACAATCCAGGGAATACCGATATACTGCTCTGCCTGTGTCTGTTTGTAATGGTGATACATATTATCAACGCTGATCGCTGTATCGACACCCTGAATGTGATAAGAAATTGGCCTGCCCTTACCGCTGAAATTGATACCAAAAATTGTATTTTTAATATTTGGGTCGGAATAGGTAGGCATCAGAAGATCATAGCTATCATCCAACCGTAAGACGTTAAGCACTTGATTTTCGACAGAAAGATAATTTCCCTTTTCTGATTTGACTCTATTTGTGATTGTGGTTCCCGTGCGAAACATTTCGCCGAAGCGCATTTTCTGTGCTTCAAGATGCGTCTGCCTGCCTGTAGCGTCCCATTCATCATTGTACCGCTTCCACCCCTCAGAGAGTTGATAATTCAGACCGGTTATCATTTCCCCACTGGCGAACTTCACGCGCGGCTGCGGACGCAAACCGGTGCCGATTATATTTGAGGTCAGAGCGTTAAGGAGTCCTATAGTGTGGCAATTATTATCAGTTGAGGCAATCGCACGCGCAATAATAATGCGCCATGTCGATTTAAAATTTGCTGTTGGCGTATCATAGGAGCTGCTCCAATCCGCCTCAAGCCTGCCGGTCTCTCCGGAATTGTAATGTCCGAACATTGTTTTTAAATATCCGTGTAACTCCTCGTATCTTCCGAGTTCATACTGATTTGCAGGCAAACCCTTGTGCATAGCTTTAACATCAAGCCATAAGTTTTTGATTTGCTGTCCGAAGGGTATACCCATTAATCGTCCGTTCCGGCAAAAGTTATTTTGTGGGCGCCGCCGTAAAGGTCTGAATAAACATCAGCCTCTACAGTTTCTAAAAGCCGCATGAGCTTTTCAGGATCGGTATATTTAACGCGCCGTCCGTTTATTTCGACTTCTGCGGCTCCGCGTGTAGCGATAATAAGCAGAGCATTTTTAATGTTTGTAATGTCTGCGCTGGTAAAAATTGCCATTTTTCCTCAAATAAAAAAAGGCCGTCGAAGTGTCGGCTCCGACAAGCCTTTGTTCCCCCGTGATACAATACTGTATATAATTAATATAAACCAAACAATATTAATTTACACTTAAAATCAGGAAATGGCAATATTTATTTTTTTTAGAAGCGTAAGTGATTGATTTTATTAGAAGCGACTTAGGAGATTTAAAGTAGTTTGTGAGGTGAGAAAAGAAAAAGGCCACCGGGAATTATCCCGATAGCCTCCCGCGTGTTAAATTGCCGCGACGCGCCACGCCCGGCCGAGCCAAGCCCCGCCTGCCATTATTTTTTCACCCGATCCCAATACGGGCTTTTACACTTCGGACACACCCGGACATCTCTATTTAAAATGCAAATTTATTTTATTTATTTTCCCCGTTTTTTCTTATCTTTTTAAAAATCACGGTATACTCACTTGTCCGCAAAGAGTATATCCGGACAAACTCCCAGCCCTTCTCGTATTTCTCATTGATTATTCTTTCTATGTCCTTAAACCACTCCGTCCCGGTGTAATACTCACAGGAATAATTTTTTACCGCCATTGTCTACCGCCTTTCGAGCAAAAGAAATAATAAAAACAGTTTTTTATTTGTCATTTTCTTTGGGATTAACAATCTTTGATGTTTTTTTGCTTTTTGGTTCTAATTCATCTAACCAAGCACCGGCCAAATCAATTACTTTTTGGGGTAATTTTTGAACACTTTTATTATTAATAATTTTAGGCGCTACAATTATTGTGGCCATTTCTTTTGATGTTGGTATTAAAATGCCAATAATTAGAATAATCAGTCCTATTATTCCGATAAGAACGGGCATTCCTTTTTTAGTGTGGTTATTGTAATATTCACCAAAAGTATCATTTCCCTCTGAAACAATTATGCTTGAAACCATCATTAGAATTACCACATATAACAATATACAAACACCTATACCAATGCATAGTCCAGAAAAAACATCCATTTTTAACAAACAATAAACCTGAAACGCATTTATAAAAACTCCTTTATTATTTTTTTTTATTAAATAGTTGATCGAACCGTCTCCAGTAATAGTTATCAGGCAATTTTTCTCCCCGGAGCGACTTGATAATCATTTCAAACCATATCCGCTTAAAGCAATACATTAACTTAGCCTTGTATCTTATTAGTTTATAATTCTTTACAACACACCTACCAACCCCAAGAGCGAAGCTGCTTATCAAAATCACCCATGATATTATCCGAATCAGCATACCGATCATCTTTTTTTGTTTCAATTTTTTTCTCCTCTTCTGTCTTAACTTCAAGATTTTTCTGTAGGTAATCGACGTTCTTCTCATCAAATAGTTGAGATTGCAGGTTTAACGCATTGGATAGTCCGCAGATATAGTTTTCACAACTGCGATAATGGTTCGGGTCTTGCTGAACCCACCGCTTTTTAGTCCGGCCTTTCGTATCGATGATTTCCTCGTCAAACTCATTCAAAACCTGTTCGCAGTATTCTTTCGATACGTCCATAGGTAAATGCCAGATGTTACTTTCAATCTGTTTATTAACTATCCGTGATAAATTCTCCGTATTGCCCTGGTAGTATCCTGCTTTCGTCGTCGTTATCAGCGGGCTTTTCTTATCCGTACCTCCGATATATGCCGCCATGTAATAAATATGGCTACAGATATAATCTACATCTTTTGACCGGTGCCCGCCTCTATCGATGATCCCGGCGTATATCTGCAACTCCTTGCCGTTCCTTTTCTTGAATGGGAAGCGGTGAATCTCACCATAGAACGTATTGTATACCTCTGCCGGATTAGAATACTTATCATCTTTCATATCACACATTATGAAGTCCGATCTCACCAGCCATGACTCCATTCCCTTACCGTAACCACGTACCACGTAATAAAATCCGTTGTCCTGGCTATCGGCTCCAAGCAATAAAACCGATACGCCGTCCGGAATGAACGCCTCGATGCCATATTGAAAATACTTCTGGCGCTTCGATAAAAGATAACTGCTTTCAAATCGTTTGGCCGCAATCTTTACCCAATCTGCCATATCCTCATTTCGATAGCTTTTAAAATCCATTGGATTAGGACTGCGTATTGCCTCATAAAAACACGCAAGGCATTCCGCAAACGTCCACGTAGTAACGACAAATCTATTCCAGCGAAACACCGCTCTCTGCGGTCTGTTTTTATCCAGTTTCAATACTTCGTAATCGCTTTTCTTATCAGCACTTAACCAGCGAACGTTAAAGGAGCACTTGAACCTCTCCTCTTCCGTTATTTCCTTCTTGCAGTTCTCACATTCATACCATGCCGCTTTGTCCCGGCGTATGCGTTCCGTGTCGTGATCTTTCTTGCCTGCCCTGTTCGGTTTCTCCTTGACCTGGCTATCCTTAAGCCATTGCCAGTGATTACAGTGCGGGCATTCGTAATGCGGGAAAAAAACAACGGTTCCGGGTTTGTGTACTTCGTTGTAGCTTAAATCCTGGTCGTTATCCGGGGAAGTTTCGTATAGCGTAAGCGTCCGGCGCCCCAGCATTTTACTCGCCTGTTTGCGACCCTCGACAGCTTTAGTCTGTGAAAAGTCCTTTTTCGGCCACTTGGCAACCTCCGAACCGTACACAAACCCGGCATTCCATGAAGCTATGTCCGATTTAAGCCCTGCAGAAGCTATTCGAGCAATGAGATTTTTCAGCCTGATTTTTCTCTGTGTCAGATCCTCGTCCCGGCCTGACCAGTATTTTCGAATAGCAGGCACTTCTCGAACCAGCGGTTTAAGCCTGTCCTCGAATACGTCCTGCACCGTTTCTTTCTTGGCGTAAATCAGCATCATGTTTGTGGGGATATTGTCTATCCGGTATGCCATAACACCCTCGGCAAGCATAGACTTACCGGTCTGTGTCGGAGCTATGTACATAATAAAATCAAAATATAAAACAGAATCAACAAGAACTGTCTGCCACGGAAACAGATTGATATTGCCTACCACAGCGTAAGAAGTGCTCAACCTGAAATGTTTATTTATCCACTCCGAAGGTTTAATAAAATCACGTATGCGGAAGTTATCCCGGTATCCGGAGAAAAAAGGAAAATGGTGCTCTGGGAAATTAATCTGCAATATTTTCCCCGCTCTGAATAAATGCATCAGTCGCTTTTTTTACAAATTCATCCATAACAGCGTTAAATTTATCATAGGTATCAAGTTTCATGCCAAGCGCCGCCATTATTTCCTGCGCGTTGCGCTTGTATCCTTCTGTAAGAAAAGCCATTAACTCCGAAGCCTGCCGCCGCTGAATATCCTCAAACATTTCACGAGAAATATTCTGTCGGCGCATCTCTTGTATCTCAAGCAGCAGCTTCTCATTCTGATTCTTTATTTTCTCGATTTCAGCGTCTCGCTTCGGATCCCCTTGCTTGAGCCAGCGTTCCTTTTCCCGCTTAATCCTCCAATCAATAACCATTTTCAGGTTATACGTGCCGTCCGCGTTCCTGGGGCACCCGTCCTCCAGCCACCTCGCTATCGTAGGCTTTGTAATATCCATCACTTCCATGATGAACACACCGAGGCACGTTTCAATCGAAAAACCAAGCAGGCCGACATCGGAGGTGCTCAACCGATCCCCGGCGTTTAACTTCGTCAATATCCGATGGAGCGCGTCCTTTTGGTGCTGCTCAAGGTTAGTGATAAGATTTATTATGCTGCTCAACGATCCCCCTATATATTATATCGGTTTATTGTTGTTTTTTATTTCTTCTATTAGTTTTGCGACGACTTACTTTTTATATATATTTTTTTCAACACATCGTTTTCTATATAGGATGATAAAAACCATGCCGGAATCTGTTCTTCAACGTCGTATTCTCGTAAGTATTGAGACAAATCAAAACTCTTTTGCAATGAGTAGACTTTCTGCTTTGACGTTCCACTTTTTAGCTTTGGATGAAAGCATAGACAATGGAACAGCTTGTCTGTTTCTATTGTCGCCCTTGATATTATTACAGTTTGCAATTGTGAGAAGGGGCTCTCGTTTGAAAACGAGTTCATAACCCTCAAGTTATCAGAATCATGTATTACGGTTGCGGACAAGTCTGATGTTGCTGGAAACAGCTTAACTGGAGCCCATTGCAACGGTGTTAAAAGAGACGGGCGGAACGGCGTGCTTTGAAACACAACTATAACCCTGTTTTTCGGACTTGCCATTTTAACTGTAGCGTATAACTCTTCCCTGTCGGCTTGTGTCTCTGTAGGCATATTGCTAATATTATATAGCAAAACAACCGTTGTGCCAACAAAACTACCAATATGGTTTATACCCTCAATAATCTCCTTGTTGGTTATTTTCTTACCATAGACAATCCTTAATCGTTCCGAATATCCGTCTATTGCAGACCGTATCCGCCCTTCCTTTTTGCTGATTTTTGGTATATCTTTCCAAAGGCATTCTATTGATCGCTTCATTGTGAGGTCGCCTTGATAGTATGTCCCCTCCCCAACCCTTTTGCGAGCCCATGTATAATGGCAGAACAGGCATTTGTTGGGACAACCCACAAACGATTCTTTCCACTGCCTACACCCGCGCCCATTGCCTAAATTTATTTCGTGTGGATAAAGCTCTGCCGATTGTAGTAATTTTACTGGTTTTATTTCCGGCAAATTCATTACGCTATCATGTTCATACACGCCGCCCCCTGCGACACAATCAACCAAATTACATATAATGCTCTCCGCTCTACCGAATACTGCGTAGTCGATATAATTTCTTACCGTTGTTGGATTTTGCAAACCAGCACCTCCAGCAAAAACCTTAAACGCCCTTCCTCTTTGCCACGATGGAAGCAACGCAACGGCAGTGTAAAATGCCATCAAATCATATTCAGAGGTGAATGAAACCAATACTATTTGATACCGGCTTGCTGTGTCAGGCGTACATATATCACACGCAATATCCTTACGCCGCAAAGCGTCCATTATAACATTTGCCCTAATATTATAATTACCCTCAAAACTATTATTATCACTTCTCTTTTTGAGGGGATAATACGCCAAAAACGCAACTTTATATTGCATATTTAAACCCACATTTCGGACAAGTTGTTTCGTTTTCCTTTTCTTGGCCGCTTCCTTCAACGGGGAGCTTTTCATCATCTATGTTGCTTATCCCAAACTCCCACTTCTCAAACCCCCAATCCATTAAATCAGAAACGTCAAACCCATTTGCCAGTTTATCGAAGTCCCAGGATCCGGTATTCCGGTTTAACCTCACATTCAATTCCTTTTCTCGCTCCAATTCCAGGCATACCGATACGCACGGAAACTCCTGCCATCCCAATTCTTCAGCCGCCCGGATGCGCTGGTTCCCCCCGACAATGATATTTTCCCTCCCCGGAGCCGTATTTATAACCGCAGGTTCCACCGAACCAAACTCCGAAAGCGACCGCTTAAGCTGCTCAAAATCCTCTTTTTTGATCTGCCGTGGATTATAATCCGGATGAATTAATTCAGAGATTTTTCTATAAATTATCTCTAATTTCTGCTTTTTCGCGTTTTTACCCATTTTTACCGATTTCCTTTTTCTAAAAAAATCATTCAAAATAGACCGTTTTATACTAAAACCATGCCCATACGCTCACATTTCACTTTAACTACACGCTGTAAGTCATTGATTTTACCGGACAAGGTAATAGGCCGATTTTCATACATTTTATGAGAAAATTGGCAGCTTACTTTAC
>Ga0315274_10008906_pt1 | contig 14533 bp, 10 predicted proteins | sample YL17G02_20_MG_FD_203700 | JGI IMG/M metagenome (GOLD analysis project Ga0315274, IMG submission 203700) | Sediment microbial communities from Yellowstone Lake, YNP, Wyoming, USA - YL17G02_20 | ecosystem: Environmental > Aquatic > Freshwater > Lake > Sediment | place: USA: Wyoming | collected... | reverse complement strand
CTCCAGCTTCTTGCACCAGCAGCATCCCCGCGCCGCGATCCCAGGGGCCGCTCTCAAGTTCCCAGTACCCGTCGAAGCGGCCCGCGGCAATCGAGGCGAGATCCAGCGCTGCCGAGCCCACGCACCGAACTTCCTGAGCCCGGAGGACAAACGCGGAGAAGTAGCCGAGGTTGGTATCCGGCTTGTTGTGGATATCATATGGAAATCCCGTTACCAGCAGGCTCGTCCCCAGGGTAGACGTGGCCGACACATGCAGGCGGCGTCCATTGAGCCAGCCTCCCTGGCCCACGACGGCGTGGAACAGCTCGTCCTTAATCGGATCATAGATCACGCCCAGCACAGGCCGGTTTCGCTCATAGTAGGCAATCGAGACGGAGAAGACCGGAAAGCCGTGTGCATAGTTGGTCGTGCCATCCAGCGGATCCACAAGCCAGAGGGAGTCCCCCGCTCCCGACACGCCGCCCTCTTCCGCCAGGATGGCATCCCCCGGATAGCTGCGGCGGATTCCAGCCACAAGCAGGGATTCCGATAGATGATCGTAGTTGGTCACGAGGTCATTGGGGCCCTTGAGGGCAACGAGCTCGGCGCGTCCCAGCCCCTCACGAAGAAGAGCCCCGGCCTCCCTCGCGAGGCGGATGGCGAGATCCAAGCGATCCTGCGGCACTAGGAAGTCCCTCTCCTAACTGCGGAATAGTTCCGGTTGCGGCCACACGGCTGGCGACCCCCGTCCGCTCAGCGCAACTCCGGAGGATAGCCATTGTAACGGTTTCCGATCCAAGTGAAGCGACCCGTCTCAGGGGAGAAAGCCGGGGTGACGAAGAGAGAGCGTGATAGCGCGAGGAGGACGGAATGTCGGCGGCGCTCGCCCCATCTAGCAGCAGGAGAAAGTCGCCGGCAGAGACGGTGCCGACTACTCACCGCCTCCAGAGAGAGAGGGTCTCGATGTGGAATGTCTGAGGGAACATGTCGATGGGAAGGGCCTGCTCCAAGCGATAGCCGCCGGCGACCAGCCGTTGCCCGTCCCGGGCAAGCGTGGAAGGGTCGCAGGAGACATACACGATGCGAGACGGTCGGCGGGCGATCAGATCCTGGACGACCGAGGGTGCGAGCCCGGATCTCGGCGGATCGACGAGGACACCCTGCGGCCGATCAGGGATGGAAGGCAATACGTCCTCGACCGCACCCTGATGGAGAACCACGGATCTCGCGCCCTCGAGATGGGCGCGGTAATCAGCGCAGGCATGAGGCGACAGCTCGACGGCGACGACGCGGGCGCCCGCTTTCGCCAGGAAGGCGCTGAATAGCCCGACGCCCGCGTAGAGATCGAAAAGGACTTCTCCTGGAACGACAGCCATCGCCTGAAGGGCATGACAAATAAGAGAATCCACCAGACCATTGTGGACCTGGAAGAAGGAAAGGGAGGATACGGGGAACGGATAACCCATGACGTCGAACTCAAGCTTGTCCGCTCCCTGAAGACAGGTGGCCACTCCGCCAGCATGCCACATAGCAGAAAGTGGTCCATCGAGCTTGAGGTCGCGAGGGGGCGGCCCCTCGGCCTCCAGCGAAACCTGTGTGCACTGGCGCGTATCGGTTCGGACGGACACGCGGCGGAGCCTCGGGATGTGTGCCAGGCGCAAACGCGGCCAGACAGCCGAGATGGATGGCTCGGGCAAGTGACATTCGTCGACCGGGATGATGCGATGGCTGCCTGCTGCGCGGAAGCCCAGGCGGCCGCTTGCCGTCAGGCCGAACTGGATGTGGTTTCGTGTCTGATTCGGTGTGGGCGAGGGGATCGTTGCCAGGACGGGAGGCGCAGTGAAGTGGCCCAGGCGTGTAAGTTGGTCTCGGACAATGTCCGCCTTGAGGGAGGTCTGGTACTCAAGCGTCATGTGCTGGTAATGGCATCCCCCGCACTGCGCATAGTGCTTGCAGGCGGGATCGACGCGCTGGGAGGCGGGCTCGAGAATCGAGGTGAGCCGTCCCCGGGCCCAGCCGCGGCGATGCTCCGTGAGAGTCACTCTCACTCGCTCGCCCGGAAGGGCGAAGGGGACAAAGACGACTCTTCCCTGCTCGTCCTTGCCGAACGCATCCCCTCCGTAGGCCATTCCCGTGAGGGTCAGGTCCAGCGTGGTCCCCAATCCCATGCACCGCCTCGAGTTGTCACGAGCCGGTCGTGGCCACGAGGACCACGGTGAGGTAGACGCCGAAGTGGATGAGGAAAGGATACAGGAAGGAATCGCTGCGCCAGGCGACCCACCCGAAGAGGGTTCCCCCGAAGATTGTGCTCATCGTCTCCAGTTCTGGCTTGCCAAGATGTGCCAGGGCGAACGGCACCGCCTGAAAGACGACGGCAATCGGCCCGGCGATCCGCAACAATCCGAAGAGGATGAATCCACGGAAGAAGAACTCCCAGCCGACGAGATCTAGTGCGGCGTTCAAGATCACTTGCGGCACCGAGCCCCCGAGCCGTTCATAGTACTCGACCATCGCCGGAGTACGGGCGGAAAGATAGAGCACAGGGAGTCCGACGCCGATGATGATCGCGGTCCATTTCAGGCCCTCGCGCCAGTTGCCTATCTGGAATCCATAGGCCGCCGGCCGGTCCCTGAAAAGCAGGATGATGATCAGGAGTGGAATGATCAAGTAGGTGCCGACGCGCTCGACGGGCTTGGCCCGGAGGAATGTCCCCAGGACTTCCTGGGAGAGGAACACATGGTAGTGGTCAAGGGTCAGCAAGAGCGTGCTTGCGACCAGGATCACGAGGGCCCGGACGTCGAGGTGCAGGCCCAACAGGTTGAGCGTCGAACGAGAGGGGGCGGAGTCTGCGTCCATTCTGCGCTCCTGTTCCATTCACTCCGAGGGAGCACGACCTCAATAGTCGAAATGGGCCGATGCGCCTTCGGGCCCGAACAGCACGGCCAGTTTGTCTGAGTTGGCGGCCAGTTCGAGACCCCAACTGAGAAGAAGAAGGACCATCAGTGTCCCGGCGGCAAACCCCAACCGTCTTGCGCCGGCATCTCCTTGCCTGCCGCGGGCGATCAACTCCCTCCCTTGCGACAAACCGCGCGCCGCAAGGGCGGCAAGCAAAGGTACCAGCGCCAGATGGAAGCGCTCTTCCGCCATGACCAGTACGTGCACGGCCATGTAACTTGCCAACAGAAGCGCCGCGATCGTCCATGGGGCATCTCGCTTCCCTGAGGCCAGCCCCAGCAGGCTCAAGGGTGCCAGGAACGGGAGCGGAAGCACGAGAATCAAGAAGAGAGCGATCACAAGCAGGGGTGAGAGGCGCCCAAGGAAGCCATTGCTATAGAAATACACGAAGATGCGGTCCTCGAGGCCCCACAGATGGGCGAGCTTGCTCAGCATGAGCCCGGGGAGGCGCCATGGGTTCTCGCGGATGAATTCCAGGGCGAGGGTCCGTCCGCGTGAGTCGCGCTCGGCGTCATCCAGGATGGGGATGAGATCGAGCGACGGCCCAAACACGAAGCTCCCGTCGCCCTCAGGGTGATAGCCCAGATAGAGATTGTAGCCGAGACTGGTCTCGACGAAGGTCGGCCTGCCGTGGAGAAGGGAATTGCGAAGGCTCCACGGGACGGTGAGCACGAGCAGAAGGCCAACCAGGACTGCTGCGCTACTCCGTTCTTTCCGAAGCCACAGCCAGGCCGCCGCCAAGATGGGGAAGATGACGATCACGGAGCGAGTAAGGACGGCAAGGCCGAAGAGGGCCCCGGCCGCAGCCTGCCATCTCCACCGCGAGGAGGCCGTTGCGCGGCACAACGCCAGAACCCCCGCGGTCAACAACGGCTGGAAGAGGTTCTCGGTGGCGAGACCGAGGGGAAAAAGAACGAGCATGGGCCAAAGAGCGGGCGCCCAGGCAACCCACCGGGCATGTTTCTCGCGTGCACCCATCTGCAAGGCCAGGCCATAGGTAAGAGGCGCCAGGCTGGCTGTCAAGAAAGCCTGTGCCAGGCGAGTCGCGAAGAAACGGTCTTGCAGGCCGCTGACGGTGTACACCATGGATAGGAACGCCGGGTAGAGAGGTGCGCGAAAGCTGGTGGGGATGCCGCGCGGATCGGAGGGAAGCGTCGCCTCGTCAATAGAGACCCCATAGGCTCGCAGGGCAGTCACGATCTGACCCAGGTCCGAGGGGGAATACCATCGGAACCCATGGCCCGCGGCAAGGCTCCGGGCGAGCATGTCGAACTGGAACATATCGTCGAGGCCGATCCCAAGATCCCGCGAAACCACGACCGGCGCCAGCCGTGCCAGAAGGGCTACGGTGTAGATGAGGATGGGGAAGCTTCTTCTCAATGCCGGGAGGCCGCGGTCGCGCACAGGAGTCATGGCATGAGAGGAATACGCGACCTCCCTGGGACTTGCGGGGCTCCAGGGGGGTGTACGGCCTTTCCGAGAGGAAGCATCCCGGGGCCTTCGCACGCTTGGCTTCGATGGACATTCATCGGCTGGGTCTGTGCCGCCAGGAGTTCCGGGAGGACGTCCGTAGGACCTGGGACGAAGAGACGCGCCATTCAGCATCCTTGGAATCGGGAGTCTCGTCATTGTAGCAGACGATAAGGGTCGGGCCCATGTGCGGGTCTGGAGCCGGTGTACAGGCATCCGTGAGGTGCAGGGAAGGACGGGGTATGGAGGATGGGGTGAATGGTCTCCATGGATTTGTGCTTTGAGGATCATGTCTCCTTCCTAGTTGGGGTTTCCTGGGTCCTCTGCTCGACGGATCGGGGTGAGTACAATTGGCGTGCTGCCGCGGAGATGCAGGGTGGAGGCTATCTAGAGAAAGCTTGCCCCCCCAGGCGGCGCCGGGAGATTCCTGCAAGGCTGTGGACTCCACGGGACTTGTACCATCCCGCCCCCGCTCGGGCGGTTGGATCGGGGCCGAGTTCTTGTCGGCCTCGCCCGGCAGAGCAAGGGACCTTACGGCACAGAACGCAACTTGACGGAAGCCGGGTCCGACAAACCCGGACCGCCCGGGTAGCTGTCGAGGGAAGCATGGTCGAACCGTTGAAGAGTCGGGAGGTCCAAGAGTCCCAGAGCTTGCGGCCGGTCGAAATGGCACGGCACATGGCCGGTGTCGCGGAATTGATTCAAGGGATCTTTGGCGCGACGCTGGATGATCCCGGCCGGCGGATGCTCAAGGAGATGCGAAGCCTGGGCCGTCTGGGCTGGTTGGGATGGCTTGCGGCGAAGATGCTGCTACCCCCGGCGGCTCATCCCGGGGGCTTCGTATGGGTCCGTGAGAATCGCGTCGTGGGAAACGCGAGCTTGATGCCCGTGGAGGGCTGTCCGGAGAGGTGGGTGCTGGCCAATGTCGCGGTCTATCCGGATGATCGCAGGAAAGGGATCGGACGCGCCCTGGTAGAAGCCTGCGTCGACAAAGCCAGAGATCTGAAGAGCCGGCTGCTCATCCTCCAGGTGAAGCCGTCCAACTCGGAAGCCAGGGAGCTCTACGAGAAGCTGGGATTCTCGGTGATGACCACGCGCACCACATGGATTCGGCACAAGGCACGGGTCCCGGTTGACCTATCCGACGCCAGTGATGTCCGTGAAAGGCGCGCAGGAGAGTGGATGGATCAATGGGGCATGGCACAACGGATGCATCCCGAGGGATTGATCTGGCCTTTTCCTCTTCAGCGCGATCTCTTCCAGCCTCCGCGTGGGGCAGGAAACATGCCTGGGGAAGCGCCTCGGCATTGGGTGTGGGGTGTGGAGGACCGAGTGCAAGCCAGCCTGACGGCGAAACGTGCCTTGGAGCGCGCCGGTTGGCGCCTCCTTCTTCTGGTGGAGCCGCAAGCGCGCGGCAAAGCCGAGCTCCCTCTCTTGACCGCGGCGCTCACGAACCTCCGTGCCGGCCAGGTCACCCTCCTGCTCGACTATCCATCAGGTTTGGCCGAGACGGAGTTGCACGACTGTGGTTTCACCGTTCACAACAGCCTCAGCTGGATGTTCCTGTCTCTCGATGGAGGGTGAGAGAGGGGCGTTGCCATCGTGGTGGGCGAAGGGGAACCCTCCTCAGGCATGAGGTCACGGGGCGCTTACAGCGCCGCCAAGAAGAATGTGCTCCGGATGTATGATTATAAGGAAGGAGGCGAGAATGCAGAGACTTATCCTTCGCTGGGCGATCAATGCCGTGGCGCTTTACCTGGCGATCGGCACGGGCTGGCTCAAAGGGATCCAGGCCGAGAACACGCAGTGGTGGGCGATTGCGGTCCTGGCGCTTGTCTTCGGCGTGATCAACGGCCTACTGCGGCCGCTGCTCAAATTCCTCACCTGCCCCTTGATCCTGCTGACCTTGGGCTTGTGGACTCTCGTGATCAATGCTGCCCTGTTCTGGCTTACGGGTTGGATCGGACAGTACTTCGACCTCGGCTTCAAGGTGGACAATCTGGGCTGGGCGCTGCTGGGCGGAATCGTCGTGGGCGTCGTGACCGCGTTGCTCTCGCTTCTCTTGAAGGATGAGCTCAAAGCCTCACGTCGATAGGAAACCTGCCCCGGCTGCGCTGCCGGATGATTGACGGGTGTTGGCGGGGATCCTTTGGGCGGTCCGCTTCTGTCCCCGGGTACGCAGGCACGCAGCAAGAAGACGGACCCCGCCGGCGTCGGGGGCGATCGCCTACCCCCTTATGTAGACTCATCCAGCACCCACTCGGTCGGAAAGGAAGTGGATCTTCATGCCGATTTCCTCCATCGTCGAGGGCTATCTGGAGAGGGCCTCCTGGATCCGGAAGATGTTCGAGGAGGGCATCCGGATGAAGCAGGAGTTCGGTGCGGACCGTGTCTTCGACTTCACCTTGGGAAATCCCATCGTCGAGCCGCCGGAGGCATTTCAGGAGGCCTTACGACAGGCCGCGCTGCATCCGATGCCGGGAGGGCACCGCTATATGCAAAACGCGGGCTACCCCGAAGTCCGGGAGAAGATGGCGGGCTATGTGAGACGCGAAATGGGAATCCCCCTGAGCCTGGAAGACGTCATCATGACTTGCGGCTCGGGGGCCGCCCTAAACATCTCGCTGAAATCGCTGCTGGAGCCCGGGGACGAAGTCGTGGTCGTCGCGCCCTTCTTTCCGGAATACCCCTTCTACATCGAGAATCACGCCGGCATCCAAAGGGTGGCCGAATCGACGGAGGACTTCGACCTGGATCTCGGCAGCCTCGAGGAGGTGATCGGGGGACGGACGAAGGCCGTCATCCTCAATGCGCCCAACAACCCGACCGGACGCATGTACTCCCAGACACGGCTCCAGGAACTCGGTGAGCTTCTGAAGCGCAAGGAGAAGGTCACAGGACATCCCATCACCTTGCTCAGTGATGAGCCCTACCGCCGCCTGGTGTTCGATGGCCTGGCGCCGGCCAACGCGTTCCAGGCTCACCCGAACACGATTCTCGCGTACTCGTTCTCCAAGGATTTTGGACTTGCCGGGGAGAGGATCGGTTTCGCCGCGATTTCCCCCTATCACCAGGATCGTGACAAGCTCCGGGCGGCGATGACGTTCGTCAATCGCACCCTGGGCTACATCAACGCACCGGCGCTCTTCCAGCGGACGGTGGCCCAAGTGCTCGACGCGCCGGTCGAGGTTGAGGTCTACAGGAAGCTCCGAGACATGTTCTATGAGGGCCTCCTCGCGGCAGGATTGCGGTGCTTCCGCCCGCAGGGAACCTTCTACATCTTCCCCGCCACCCCGACACGGGATGATCTGGCTTTTGTCCGGAGACTGTTGAAGGAGAGGATCCTGGCTGTGCCAGGGACCGGGTTCGGCCGCGCGGGGTATATCCGCTTGAGCCTGTGCGTGTCCCCGCAAGAAATCGAAGGGGCTTTGCCCGGACTGAGGCGCGTCGTCGACGAGTATCGCGTCGGCTGATGCAAACCGCACGCAGGAAGGTATACACAAGGGGATAAGACCTGGCCGAGGGCCGCCACCCTGGTGGGGTGACATTCCCAGTTGCCATGGAATCTGGACCGCTTCTACGGTTCCTCTCGACATTCCGTCTGGAGACGAGAGATCCGCGGCAGGATGCCGCCTGGCCCGCGCCAGCGAAGACGTCTGCCAGAGCGGATACGGGTTTCGCTGAGCGCTCCCGAAAAGGGCTCTGAGGGGAATCGTGACGATAGACCATGACCAGGTCTGCCGGACGCCGCGCCCTCCCGGAACGTCCCTTGAGACGGCCGCCCATCAGACCATATGCATGTGCAGGTGGGTCCAGATCCTTCCGCGGCCCGACCCCACGGGTCGATTCCCTTGAGATTCCCCGGTATAGTCAGTTATGTTGTGTAGGTTCGTGAAATGCTCTGTGCTATACTTCACGCGCCATGAGCGCACTCCTCGGCGTTGGTTGCCCTGAGTGCGGGAAAGTCTATCCCGGGGACCGCCTGCAGACGATATGTCTGGCTTGCGGGTCCCCTTTGCTGGCACGCTATGACACGGAGTCTCTGAGAAAGAGACTGGATCGGGACAGGCTGCCGGCGGTCTCGCCAGGGATCTGGCGCTGGGAAGAGTTGCTTCCGGTGCAGAATCCCGGGGCGAGGATCTCCTTGGGAGAGGGGGGCACACCTCTCCTTCACATCTCTCGTTTGGGAGCTGATCTGGGCCTGCGGGCCCTGTTCATCAAAGACGAGGGCGTAAATCCGACTGGGCCTTTTAAGGCGCGCGGCATGGCGGTCGCTGTGTCCCGCGCGGCAGAGTTGGGGGTCCGAGAGCTCGTTGTGGCGAGTGCCGGTAACGCAGGCGGTGCAGCTGCTGCCTACGCCGCGCGAGGCGGGCTGAAGGTGCATGTCTTCATGCCGCGCGACGCGCCCGCCGTCCACGCCGCCGAAATCAACTCCACGGGAGGCACTCTCCACACAGTTGACGGCTTGCTGGATGACGCCGGGCGAGAAGCTGCCCGTGAGCGCGAGGCCTACGGCTGGTTCGACCTCTCGACGTTCAAGGAGCCCTATCGGGTCGAAGGAAAGAAGACGATGGGCTTCGAGCTGGCCGAGGCCTTTGGCTGGGATCTTCCCGATGTGATCATCTACCCTACCGGAGGGGGAACCGGTCTGGTCGGAATGTGGAAAGCGTTCGGGGAGCTTGAGGCCCTGGGCTGGATCGAAAAGAAGCGGCCGCGCATGGTGGCCGTGCAGCCGAAGGGATGTGCGCCGCTGGTTCGAGCCTGGCGGAAGGGTTCCGATCAGGTCGAGAGATGGGAAGGGGCCGAGACGGCGGCTCAAGGGCTGCGTGTTCCCAAGCCATTCGCCGGGCGTCTGATGCTGCGGGCTCTGAAAGAAAGCCAGGGCAGGGCCGTCACCGTCAGCGAAGAAGGCATGGTCAGAGCGAAGGCCGATCTGGCGCAACAGGAAGGGGTGCTGGTTTGCCTGGAGGGCGCGGCGACGCTCGCCGCCGCCCGGGATCTTCGATCCGAGGGCTGGCTGCGCCCGGAAGAGCGGGTGGTCTTGTTCAACACCGGTATGGGGTTGAAGGGCCTATGACAAACGGAGCAGGACGCAGCAGGGGACGTGAGCGGGCTTCGCTGGAGCTCCTGTACAGGGTGAGTCGAGAGCTGGCAGCGCAGCTGGATCTGCGCCGCCTGTTGGAGCGCATCTTGTCTCTGACACTGGAGAACGTGGGCGCAGGCAGCGGCAGCATTGTCGTGCTGGATGAAGAAGGGCGGGTGATCGAGGGCGCCCTGGCCTATGGCGGCACGATCCACGACCACACGGCGTCTCAACTGACCGATACCATGGAGCACGGCCTGGCCGGCTGGGTCGTCGTGAACCGGCAGGCGGTCCTCGTGCCGAATACGCGCGAGGATGCACGCTGGCTGAGGCGGCTCGAGTGGAAGGAGGACAGCGAGGCGCGATCTGCAATCAGCGTCCCCCTTCAGGCGAGGGAGCGTGTAGTCGGCGTCCTCACACTCGTCCATCCCCAGCCGGGTCACTTCACCGAGGAGGATCTGGCGCTTCTCACGGCGATCGCGGATCAGGCCGGAATTGCGGTGGAGAATGCCCGCCTCTACACCGCCGAGCAGGAGCGAAGCCGATTTGCCTCCACGCTGCAAGAAATCGCCCGATCGATCAACTCCGCCCTGGAGGCGGAAGTCGTCTTCGCGGAAGTGCTGGAACAGCTGGAACGGGTTATCCGCTTCGACAGCGCCAGCATCTGGCTGTTGGGTCAGGGGCGCCTTCGCCTGGTTGCCGCTCGCGGGTTCCGGGACACCCAGGCCGTGATCGGATCGACGATCCCGACGGATTCGGGGCTGCTCACCAGCCGCGTTCTCGAGGAGAGGCGCGTGCGCGTGGTGGATGATGTGCAGCAGGAGCCCGGCTGGCTCCGCATGGATGAAATCCCGGAGGCTCATGGCCTCCATGCCTGGATCGGAGCCCCTCTGGTGGTGAGGGATCGAGCCGTGGGGGTGCTGAGCGTAGACCATCAGAATGTGGGAGCCTACGGACCCGCCGAGGCTGAGGTCGTGGCGGCGTTCGCCGACCATGCGGCGACGGCAGTCAACAACGCGCAGCTCTTCGCCCAGAGCCAATCGCGGCTGAGGGCCATGTCCGCGTTGGCGGAGACCGGCAAGGTGGTCAGCGGGAGCCTGAACCCGGATGAGGTGCTCCAGAGGATCCTGGCGCAAACGATGCACAGCCTGAACGTCGAGGCGGCCTCGCTGGCCTTGGTGGATGGAGCTACGGGCGAGCTTGAGTTCAAGGTGGCCAGCGGCAAGGGTGCTAAATCCATTGTGGGTGTGCGCCTAAAGAAAGGTGAGGGGATCGCAGGATGGGTGGCGACTCATGGAGACCCGCTGCTGGTCCCGGATGTCAGCGCGGATCCTCGCTGGTATCCAGCCGTAGACGAGCGCATCGGCTTCAAGACACGCACGATCGCGTGCGCTCCCATTCCGGGCACGGCCCAGGTGCTGGGGGTGCTCGAAGCGATCAACCCCGTGGAGGGCGAGTTCACCCAGGAACAGATGGATCTGGTAGTAGGCATCGCCGGGCTGGCGGGCACCGCCATCTCCCACGCGCAGCTCTTCTCCGAGACACAGGCCGCCCGGCAGCGGTATGCGAGTCTCTTCGAGGATAGCATCGACCCCATCTTGATCAGCGATCTGGATGGAGCGGTGCTGGAGGCCAATGAGCGCGCGCAAGCCTTCATGGGGTATCCACCGGGGGAGATCATCGGTTCCTCCATCTTCCAGATCCATGTGGCCGACCCAGACCGTCTCCCCTCCGACCTGGGACAGCTTCAGACGGGCGAAACGCTGTCCTATCCCGGCAAGGCGACCCATCGGGAGAGTTACACGCTGCCCATCGAAGTCCATGTCAAACGAATCGACATCGGGCAGCAACCTTTGCTGCAGTGGATCTTCCGCGATATCTCCGAACGTCTGGCGTTGGATGAGCTCCGCGCCGATCTCACATCGATGATCTTCCACGACCTGCGCTCCCCCCTCGGCAACGTTATCTCGAGTCTGGATGTGCTCCAGGCTTCGATGCCCAAAGAAGACGATGGCCTGGTTTCGGTGCTCAACATCGCCCAGCGATCGAGCCGCCGCCTGTCCCGCCTGGTGGAGTCACTGCTCGATCTAGGACAGCTGGAAGCCGGTGAGGCGGTCTTGCACAGGACCTCGGGCTCCATCTGGTCCCTGATTGCAGAGGCGGTGGAGGAAGTGTATCCCGTGGCCGAGTCCAAGGGCCACCTGCTTCAACTGGGCCTGGGGACGACCGACCTGCCGGCAGTGGAGATCGACGCGGAGATGATCCGGCGGGTGCTGATCAACCTGCTGGAGAACGCCATCAAGTACACCCGTCCCGGGGGAACGATCACCGTATCGGCGCAGAAACAGAAGGGAGAGCTCCTGGTGAGCGTCAGCGACACCGGACCGGGGATCTCGCCACGGGATCGGCAGAGAATCTTCGAGAAGTTCGCCCGGATCCAGAAGGAGGGACGCGCCAAAGGCCTGGGGCTGGGGCTGGCGTTCTGCCGCCTGGCGGTGGAAGCCCATGGGGGGCGCATCTGGGTGGACAGCGAGGTCGGCAAAGGGGCGACCTTCTCCTTCACCCTGCCGGTATAATCTCACATCTCCGACACAAGGATGGTGGAACCTGTATGCGTGAGGTAGCAGCGGGCATCTTCGTGGAGGGCCGGTACCCGGGCGTCCATGTGGGGGCCATCGCCTCTGGCGGACAGGTGTTGCTCGTCGACAGTCCTCTGCGCATCGAGGATGGCCGGGAATGGGCGGGGCAGCTGGCCGCGCACGGTCGGCCGAGGTATCTGGCGCTCCTGGACCACCACCCCGACCGCGTCCTCGGCGCCAGGGGGTTCGATCTCCCCATCCTGGCACACGACGTCTCGCGGGAGGTCATGGCCGGGTGGCAGGACACGTTCAAAGGCGCGGCCAGGCCGCTGGGATGCGAGGCCGATCGCCTGAAGCGGATTACAGGTGTCAGCAGGGCAGTCCCTGACCTGACGTTCCAGGATCGGATGATGCTTCAGGTCGGCAACCGGGAAGTCCACCTGAGACATCGGCCGGGGCCGATGCCCGGGGCGATCTGGGTGATCGTCCCCGAGCTGAGGACGGTGTTCATCGGCGATACGGTGATGATCCAGGAACCGCCGTTCCTCTCGGAGGCCGATCTCGAGGCCTGGCTGAGGAATCTCGGAGAGCTTCGCAGAGCGGAGTTCCGCAACTATCGTCTCATCTCGTCCAGGGATGGACTGATCCGGCACGAGTCGGTGGGTGAGATGGCGAGCTTCCTGAAGAGGGTAGCTAAACGTCTCACTGCCGCGGCGAAGTCGAGAGCATCGACCGAAACGGTGGGCGGCTACTCCAAGCAGTTTCTCCGAGCGTATGATCTCCCCAGCAGCCGCCGCGAACAGTCGCTGCAACGATTGCAGATCGGCCTCTCCCGGCTCTACCATCGTCAGTCCCTTCCGACAGGCTGACCGCCGACCCGATTTCTGCACCTTCTCACCGCTCGCGAGGTGGACCGTGGAATACGACCCTGTTCTGGAAATCACGCGTGGGGATCTTGTCGAATCGATCCATTACGGCGCCCTGGCCGTGGCCAACAGCGCTGGAGAGGTGATCGCCTCCTGGGGATCACCGGATCTCGTCACGTATCTTCGCTCCAGCGCCAAGCCGTTTCAGGCGCTGCCTCTGGTGGAGAGCGGAGCGGCGGAACGCTACAGACTGTCCGCGAAGGAGCTTGCGGTCGTCTGCGCCTCCCACTCCGGCGCGGACAACCACGTGGAGGCCGTCGTCTCCGTGCAGTCCAAGACGGGCATCCGGGAAGACCAACTCCAGTGCGGAATCCACGCGCCCTTTGATCCGGACGCCGCCAAGCGCCTCCAGCGATCCGGCGTGCAGCCCACCGCCAATCACAACAACTGCTCTGGAAAGCACTCCGGCATGCTGGCGCTCGCCCGCTTCCTGGGTGAGTCACTCGAAAGCTATCTGGAGCTGGATCATGCCGTCCAGCAGGCGATACTGGCCGCACTATCCGAGATGAGCAGCGAGACCCGCGATCAGATCGCGGTGGGGATCGACGGCTGTTCGGCCCCGAACTTCGCCCTGTCTCTGAGGGGTGCCGCCACCGCCTTTGCCCGCCTGGTCGATCCCTCGGCCCTTGCGCCGTCAAGGGCGGATGCCTGCAGGCAGATTGCAGACGCGATGATCTCCAACCCTGAAATGGTGGGAGGGCAGGGAAGGCTGGACACGGACTTGATGCGTGCGGCGGGCGGACGGCTCCTCTCGAAGGGAGGCGCCGAGGGCTACCAGGGCCTTGCCCTGCTGCCTGGGGCCGTGCGCCCAGGATCGCCCGCGCTGGGCATCGTGATCAAGATCGCCGATGGGGACCTCGGCAAACGCGCAAGCCGACTGGTGGCCCTGACGGTTCTGCGCCAGTTGGGTGCGCTTCGAGCAGAAGACTATGCTGCATTGGGGGGTGATGGTCTGCGGACGATCACCAACCCTCGCGGTCTGAAGGTCGGCGAAGCAAGACCCTGTCTGAGGCTCACGAATGCGGTGTGAGGGAATCGATTGTCTGCACGCGTCGAACTGGGACCGAGCGCGCGTTCGCTGCTGGGAATCGACCTGGACCGCCGACAGCTCCAGGCCTTCCACACCTACGCCCAAGAACTGGTCGAGTGGAATGAGCGTTTCAACCTCACCGCCATCACGGACCGCGCCGAGATCGAGACCAAGCACTTCCTGGACTCCCTCACCTGTCTGCTGGGCATGAACCCCCCGCGGACAGGCAGCCTCATCGACATCGGCTCCGGCGCGGGATTTCCCGGCCTGCCCGTGAAAATCGCATGCCCTCGGCTGAAGGTGACTCTCGTCGAGGCCACTGGCAAGAAGGTCGAGTTCTGCCAGCACATCATCCGTCGCCTCGAGCTGAAGGGCATCGAAGCGGTCCATGGGCGTGCGGAGGATCTCTCCCGCGACGAGACTCGACGCGAGTCCTACGATTGGGCCGTCGCGCGCGCCGTGGCCAGGATGCCCGTCCTGGTGGAATACTTGCTGCCTTTCCTTCGGATCG